>Ga0209367_1000058_pt1 | contig 65198 bp, 14 predicted proteins | sample WorMetLIZISLAND2_FD_187412 | JGI IMG/M metagenome (GOLD analysis project Ga0209367, IMG submission 187412) | Marine gutless worms symbiont microbial communities from Max Planck institute for Marine Microbiology, Germany - Olavius geniculatus... ...
CCCCGCACCCCGCACCCCGCATCTCACACCCCGTACTCCGCACCCCGCACCTCGAAACACGAACCATTTGACATACAGGAAACATTATAATATCGTTTGCTGGATTATGCTTTCAGGGCCTATAATTTCGTGCAAAAGCACTGAAAGGGAACGTTAATCAGAATTTTGCACGGACCGGGGGTTTTTATATGCAGGATTTAGGTACGAAATCTGGAGGGAATGTGAACGAGAAAATAAGAATACTTGATGATAGAACAGTTGAGGTCAACCTTCCCAATGTCAGCGGTTACGAGCGTATCGCCATGGAAAGCTCGGCTGCCTTTGCCAAAATCGGTGGTCTCGTCAAAGAGAAAATCGAAGATTTGAAGACGGCCGTTGCGGAGGCCTGCCTCAATGCTATGGAACATGGAAATAAAGACCAACCTGATTCCAGGGTCGTTATCACCATGTATCGTGGCGAAAAAGATTTTAAGGTTTCGGTGGCCGATGCGGGCGATGGCATGTCGATCGTCCCGCAGCATATCGACATAAAAAGAAAAGTTGAAGGCCTGGAACCGCCGAATGGATTAGGGCTGTTTTTGATCCAACAGCTGGTGGACCAAGTTGAGTTTAAGAAAATGAATGGCGGCGGCCATGTGGTCAAGATGGTTTTGAAAATGGAAGATTGATTCTCCTCCCTGATACTGGGAATGTAACACTAATTGCACCGGTAAGGCACGTGCTGACTTATGGAAGAGAAAAATGAAATTAGGATAGAGCGACAAAACGGCATTTCCATCCTGCATATCCAGGGCGATATTACCGCTCATTCCGAATCCCATATCAATAGGGGCTATCAGGAGTTGAACGATCAGGGGCCTACTCAAAGAATACTTATCCACTTTGAAGAGGACGCCTACATAAACAGCGGCGGCATCGCTATTTTAATTCAGATACTGGCTCAGACTCGAAAAAAAGATCAACAGGTCGGAATCACGGGCCTTTCTGAGCATTTTAAAAAGATTTTCCGGATGGTGGGCATCACTAAGTTTGCCGATATCTACGCTGATACTGCCGAGGCCGTTCGATCTATGACTTAAAAATGGAAAGGATGCTTATCATATTAAGATTTTAATTATAGAATTCATTCAACTGTCAGCAAGTGCTTTTTTACCACAATGTCGAGGTTATGCCAAAGGTGGATCCTAAGGAAGAAATCAAGCGGCTTAAAAAGTCTTTGAAACAGGCGGAAAAGGTCCAGTCCGAGCTTGATCTGAGGCTGTTTAATTTAAAGACCCTGTTTGATGTCAGCAAAGACATCTTTGGCACCGTGGAACCGGAAACGATCATTCGCAACTTCCTGTTGATGACCATGGGGAACTTCGGTGTGATGCAGGGGTTTGTACTATTGCTCGATGCATCCTCTGAGAATACCAATCAATTCATCGCCATCGGATTCCAGGATGATCTAAACGAAGCGCTGGAAGAAAGCGCAGTCAAATATTTGGATTCAAAGGACTGCCGGGAATCGCCACAACAGTTAAGCCTCGCCGAACAGGGCTCTTCATTGCCGCTGGAAGTCGAATTATCATTCCCATTTTCCGTTACACCCGAAAGTCCGGCGCTGCTCGGCCTCGGGCCCAAACTAATCGGCGATCCTTACAACGACAATGATATTGAGCTGTTAAACACCCTGGTGAACAACCTGGTCATTGCCTTAAAAAACGCCCGCTCCTTCGATGAAATTCGTCTCCTCAATAAAAATCTTCAGCTAAAGAATATTGAGTTGGAAAAGGCGTTCAAGGAACTCACCGAGGCAATGCGCAAAGTTGAACTGCTTGAAGACATCAAGGCCAGCCTGAGCAAATTTGTACCCACTACCGTCAGCCGCTTGATCGAAAAATCACCGAACGGAGAAATGCCGGAAAGCAAGGAACAGGATGTATCCGTCCTTTTCCTTGATATCGAATCCTATACCAAAATTTGCGAGCGATTGGGTGATGAAGAAATGAACGACATCATCGAAAGGCACTTTTCGGCCTTTATGGATGCGATCTATGCCAACAACGGTGACGTCAACGAAACCGCCGGCGATGGACTGATGGTGTTGTTTTTGGATGAAGACAATGTACAAAACGCCCTGGGTGCGGTGCGCACAGCACTGCAAATCCGCGATGACACCATCAAAATCGGCCATGAATGCACTTCGCTCTACCGTCCGCTTGAAATCAACATGGGGATCAATTCGGGGCGTGCCTTTGTCGGAGCCGCCAAGTTCGACAGCTATACCGGATCCCGCTGGACCTACACCGCTCGGGGCTCGCTCACGAACGTGGCAGCCAGAATCGGCTCCCAGGCCAAAGGCGGCAGAATATTTCTGTCACCCACCACCGCCGCCCGGGTAAAAGATAAAGTCACACTTTCGCCCTTGGGAAAATTCAATTTGAAAAATGTGTCGGGGAAAGTCGAAATATACGAGGTTGGATAAATTGATAGGTTGATGGTGTTCGGCATTCGGTATTCGGTATTCGGAACTGGGTCTACGGTATAGGGTGCAAGGTGTATGGTATAGGGTGTAAGGTGTAAGGTATAGGGTATAAGGTATAGGGTGTAAGGTAAAAGGCATAGAAGGCTTGGAAGCTGGCAGGCCGGAAAGCTGGGAAGCTGAAAGCTCAAAGCTGGAAGTAAATGACAATAGGCAAGGGGTAAAAACTGCACGGCGTTCGGTATTAGGCATTAGGCTTTCGGGAATAGGTGTAAGACCTCCGCTCCTTCTGCCTTTCAGGCTTCCCAGCTATGAGCTATGAGCCATGAGCTCGCACGCTTCCCACCTTCCCACCTTCTGACCTTCTCACCTTCTGATCCTTGCCCTCAGCCTGCCGCGACGTTTCTCGCATAGCGAAGACGAGGCCTCAGTCCTCAATCCTCATCACTCAGTCCTAATTTGCCTCCCATCGTCCGACCCTTTGGATTCCCTGTCCATCTGCTTAATTTCCTTGGTATATTTTTGACATTTATGCAATGTTTAAGGATCATAGTCCGCTCTTTTAAACTGATAATAAATCGGAATTAACTGCTTGGAAAGTGATGATTATTCCGTTATATTATTTATAAATCGGAAAAATCATCGAAAAATAACATGTTAATTCCGCCTTATAATGAAAATTTTAGCCAGAGAAAATGAAAAAAAATTGCTGCGGGATGAAGCAGTCAACAATCAACTTGCCATAAATGACCTTTTCACCCCCCTTTGAGCTCACTTGCGGCCCCTCCCTCCTTCTGACCTTCTGACCCTCTCACCTTCTGAACCTTGCCCTCAACCTCCCGCGACGTCTCTCGGATAGCGAAAACGCGGCCTCAGTCCTCATCACTCAGTCCTAATTTGTCTCCGACCCTCTTACCTTCTCATCTTCCCACCTTCTCACCTTCTATCTTTTGCCTCTCACCTTCTCATCTTCTCACCCTCTCACCTTCTCACCCTCTCATCTTCTCACCCTCTCACCTTCTCACCTTCTCACCTTCCCAACTTCTATCTTTTGCCTCTCATCTTTAAGCTTCAAGCTATGATCTATGAGCTATGATCTATGAGCTATGAGCTATGATCTATGAGCTTACTCGCTAACCGCTTATCAGCTGTAAACCAAGTTTACAGCCGTCCCACCTGCGATCTATCCACCCACAAGATCCCCGGATTGGGGCAATCGACCAAATACTTTACAATTTTAGACTGTTAAGTTAATAATTCTCAACGAGATTTCAGCCTGGATCAAATAGGCACGCCAATTGCTTTGGGGTTGGATAAGCCATAGCCCTGGTCCAAACGCCCAGCCGGCGGTATGGAACGGTATGGAACTTTAGATCTTGCAAAGGGTCAATTCCTCATGTATTAAACAAGGGCTGTTCCGTTAACGGCAAATGTACGGCTAAAAGACAGATCCTGCTTACAGAATTCATGATCATGCTCAATGAAATAAACCTGACGGCGCACTGGAAGGATATATCGTCAGAGGTGTTTCTCAGTAATAGTTATAGTTCGCGGTTTGCAAAAGCTGCATTAAGAAAAAGCCAACCTCCGAGAAATTGCAAAGGCAAATCGGGGGGCGGAAAGCCACGGATCTTAAGTTAGTTGAATGGTTTATTGGTTGATTGGTTAAGGAAGGGTAAATCCCCGTCGACGAATTTAACGTTTCACGAATCAATTATTCAACGAAAAAAGATAGCCGGGTTACCTTAATTGCAGAAAGCGAAATGAGGTGGCCCGGCTTTTTTTATTACGTATAGGCCTTAAAAATATGTAATTTTTTTCTCATGTAAAACCATTAACTGCGGGTCACACTACCTTATGTAACTGAAATTAATATAATAAATTATTTGGAGACGGTGGCTTATAACCATGGCTTGTATTTTGCAAATCAGTCACCCGATCTAATTTTTTGTTGTTGTTCACCCTGGACAATTTTACCCCCGTGTTTGACGGCAGAGGATATTGAACAATTAACGCTGAAACAGCGATTTAGATAAAAGCAGGATCATGAAAGAATCCGCCGCAGGCGGACTAACCGCGCTCCGGTAATCTCAGTCGAGTTTGCCCCGCAATTACGCGGAAGCGCTCAATGGCTCAAAGCTCAATTGTCAGCAGATCCAAAGATTTCGGATCTGCCAGGGGTGCCCGGTTGAATGTGGCTGACCAATCAACCGGGGTTCGATCATCCAAGATGCGGGGGAAGCATCGGTTCAATAACTTCTTATTGAAGAAAAGAAGCATTTAAAGCCGTCGATTTGGGGGTATGAACATATCTGGGTTTTATGATTATTTAAAACCGCAGTACAGCACTTTTCCGATCCCGGTCAGTCCTTCCCGAATCAGGCTTTAAGATAATCGGCCATTACAGGAGGAGGCAGCATTCTGCCATTATTGGGAAGGAGAGGCGAACGCATCCCGGGGAAATAATCGGCAATTTTCCCACCACCTTCCTTAAAACCACCTCGGCGTCACAATCATTGCTCAGCCTTTGCAGTTGGGCGCATGATTCTCTGAGACAATGTGATTTGATATGAGTCCTAAAAATCTAATTTTGATATTAATTTCAGTCAGTCTGGCCCTGATCGCCGGTCTCGTTTTGATAAACAGAGAAAGGGCAGACTCGAGCCGGGCCGAAGAAAAAATTTTTCTGCGATTGAAAAAAAATTCGGGTCCGGTCATGAGAGGTTTTCAATACAGCAATTACCACAAGGGCAGGAAAGCCCTTAACATCAGAGCTGCTAAATTCAACGTCGAGAAAAAAAAGATCGGCGTTTTTAAATTTTCGCCATTTAAAGTTGCCCGTTTCAGGGATGCTGAAATAGATTTTTTCGGCAAAATCGATCACCCGGACGACAAGCCGACCAAACCTCGCGAATCGCTATCAGACACTGGTCGCGGCGAGGCTGCCGGCAATGACATTTCCTTCAGGGGCGTCCTATCCCAGGACATGTTGCCGCCGCCGGTGCTAAAGGGCAGTATTTCGGCCATATGCGAACCGGTCAAACTGAACCTTTACATCGAAGACAACCCGGTCACCATGATTTATGCGGAAAAAGGCATTGTCGACCCCCGTCGGCGCCGCATGATATTCCATCGCAATATCCGGGTTACTTCCGGGGGCGCGACGCTGTCAACCGATCGTCTGGCTGTTTACCCTGAGACCGGCTTGTTTGAAATAGAAAAAGATTATGTCCTCACAAAGGACGATGAAACCATCACCGGCGAAAAGCTGACGACCGACTTTTTCCTCAAAAAGATCAGCATGTAATTGAATTTAAGGAGCGCAAGATGGATGTTGCCACTCGAACTGGAATTAAAAGAGTTGTCGCCTGGTTTATCGTTGTTGTTTCCGCTCTTTTCTGGCTTTTTGCTCTCAATTCCCATGCTCTAACCGCCCAGGAATACATCGCCAGAGGCGAACAGAGCTTATATTCGGAGAACATCGGCAGTATCCTGGAGGCTCATTCCACATTCGAAGTGGCGGCCGCCCAGTATCCCAATGACCCTGTCATCAACGGATATTTAGCGTTTACCCGCCTGCTGTATCTTGCCTTCACCTACGATTCGATCGGGGCAACTCCCCTGATGAACCAATACGGTATTACCCGGTCGGGGGTTGACATCGACAGCCTCGAGTATGAGTTGCCGCTCGATGACGACGACAACTACGACGTTCCCCAGGGTGCGCCAACCGGCGAAACCCCCCGGGCGTATATTCATAATGAATTTTTGAATGCCGTCAACGCGTCAATCGCAAATCTGGACCTTACGATCAACAACTGGAACTCGAGCAGCAAGCACATTGCTCTCAGCGCGAACACCGGCCGGGACGAGGATATTGAGTTAGACTGGGGTGACGCCTGGCTGTTCAGATCGTTTCTAAAGGCTTTAAAAGCAATTATTTTAGTCGTTGCGGCCTATGATCTGGATGTCGATTTGCGTGAGATCGCCGCCCTGGAAAACCTGGAAGCTCTCGAGCTCGTCCACGTGCTGGATCGCTACCCGGATTTCTTAAAGCTGCTGCCCCAGGCATCCAACCTGTCGGTTGACGGCAGCAGTCTTCTCGATGAGGCACGCCTAAGCCTGATCGATGGCATTGAAGATTATATGGTCGCTTCTGATGCAATCAGAAACGATTTCGACCTATATCCCGGCGCTGAAGAGCTGGTGGAGATCGACGAGTGCGATTTCAGAGTGGAAAAATGGATGCGGGATATTCTGACCGACGTCAAAAATTCCCTCGATGACCCGCTGGATCCCAACGTACTGATCGTCAAAAAAGAAGAGGAATGGACTTTCACCGACACTGCCCCTGTCAGCCGCTTTCAATTTTCTATCTGGGATCTTGATTCGGATAGTTCGGAAGCCGAATACGGGACGAATTATGGCGGTGAAATCATTGGATGGTGGGGTGAGATCGTCTGCATCACCGTCGATGAAAACGATATTTATATACAATTAGAGTCTCACGACTGGCCCTTCGCGGAAATCGAATTCTCCGGCACCTTGAATCCCGACGGCAATCAAATCGAAGGCAGCTATGTCGGTTGGAACTGGGACGGTCCGATTTCAGGTGAATTCACCGCAGTGCAAACTGATGTTAATGATGAAACCGAATTGATCAATCCCAATCCGGTTTTTGGCAAAGGCAGCGGTCCTTATCATGTGAGGGATTTTCTGCCCGATTTCAACCTATGCGACGACCCGATTTACGGCACCGTCGGCTACGGCCTCGATCCGGACGAGCCCGATTCCACCCTGGGCGGGATCCTGCTTGATTTCAACCAGGATGATTGGGGCCTCGATGAGGACCCATGCGACCCCGGCGACGCCACCATCAGCGGCAGCTTGTCGATCCCCAACTATACCGGCAGCGGGACCATTTTCATTCAGGCGTTTCGTTACGACGGCTGGCATAACCCGGACCCATCCAACCGCGTCGCGATGGCCACCATTTATGCTGACGAATTTACGGAAGGCATGGACTACAGCCTGGATTATGTTCCCAGCGGCTATCCCCTGTTTGTCTCGGCCTGGTGGGATTTGAGCTCCAACGGCATCTTCAACTACGAAGATGTGGAGATGATCCCCCCGGAGTTCACCCCCGAGGCGGGTGTTGTCACCCCCCTGGATCTGCAGATCGGTGTCGATATATCCGGTATCGTCTTTGAAAGTGATGGTGTTACGCCGGTATCGATCCCTGGAATACGGGTGCATGCCGTCCAGGGAAATCCCTGCGGGTTTCATTCGGAGATCCGCAGCGTCGATGTAAATCCATCGGATGGGAACTATCTCATGGATGGCATGTCGGTCGGAACCTACTATATTAGGACTTCCGTCAGCGGGTCCCCCGGACTTACCGACGAATGGTGGAACAGCCTCGGCAGCACGTTGGACTGCACGTTGGCCGAAGTCGCGGATGTGGACTCACTTGGCAGAGCTGACATCGATTTTCAGCTGGATCCAGCGGCCGGTTTATCCGGCAGCGTGACCGACGAGACCGGAAACCCCATCGCCGGTCTGAGAGTTTTAGTATATCAGAACCAATGTGACGGCAAGCCCCTGCCGGCCAGTGCCGAAACCGATGCCAACGGCAAATACAACATATTCGGGCTGCCCGGTGGCGAGTTATATGTCCAGGCATGCAGTACCTGCAATGAGTTGGCCTACGGCAATGAATGGTATGATGGCGGATTGGGTTCGGAGGATTGTTTCAGTGCGTTGCCGGTGTTTTTGGATTTATCCGACCCCACCCATGGAATTAACTTCCAACTCTCAAGCACCTACCGCATCACGCCATCTATCATGAATGTCCGTCAGCCGGACGGTTCATTTGAGACTTACGTGGAGGTCGAAATCAGCGATTTTCCGGGTATATTGCCGGATGATATCGAGTCCCTGACGGTCAGCGGGCCGGCCGGCTTTAATCCATTGAGCAAAGACGATTTCACCTTCTACCCGCAGTGGAATACTTTTTTCGTGTCCCTCGACGGATCGCCGCCGACCGGCGTTTACACCGCTGAGGTGGACGGCTGGGCCGGCCGGCTTGCCGCAACCGAGTACCAGTATAACGTTCGAACGCTTCCATTTGTCGATCAAACCCAGTCGTCTCCGGCCGATGGCAGCACCATATCAGCCGCAACACCGATATTTACCTGGCAGCCGGTGGATTATCCCGAGGATATTGCGATCTTCTACCGGTTGGAAATTTACGACGATCTGACCGGGAACCGGGTGTTTGCCTCAAAAAGACGTCATAATTTTCACTTCCTGACCCTGCCGGCCGGAATTCTGAACACCAACGGTACCTACCGCTGGCGGGTTCGGGTGGTCGATGACAAAGAATGGGCCAAAGTCCAAAATCGCTCCAACAGCGCCTGGTCCTATTTCACGGTGGCCGATGCGTTGGATTTTCCTGGTGCGTCGCCGGCTGTCGACCTGGACGGCTTTGGGGTGGTCACCTGGTCCACCCAAAGAGGCAGCGATGTCGAAAACTGGGTCGTCATTATCGACCAGGACGGCGTTGCCTATGACGGAAGCTCGCATTCGGCGGCGGTGGAATTTCCGGACAACAGTACGCATACAATGCAGTTTGTGAAAAGTTTGAGCCCGACTGCCGCCGCGTATGAGTATTATCAAGACCGGCATGGCACAACCTATCACGTTTATGCCGGCGATACCTATGAAGGGTTTGAAAACGGCTACCATCCGGAGAACTTTGGCTGGGAATATCTAGGCACCGCCAACGACACGGCCACGTTCAACGCCACCGGAGACTATGCGTACTATCTTGTCGTGACCTATCCCCAAAACATTGCTTATGTTGACACAGTTGAAAGCGACGGTTTCTATTACAGCGCCATCTCGGACGGCAACACCAATGATTGGCAGAAGGTCGGCGGCCCGCCTGATGATGAGTTTGCTGAAGTGGGCGGAATGCATGACGGCTACGGTGGCGGATTCATCTTGATTGAACCGACGGATCCGGTCACAGCAATTACCGTCCACATCCATACCCCCGACACCTATCAACCGCTGCAACCCGGACTCTATGAGTTCACAGTCACCGATCTCCTGGGAGGCGGCACCGGCCGGGTTACCGAAGAACTAACGCCCGCCATCCTGGAACCGCCGGCAGAAGACTCATTGCAGCCCAGCCTGATAAATCCGACTGAGGAATATATCACGGCCTCATTCGACAATGTTTACGTCAACGGTGAACTCTACGAAGACTTTGACGCCTACGGCAGCATTGATGAGTTGGACCCAACGAAATGGCGGAATATTTACAATGTTGGGATCGGCGACAGCAATGCGGTATCGAGTCTGCAGGGTTTTGTTGGCCGGCCTACGGGAGGCATAGGATTTGCCAGCCCCAATACGATTCATTCGATCAGTGCCGAAATAACCATCGACGAGGTCAGTTCCAACGAACTGCCCCGGGCCAGAATCTCCGGTACCTGGTGCCATAACGGCAATGCCGACGTATGGGTTAATTTGAATGTCAAAGAAAACCAAGTTGACTGGTCTGTTAACGAACTGTGGAATAACGAAGTTTTGACCTGGACCTGGTGAGTTCCCGAAAATGGGGAAGGGGTATTGCTGACCGGATTAACTCCCGGTCAAACTATCACCCTAAGCATCTCCATGACTGGCAATATCCTGACTTTTACGGCTGATGATGGCTCGGGGCCAGTTTCAGATTCATACACGGTGGACGGAACCATCAATCCGCCCATTTATGTCGATAAAAATCTGTGGACACGCATTCAGTTGACTACTGACATAACTCCGACCTTCAGCTGGGAACCGGTTTCCGGCGCCAATCGCTACCGGATCAAAATTTATAACGCGGATAACAGCAACACCATCTGGAACGGCAATACGGAAGGCAGTGAAACAAGCTACAAAGTCCCGCCGGGCGCCCTCAAACCGGACAATTACTATCGTTACCGGGTGGAAGCCAGAGACGCAATATCTCCCCTGAATATCGATAATGTATCGAAGTCTCCGTACTCGAATAATGACAATTTTATCTTTTACACCGACAGCGTTCAGGTCGAAGCGCCCCATATCGAGTTGGACAGGCACGGCGTCTACACCTGGAGCGACGATCAGGACGGTGAGGGACTGAGTTTCTGGATCAAGGTGCACGATGCCCAGGGCGTGCCGGAAGACATCGATTTCGTCAAGGTTAGACATCCCGGTGGATCTGAGGAGTTCCTGGATCTGGATCAATCATTCCAATATTCGTCGACTTCGGCGACATCCGGTATTTATCATATCGAGTCTACTTTGCCGCCGGTGATCGGAACCTATGAATTTACCGTGGAAGACAAAGCCGGCAACTCCTTTACGCTTGCCGAAGAGTTCGAGGCCGACGACATCGCCCCCATCGCACCGCCGCAATCCCTGCAGATCACGGCTGTGGATGGAACCGCGGTGACATTCGACTGGGCCCCGGTAACCGGTGCCGCTTTATACACCCTGCATATTTTCGACTTCGATTTCGATCTGCTTTACTCCTTTCATACCACCGAGGATGGATACCAGCTGGCCGCCGGTTTCCTGGCGATCGACCAAATCTACCGCTGGCGGGTTTACGCCCGCCGCGAGCTGCTCGGCAACAACGTCAATAACATGTCGGGCAGTCCGGCTTCGATGGAAGACGCGATTCCGTTCAATATTGGCTCACCCGTAGACGGCGACGGCATGCCGGACTTTTGGGAGATATCAAACGGGCTCGATCCATTGGTCGATGACGCCGGCCTCAATCCAGATGGCGACAGTCTGACTAACCTCGGAGAGTATCAGCGTGGCACTGACCCGAACGTATACGATGCGACCGTCGATGACGGCCTCCTGCTGTATTACCCGATGGAGGGGAGCGCCCATGACGCATCCGGCAATGAAAATGACGGCACCGTAAATGGCGCTGTGCCCACCGCCGACCAGTTTGAAATAGCGAACCAGGCCTATAGTTTTGACGGCGGCAGCAACATCGAAGTCGGCCTGACGACGATTGCAGACTACCCATTCACATTCGCGGCCTGGATCAAAACCGCGGGCACGGATGCGGTCATTGCCAACCTGGCCGACAACACGGCCGAAAAAACCTACTACGATCTCGGGATTAATTTGGACGGCACCCTCTACCTGAGATCCCGATTTGATGACGGCAATGAGTCGTCGGCCACCTCGACCTCAACCGTTAATGACAATCGATGGCATTATGTCGTCGGGGTTTTTGCATCCGACAGCCAACGGATTCTTTACCTGGATGGTGAGCTGGCGGCCCAGGACACCGGAACTGTCGCCTACAACCCGGCCGTCAATGTTTTCGACATCGGCCGCCGGGGGGATGCTTCGCCGCAGTCCTACTTCAATGGTGTGATCGATGAGGCTCGGCTTTATACTCGGGCCCTTTCCCACAGCGAAGTTAAATCGCTTTACAGCCGCTTCTACGAGATTCAGGCGATACCGACCAGTGGTGCCGCCGCGTGGGAAAGCTTTAAAATAGACGGGGAACCTTACCTGGCTGTTGCCAACTACCACAATGGCACCACAGGAGACATTGATTCAAAAATCTACAACGCGAACAGCGCTGTTTTCAATGAAATCCAATCCCTGCCAACCCATGGTGCTTTAGACTGGGAAAGCGTTCAAATTGATGGTGACATCTATCTGGCAGTCGCGAATCGCTTTAGCGGCCCCGGTTTCAATAATGATTTCAATATTTACAAATGGAACGGCGGCTCGTTTGCCGAATTTCAGGCAATTCCAACTATTGGGGCATATGACTGGGAGAGCTTCACCATCAACGGCGAAACCTACCTGGCCGTGGCCAATTACAGTGATGGCTTTACACGAAATATCGATTCGAAAATATACAAGTGGAACGGCGCCTCTTTTGACGATTATCAGAATATTCCCACCAATGGCGCCTCTGACTGGGAGGCTTTCGAAATTAATGGAGAAACCTACCTGGCGGTCGCCAATAATTTCAATGACTCGAGCTATGACATCGATTCAAAGATTTACAAGTGGAACGGCAGCGTATTTGATGAATATCAGTTAATTCCGACCAGCGGGGCGAATGACTGGGAAAGCTTTGTAATCGATGGTGAAACTTACCTGGCGGTGGCCAATGCCAATGACGTCATTACTACCGCTGCCGATTCGAAAATATACGAATGGAACGGCAGCGAATTTGTTGAAGTACAGACTATTTTAACCCACGGCGCCAGGGATTGGGAGAGTTTTACAATCGGTTCGGAACTCTTTTTAGCAATCGCCAATCACAACGACGAATCCAATTACAATGTTGATTCGAAAATATACAAGTGGAGTGGAAAAGCCTTTATTGAGACCCAGGCGATTCCAACCAGTGGGGCCAGTGACTGGGAGAGTTTCGATGTAGAAGGGAACATATATCTGGCGGTTGCCAACCTCAGCGACGGTAGCAATTTGAACATTGATTCCAATATTTACGCCAGCTCATATGTTTCCGATATTGACGGGGACGGCCTGCCGGAAGAATGGGAGAGGGCGCATGGTGTTGATGATCCCAACGACGATCCGGACGCTGATGGGTTGACGAATATACAGGAATTTCAAAACGCCACCGACCCCAACAACCGCGACACCGACGACGACTGGGTCGAGGACGGAGATGAGATCAACAATGGTACGGATCCGACCGATCCGGACTCTTTTACGCCTGCCGGAACCGGGGCCATCCGGGGAACGGTGCGAGATACCGACGGCACACCGATTACCGGCACCGGATTTAGCGTCAACATTTATTCCAATGCCAAGTGTGGAGCGAACTGGCTGACGAGCGTGGCGGTGGATGAATCCAACGGCCGTTATATTTTTATCGGTCTGGCGCCCGGACAATATTATGCCGGGACCAACAATTTGAACCTGTCCAACTATGTCAATGAGTGGTGGGCATCTTTCAACAGCGTGATCGACTGCGAAGATGCCCAGGCCGTGATCGCAACATCAGATGGGCTGACGGCCGGCATCGATTTTCAGCTGGATCTGGGCGGTTCGATTTCCGGCACGGTCAGAGATGCCTTAACTGATGATCCCATTCAAGACGTCCATATCAATGTCTACAACGAATCCGAGGATGGCGGCGGAGGGGCCGTGACGGATGCCGACGGCCAATACACGATTATCGGCGTTCCTGCCGGCTGCCTTGATTTCTGGGTCAACCCCCCGTCCACCAGCGACTATGTCATTCCTATCGGGCAATCGGTCTACCTGGATCCGGATGAAAACCTAACCGGCGTGGATTACGGTCTGGACACCGGCGGACTTAAAATCAGCGGAAAAGTTATGGCGGGAGGGAACGATCTCGAAGGGGTAAGCATCAGCTTCAGAAATGAAGACCTGGGCATCCACCAGCACACCCAAACCAACGCTTTCGGGTTGTATGAGCTTTCGAACCTGCCGCCGGGCCCGGGCCTGCTAAGCGTGAAGGCCCGGGACACCGACCGGGCCTACATCGGGCAATACATCGAGGACCTGGCAGCCGATGTGACCGGATTGGATTTCGACCTGCCCCTGCAGGCCTATGTCACAGGTCGGGTTGTCGATGAAAACGGAAACGGACTTGCGGGAATCGAGGTGGAGATCGAATTCGAATCAAAGGATATCGAAAGAGAGGTTGAAACGATTGCCGAAGGTTTCTTTACCGTCTTCAACCTGCCGGAGGGCATCGCGGAGCTTTCCGCAGAACCCGGTCATGATTCCGGCTACTGCGCCACCGACAATCGTTTTATCTACGTCAATGGCGGGATGGACAACCCGGTAAATCACATTGTCTTGCAGCCCTGTTTCTCTGTTGCGGGAACCGTGACCTACACCGGCCCGGCCGATTCCTGCGCCTTCGACTCTAGCGAAATTTTTGCCGAGGGCAGAGACTTTGAATCCGAGGGGGATATCGAAGATGACAATTCCTACCAGATTCCCCTGCCGGACGGCAGCCACCACCTGTACCTGGAAACCGATGGAGACGGCCCTTACAGCCTGGCAGCTTATCCGCCGGCGGTCACGATGACGGACGGTTCGGTCGACAGTGGCCCCGGGGTCATGGAAATCATCCACCAGGGGCACGCGGATGCTGCGACCCTTTTAGGCTTTGCTTTCAACAATGCGGATCCCGATCCCATCGGCCAGTTCCAGATTGCGTTTATTCTCCCCGGTTCGCTCGACAACATAACTCCGGAAAAGCTGGCGGGGATGCAGTCCATTCAGGGAGCTTCCATCGATGGCTTCTCGGGGACAGGGACAACGGTAAGGACGATCCAACCGATACCCCCAGGAGATTACGACGTTGTTTGGATGTTGGACAACGAAGACCGCGATAATATCGACTCTTTCACCATCCTGGGGCTGGACAGTGGCATTGAGGTTCTGACCGGGGGTGAAGTACGGGATGCCGACAACAATCCCATCACTTCGATTGATTTCAACTATAACTCGGCAGGAAGTGAAAACGTCTACGGCTATGTGAAGGACAACGGCGACCAGCCCGTCCTGGGCGCTGAGGTTTTGATCACGGATAACGGCACATTGGCGGCTTACGCGGTAACCGATGAAACCGGAAGGTGGGAAGTGCACAACCTGCCGGCCGCCGATTACACAATTGCCGCCAGCCACTGGTTCCTTGAAAGTGAGCCGGCGCTTAGCAATCTAGAAAATGTTTCGATCTCTGTCGGGCCGGAGACCCAAATTGATGATCTCAGGCTGACTATACCTGCTTCTACTCCAGGATCCATTGAGGGGAAGGTTACCGGAGAGTTGGACCAGGGCCTACCGGGATTATGGGTGACTGCCCACCATTATGACACGAGACAATGGGTGGGCAATGCTCAGACCCAAGCGGACGGATCCTATACCATTACTGGGTTGCTCGCCGGTCGCTACCGCTTGGACATAAATACATTCGGAACCGACTATATACGCGAATACTTTGATGACACATACTATTGGGACTCGGCGACGCCGGTGATTGTTAATCCGGGACTGACAACCCCGGATATTGACTTTGGTTTGCAAATCGGCGAAAAAATTTCCGGTTTTGTTTTCCAGGATGACGGGCAAACCGCCATCGACAATGCATGCGTGAATGCCTACGCGGATCCCTGTCATCATAACCACTATCGGGGCACACAGACCGACGCAACAGGCTATTATGAAATCCGCGGATTGCCGCCGGACCCGAGTGCTTATGTGCGATTTGACGGCAATTGCTCCGGCGATAACTACATTGAAGAATGGTACGCCGGGCAATATGATTGCGACAATGCGCAACCTGTGGCGGTGGGCACATCCAATGTAAATGCCACCCTTGATGTTGGCAGTTCCATCTCGGGATTCGTCAAGGACGACAACGGCGATACCATTACGGATGTTCAGATCAGCGTCCATGCTGATGGAACTACCCCTAACTCCAGCAGCCGCGGCACCTCTGTCTCGCAAACGGACGGTACATATACCATTAACGGACTGGCGCCCGGAGCTTATAAAGTTCAGGCCAACAATAATCGGGCACCCGGCTATGTAGCCAAATACTTCGATGATAAACCTTCCCGTGGCGCCGCGGATGAAGTTGTATTGGTTGCCGTGGAATCCAAAACCGGCATAAATTTTAGCCTGGAAGAGGACAGCCCTATCTCCGGTACCGTATATCAAAGTGACGGAACCACCCCGGTAACCGGGATATCGATTCGTATTCACCTCTATCAGGGCGATCCCTGCCACGATACACAATACCTAGGACATGCCGATACTGATCCTTCTGATGGGACCTACTCAATCTCGGGGGTTTCACCAGGAATCTACTTTCTGCGCACCTGGAACATCGATCAGTCCGACTACGTCGATGAATGGTGGAATGGCGGTAGCGGAAGTTTAAACTGCAACAATGCCCAACCTCTTGAAGTCAGTGCAGGAGGGGCTGGCAATATCGATTTTCAGGTGGAGCTAGGAGGACAGATCTCGGGGACCATTTACCAAAGCGATGCATCGACGCCTGTAACGGGGGTTGAGATTTCAATTGACGTATTCGACGGTAACATGTGCGGCAATCACCAACACCTAATCAACGAACCCTCCAATCCTTCCGACGGCACCTACACGATTCGGGGCGTGCCCTTTGGGAGCTATTATTTGCGTACCCACCACCGAGATGAGTCCAATTATGTCTCGGAGTGGTGGGCAAGCACTGGGAGCTCATTTTTCTGCGGTCCCGCTGAAATGGTTACCATCAGCTCTGTGCCTTTGGAAGATATCGATTTTCAATTGGATATGGGCGGCAGCATTTCCGGTCGCATCACAGACAAAGACAGTGCCGGTCTCGAGGGTATACACGTCAGGGCATTCGAAAGCATATGCTGGGGAAATTTTGCCGACGCCACAGACACCGATGAAAACGGAGACTACATCCTTCGTGGGGTTCCCGTCGGAGATGCCTATGTGCAGACATGGCCCAACCAGCGAAACTACATCGAGGGATGGTATAACGGTGATACCAACACGTTTGAATGCAGTGAAGCCGCCCCCGTCGTTGTGGACGAGGACCAAACCACGTCCGCAATCGATGTGAAGCTGTTTGATGGCCCCCGGCGGGTAAACTGGTGGGAGATCGCCGTCTACACCGGTTGGGTCAGCGGGGGCTTTGATTTGTATCCTGGCTATGAAAGCCATCTGGAAAGTGCCGTGATAACCGGACCCTCCGGACTATACTACAAATTCGATCTGGAAAACGACTCTTTTGAATGGGAAACAGACTGCAACTATCTCGTGGCCTACTGGCGTGATATCGGGCCTTTTATCGATCCGGGGGAATATACCCTGACCATCACTTTTTATGACGGTTTAGAGCAGACCTTCTCGAGAACAATCCAGGAAAAACATCCTACTCCGGTAAGTAAAGAAACCTGGGAATACGTCGTTAATCCGGACGGAAGCATCACATTCAACTGGGATGCACCGTCGGCCGACGAATACTACCAAGTCAGAATCTACGGCCCGGAGCGTGACCGCTATTACCGGTCCAGCACGAGAAAAGGTGCCGATACTTTGACGGTCAACGCAAATGATCTCCGATGCCTAGAAATCGGTCAGACATACCGCTACCAGGTTCGGACCTACGATCGCAACTATACGCCCAATGCGATTGAAACGAGCTGGCCCTTGACGGAGAACCTTCTCTACAACCCATCGGATTTAAACCAGAGAATTACATTCTTTGCGGCACGAGAATGGAACGGTAAGTTGGATCTTGCTTTCGACGTCCGCCCAGGCTCCCGAAACCTGATAAAAACGGCATCCGTCAGCGGTCCACCCGGCTTCACACCCTACCAATTCGACCTGGCAGCCGATTGGTGGGATGCTTCAGTTGAAAACCATTTAAATAAAGTCTGGTACAAGGGCTTCGACCCGCCGATCCTTTATGGTAATTATACGCTTGAAATCGAGTTTGACGACGGTTACACGGAAACTCGAGGATACAACCTACCCCAGGTCGATGTAACGGCGGTTGATTCGGCCACCATGCAAACCGATTTCAATGAAAACGGCACCATTCGCTTTACCTGGGATTTGCCTCCGGGAGTTGGCGACCAGACGTATTGGGTCGCACTGCGAAACCTGGACAATACCAAAGAGTATATCGCGTCGGGTTTTCTCGGAAACATGACCGAGTTTACCGCCGATTTATGGGAGCACAGATTTTTAGAGCCCGGTCAGACTTATCAATGGTTCGTCAGGGCTTACGACCTCACCGAAAGCCGAATGGAGCAAAGCGACAGCTTGACTTTCACTTGGGATCCCCATTCCCTCGCCCCCACCGGGTCCATCTCCGGCCGGGTCCAGGCCTCCGGCGGCGGGGACATTGAAGGAATGACGGTTCAGGTATTCAAAGACCGCTGCAGCAGCGCCGTGATGGCCGAAGCCCAAACTGACGCCGACGGCACCTACACGGTTGCAGGCGTTTTCCCGGGAGACGTCTATGTTCAGGCTTGTTCGACCTGCAGTCACCAGGGATTCATTGAAGAATGGTGGGACGGTGCTTCCGAATCCGGAGCGAAAAATTGCAGCGCGGCATCATCCGTAAATGTTGCGGCAGGAGCGCCCGCGACCGGAATCGATTTCATCCTCGATCTGATGCCCCGACGCTTGGACGCTTTTTCGGTAGCTGTCATTGACGGTGAACTTCTGTCGGAATTTTCAGTGCTGCCCGGTTTTCGCGACCAGCTAGTCGGCGCGACTTTGGGTATCCCCAACAACGGCCGCACCGAATACCCCGAATACACATTTGACCTGGATGCTGACGAAAAAATTTGGGACGCCGAATGCAACTATCGCCGTTTCTGGCAGCACAGTTTCGATACGGTGCAGGCCGCCGATTATGGCGCTTATACACTGACTTTGGAATTTAAGGGCGACATCAGCGAAACGTACACCAAATCAATAAAAGATGTTTTCGCACCGATAGCTTCTAACCTGAACGTGAACGTCCGGGATGACGGCAGCGTGGCCGTCAGCTGGACTAAGGCCGCCGGCGACAACTACTACCAGGTCATCGTTAGGGACATTGATGGAAAAGAGTATTTTCGTTCGCCGAGTCAATTGAATGCTCCCTTTTACTACATCAATCGCGATCAGCTGCAGTGCCTGGAAATCGGTAAATCCTACAGCTGGATGGTTCGCACATATGATGATCTGCTGTTTTCCCACAACAGTGCCGTTACATTGGAGACTGCCGCTTCGTATGCTCCGGCTGCACTCGAAAACTATTTCAAATGGAAATTAGTAACAGATTTTAATGGCGAGTTCTTGCTTGTATTGAAGGTTCGCGAGGGATCGACCGGCCACGTGAAAGGCATCACCGTTGGCGGCCCGAGTGGCTTTGAATACGAGTTTAACCTGGTTGACGAGTGGGAAGACAAATCCACAGATGCCCATCCAGATTACAAATACTGGATCTATCAGGTGCCCAGTTCCACCTGGCCGCCGGTACCAGGCGAATATATCGCCACTGTTGAGCTGGATGAAGACGGTGACAATATCGACAACAAATTCGAAGAAACCGTATTGAATCTGAGGGCGTTTCCGGGTGAAACTGTTGATATTGCTACGATGACCGAAACGATTCATCCTGATGGTTCGATCACCTTTTCCTGGGATTTGCCGGCTGGAATCCTCGGCCAGGATTATCAAGTATACGTGAGAGACACAGAGGATACCCGGATATTTTACTATTCACCAAACGATTACAACAGTAACTCCGTCACCGCATCCGCCCATGATCTGAGGTCGCTGGAACCCACCTGGACCTATGAATGGTTCGTCCGGGCCCTCGAACCATGGGATGATAATACCATGCGTGACAGTATCCGCAAACCGTTTAACTATAATCCCTACAATATGACGGACCTGGACCAGGACGACGACGAACTGCCCGATGCCTGGGAACAGCAGATCATCGATTTCGATTCCGGCGACGGCATCAATACGATTGATGATGTCAACCCGGAAGACGATTTTGACGGCGATGGCTCGAAAAATCAGGCTGAATTCGAAAACAACACCGACCCCACCAATCCGGATGATTTCCTGTTGGATCTTAATCTGGACGGCGATCCATCAGACTGGTCAGCGGTCGTCCCGGTCCACATGGATCCCGAGGGTAACAGCGCCTGCGGCAGCGATTACGATCTCAAGTCCGTCTACACCACCATGGACAGCCGCTTTGTCTACCTGATGGTCGAAACACACGGGACACCTATTAATCCGGCTGCTTCATTGGAAATAAACTTTGACTACAAACCCGGGCAGCACTTTCCCCGCGGGTCAACCACAGACCTCACCACTAATATCAACGGATCCACCCTGCTAGCGTGGACCGATGTGGATTTTGATGATACCCTGGAAGAATTTCCGATAAGCGGTTACGAAGTTGTCTGGGGAGATGCCGTTGAAGTTAAAATTCCAAGATCCGAGCTGGAATCTGCCGGCTGGTTTAATGTTACTTTTATAAATATTTGGCAGTCGGGAACCATGTGCGATCTGACTGACATCGACAACTATATTCAAGGCATTGTCTTGAATGTCACTGAATCGGATGGCAGTCAGAATACTTACTATGAAGTGAGTTTCGGCCAAAGCTTCAGCTACGGCTTGCCTGATGCCATCGATTCTATTACCTTGCGCGGCCCGCCCAGCGGTGATTTGCTGCACACCAAAGAGGATTTCACCTTCAAACAACCGCAGCAAAATTTTGTCTTGATTGAAGACGGCACACCTGCCACCGGTGACTACGAATTTACTGTTAGAAAAGACGCCAGTCTTGCTGGCGACCTCGATAGTCACTTCATCAACAGAACTTTAACGATACCGGACACCAGCCAATTCTCACCGGCTGAAGGAACCACGATCACCTCGATGACCCCAACTTTCTCTTGGGAAAGACTGAACCATCCCGACACCGGCCTGTGGTATGCTATTGAAATTGTGGATTCAGACGACAACAGAGTTTACCCGACCGGTTCGTTCCGCCTGACCGGGAATTCCACTTTTACCATTCCGCCAGTTTTGACTGCCGAACAAACCTATAAATACCGCCTGATCGTTGCCGACGCCCCGAATTACAGAGATGCACAAAATCGCGCCAACAGCGACTGGGTGAATATCAGCACCGCCGTTTCGCTTTCCCACAGTGCCACGCCGGGGCTTGATATTGTCGATAAAAACTCGGGTACGCTTACCTGGACATATGATTCCGCTGACCCCAAAACAGCGTTGTGGCACGAAGTCATCGTCTTTGATTATGGCGGCATTTCGGACGACGGCAGCTCTCATAATGTAACCGTGACCTACCCAAATGGAGGGCCCACCAAAACATTAAATTTTGAAAATAAGCGCGACGAAAATTCAGCCAGATACACGTTCTGGGATCCGGATATCCCTCAGCCGATCGACGTGGATACCTACTCCGGCGATTATGTCTATCGTGTCGAAGATCCGGCAGGCAACTGGAGTGAAGCGACAGATAATGTCGTTGTCAACGTGGAAGGACTTGCGCCGCCACCGGAAACGAGCTTGCAACCAGGCTTTGGCACCCCCCATTACATCAAAGCCTATTTTGACGATGTTTATGTGAACGGGTCTGTATATGACGACTTCGATTCCGGCATTTTTGACTCCAATAAATGGCAATGGCAGCCTTCGGAAGTAAGCTACGAAAACGGAGAAGTACTATTCGAAAAGACCTGGCTCCCTGAATCACAATCCATTTGGTTGGAAATGGAGAATCCTGATAGCATCAATGAAATTAAGGCGACTGTTCGTGTCAATAGCATTTCGGGCGATTTTGGATTTCTCAATGCAAGAATAGGCGGTGCATTCTACCGTGACAGCCAGGGTGAAGTCTTTGCCAGGGTGTCGATCGATGGGGACGAAGCTTCCTACTGGATCTACACCGAGTATTGGGACGGAGACCACCTGGTTGAACCCTACTTAGTCCCGCCAACAAGCCTTGGCCCCGTGTCGCAGGGAAAGAAGTACCAACTTACTTTAAATTGGGATGAACCAACAGCAAAATTTACTTTCAGAGTACAGGGACTTGAAGACAGTATAGACTACAATGCGGAGTATACGGTGGCAGGCCCGACTAGTCCGGCCGATAATCCCAGGAGGGGTATTGGTGTGGTCGGATGGGTAGTACTCGATACGACCACACCGACGTTTGATTGGGATGAAGTCCCGGGGGCAGATCAATATCGCCTGGATATCTATGGATTCAATGACCGTAGGCTCCTTGCCAAGTATGTTAACTCCCCTCCTTATACCGTTGCTCCAGGCATCCTCGTGCCTGACGGACTTTACAAATATCGAGTTGTAGCTAAAAAGGGACACCAGTGGTTTGAATGGGATAATGCTGCTGGAACTGACCGGGAAAGAACGTTTTTCCTTACAGGTTCGGATGAAGCGCAAGATCCTTACATCGATTTTTCAGGTGCCGGCGTCAGAACTTGGACCGAACCCGATCCATATGGCGTGAACACATGGCTTTTCGCCAGAATCCACGATGCTCAAGGGGTGCCCGGCAACATCGAATCGGTTAAAGTCCGCCTCGTTAACGAAGGTACTGTGGTCAATCTTTACCTGGACAACACCGAATCAACGACTTCCGGTGTTTACAGAGGCGTGTATCTGGGCGACACGCCAGCTGACGAATATGAGTTCACCGTGATCGACAGGGACGGCAACAGCCACACGGTTTCAGAAGTGCTAACCCCGAATCCAATAGGCTACCCGGCTGAGACCTCCCTGGTTCCGACCAACGGCACACTTTTAGGTGGCACGGGCGTCAGTTTTGACTGGGCGGATGTTCCTGAAAGCAGTCCCGAAGCTGCTTTTTACCAGATCCGTTTGTACGACAGTGAGAATAACTATATTTGGAGTATTTTGACCACCGAGAGTGAATATGAATTTCCGCCGGGATTGCTGGAAGATAACAGTCTGTACCGCTATCGCATTGTCACGCGACGCGAATTCATCGAGGACAATTTTGACAACGCCTCCACGGCTCCCGGGCTGGGTCTTTGGAATGCCAGCACTTTTATGACCACCGCGAATTCGGGAACCGATACACCACAGCTTAATCTCGACAACTACGGTGTAGCCGTAAAGCATGTGCCTGATCCAGTAGATCCGGCCAACCGCCCTGCGCGCTACTGGCTGGATTTCGGCGCCTTGGTTTCTGATTCCGACGGCGTTCCGCAAAATATCGCCAGGGTTGAAGTAACTTACCCCGACGGCACTACCACCCGCGTACTGAATTACAACGATTCACCCAGCTGGGGATATAATTACTATACAAGTGAGTACTATCCTGATCCGTCCCTAATCCAGGATACCAGCAGTTCAAACGGCATCTATACTTTCCGCGTTGTCGATTTTGATGGAAACGAAGTAGCTTTGCAGGACACTTTGACGGACGCGTTTACCAATTCACCAGCATGGGCAACCGGTGTTTCCCCGGCAGATGGAACCGTTCTTTACACGACGACCCCGGAAATCTCCTGGGATCCGGACCCCAATGCTGCTTACTACAAAGTGCGTATCCTGACCGCCTGGAATACGCCAGACGTCCACTGGAGTCCGGAGCTGACCGACACCCAATACACTATCCCCGACGGGGAGCTTTCCAATCACACTACATACGGATTCCGGGTATATAGCTTCAGAGAAGACGCCGGCACTGAAGTTGATTTTTATGCCAGCACCAGCGCTTTGCACGCTACGAATACTCGCTTTACCGTTAACGTCACCGACAGCGACGGCGACGGTATGCCGGATGGTTGGGAGCAGCAGATCATCGATTTCGATTCCGGCGACGGCATCAATACGATTGATGATGTCAACCCGGAAGACGATTTTGACGGCGATGGTCTGAATAACAAGGGCGAATTTGACAACGAGGCGGATCCAACCGATACCGATAGCGACGGTGACGGGCGCAATGACGGCCGGGAAGTCGATCAGGGCACCAGCCCCACCGATGAAGATGATTTCATTGGAATCGCAGATGCCAGTAGAAATGCCCTGATTGATCTTTTCAATATCACCAATGGTACCGGCTGGAATAATTCAACCAACTGGTTAGGCGCTATCGGCTCTGAATGTTCGTGGTTCGGCGTGACCTGTGATCCTTCGCAGAAAAACATTCAATCTATCGTTCTTAATTCCAACAACCTCGTCGGTCAAATACCTGCCTCACTCGGAAATTTGGCCGGCCTGCAGACGCTTTCTTTTAACGAAAACCAGCTTTCAGGTACGATTCCAGCAGAGTTGGGCCAAATTTCCAACCTCGAATATCTTAATTTATTTGGCAACAAGTTGAACGGCACAATACCTGCGGCACTCGGCAACCTGTCCAATCTCAGATCGCTCGATCTGTGCGACAATGAATTATCCGGTTCAATTCCACCAGAGTTGGGAGGTCTCACCAACCTGGGCTTTTTCAGTATGTGCCAAAACAACTTGACGGGACCCATTCCAGCGGAACTTGGAGATCTGCCTGATCTTTTCCAGATCAGTCTTGGAGATAATCAACTGACGGGACCCCTTCCACCAGAGCTGGGACAACTCAGCAACCTCTTTTACCTGAACCTCGGCGACAATCAAATTACAGGACCGATACCGGCGGAATTCGGCAACCTTGCCAGTCTCGAGTATCTTTACCTGTTCAACAACCAGCTAACAGGATCAATTCCAATCGAACTAGGCATCTTGAACAGTCTTAAAGTGCTGCAGCTAGGGGAGAATAAACTGTCAGGCTCAATACCTGCTCAGCTCGAAAATCTTGCGAACCTTCAAGATCTCACTTTATGCAATAACGATTTGGTCGGATCCATCCCGGCTGAACTGGGTAATCTCGCTAACTTGCAATATCTATATTTATGTTTGAACAATCTAACAGGATCTATACCCGATGAAATAGGAAACCTCAATAAACTTGAGGATCTAGGTCTGGAGAACAATCATTTATCAGGCAGTATTCCGGCTGATTTGGGGAATCTAACTGCCCTAGAACGTATGAACCTATCTGATAATAACCTTTCAGGACATATTCCTGCCGAACTGGAGGGCCTATCGGCTCTCAGGACACTTTACCTGTTCAGAAACCAACTCACGGGTTTCATTCCTGCCGAGATAGGCAATCTTACCAATCTCGAAATTCTTCAGGTCACAGGCAACCAGCTTTGGGGATCCATTCCGGATGAACTAATAAACCTGACCAGCTTGATAGACAACGCAAGCGATATTCGCTGGAATTACCTCTATACAGATAACGATGCATTGCGCCTCTTTCTGAATACCAAGCAAATCGACGGCGATTGGGAAAGCACCCAGGGTGAGCCGATCGAGGTTTCGATTAACAATGAGCGCAAAGCCGACGGCAGTTTCTCGACGCTGGTTGAAGTTGTTGTCAACGATTTTGAGGGCACTTTGCCCGGCAATATTGATTCAATTCTCGTCAGAGGGCCCAGCGGCAGCGTTGTCACCCGGTATCCCGATGATACCGATTGGGAGTACTATCCGCAATGGCGGGAATTTGCGATTTTTCTAAACGGATCGCCGACAGCTGGCATCTACACTATTGAAGTAAATAGCGCTGGGAGAACCCGCACGGGCCGGGATTACCAGTACATCGTAAGATCGCTCCCCGTGCCGGATGAGACTGCATTGTCTCCAATAGCGGATGCAGTCATTACCTCAAAAACGCCAGCTTTCACCTGGAATCTCGTAGAATTTGCCGAGGATATTTCGATCTACTACCGGCTGGAGATCTATGAGGATGTCGCAGGCGAAACCGGAGATCGAATATTTGCGTCGCAACGCATGCGCAATATGAATTATTTCACTGTTCCATACGGTACTCTGGTACCGGGCGAAAAATATCTGTGGCGGGTTCAGGTGACGGACAGCGACCGGTGGATAGAGACCCAGAACCGGTCAAACAGTGCCTGGATGCCGATAACCATCGCGGACGATCTGGCGCCACATGTATATAAACCCGCCGTTGATTTCGACGGCTTTGGTGCAATTACGTGGTCCAATGTTGAGGGCGGCACGAATTTCTATTCCTATGTAAAAGTGATCGACCACGATGGCGTCGCATCTGACGGAAGCTCTCATTTTGTCAGCGTTGAATATCCAGACGGCTCGGTTCATGACATGAGATTTGAGAGCTCGACCGGTCCGACCAATGGTTACTACGAATTTTTCGACCCAATCATTCCCCAGTCGGGCAACTACATATTCAGGGCCATCGATCTCGATGGAAATGAAAGTGCAGAGTTTATTGATAATTTAGATGCGAGTCCATTACCCCTGCCCGATCAGGATTTATTTGTACCCAATGTCAAGGACGAGTATCTCATTGCGACCTTTGACAATGTCTATGTCAATGAGACGCTCTATGACGACTTCGAGACCTATTCCAGTATTGAAGATCTCGATTTCAGCAAGTGGCGCCCCAGCTATAATAATGTTTCGATTGATGGCGGCAAACTGGTCGCGAATACCGGCAACACCGTAGGAAGGGTCACTGCAAACCTTAATTTTGCAGATCCTGATAGCATCAACTCCATTCAGGCCGACATCGCCGTAACCAGCATCAGCGATCCGGATGGTCCGCCGCGGGCGACGCTCAAAGCCATCTGGTACAATGACGGCAGAACCGACATCGGCGCTAGAATCTCCATCAAAGGCAACCGGGTTTACTATGCCGTCGGGGATGACGGCCAGATTGACAGCAGCGGAACCTATTCATGGGAAAACTGGATGGTGGAAGGGGACCTACTCACCGGCATCAGCGTCGGCGATACTATTACGGTCAAAATGTCCTTTGATGGCAGTAGGCTGTATTTCAGTGCAAACGGGGAACCGCCTGTCGAGTATGAGATTCAGGGTAATATCTTCCCGCCCCTTGATGATTACAAAAATTTGCGGACCCGCATCAACCTAGTAACCGACACAACCCCAACCTTCAACTGGGGTGCGGTAGCTGGAGCAGAGCGCCATCGGGTCAGAATCTACAATTACAACAATAGCAGAACCATCGCAAACGGCTATACCAGCAGCGAAGCTTCATACACCTTCCCACCGGGTCAGCTTAAACCGAATTCCTTATACCGTTATCGCATCCAGGCGCTAGATCCGGACAGTCCCCTGGACCTGGACAATGTGTCCAAGGCACCGCCGTCCAATAGTGACAACTACATTTTCTATACCGATGACCAAGAAGCGGTCGATCCATTTATCGATTTGGTGGGTGATGGTGTTCGTACTTTGAATGAACCGGTCGAGGGATCCTTTCTTGGATTTTGGATTGCTGTACACGATGCGCAAGGCGTTCCCGGTAATATTAAACGGGTAAAGGCAATACATCCCTCGGGTGCTGAGACCGATTTAAACCCTTGGTGTTCGAATCCATTCGTGCCTTCGACTTCGACATCTTGTATTTATGTAAAGGATTCCGATCAACCAATAGAAAATGGGACGTATACCTTTATTGCTGAAGACAAGGATGGAAACACTTTCAGCATAACAGAAGATCTCACGCCGGACGTCATCGGGTTTCCGGCAGTGCCATCCCTGGTGCCAGCGGACAAAACGCTCCTAAATAGCACAGCCGTAAATTTCGACTGGGATGATGTGCCGGGCATCGCGTTCTACACGTTAAATATTTTAGACTACAATCTCAACCTGATTTATTCGTTTTCGACCACTGACAGCGAATTTTACCTGGCGGAGGGATTTTTGAAGGAAAATACCCTCTACCGCTACAGAATTCTTACCGGCAGAGAGTTTTACAGCCAAAACGTTGACAACATGTCGATAAGCCCGTTCTTTTGGCAACCACTAACCTTTATTACCACGCCACTGGTTGATTCTGAACCAGACGGCATGCCGGACGATTGGGAAGCCGCACACGGAATTGATGATCCGAATGATGATCCCGACAATGATGGTTTGACCAACAAAGAAGAGTACGAAAATATCACTGACCCCAACAACCCCGACAGCGACGGAGACGGGTACAATGATGGTCTCGAAATTAGTCAGGGAACCATACCCAATTATAAAAACGATTTCAGTGGTGTTTCGAATACAGAAAGAAATGCACTGATTGCCCTTTACAACAGCACCAATGGCGACGGCTGGACTGACAATTCCGGATGGAAAACACCGCCATTAGATGTTGATGGATTCGCTCTGCCGGGTACGGAGTGCACATGGTACGGCATCTTCTGTAATGAACTTCAAAACCATGTCATTGCGATTAATTTAAACAACGACCAGCTTGTCGGCAGTATCCCCACGGAGCTCGGCAAACTGACTGAAATCATAAGCCTCGTACTTTCCTACAACCAACTGACGGGAATCATCCCCTCAGAGCTCGGCAAATTGAGCAATCTCGAATTGCTATTGCTAAATAGTAACCAATTGACGGGCGAAATCCCCGTGGAACTCGGCAACCTGAACAACCTCCAGCGGCTTTTGCTTGGCAGCAACCAGTTGACAGGCAGTATTCTCGAAAATCTCGGCGATCTGACCAACCTCGTGGAACTTCAGCTTGGAAAGAACCAATTTGCGGGCAGTATTCCCTCACAGTTCGGCGACTTGATCAACCTTGTATCGCTTGAGATCAGCCGCAACCAATTGACAGGCATTATCCCTGTGGAGCTCGGCAACCTGGAAAGCCTCCAAGTGCTCTGGCTTTCTTCCAACCAATTGACGGGCAGTATCCCCGTGGAACTCGGCGACCTGAACAACCTCTGGTACCTCCACCTCGATAACAATCAACTGACGGGCACTGTTCCTGCAGAACTCGGCAACCTGACCAGCCTCCTACAACTCAGGCTGAATTCCAATCAACTAACAGGCACCATCCCCACGGAGTTGGGCAACCTAATCGACCTCTGGGAATTCATGCTGGACAACAATCAACTGACCGGCAGCATTCCGCCCGAACTGAGCAACTTAAATAATCTTCAGGCGCTCCACCTTTATAACAACCAACTGACGGGAAGCATACCCACGGAGCTGTCAATTCTAAGCAACCTTCAAAGGCTCAGTCTTTACAACAACCAACTGTCGGGCAGCATCCCTTCGGAGCTGGGTAATCTGACCAACCTTGTTGAGCTTAACCTTGGCGACAACGAATTGACCGGCACCATCCCCGCATTGTTTGGTAACTTGACGAATCTCAAATATCTAGATCTATATAACAATCAGCTTACTGGCGAAATTCCAGTTGAATTAGGGAATATCTCCAATCTCCAGAAACTCAACCTCGATGAAAACCAAATGACGGGCAGCATACCAGCCGAACTCGGTAATTTGACTAATTTACAAACCCTTTGGTTGGTTGAAAACCAGTTGTCCGGCAGCATACCACCGGAGATAGGCAACCTGTCGAATCTGCTGACACTAGACCTTGATGACAACCAGTTGAGCGGCAGCATTCCTCCAGAGCTCGGAAACCTGGCGAATATCCAGGAATTCGACATGGCCGGCAATCAGCTTACCGGCAATATTCCAGTCGAACTGAGCAACCTGACGAATATGCTCGAGCTCGAATTAAGTGGCAACCAACTCACAGGCAGCATACCAATGGAGCTTGGCATTTTGCCGAACCTTGTAGAACTCAACTTGAGCGACAACCAGATTTCGGGCAACATCCCAGCTGAACTTGGCAATTTGGCAACCCTTCAGGATCTTAGCCTCGAACATAATCAACTAACGGGAATCATCCCGGCTCAACTCGGCGACTTGGCTAATCTACAGTGGCTTGGTCTTGCCGGCAACCAGCTTTGGGGCTCGATTCCAGCTGAACTGATAAATCTTAACAGCCTGATTGATAACGAAAGCGATATTCGCTGGAATTTCCTTTACACAGATGACAATGCCTTGCGTGATTTCCTCAACGCCAAACAAATAGGCGGCGACTGGGAAAGTAGCCAAGGCAAACCGATGGAAACTGCGATCAAAAATGAGCGCAAAGCCGACGGCAGTTTTGCAACGGCGATTGAAGTTGTTGTCAATGATTTTGAAGGCAGCCTGCCCGGCAATATCGATTCAATTGTCGTCAGAGGCCCCGGCGGCGACGTTATCACCCAATATCCCGATGATACTGACTGGAAATATTATCCGCAATGGCGTGATTTTGTGATTTTCCTGGATGGATCACCGGCAACCGGCATCTATACAGTTGAGGTTAATAGCGGGGTTGAAACACGCACAGACGAAGACTACCAGTACATCGTAAGGTCGCTGCCCGTGCCCGACGGAACTGCACTCACTCCGAAAGCAGATGCAGTCATCACATCAAAAACACCCATTTTCACCTGGAACCTGGTAGAATTTGCCGAGGATATTCCGATCTATTACCGACTGGAGATTTGGGAAGACATCGCAGGCGAAGCCGGGGATCGAATCTTTGAGTCGAGCCCCACGCATAATATGAGCTATTTTACGGTTCCAAATGATACCCTGATACCTGGCGAAAAATATCTCTGGCGGGTTCAGGCGATGGACAGTGATCATTGGAAAAAGGCCCAAAACTGGTCAAACAGTGATTGGATGCCGATAACAATAGCAGACGATCTGGCGCCACATACATATAAACCCGCCATAGCTTTCGGCGGCTATGGTGCAATTACCTGGACCAATGTTGAGGGCGGCACGAATTTCTATTCCCGTGTAAAGGTCATCGACCATAATGGCGTCGCATCTGACGGAAGTTCCCATTCCGCCAGTGTTGAATATCCTGACGGCTCAGTGCACAACATGAGCTTTGTGGGCGCTTCCGACCCGACGGCTGGTTACTACGAATTTTTCGATCCAATCATACCCCAGTCGGGCAACTACATATTCAGGGCCATCGATATTGATGGAAACGAAAGTGCAGACTTTATTGATAATTTAGATGCGAGTCCATTACCCCTGCCCGATCAGGATTCCTTCACACCCAATGCCAAAGACAAATATATAACGGCCTTTTACGACAATATTTATGTAAACGATACGCCTTACGAGGATTTTGACGTTCCGGAGACGATTCAGGATCTGGACTTCAGCAAGTGGTATATGTGGTATGAAAATGTCTCGATCAGCGATGACAAACTGGTTGCCGAAGTCAGCAACAGCATCGGCAGGGGCTCAGCCAACCTGAATTTTACCAACGAAAATGATATTAATTCCATTCAAGCCGATATAACTGTTGACCGCATCAATGACCCCGATGGTTTAACTCGAGCATCGCTAAAAGGAGTTTGGTACAACGACGGTAAATCCGATATAGGCGCTCGTATCTCCGTCGAAGGTAACCGTGTCTTCTACACGGTTTGGGAAGACGGTGCAATTGATAGCTCTGGAACTTATTCATGGGCCAACTATTTAGTCTCCGGTGATTTGTTAACCGGCATCAATCCAGGGCAAACGATAAAAGCCAAGATATCATTTGACGGCAACAAACTATATTTCAGTGTAAACGATGGCACACCTTTAGAATATGAGATTCAAGGAGACATCTTCCCGCCCCTAAATGGATACAAACAACTACGAACCCGGCTTAATCTGATCACCGATACAACCCCAACTTTTACCTGGAGTGCAGTCCCTGGAGCCGATCGCTACCGCGTCCAAATCTACAATTGGGACAACAGCAAAACGATTGCAAACGGACACACTCAAAATTTTACATCGTTCACCTTTCCGCCCGGCGCATTGAAAACGAATTCGGCATACCGCTATCGCATGGAAGCGCGCAACCCCAGTCATCCCCTGGACTTGGACAATGTTTCCAAAGCTCCGCCGTCCAACGATGACAACTATATGTTCTACACCGATGACCAGGTGGCAGTCGATCCGTTTATGGACTTGAGTAATGGCGGCGTTCGTACCTGGAATGATCCGGTTAGAGGCGCATTTCTGTCATTCAGGGTAAAGATACATGATGCCCAGGGAGTTCCCGACGACATCAAATCGGTGTTTGTTGAGCATCCTTCGGGGGCCGTAACGGAGCTCGCGCCGTCCTGCTCGGACAGCTTTCAGCCGGCTACCCCAACATCCTGCATCTATAGCGGTAAATCGGATCAAACCATCGAAAGCGGGGATTACGAATTTACGGTCGAAGATCTGGACGGCCACCTATATTCCGTTACCGAAGAGCTCACGGCCGATATCTTGAATTACCCGGCGGTGGCGTCCCTCAGCCCGGTCGACGCCACGCTGCTGAATACCACGGCCGTTGATTTTGACTGGGCGGATGTAGCAGGAGTCGCGTTCTACTCGCTCGACATTTACGATTATGACTACAACCGCATCTATACCTTCCACACTACCAATAGCGAATATAGTTTGGCAGAGGGCTTTCTGAAAAATCAAACCCTTTACCGCTGGAAGGTCAAAGCCCGCAGAGAATTCTTCAGTGACGACACGGACAACAATTCCTCGGCTCCCGATCACTGGAATATGCTGACTTTTACGACGACACCGTTGACGGATACCGAACCCGACGGCATGCCTGACGAATGGGAACTGCGAATCGTCGAAGCTGATTCTAACGACAATATAGATACGATCGATGATGTCAATCCCGATGACGATTTTGACAACGACGGATTGACTAACAAAGAAGAATACGACAACGCCACCGATCCCAATAAATCGGATACCGATGACGACGGCATGCCCGATGGTTGGGAAAAAGACAACGGCTTAAATCCGCTTTCCAATGATGCCGACGAAGATCCCGATGATGACGGCTTGACAAATGCTCAAGAACATCAGTATGGAACAGATCCCAACGATGACGACAGTGACAACGACACGGTCAACGACGGCCTCGAAGTCGCCACCGGGACGGATCCGACCGATCCTGACAACCACCTGACCTATGTGAGCGGTACCATCTTCACAAATACAACATGGGATATCTTAGGAAGTCCGTATGTTGTGACGGATAATGTAACAGTTAGCAATAACGTCATGTTAACGGTTGCTCCCGGAGTTATCGTCAAGTTTCATACCGGCAAGGATATTCAGATCAAGGGCACATTGGTCGCCGATGGCGAACCTGCCAAGAAGATATATTTTACTTCGATCCACGACGATACTGCCGGCGGCGACACCAACGCCAACGGTGATGCCAGCGCACCGGCACTCGGTGACTGGAGCTCTCTGGATCTTGGTGCTGTGAGCCAAGATAACGTTTTGGACAATGTGGTAGTAAGATATGGGGGAGCAAACGGCAACCTTGGTCAATTGCATATCGTTAATGACACAACTGCCCTGACCAACAGTGTAGTTGAACACAGCCAAACGCATGGCATTCTCACTAACGCTTCGCCTACGATCGAGGACAATATAATCCGTGACAATGCAGGTCATGCTATATGGATCAACATCAATAACAATCCAAAGATTTCAGGCAATACCATCAGCAACAACTTGTGGAACGGCATTATGGTCTCCGGTGCTGGGATTCTCAGCCCGGTTACCTGGGACAGTCAGGATGCACCCTATGTGTTACTTGAAGACGTAACACTTAACACCGACATAACCTTGACCGTTGCTCCCGGGGTTATTGTCAAGCTTAATGACGGCAAATTTTTTAAGATCAGTGGCACTCTGATTGCTGACGGTGAACCGGACAAGAGGATCTACTTTACATCGATCCACGACGATACCGTTGGCGGTGACACCAACGGCGAAGGCAATGCCAGCACGCCGACGCCCGGTGACTGGGCCTACCTGGATCTTCAAGGTGTGAGCCAAAACAATGTACTGGACAACGTGGTAATACGGTACGGTGGTACTAACGGCAATATAGGACAGCTGTATATCGTTGATGATACAACGACCCTGACCGACAGTGTGATTGAACACAGTCAAACACATGGTATAGTCACCAACGCGTCAGCCACAATCAGAGACTGCCAGATCATCAACAATGGCGGCATAGGTATTTGGCTGGGTTCATCTGACGCCGTCATTGAAAACAACACCATCAGCGACAATGCAAATTACGGCATCCGAATCGACACCTTCTCCAATCCGATAATTTCCGGCAACACGATTAGCGGCAATCTGTGGAACGGCATTATCGTCACTGGTACAAGTGTCAACAAATCGACAACCTGGAGTAGTCAAGATGCCCCCTATGCGCTTTTTGAAGATGTGACAGTTGAAAGCGGCGTCACGTTAACGATAGCTGCTGGGGTTGTCGTCAAGTTTCATACCGGCAAGGATATTCAGATCAAGGGCACATTGGTCGCCGATGGCGAACTTGCCAAGAAGATATATTTTACTTCGATCCACGACGATACTGCCGGCGGCGACACCAACGCCAACGGTGATGCCAGCGCACCGGCACCCGGTGACTGGAGCTCTCTGGATCTTGGTGCTGTGAGCCAAGATAACGTTCTGGACAATGTGGTAGTAAGATATGGGGGAGCAAACGGCAACCTTGGTCAATTGCATATCGTTAATGACACAACTGCCCTGACCAACAGTGTAGTTGAACACAGCCAAACGCATGGCATTCTCACCAACGCTTCCCCGTTGATCAGTTCCAGCAACATTTGGAATAATGCATCTCACGGAATTATTGTCGGCTCTGACGGTAAACCCCAAATCACTCAGAGCACTTTCTCTAATCAACTCTATGGAATCTACATACTGAATACTGCCAATCCCCTGATTGGGGGATCACCTCCAAATTCGAATACATTCTCAGGCAACACTGAATACGCCGTTTTCAATGCCAGCACGGCAATGACAGTCGACGCCCGCTTCAACAACTGGGGTGATCCCAGCGGACCTTCCGGGGTGGGTCCGGGTACCGGAGACGCGGTCAGCGCTGGCATCCTTTATGAACCATGGGCAGATCAAAACTTCTCTTTGATCACTGCTGTTTCCCCAACCAGCAGCGGTAGCGTTTCTGCCGATCCGGCCGGGCCCTACAATTACGGTGCGGAGGTGGTATTAGCGGCTACACCCGTTGCAGGCTATGAATTTGTCAACTGGACCGGTGATGTGCCCAACCCGCCGAACACGGATAACCCGGTTATCGTAACCATTGACGGGAATAAAAGTATTACCGCCGTCTTCAACGCACTGGATTCTGATGGTGATGGTGTGCCAGACATCGAGGACAACTGCCCGACCAACTTCAATCCCAATCAGAACGATGCCGACAGCGACGATATCGGCGACGCCTGCGACGACTGTTCGGGATCTACCGAATTATTTGCTGAAGGCTTCGGAAGTGATCTTTCCCAATGGATGGTCAAAGGCGCGCCTTTACCAGGAATTACTGCAGCGGATGGTAATCCTGCGCCGGCCTTCACCACGAATGGCGATACTAGTTATGATGGTTTCGGAGTCAGCCACCAAACCTTTAACTATGTAGACAATGATCTGGAATTGTCCCTGGACATCAAGCCCGGGACTGTTACAGCGGACCAGGCCTATGCCAACTTTTTCCTGACGAAAGACAACCAGATTGGAGGCACCGATTCAATACCCACTATCGAATGGCTCCTGAACATTGCCGTCATCGCGGATGAAAATCCCGGCGGAAAAGGTCTTAGGGTCCAATTGCTCTATGAGGATGGCGGCGAACAGTTTGAAGACAGCGGTAAGCTTTATCTAGAAAGCGGCAGCGGCTGGCACAATTTAGGAATCAGGATCCGATCGACCGACAACCGGGTGCTGGTATATTTTGACGACCAGTTGAAATACATTAGTCTTAATCCGATAACCACCGCATACAGCGGTTTCGCTGCCATAGGACTGGGGACCCGGCTGGCCTTTCACGACAATGTGTCCGTCAGTTGTGGGAGTAGCTATCCTGACAGCGACGGCGATGGTATTGACGATGCCACAGACAACTGCCCGGGTCTGTCTAATCCTGACCAGGCGGACTTCAACGGAAACGGTATTGGAGATGCCTGTGACGGGCTTTTGGCCTACTACAGCTTTGATGACGAAACCAATCCCGGCAGCGATGATGCCAAGAAGGGATATGATGCACAAGTCAATGGCGCCACGTGGCTTGCCAATGGTGCGGCCGGCGGGGCGATGAGCTTCGACGGCGCCGATGACCACATTCTATCAACGAAAGATATCGTAATTGACGCGACCGCTCCCAAAACCATATGCGCCTGGGTTAATGTACGAACACCTGAAAATAGTGCCGGCATCGCCGGGGTTCATGAAGAATATTTCGACGGGGGATATCATGAAGTTAAAAGCGCGGGGATTTTATATCTCCAGCATCCCGCGGATCCTGACCTGGGCATCGTATTCGGCAATGGGAGAAAGCCTTCCAATGCTGTAAATACGTTGCCTGGCGCCATTGAACCCAATAAATGGTATTTTATTGCGGGTGTGGCCCACGGAGCTCAATCCGGCAACCAGGTCGAGCTGTATGTCAATGGCGAGGCAGCCTATGAAATAATTGCTTCCGACAACAACAATGCAGCAGAAGTAGTTGAGCCGCTGCGCATCGGCCACAGGGAATATGCGGATGCACCGAGTAACTTCTTCGATGGCCTTATCGATGAGGTAAAGTACTTCAACCGTGCTCTTTCCGCCGCCGAAATCCAGCAGATGGCTTCAGATCCCGACAGTGATGGTATTATTTCCAATTCTGACAACTGTCCGACCGTGTTCAACCCCGACCAAAATGACGCTGACAACGATAATCTCGGCGATGCCTGCGAAGCGCTATACGGCGCCAATGCCGGCCTATGGGATACTGATGGGGACAGTCTCAATGACGGGGAGGAGGTTTTCACTCACAGCACCGATCCTACTGATAGGGACTCGGATGACGACTGGGTCTACGACAACGACGAAATCAACAACGGCACCGATCCCAATGATCCGGACTCTTTCACACCTATAGGAACCGGAGCTATCCGGGGTACCGTGAGAGATGCCGGCGGTACACCGATTACGAATGACCCAATCCAAGTTCAGGTCATAGAGGGGCGATCATGTGAAGATTGGTGGAATGTAGTTGATTCCGTAATCACAAACGCTTCCGATGGCACTTATGCTCTTATTGGATTGGCTCCGGGGCAATACTTCTTAAAAACGAATAATATGAATCAATCCAACAATGTTAACGAGTGGTCGGCTTCATCCGGCAGTGTGATTGATTGCGGACAAGCCGACCAAATTACAGTCTCTGACGGAGTGATGATTTCCGATGCAGACTTTCAATTGGATCTTGGCGGTTCTATATCCGGCCGGGTTGCCGATGTAAACGAGAATAACCTCGCGGGACTCTGGGTGGAAGTATTTACCGGAAGGTGCTGGAACAATTGGGTAGGAGGCGTAAATACAGACCCAAGTCAAATTTTTCCGAATGCAAATTTTGAAATTTTGGGCATTCCGGAGGGTGAGGTTTATGTACATGTTTGGCCTGGAGGATATAATTATTTTGACAAATGGTACGACAGAGGGGATGGGACCCGCGACTGCAATTTGGCTAAACCTGCAAACGTCACTACTGCAGCCACAACTGAAAATGTAAATTTGGTTTTGGAAGCAGGCTTTCCTGTCATCGGTTCAATGATGCGGGTAAAAAAATCAAACGGGGACTTTTTAACTAAATATGAAATTGAGATCGAAAGCTTTGAGGGCACCCTGCCGGACGACATCGACACGATTACCATAAAAGATCCGGACGGCAATGCCCTGGCATATACGAAAGATGATTTCACCTGGCTGCCGGATTGGAAAATTTTCTCGCTGGATGTTAACGGGTCGCCACCCAAGTTGGGATTGTACACGTTTACGATTACGAGCGGCGTCGCAAACGGGTCCGATACTGATTTCTACTACATCGAAAGAGACATCCCGCAGCCGGACCTCAGCACTTTTTCTCCTGCCGGCGGATCGACCGTTGACTCCAAAACGCCTTCGTTCAAATGGGGGGCGGTCGATTATGGCGAAGACATCGCCCTGTATTACCGGCTGGAGATCATGGATGCAGCTGGTGAAAACCGGGTGTATGCTTCTTCCCGCATGTTCGACACCCTGTATCACACCGTTCCGGAAGGCACCCTGGAGCCGAACACGGACTACACCTGGCGGGTGCGCGTATCTGACAGCGATAACTGGGAATATGTCGAAAACCGCACCAACAGCGACTTGGCCAGCTTTACCATGGCGGATACCCTCGTGCATGCCAACAAACCGGCCATCTTCCCCAATGACTGGCTCGCTGCAACCTACACAACCGAAAACTCATCAAGAGTTCTCTTGTGGTTGAGGGTACTGGATCATGACGGTGTGGCTTCGGACGGTTCATCCCATGCAGTTGAGGTGACCCTGCCCGACAACCGGGGCACCATTCCCATGCGATACGACCGAACTGACGCCGCCGATAAAGTTGCCTATTATGCCTGGGATGACGATCCGCCGGCATCCGGCCGCTACACCTTTACCGTGACCGACCCCGACGGCAATAAGGGAACCATTTGGGACGACTTTACCGCCAACCCGCTGGACATTCCCGATAAAGACTCATTGACGCCAAGCAACAAGAATCCTGTCAGCGAGCATATTGAGGCGACTTTCGATAATGTTTACGTCAACGGCGTTGAGTATGACAACTTTGATAACTATACGTCGATTGATGACATCGATTTTTCGAAATGGCAACCGTGGCATTCAAATGCCTCTATCGATGGTGGAAAACTCAAAGTGAGAGTCGAGAATGTCGTCGGCAGGGGTCACGGAGGTCTGAATTTTGCCGACCCGGAAACCATCCATTCAATTAGGGCGGATATTACGGTCGTTAGCACCAGTGATTCTGATGGCCCACCCAGAGCCGACATCAGAGGCTCCTGGTGCAGTACCGAGAGGGGCGGCATCACCGCCGGCATAAGCTCCACAGGCAAGCGTGTATATTATGCCGTAAGCGAAGAAATCCTCAATAACAAGCAAAAGAATCTTACATGGAACACCCTGGCAAGTGAAGATTTACTAATCAGCGATGACCTGCTGCCGACAATTACTGCTGAAGTTTCCTTTTCAGGCAATACGCTCACTTTCAGTGCCGGCGGTGTGACAAAATCCTTCACGATACCGGGTAATGTTTTTCCGAACCGTGAGACAGACGGCTGGAAGCAACTTCGGACCCGGATCAATCTGTGGACAGATACCACTCCCACCTTTACCTGGGACTCGATCCCCGGGGCCAACCGTCACGCAATCAGAATTTATAACTGGGATCGAACGAACCGGTTTGCCCAGGCCTGGCCCGGCAGTGTGACATCCTATACCTTTCCACCCGGCATTCTGCCACCCAATGGTTACTTTAACTACCGTTTCGAAGCCGCAGATGCCCACATCCCGCTAAACGTGGACAATGTCTCCAAAACACCGGCTTCCAACGACGACAATTACCGGTTTTACACGAACAGCATGCAAGCCGTCGCCCCGTATATCGATCTGAACAGCCACGGGGTTTACATCTCCACCGACTCGGCCGGCGATCACCTCGACTTCTGGGTCAAGGTGCATGATGCCCAGGGGGTTCCGGAAGACATCAAACACGTCAAGGTCATTCATGACGGCGGGGAAGAAGAAATTCTGGAATATTGGGGTGACAATCCGTACTCGCCGGCCACTTCAACATCTGGCATTTATTATCTGCGCTCCGAACTGCCGCCGGTGAACGACGGGACCTACACCTTTGTGGTGGAAGACTACGATGGCAACACGAACCAGGTTTATGACGGCCAGAATCCGTTGACCGATGTACTGACCCTGGCGCCCATCGGCTACCCGGCGGCAGGTACCCTCAGCGCTATAGTAGATGGCAGTGAAGTGTCTTTCGACTGGGAAGATGTCGACGGCATATCCGCTGACCCGGGCTCTGAGGCCGGCTTCTACGAGCTGCAGATACGTAGCTACAATTACGAATTGCTGTACCAGTTCCGCACCAACAAGTCCGAGTATCAGCTGCCGGCCGGGTTTTTGGAAGAAGGCAAAATCTATCGCTGGCGGATCGTGACCCGCCGGGAGTTTTTCAGCCAGAATGTGGATAACACCTCCACCAGCCCCGACTACTGGAACATGCTGACTTTTGCCACCGGTACACCGGCCGATAACGACAATGACGGCATCCCTGACTACTTGGAAGAACTATACGGGCTTGATCCGGATGTCGATGACTCGGGACTGGACCCGGACAATGACGGCCTGACCAATAAACAGGAATTTGACAACGCCACAGATCCCAGCAAGCCGGATACCGATGGCGACGGGGTTAATGACGGCAATGAGATAGCCTATGGAACAAATCCGAAGGACCCCCATGATTATCCTATACTTGAAACCGGCGTTATTAGCTTAACCGATTCAAATTGGACCAAAGCCGTCTATTACAGCACAGGAGACACGGTCTACGTCGAAGTTGAAGATGCGGATCTGAACACTGACCCGGGCTTTACGGACACGGTCGTGGTGCAGTTGACCAGCACCACGGAGGATACGGGCACTGCGGCCTCGGCCACGACACCGACCGCCGGCACCGGCAACGCCGGCGACGGCACGGTCAGCGCGGTGGACACCGGCTACACCACGGTGACCGAAGTTTGGACTTTGACGTGCACCCAGGTGAGCACTCCGCCGCACACCCCGGCGCGTTTTTCGGTCACCGGTTCTGTTAGCGGGCAGATGCGGGATGCAATGACCGGGCAATTGTACCGCTCCGGCAACGGAGAAGTCCGCTTTACCATCATCGAAGGTGCTTCGGCCTTTGCCGCAGACGACAGCTTCACCTTCTCCACCATGGTGGCCGCGGTTGTGGCCGAACCGGTGACCCTGACCGAGACCGGCGCCGACACAGCGGTGTTTAGAGGGTCGATTGCTCTGGACGAGTCAGGTGCCGGGGTGTTGGACGACAACCTGGATGTCAGCCGGGGCGACGCCATTACCCTGATTTATGACGATGCGGCCGGCGACTGGGGCGACCCGGTCCGGGTAATCGACACGGCGGTTTACAACGCTACGCTGGTCAGCGGTGAGTTGGCTTCTGACACCACCTGGACTCTGGCTCAAAGCCCCTATCTGGTCACCGGCGATGTGACCGTGCCTCAGGGAATCACCCTGGCCATCGAGCCCGGTGTGATGGTGATGTTTGCGGCCCATTATGATGATCAGAACAACAATGACTCTTATCTGTATGGACCGATCTTTCTCCCCGGCGGGACCCCCTATCTCAGTGAACTGATCGTCACCGGCGGCACTTTGAATGCCGTGGGCACTGCCGCCAGCCCGATTGTGTTTACCTCCAGTGCCCGGCAACCCGCTCCTGGCGACTGGGGTGGCATCCGGATTGGACGATGGGATGATGAAATCGCGAGTCAAGGCATTCTGCAGCACTGCCGGGTGGAGTATGCCACCACAGGGGTGTCAAGTGAAATCGGCGAGTTAAAGAATACGGTTGAGATCAGAGACAGTATTATTACGGACAACCAAAGGAGCGGAATACAAGTTAATTATACGGAGGCCATCATTACCGGCAGCACCATCAACGCTAACGGTGGTTCCGGGATCATAATTTCAGGAGGTTACGACCCAACACCAAATGTTTCTGCCACCATCACTGGCAACACCATCAGCGACAACGGCAGCGACTCTAATTTTTATTCAAGTTATGGGATTGAGTGCAGCGGAGGTGGCGCTCTGATAACAGGCAACATCATCAGCTCCAATAGAGCTGGAGGTATTAATTTTAATGCCTGGTATCCCACTGGATCGCAAGATATCAGCTTTAACACCATCACCGGCAACCGGGGGCCCGGGATATCATTAAACGGCGATTATTCACTGCCGGCCATCCACCACAATAATCTATACGCCAACACCTCATATGATGTCCAAAACAACACCCCCAACCAAGTCGATTGCCGCAACAACTGGTGGAGTGGTGCCGCTACCGCCGAGATGCTCACAGGAGCAAACCCCAAAGATATCTCCACTATTTACGATTTCTTTGATGAATCGAACCTGGGTTTGGTCAATTACTCCTATATGCAAAGGACTTATATAGTTTTCGATTCGGATGGCGATGGAATCTCAGATGAATGGGAAATGACTCACTTTGGTAATTTTGATCGAAATGGGACTCTTGGCTATGATGATGATAATCTAAATGATTTATATGAATTTTTGCATCAAACCGACCCAACAGATCCTGACACCGACGGCGACTGGGTCAACGACGGCGATGAAGTCAACAAGGGTACCGACCCCAACGACCCGGCAGAATTTACATCCGCCGGTACCGGTGCAATTCGAGGTGTAGTTAGAAATGATCGTGACTCATTGATCAGCGGTGCTCAGATCGAAATCCGGGTCTTCACCGGGGATCCTTGTCGCAGGCATAGCCAGGTCAGATCAGTCCGGACGAATACTAATGATACGGAAAGTAGATTCATTGTCACTGATTTGACGCCGGGGCGTTATTACTTGCGCGCCAACAACATGAACCAGTCCGATTTCGTCAATGAATGGTGGGCTGGGACCGAGGGCTTCTTCTTCTGTGATGGCGCACAGGTCATCGATGTTGCCGCCGATACGTTGGCAGATGGTAAAGATTTCAAGCTGGATCTCGGCGTCGCCGTTTCAGGAACTTTGTATAAGAGCGATGCGATCACATGGATCGAGGATGCTGAAATTGATGTCAGTCTCATTCGGGCAGATGATCCCTGCAGCTGGCACCAGTGGATCGGCAGCAGTCGCAGCAGCACGACCGACGGCCGATACACCATCAGAGGTGTACCGCCCGGAGATTTTTACGCTAAAACCCACAACTTCAACGCATCCGACTATGTGGACGAGTGGTGGGCCGATCCGGACAGTGCTATCGATTGCGGCAGCGCGGAGACGTTTACCGTGGTTGACACAAACCTCGGCGGCGTTGACTTCCAGCTGGATAAGGGCGCCTCGATCTCCGGAACCGTGTTCCAGGGCAACGGCACTGACGCGGTTAAGGATGTTTCAATTCATGTCCAGGTAATCACTGGAGATCCCTGCGGACATCGGAACCATATAAGAGGCACAAATACCGATACTTCAACCGGCAGCTATGAGTTCCGGGGTCTGCCGCTCGATACGTTTTACCTTAAAACCGAAAACGGCAATCCGGAAAATTACGTTGGCGAGTGGTATTCCGGCAGCGGCAGCGATGCAGAATGTGAACAAGCTTTGCCTGTAACTCTCGATACAATCGATCAAAGCATAACCGGGGTGAATTTCGATCTGGATGTGGGCGGCAGCGTATCCGGACGCGTAACCGACTCGACCGGAAATGGGGTCCCGAATCTTTGGGTCCATGTCAACGACTCCAGATGCGGCCAGGGAGAATGGTTTGGCGGAGCAGAAACGGATGATGAGGGTTACTACACCATTTTCGGAATTCCCGAAAGGGGTGATGTGTTTGTCCAAACCTGCGCCCATTGTTGGGACCTGAACTGGGTGGATGAGTGGTGGGATGGCGCTGATGGGTCGATTGATTGCAATGGTGCGGCCGGTATCCAGGTGACGACCGACGATGATAGCGGCGGTATAAATTTTCAACTGCAGCGAGGTGGAAGCATATCGGGTCGTATTTCGGATAGCGGCGGGAATTCCCTTGAAAACATGAGGGTCGAAGCCTACACCGGAAAATGCTGGAACAACCGGGTCAATGACACAGAAACTGATTCGGATGGGAACTATACCATTAAAGGCCTTCCGCAGGGTGACATTTACGTCCATGTCTGGCCAAACCATCATAATTATGTCGATGCCTGGTATGACGGTGATTCCGGCGTTTATCGATGCGAAGATGCAGCATCGGTGCCCGTAGTGTCCGGCCAGACGGTCTCCGATATTGACTTCGAACTCGATGACGGGCCCCGGCGGATCGATTGGTGGGAAGTGTCTGAGTGGGATGGTCAGATTTCAGTAGCCTTCGATCTTCATAAGCATTACGAAAGGTTCTTGGAAAGTGCTTACATCTCCGGACCCAATGGATTTTTTGAAAAAATAGATATTGAAGATGATATGTGGGACTGGCTGACGGACTGCCAGTACTACGTGGCCTGGAGCCATGATTTGGGCGCAAACTTCGCATACGGCATCTACACCTTGACGCTGAACTTCATGGACGGGGTGCAGGCGTCTTACTCCCGCGTATTGGAAGAAGCGCAACCTGATCCGGTGGATCCTGCAACGGCCAGCCACACGGTAAATCCGGACGGGGGCATTGACTTCAGTTGGACGCCGCCGGACTCCGAACAATACTATCATGTCCGAATTTACGGCGCAGACGGCAACCGCTATTTCAGAACCGGCGACAGGAAGGGAATTGATAGTGTGCACTTTTCGGCCGAAAACCTGCGCTGCCTGGAAAAAGAGCAGACCTACCGCTATGAAATCCGGGCCCAGGACAAGGAGTGGCCCCAAAATGCCGTGGCCAGAGGGCCGCGTTATGAACTCGTGTACAATCCCTCGGAACTTGACAGCCGGATCGAATGGTTTGACTTTAAGGATTGGCAAAGCCCGATGACCACCGAAAATTTAGGCGTCGGATTCGATGTCCGCCCCGGATCGCGGGCACATGTGACCCGGGCCTGGATTGACGGGCCGTCGGGCCTGTTCTACGAGTTCGACCTGGCTGCCGACTGGTTCGATTTTTCGACCGAACGGGCCCTGGCCAAAGGATGGTGGAAAAACATCGACGCCACGGTGCCCGCCGGCGACTATACCCTCGAAGTTGAATTTGACGACGGCTATTCCGAATCCAGTCCTTTTACAAGGAGCCTGGTGGATGTCTTCCCGGTGGATTCGGCCTCCATGCAGACCGAAGTTTTCGAAAACGGCGACATCAGATTCAGCTGGGGCATTCCGGCCGGGGCCCCCGCCCAAAAATACCAGCTGAAAATCCGCAGCACGGATGGGATGCAGCACTTCTACTCCGGACCCAACGAGACCAACCGCACCGAGGTTTGGACCAATAAGTATGACCTCCGCTACCTGGAACACGGCCAAAGCTTTCACTGTTTTGTGTGGGCCCGCGATCTGGACGGCAACCGGATGGAGGAAAGCGAGCGGATCGAATTTACCTACAACCCGTTTAACATCGCTCCCACCGGCGCGATATCCGGCAACGTCAGCGATGCCAACGGCCCGGTCAGCGGCCTGACCGTCAAGGCCTATTTCAACCAGTGCCGTGAATCCTTAATTAATGAAGCCCAAACCGACCAGTATGGCAATTATACCATTAGGGGTGTGTTTGACGGCGAGGTCTATGTGGAGGCCTGCGCCAGCTGCGACAACCTGAACTACATCGACGAATTCTATAATGATGACGGCGGCGCCATTGACTGCGGCGATGCGGTGCCGCTGGCCGTTAGCGGCGACCAAGTAACGGGCATCAATTTTGTCCTGGCGGAAGGCCCCCGGCGACTGGAATTTTTCCGGGTCCTGAATTTCAATGGCGAACTGCAGGCCCAATTTGCGGTTCTGCCGGGATTCCGGGATCTTTTAACCAAAGCGACTCTGAATATTCCCAACTCCACCAGGGGCGATTACCCGATCTACACCTTCGATCTCGGGGCCGACCGCCGGGTTCTGGACAGCGAGTGCCGTTACGAAGACCGCTGGGAGCGCAACTTCGGTGAATTCGATAATTTCCGCGATGAAGATCTCGCCGACACCGCTGACTACGGCATCTACACCTTGAGGCTCACCTTTGCCGACAGCGTTACCCCGGAGGAATATTCCCGGACCATCGGGGCAGCAGATGTGGAGGCTGCAACCGAGATTGCCGTCACCATCCACGCTGACGGTGAAGCAAGTCTGGTTTGGAACAAGAACCTTCCCGACCCCGACCAGCATCCTGACAACTACTCCTATGTGGTCCGTGTCATGGACAGCGACGACAACGAATACGCCCGGTTCGACGCCGGCATCGGCGCCGGCCGCGCCCGCATCCCGGCCAATCACTTAAAGTGCCTGGAAATCGGTAAATCCTATCGCTGGGTCGTGGATGTTTACGACAAAATACCTCCGGCTTTCAACATCGGCCAAACCGCCGAGCCTCAGGTGGGTATACTTTATGATCCGACCGAACTGGAGCGCACGGAATGGGCCCAGGCCCAGATGTGGCTGGGCGTACCGGGGGTTGGGTTCCAGGTGCGTCCCGGCTCCAGGGTGGAAAACGGCAATAATGTTGTCACGGCATCGGTTGTCGGACCCGGCGTCAATTACACCTTCGATCTTGCCGCCGACTGGTGGGACGAATCCACGGAAACAAATCTCGCCGATAAGGGGTGGTGGCATGAAGATCCAAGCTGGTCCCTGGCCGAGGGTGATTATACTCTCACCATTGGTTATGACGACACGGGGGATGGAACGGTTGACTACTCCGAGACCGTTATCGACCATTTCGAAGCTGTGTCCGCCGTGGGCGTGACTGTTACCTCGTTGAATGCGGTCACCCATCCCGACGGCGCCATGACGTTCTCATGGGCCCTGCCGAGCGGTGTGATCGGCCAAAAATACGGCGTTGTAATCAAATCCACCGACGGATCCCTGGAATTTTATCGAAGCCCGACAAATAACGATGCCTATAACATCAACTCAGTAACGGCATCTGCCGGAGATCTGCGGGGCCTCAAACACGGTCGAGCCTATCAGTGGACAGTGCGGGCCCATGAACAGTGGGATCTCACCAGTATGCTGGAAAGCGATTGGCAGACATTTATCTACGACCCATTCAATGTGACAATCATTGATACCGACGGTGATGGTTTGTCGGACGCCCATGAAACTGACATTTATGGTACCGATCCCAACAACCCGGACAGCGACGGTGACAACTGGACGGATCTGCATGAGGTTCAGGCCGGTACGGGTCCAAATGACAGCACGGATTCGCCGGATTTGACTGATTTTCATGTCGATGCAACTCACGAGGAAGCGGACGACAAAAATGTCGGTAGTGAAAACTATCCCTTCATGACGTTCCACGGCGCAGTCGAGAGGGTCAACGACCTGGCCGACGGAAATTACACGATCGGTTTGGCTCCCGGAATTTACGGGATCGATTCTGCCATTTCAGACACCGTGGAGCCGGATGCGCCTCTGACACTGAACCAAAACGTGACGGTTACCGGAGCTAATGTGACACTGGACGGGACCGGTGCCGCCGATTGGACCGCGGGACTTCTGATTTCCGGAGGGGCAGTCGACGTTTCGATTCAAGACATGACCATCACCAATTTCGCCCAAGGGGCTGTCATCAATTCCGATGGCGGCTGTGTGGAATTCAAGAGTGTCGCCATAGATTCCAATAATCAATCATGTGATATCGGTTTGAAGCTAGTGGAAACCTATCAGGTGGAACTGGAATTGGGCGATTCTGTGATCAGTGGTTGTCAGACCGGTATCCTCGTTGCGGCCGGCAGCTCCAACAACACCATCCAAAATGGTATCGTGCAGGGCAATACCGGTGACGGCATCCGGGTGGAGGGCGCTAAGGAAACGCCCGACGACAACCGTTTCCAAGGAATAAAGGTATTAAACAACAATGGCAACGGCATCATCCTATATGACGGCTGCGGCAATCAAATAATTGATAATGAGGTCACCGGCAACAATATCGATAAAGCCGGCCATGCCGGCATCGCGGTGCTGGCATGCGGCACCGTCCTCAGCGGCAATGATATATCCGGCAACCAATGCTTTGGCGTGTGGGCCGACGATCTCCTGTCTACAGCACCGGTAGAAGCCGCCGACAACTGGTGGGGGCATGTGAGCGGTCCGGACGGCGTCGGTCCCGGCACCGGTGATGCGGTCAGCGAAAATGTTTATTTTGAACCCTGGACAGGGGTTGCCAAGAATGACGACACGGATTTCGACGGTTTGTCGGACACCTGGGAACAGCAAATAATTGCGGCGGATCCGGCAGACGGCATCAGTATACTGGATGATGTCAGGCCGGAGGATGACTTCGATGGAGACGACTGGACCAATGCGGCTGAATATCAATTCGGCTCGGATCCGACCCAGCCACAGGCAACACCTGAACTCACCACATTGTATGTCGGCGGTCCAGCGGGGAGGGATTACAATCTGGGCAACGCCAATTTTCCGTTAAAATCGCTGCACGAGGCGGTCCGGCGGATCAACAGCATGGCCGAAGCGGATTACCTCATCCAATTGGCGGCCGGCACCTATGATGTGAGCGTTGAATCCGACAGTTTGCTTGCGCCGGTTCACAATGTGACCATCATCGGTGACAGTGCCGTCATCGATGGTGCCGGCACCGTTTTCTGGACTGAAGGCATTACGATTCCAGCCGGTGTTTCAGAAATGGTCATTAAAGGCGTCCTGTTTAAGAATTTCAAGACCGGTATCGCCATCAACTCCGAAGGCGGCTGTGTGAACCTCGAAGACACCACCATCGAATATTGCGCTGTGGGACTCCAATTGGTGGAAGCTTATCAGGTTGAGGTGGATTTGAGCGATTCCGTGATCAGCAATTGTGAGACCGGCATCAAGGTGGCAGCCGGCAGTTCCGGCAATGTCCTTCGCAATGGTGAAGTCAGCAACAACAGCGGTGACGGCATCCGGTTGGAGGGCTCCCAAGAGGTGCCGGATGACAACCGCTTCGAAGGCATCCATGTGTTGGGCAACGGCCTCAACGGAATCGTTTTCTACGACGGCTGGAACAACCAGGTGACGGATTGTGTGGTCCGCGGCAACAACGCCGATGAAACCGCCTTCGGCGGTGTGGCCGTGCTGGAGGGCACGGCCACCGTCAATTGGAATGTTATCGAGAACAACGGGTGTCACGGTATTTATGCAGAAGATATTCACTCCACAACGCCGGTGGACGCCACTTACAATTGGTGGGGGGGCAGCCGACGGACCGGCGGGTGCAAGCCCCAGTTCCGGCAATGCGGTAAGCGAAAATGTGGTTTACACACCCTGGCTGGGTGAATATGATCCTGCCATCGGCCGGCGCACACACCCCGATACAGACAAGGATGGCATTCCTGACGATGTTGAAAACCAATTCGGTTTGAATTCTTTCGATCCGACGGATGCTTTACAGGATTCAGACAGCGACGACTGGACCAACCTGCAGGAATATCACGCCTGTACCAGTCTTTCTGACGAGACTAACTACCCAACCATCACCGTGTTCTATGTGGGTTTTGAAGATGCAAACGATCGGAACCTGGGCAGCCCGCGCTATCCGCTGGCGACCCTGCATACAGCCATCGATCGGATCAACAGCCTGCCGCACGGCAACTACATCCTCCATTTGGCCTCCGGCACTTATAGCGTGGGCAACGGCGAAGATGATGCCACACTGACGCTGGATCACAATCTGACCATCATTGGTCAGGCCGATACTACGATTGTGGACGGCCAGGGGGCCACCAACTGGACCACGGGACTGGGGGCAACTGCCGGGGTATCTTACCTGACAATTGAAAACGTGAATTTCCAAAACTTTGTGGCCCAGGGAATCAACCTTGCCATGGCGGGCGGCTGTGTCAACTTCGCAGGCGTTGGCATTAGCGCCTCTGACATCGGTTTGCAGCTGGTGGAAACTTATCAGGTCGATGTGGATTTGAGCGGCTCGTTTATCAGCGACTGCCGGACCGGTATCAAAGTGGCCGCCGGCAGCTCCAACAATGTTCTCCGCAATGGTGTCGTTTCATCTAATTTTGACGGTATTCGGCTGGAAGGCGACCGGGAAACACCGGATGACAACCGCTTCGAAGGTATAGATGTTTTGAACAACGCCGGCAACGGCATCGTCATCCACGACGGCAGCGGAAATGTTATTGCTGACAGCCAGATTATGGACAACAACACCAGCCAAACGGCCTACGGCGGTATTGCCGTGTTTGCGGGCTGCAACGAGGTCGTTAATAGCACCATCACACAAAACGAGTGCCACGGCGTTTATGCCGACGATGCCCTGGCCACCCAACCCTTTGTGGCTGTCGACAACGTTTGGGATGACAACAGCGGCCCGCGGCACCCGCTGCTGAACCCGGCCGGAGCCGGTAATGCCGTCAGCGATCACGTTATCTTCGTGCCGTGGACTGGATATGAGGACAGCAGTGACGCGGACAACGACGGCTGGCCGGCCCAGGCTGAAATGCAGGCGGGCACGGATCCGAACGATGGCAGCTCCTATCCGGACAATATAAAATTCTATGTCGGCGGCATGAATGCCGATGACGACAACGTGGGCACACTGGAGCTGCCGCTGCAGACCCTGCACGGAGCTGTCCATCGCATAAATGGTCTGAAAAAAGCCATTTATGAAATTGAACTTCAGGATGGCGCAACTATCACCGCTGCTAGCGAAGAAACGGATGCACCGATTGTCTTTAATCAAAATGTTGTTATCTACGGAAACGGTGCAACCCTGGTTGGCGCTGCCGATCATAGTGGTACAGATAATCTCTGGATCAGCGGATTGATCATCGGGATAGGGGCCGAGGATGTTGAAATTAGGAATCTGAGAATTCAAAACTTCACAGAGGGTATCCGGATTCTCTCCGACGGCGGCTGTGTAAAGTTGCTTGAAGGCGTCAATATTTCGGACTGCGCGACAGGTCTTATTCTGGTGGAAGCCTTCCAGGTGGATGTAGAGTTAAGCGACTCTGTAATCAGCGACTGCCAAATCGGTATCAAAGTTGCGGCCGGCAGCTCCAACAACCTCATTCGCAACGGAGCGGTTACCGAAAATGCCGACGGCATCCGGGTCGAGGGCGACCGGGAAGTCCCCGATGACAACCGTTTCGAGGGCATTCAGGTCACTGACAATAGTGCCAATGGCATCATTATCTATGACGGCTGGAACAATGAGATCATCGAATGCCTGATTGCCAACAACAATTTGGGAGAATTCGGCCATGGCGGAGTGGCGATTTTAAGCGGCGGTACCATCGTCCACGACAACAACATTCAAGACAATCACTGTTTCGGTGTGTGGGCCGATGATGCATTGTCGACGGCGCCGGTCGATGCCGCCCTCAACTGGTGGGGTGCGACGAACGGTCCTGCCGGCGTTGGTCCCGGATCCGGTAACGCGGTGAGCGAATATATAGATTATGCTCCTTTCCGCAGCGAGGAATTCTTTAAGGATTCCGACAATGACGGTTGGCCGGATACTGCTGAGTTGCAGGCCGGTACCAACCCCAATGACCAGAATGACTACCCTCAGAACATGACGGTATTCCATGTCGGGGGCCCGGACGGCAGCAACGCCAGTTTGGGCACCAGCCAATTCCCGCTAAGATCGCTGCATGAAGCCATGCGAAGAATTAATAACTCGCACGACGAGGACTACACGATCCATCTTGCGAACGGATTTTATGATTTGAGCGTTGAGGCGGATGAGCCGCTGGTCCCGGTTCACAATGTATCCATTATCGGATCTGATATCGGACTGGGTGCAATAATTGACGGATCCGGCGCCGCATCGTGGACCGCAGCAATCACTTTGCCGGCAGCGGTGGTGGATGTATCGATCCGTGATGTCACCATCAGAAACTTTGCCCAGGGTGTTGTGGTTCATTCGGAAGGCAGCTGCATCGATCTGGCCGGCGTCGACATTTATAACTGTGAAACCGGCCTGCAGTTGGTGGAAAGTTATATGGCTGACATCAATTTAAATGATTCGGTCATCAGACATTGTGAATTGGGCATTAAGGTTGCCGCCGGCAGCTCCAACAACCTGATTCGCGGCGGCATTGTGCGCAACAACTCAGGCGACGGTATTCGCCTGGATGGCGAAAGCGATACACCCGAAGAAAATCATTTCCAGGGAATCCAGGTATCGGACAATGCCGGCAACGGGATCATTTTATTTGACGGCGCCGGCCATCGCATCACCGAGTGCGTGATCGGCGGCAATAATCTCGATGAAGATGCCTTCGGCGGTGTGGCCGTGCTGGCAGCCGAGGTCGAGGTCAGCCGCAATATCATTGTGGGCAACCGTTGCCACGGCGTCTGGGCGGATGATGCCCTGGCCGGTGTGCCGTTGAATGCCGTCAACAACTGGTGGGGGGCCGATGACGGGCCGGCGCAAGTTGGCAGCGGCAGCGGTGACCGGGTCAGCGAACACGTCGTCTACGAGCCCTGGTTGGGCGTTTCGCCATTTGAAGATTCGGATTTTGACGGCCTGGGGGACGTGTGGGAGAACGCCCAGTTCGGCGACTTGGATGAAACTGCCGAAAAAGATTCGGATGGAGACGGCTGGAACAACCTGGCAGAATTCCAGGCCCAGACCCTGGCCAATGAAAAGAGCAGCAGCCCGACGTTGACGGAATTTCAGGTCGGCGGCCCCGGTGCCAACGACCTCAATCTGGGCGACGCCAGCCGTCCGCTGAAAACCCTGCATGGTGCCGCGGACCGTATCAACGGCCTGACCGTCGGCAGCTACACCGTTCGATTAAAGGCCGGCACTTACTGCACGGGACCCGGCTGCACGGATGTGATGGAGCCGGATACACCGTTGTTCTTTTCCCAGGATGTTACGATCCTCGGCTCGCAGGCCGTGCTCAGCGGCTCCGCTGCTGACGGCTGGGCCCAGGCCCTGTGGTTTAAAAACGGCGCCGAAAATGTCACCATCAAAGACCTGACCATCCAGGGATTTGAAACCGGCGTAATGATCAGCACCGACGGCGGATGTGTCGAGTTCGAGAACACCGTCATCGAATCCTGCGCAACCGGATTGAAACTGGTCGACAGCTACCAGATGACAATCGACCTGAATGACACCCGCATTCAACAGTGCACCACCGCCGGGATCCATCTTACCGAGAACAGCTCCAGCAACCTGATTCAGGAAGGCACCGTGCAAGACAACGCCGGAGACGGCATAGTGCTGGAAGCTGAAAGCGGCGCTTGCGATGACAACACGTTCAGCAATATGTTCATCCTGGACAACCATGGCAACGGTTTTATCCAGTATGAGGGATCCGGCAACCAGTTGATTGACAGCTTCATCACCGGCAATAATACCTCCCAGTCCGCCTACGGTGGTGTGGCGGTTTTGGGCGGCTGCTTGCAAATCAATCGCAACCAAATCGAAGGCAACAATTGCTGCGGCGTGTTTGCCGATGACGCGCTGTCCACCGAGCCCGTGGATGCCCTCGAAAACTGGTGGGGAAGTGCAGACGGGCCCTCGCAGGCAGGTCCTAGCGACAGCGGTGACGGTGTCAGCGAAAATGTCCTGTTCGATTCCTGGCTCAGATTGTCTCTCGAAGAAGACGGGGATAACGACGGATTACCGGATTTCTGGGAAGATACGCAGTTCGGCAACGGGGATCAGGACGCTGATGACGACACGGACAACGACGGCTGGCCAAACCTGGCCGAGCTGCAGGGCCTGACCCTGGCAGCCGACGCCAACGACACCCCCGACCGAACCGAGTTTTATGTCGGCGGACCGGATGCCGACAACAACAATCTCGGCAGCCTGGCCAAGCCGTTGGCCAACCTCCACGGTGCGGCAGCCCGGATCGACGGGTTACCGCCCGGAAATTATACCATCATCTTAAACCCCGGAACTTACTGCGCTGGCAGCGCTTGCAACGGCATCGCCGAGCCGGACCAGCCCCTGACCTTCTCGCAAAACGTGACCATCCGTGGGACCAATGCCGTCCTGGAAAATGCGGGTGCTGAAAAATGGACCACGGCCCTGAAGTTTGCCGGCGGCACCGACGAAGTGACCATTGAGGGTGTCACCATCCGGGGCTTTGAATATGGTCTAATGATTGCTTCAGATGGCGGTTGCTTCGATCTGAACCAGGTAGTCATCGAAGACTGCGTGAAGGGCCTGACCCTGGTGGACAGCTATCAGGTGACAGTGAATCTGGACGACAGCGAAATTCGCAATGGAACCAACGGCATCTACGTGACTGGCGGCAGTTCCAACAACCTGATTCAAAACGGTCGCGTGCACAACAACGCTGGGGACGGTATCCGGGTTGAAAGCTCTAATCAGGCGCCGGACAGCAACCATTTTGAAGGCATCGAGATCTTCGATAACGGCCAAAACGGCCTGGCGCTTATTGACGGATTCGGCCACGAGGTGCGCGAATGCGAGATCTTCGGCAACAACACCGCTGAGACCGGATACGGCGGCATCGCCGTGCTCACCGGTTTTATCAAGGTGCAATACAATATTATCGAGGCCAACCAGTGCGCAGGCGTCTATGTTGACGAAGCCACTGCCATCGATATCCACGGCAATTTGATCCGCGAAAATGCCGATGGTATCAGGCTGTCTTTTACCAGTGACATGACGATTTCAAGCAACACCATCACTGAAAATGGAGTCGGTCTGGTCATCGAGCCGGGCTCCCAGCCGAAGGTTCTATACAACATTATCTGGGGCAATCCCGGCGGGTCGACAGACCTGGTCGCACCTCAGGGCTACACCGGTTTTGAAAGCGAGATCGCATACAACAATATCGGGACCAGCAATCTGACGGTCTTGCCGGATTCCAATACATCCTATGACCCGGTTTTCAACGCGGACTACACCTTGAGTGAAGACTCGCCCTGTATTGAAGGGACCGATGTGACCGAAAACGGCAGAGACCAGGCCGGCGATACCCGGCCCCAGGGAACCACGTGGGACATTGGCGCATACGAGGCCCCTAATTTTGGGGATATCGATGATGACGGCCTGCCCGACTGGTGGGAGATCGCTTTTTTCGGTTCGATCTACAGTCAAAATGCTGAAGATGATTCCGACAACGACGGCAACAGCAACATCCATGAATATCGCAACCGTACCAATCCCACCAACAATGTAGAATTGGCCATAACCAATCCGCAAGGCCACATTATCTGGATGCCGGAACGGACTCTATCATTGTCGAGGGAACCGCCCAAAACATTGCCAGCGTCACACTGCGGAACAACGAGGCCAATAGTACACGAACCACTGATGTCGATAATGAGGCGTGGTTGTCAGCCATAGACCTGGTTAGCGGGCAGAACCACATCGATGCGTCCATCACGGGGCAGGAAAGCGGTGCCTCCGATTCTGTTACGGTGATCGTGGAAAGCGGAGAACCGCCGCGGATCCGGTTTACCAATACCAACGAACCCACGACGCAATCCGACACACTGGTTCTGACGGGGCTGGCGGAGGACGACACCAAGGTCCTGAAGGTAACCTGGGAGGTTGGAAATGCCCTGGCCTCCGGCACGGCCATCGGAACGGAAAATTGGATCGTGTCTCCGATACCGCTGGTGGTTGGAGAAAATGAAATTACGATCACAGCGGAGGACATCTTCGAAAACAGCAGCAGCATTTCGTATACGGTGACACGACTGGAACTCCCGACGGAAATTGTCGAAGAGCTGAAGGATGAGACGCCGGAGGAACAAGCGAAGGATCTGAAGGATCCCAACGATACCGACGAGGACGAATACATGGATGTGGATGAAAACCACCCGTCATGCGGTACGGATCCCAACGATCCCGGTCCCGGCGGCATTCCGGCTAATACTTTCGGCGTCCGTTATCCGGCCGACAGCTCCAGCCAATACTATGACGGGGACAAGATCAAAACCTTGCCCGATGGTCAGGTTCTCGGGTACCTGTGGCCGGATTGCCTGAATCCGGATATTGATCAGGACGGCATGCCCAATGACTGGGAATCCAAATACGGCCTTAACCCCAAAGATCCGACGGATGCCAATCAGGACCTCGATGCTGACGATTACACCAACCTGCAGGAATTCTGGAATGGAACCGATCCGACCAAAGCCCCGGCAGAGGAAGCGTTCATGGTGGAATTTTTTGACCTGGCAGATCAGCCGATCGCTTTCAGCCAATGGCTGCCTGAATATAACACGACCCTTAAGGTGAAGGTTACCTGGCAGGATGATGGCGCGGCGCCGGACAATGTCAGTTTCGCCTTGTTGGATACATCTAAATATCCCGGCCGGGCGGTCAACGATCCCGATCCCGCTAAATCCACCACGACCTATGAAGACTGGTATGACTACAAGGGGTTTGATTTTGGCTTGACCACAATAGCGTCCGAAAATTCCTATAACCAGGGACCCATCGAAGTTTTTGACATTGCCAACGGCGCAACTGACGGAAGCTACAGCATCTACCTGAAGTCCCTGGATTTTGGCGGCCGCGCCCGACTAGTAATCAGCCACCCGACTTTGCCTGATAAAAGCGTTGAAATATGGATACCCAATGGCGCTGGCACGAACGGAATCGGGTCCGGCTGGCAATACGAGGACATTCAGAATCCGTTGAACGCCAATGCTGATGTCGACCAGATCACCTTTCAGAATCCGGGCGTGTATACGGCCCCGGCGGGTGATGATTTCTCAAACTTCGAGGAATACCGCGGCATTGTTTACACAGATGGGATCGAGGGGGACTTCAAGCACTTGCGGCTGAATCCGCACCGCAAGGACCTCTTTATCCGCGCTGAAGGATTCGACAACGGCGCCGATGATCCCTACCAGGATCCGGATCCGAATCTGGAGGATCCGTTCTCTCTGGGAACGGCCTTTCTCAACGCCGGCATCGACATCCACAACACCACCGGCTGGGGTCACGATGCCACCAGCGACAAATCCTTTTTCACCTACTATCGCAGCGGAACCATCAGCAACATCAACAAGAAAATCGTCACCGGTTTAAATACGGACTGGCTGACCAACTGGCCGGGCCGCATCTGGGAGTTTAAGCTTGACAGCGACCCAGGTGACTTATGGATGCCGGTCGAGGTCTGGAAAGGCCCCGAAGAGCTCATCCTTTCGTTTGACTACAAAGGAACGACCGGCAGCCTCGCGGCGGGTGAGATCTATACCATCCGCAAACCGGTGCCTCATATCGACGTGCTGATTATCCGGCACGACCGATTCATCGAGGGATTGTTTTCCTGGGAGGACGGCCATCTGATTTTCCTGGGGGCCTCGCCGCCCACTGATGAAAATAAAACAGGTTCCCGGTTCTGGACCTGGTCGACAAAGGGTGTGGCCAAGTCGGCCAACCCGGAGATCACCTACGGATATGCCATCACCTTGAAGTCTGCCATCGACAGTTATCTGGGTGGCGACAAACCCTACCTCAAGGGCAATATCTGGACACCTACCGGGTGGCAAACAATCAATGAAACCGATCCAGGTTATGATCCAGCCCTCGTCGAGCAGCATCGAAATAAGTTAGCCTCCCTGGATAAGAGTGAAGATCCGACCGACGGCATCCTGATTTATTCACCTGGTTTGATAGTCAACGGCGATCGGCGCTTGGGCACTTACCCGGAATGGAATGACTTTGGCAACTTGAATCCGTTTGACATCAATGGCAACAACATTTATGAAATGCCGCCGGCTTCCAACCCGTTCGAGGTGGATCCGGCTGTAGAGCAGGATCAGTTCGGTGTGCCTTACACCCGCGCAAGGGTGATCCGGCACATCATCACCCATGAACTGGGCCACGCCTTGATTGGTCCGGAGCACTCGACCGAACAAGTTAATGGACAGTTCGATCTGTTATTCGGTTTTACCAATGACTGGAGCAGAGATCACCTGTTGCACGACTGGTCAAGGTCGCGGATTAGAATCCACAATCCGAAGCGATAGTCCGATGAAAGGTATATTTATGAAGCAACCAAGACATGTCATTACCGCCATAAAAATCTGGCCAATAGTCTGCCTGCTCATGCTAATGGGTGTTACGCACCGGCAGCCGGCCTGGGGTGCCGGACCGCCCGGTTTGAGCATAAACTTGTACCTGAAACCGGATGGGGCCGATGGAAATGTTCCTTTGGGAGAACCGATAGAAATACTTATGGTGGTTAAAAACGAAACCGCTGCCGAGCTGATTACCGAACGGGATTTTGACCAAAAGGAATTTTATTTTTCCCTGGTGCTCGTTTATACCGACCAGTTTGACAAAATCCAGGTGTTTACCTTGGCCGAGGAGGAGCTTCATGCAATGATGACCGCCTTTTACGTGGCCGGCCGGCCCATGGTCCAGGCCAGCACGCTTCCCAACGGCTGGGCCAAATCCATTACGATCAAGGACATCAGAGAGCTGTTTCCGATATTAAAGACCAAGCCGGGTTCTTACATCCTCAAGGCCGAGCTGCCATTTTTGAGATTTCAATGGGGCTTTGAACTCGTTCCCATCGGTCAGCTGGGGGCCGCCGACCATCCCGACAATTTCAGCGGAATCCTGGTGTCCAATGAAATCCCGATCGAAGTTTCCCCGGACAGGGGAGCTCAGGTTGACGTTCGAGTGATCAGTAATGCAAATTTCACTTCCGCCCCCATATCCCAGCTGGAGGTTAAAATTTTTAAAAAGGCCGACCTCCCTGAAGACTACTCTTTGGCGGATATCTTCACGAAGCTCGATCCGGTTTTAGCCGGAACGACCAATTTCGACGGACAAGCCGACTGGTACAGCGGCTCCCGCTGCCTGGTAGATGATGACTATACCATCATCGCCGACAACAACGGTGATTTTGGCCAGGCCTCCATCGCTCGGGATACCGAAGCCGGCTGGCAGATTGCCTGCACCGGGCTTGTTGAAAAAGAGATATTATTCGGCCCGCCCCCCCGGAGATCGTCGATGATCTGGTAACTATAAGATACGGCCGGGTCCTGTATAATCGCCGCACCGGCGACTTCTCCTACACGGCAACTATCGTTAATAACTCTGACATTGAACTCAGCGGGCCGGTTTGGGTGGCAATAAAAGACTTGGTGCCGGAGGGCGCAGTGATAAAGAATGTCGACGGTGCCGTAGATGGAAGTCCTTACATCCAAGCTCTGGGACCAGGGATCGCTTTTAAATCAGGAGATACCATTTCCAAATCCCTGATAATTAATAACCCTTCACGCTACCGGATTCGCTTTAACAGCCAGGTTTTGGCTGTTAAGCCGAGTCCATAGAAAAGAAACTTAATTTTTTAAAAGAGTATTTTTTATTTGGCAATTCAACCATTTTTATTTATTAACTAACCATAGGAGGATGCTTAAATGAAATTTCAAAAAACGCTAATGATTGTTGGACTGGCCGCTATCTTTTTCGCAATGAGTTTCGGATCCCAGGCATACGCCGGCGGGGGATTTGATCCACCGGCATGGTGCACATCCATTCAGGGGCCGGAACTTTGGGGAGTTGTTATCATGGATTGTGGGAAGTCGATAGCCACATTAAGGGTTAAACGCATCAAAGACTGCAATGTGGAGACCTTCTCCGGCGTAGATAACGCCTATCAGGGCACCTGCCCTCAAGATGGTGATGACTCGGTCAACTACGCCTTTCAGGGCCAAAGCTTTTTCCCGGATATATCGGGGTCTGCCATCATCACTAAAACCAAAAATTTTCAGATTGACGGCTCGTCGATCTCCTTTGATGCTCAGTTTAAATTTTGCGCGCCCTGAAAAAAAATTATTCTGGTTTTGTGGGAATGGCTTACAGTTGAGGTTTTTTAAAGTGCGTATTGCCTATTGTCATGGTTAAAAGCCATTCCCACATGCCACTACTTGATCTTAAATAGAATGGAAATCTCACTATCCGAAAAGGTACTGCGGAATCCTAAAAAGCTTTTATTCAATAGATGGATAACCCAGTTAGCCGTCAGCATATTTAGCGGTATGGCGCTATTTGCGGCATTTCCGCCTTACAGCTATTCGTACCTGGTATGGATCGGAATGGCGCCCTTTTTACTATTCCTCGTAGGAAGAAAACCGTTTGCGGCATTTCTTTTGTCGTGGATCTGGGGGTGTACTTTTTTTCTTGGGATTTTCACCTGGATATTAAATGTTGTAAATTATACATATCTTCATCATGCAATATTAATTGTATACCTAGGGGCTTATTTCGCGGTTTTTGGCCTGATCTTTAACATCGCAGCAAGAAGTCGGGGAATGCTATCAGCATCTGTGGCTGCTCCGTTCATCTGGATAGCGCTGGAATATATGCGCTCCAACTTGTCGTTCATGGCACTGCCTTGGGGACTCCTCGCTCACAGCCAGCACCAAAATCATTTAATTATCCAGATTGCGGCAATCGCCGGTACACATGGTGTTAGCATGTTAATTGTCGCTGCTAATGTTGGGCTTGCGATGATGATTGGCTGTTGGATGTTTAGACTAAACTTACTGAAAGAAACGAAGTTACCTAAACTTACGAGAAAAACCACGATAACATTTTCCGCTGCTGTCGTCGCGTTGTTAATAATGTCGATTGCGTATGGTTATTCGGTTATTTCACGGCCAATTGAGGGCCGGAGAATTAAAGTGGCAGTTGTCCAAGGAAATATAGAGCAATGGCAGAAATGGGATAAAAAATTTGCACCTTTGATCATGCGCACTTATAAGGATTTGACCCTGGCCGCTGCTCTAGATACCCCAGATTTTATTATATGGCCTGAAACCGCCACACCTAAAGCCATTAATACAGATCAACAACTTTTCAAAGAAATACGGGAGGTTGCGGAATTAGCCGGGACATATTTGCTGTTGGGAAGTTCTCAGGTCTATAAATTCAAAAAAAATGATCCCAAATCAGCCAAAGTGAAAAATTCTGCGTATTTAGTGCCCCCTGATCCGCAACTTAAGCTCAATCAGAGATATGATAAAATTCTATTATTTCCCTTCGGTGAATATCTTCCTTACAAAAAGACTATACCCTGGGATTACATCAGTGTCCCGGATGTTGGAAACTACATTCGTGGTAAAGAACTTGTCATATTCAAACTGTCTGATTTTCAATTCAGTGTAACGATTTGCTGGGAAAATCTATTTTCCGACTTTGTCAGGCAATTCGTTAAGGCAGGTGCGCAGTTTATTGTCAATATGACAAATGAAGCCTGGTTCGGTCCAAGCGGCGCCCCTTATCAATTCGTGTCGATGAATGTTTTCAGGGCGGTTGAAAATAGGGTTTTTGTAATACGCTGCACCAATACCGGAATATCATGCTTTATCGATCCTAATGGACGAATTCTGAATTCCGTTAAAGATGATAATGGAAAAGAAGTCTTCATTCGCGGAACGGCAAGCAGCGAAATTGTTGCAAACAATTCAAGCACATTATATACTCAATTTGGCGATTGGCTGGCATGGATCAGTGTTCTGTTATCCGTATCTTTTCTACTTTTTTCTATTGCTAAAAGAAAAACAAGGCATCTTTCTGACGCCAATATCTCTTAATATGGTTGTCACACAAAAAGCAAGCGTACAGAATGTGTGTAACTGAATTTTTCCCGGCAAACTACGATGTCCGCAGGTTTCTAAATCGCAACGCTATTTATCGTTAGCAAGGATATATGCAAAATTCGGGTAATCATAACGAACAATCCGGTTGGAAAATATCAACATGCAGGATCAAAGAAAAACATATTCAATTACAGTTTTTTGGTTTTCTGTATTCATCGTAGCGATAATTGCCGGTCTATTTTTTTATAACATTATCGGTTGGATGAATTACCCCAATTTTGGGATAGGATTTCGCACCGCCACAGGAATAAAAACCGTGGGCGTAGTTAATGAGCACGGTGAGAAGGCGGGATTCCAAGTCGGAGATCATATTAAGGAGATCAATGGCCATACCTACAAGTCTTTTAAGGAAGGTAGAAAAATACTCAATTGGGAACTTGGCGAAGATAATATTTTTCTGTTGGATAGAAGGGGTCGCACGATTGCTATTACAGTTAAAAATGTACCTATCGGATTTAAAGGTGCTTTCAGTGTAAGTGGCTGGTCTTATTTATTGGGTATCTGCTTTGTTGCCATCGGCATTCTGGTCTTCTTGATGCGTCCTCATTTCCGAACTAGTTGGGTCTTTTTTCTATTTACGGCTACCTTCGGTGTAATGCTAATGTTTATTTATAAGATCGGCGTTATGAAGCCGTTTCGGTTATTGGAAAGTATTAACACCTATTCCTATTTATTTACGCCGGCGCTATTTATCCACTTGGCATTCTGTTTCCCTGAGGAGAGAGGTATCCTAAAAAGAAAGCCCTTTGTTCAGTTTATCCCTTATATACTTTCAGCCATTCTGTTTATACGAATATTGACCTTAACGACGAGTATGACAGATGCACCGAAAACATGGCTCATTGCTGCCGTGGCATACATGGTAATTGGCGTTTTATTCTTTATCGGTTCCTGTGTTCAAATTTTTCTTAAATCCGAATCGGCGATCGTCAAACTACGTGCAAAAATGGTTTTGCTTGGATTCGCAATAGCAGCCTCACTGCCTTTGGTGGATTTTGTATTCAATACCCTTTTTCAAATCTATCTTGCACCGAGCTTTAATTACTATTTGCCCTTTTTTATCATGATTCCTGCGTTTGTCGGGTATTCTATTGTCAAACATGACTTGTTTGATATCGATGCCGTCATTAAACGCACCTACGGTTATGTTCTCACAACCGGTGCCATCGCCGGTGTTTACGGATTATTTGTTCTATTCTCCAACCTGGCCTTTGGTGGATTTGAGTTTGCCCGCTCACCTTTATTCTCCTTGCTATTTATATTGATGATCGTTTTTTTATTCAATCCCATCCGCAACCGGGTGCAGAGGATCATCGACCGATTATTTTATCGATTGGAATACGATTACCAGGCCACTGTGCAGAAAATCAGCGAAAGTATGCGAACCTTGTTGGGGCTGAACGAGATCGGCCAAAGCATCGTCGACACGGCTATGGGAACGATGTTTATTGATGCGGGCTATGTGATGCTTCGCAGGAAAGAGGAGGATACATACCGTTGCCTGATTCGCGCCGGGCAAAAAAGATGAAAAGCTCGCGAAATCAGATTCCAATGGCGTGACTAGCCAATCGTCGGGCGTTAAAATCCTCGCTTCGGCAGAATCCGGCTCCAGGACCGAAACCAAGCTGTATAGAGATGCAGCAGAAGAAACCGTTTCAACCGACGGAATTGAAACAATTGCAGAAGAGAAAAGCTCTGAGCTTAAATTAAATGCAGAAGATCCATTTATTCAAAAAGTTTCTGAATATCAAAAGGAAGTCACCATATATGATATTCAGGAAAATCCGTTCTTTGAAGATCAACGACAACAGTGCCTGCAGGTATTCGACCGGCTGGATGCCACTCTGGTGGTTCCTTTAATACATGAGAAAAATTTAATTGGCATCATCTGTCTTGGACGCAAAAAATCCGGAAAATTCTACCGGCGGGAAGACATCAATTTACTCAATATATTAGCCAACCAGGGGGCAGTCGCCATCGAAAATGCGCTGATGGTCGAAGAAGTCATCGAAAAAGAGCGCATGGAAGAAGAGCTCACAATTGCCAAGGATCTGCAGGTCAGCATGCTGCCGATAGAATGCCCCCAGGTGGAAGGTTTTGAGATTGCCGCTTTCTCAGAGTCCGCCCGGGAAGTCGGCGGCGATTTCTACGATTTTATCGAAATAAGCGAAAACAAACTGGGTTTGGTTATCGGAGACGTTACCGGCAAAAGCGTCTCCGGCGCCCTGGTGATGTCCGCTTCCCGCAGCATTTTTCGAATGCTGGGTGAAGAAAAACTGACCGTCAGCGAAAGTATGACCCGGGGCAATCGTCGGACTAAAAAAGACATTAAGACCGGCATGTTCGTAGCGCTGCTTTACGCGGTATTAGATTCCAATGAAAAGAAATTGAGCCTGTGCAGTGCGGGCCAGACGCAGCCGATTTATCGCTCGGCGGCGTCGAATGAGGCCAAATTGGTGGAAACAGAAGGGGATTCATTTCCACTGGGCATACTGGATAAAGCAAATTACGAGGAAACCGAACTTTGGCTGAAACCCGGAGATAAGATTGTTCTATATACTGACGGAATTGTTGAGGCAATGAACGCCCAGGAGGAATTATTCGGCTTCGAACGGCTCATTGAAACTATCGGAGAATCCAAGACCCTGACTGCTCAATCACTGCTGGATGAGATAAATCATCAAGTAAATGAATTTGTCGGCGGCACACCGCAGCATGATGACATCACTATTATTGTGATTCAGGCGGTCTGACTTTGACGGAATCAATTATAACATAGGGGTAAAATTCGTGTGAAGTATATTTTCCAATACTGGGAATTTTGTTTCTTATAGTCAGAAATGAGTGACGCTATCCTAATTGCAACCGTCGTATATCTATCCGACATTATAGTCAATTTATCGATGAGTATATTCCAACCAGAATTGCTTTGATAGGTATAAATTTTGCACCACTTATACCAGTTGTGCTGATATGACTGGCTTAATCAAGCGAAAAGGATCAAAACCGGGGGAGATACCCGGTTTTGGGGAACGAAAGGCATGATGTGCCAAAGCCGACCAATCGAATCATGGAGGAATAGGGGGGATTTATGAGGAAGCATACTATTACACTAATTGTCTTATTTGGTATGATTATTTTACCGGTTTGGCACGCAAATGCGGAAATAATTCCAATTGATCTAAATGACTTTTTTGCGGATCCGACTGTCATTGTCGAACTGGATGGTTCATCAGCCGAAATGACCGAGGATCCTCCTTCCTCTCCCGTCTTGCTTGCGAATGATCCTGGTTTAAATGATCCGAACGTGATTATACCCGGACCCGGGCGATTTCTATTTTTCGATTATGATTTCGCAGCGGGAGCGGCCGATAAAGACGAATTTGGTGCATACGTCCTTGATGGTGATACCGGATTAAGTGTAGGGCCACAATATGAATTTTTCACGGATGCTACCTCAGCCGGGACTATTTCATTTGACCTCACAGGACTGATCGATCAGACTCTTGGACTGCAATTTCAACTTAGTACTCTTCCAAATGATCTGGGATTCGATTCCATTGTAACTGTTTCAAATGTAAGGTTAGCCTCTGCCGCTGCTCCGATTCCCGAACCTGCAACGATGATTTTAGTCGGTACCGGATTGTTTGGTCTAATAGGATTGGGAAGAAAAAAGTTACGAAATAAAGGATAATGCCATTTTATCCCCCTCCCTCAATCACTCCCGCCGGGGGAGGGAAGCATGACTCCTCACCCTTGACGGGGGGGCGGG
>Ga0209367_1000059_pt1 | contig 65139 bp, 35 predicted proteins | sample WorMetLIZISLAND2_FD_187412 | JGI IMG/M metagenome (GOLD analysis project Ga0209367, IMG submission 187412) | Marine gutless worms symbiont microbial communities from Max Planck institute for Marine Microbiology, Germany - Olavius geniculatus... ...
CGAAAACAGCAAAAATTACAAAAGGTGATATTATTCAGCAGCACATTGACACGCAGTCAGTGTGATGCGGGCAATATCACCTTTTGTAATTTTTGCTGTTTTCGATGTGCAAGTCTTTGAATGTTGCCGTTAACAAGTGTATAAACTAATGTTTTGTACATTTATACACATAATAACGAAACAAAAAGTTTAACCTTTACAGAAATTTTAACCTTCATGAAACATTAAACACAAAAAATGACCAAAACCTAAAATTGTAAAAACTGCCGATTACGATTGTGCACATCTAATGATAATGGCAGTTCTAATAATTTTCCCTGCTATCTCTAGAGTCCCGAAATGGTGAGCCATATCATCTCCTATCCATCCTGCACCAGTAGCATAAGAATTAAATAGAAAATGCAGTAAGAGCCAGTGAAACGTACCATTGCGACTGGGTACGTGGCCATCATTGCAGGTGGTACACCCATTGGCACTGCTGCTGATGGTACACCTGCAACCTGATCAATACAATTTTCGCATTAACTAGCATCGACCACTTACCCTGCAGTAACTAGTGCATATTCACCGAGAACGATGATAACAGAAACACAGAGGCAGTGGCACAATATGGTGACACTCACAAAACAATCATGGACAGATACAGCATGAGAAACAATGGTCAACTTTTTAACCATCATATTGTGAAAACATATCAGATGTTGTCAGTGCAAAACAGAAGTTGTGGCCTAAAAACAAATTGTATATACTCTAAACGTAATGTCAACTAAACTCCTGAGTATCATGATTATAATTATTGTGCAGTTTTTAATGATCAATCTCAAAATTAAGCAAGCGGCGTCACTTCACCTTGTACTTTATTAATTTTGGCTTTATCCATCACATAGGCCCACTTGCTATTAGCAAATGTTATGTTGCAAATTATCAAAATTTCTGATTACAAAAAAAAACGACATGCTTGATGATTTGTTAATTGTCATCAGTTATTATTGCCAGTTCTTATCATTAACAAAAAAGTTGAAGATTCTACGCAGCTATTTCCAGAAACACAGTTCACAGCACATGTGAAAAGTGAGTGATTGGTTTTACGTCCTGCTCAACATGTTACAGGTCACTTGATCATGCACATATGGCAAGCAAGCACTGTTAGCAAGCAGAAAGCAGCAGACATTATCAATCATTCACAACATTTTCACAAACCAGACGTTTAGACACAGAGCAGTTGAAAGCCCATATGCTGCTAGCATATTTTGTCAAGCTGTGAGCGTGACCTATTCACAATATCTGTCACAAAAAGCTAGCTCACAGCAGAGATGTGATCTCGATTGAGACATCTCGGTCTCGAGATCCTCAATGTCTCGATCTCGGTCTCGGAGCAATATGTCTCAGTCTTGCCCCAGTAGGTCTCATCTCGGGTCTCGGGCCATTACGTCTCGTCGAGCCATTAATTATTCAGTGATAATTGTCAAAATAAAGTGCAAAAACCCGCAATATCACAAATAGAAAGCGCTTACCATGGTGCAAGTTAATTAATACGTATAATTTTTTTTCATCATCAATTGTTTCACCATACGTCACGAAAAACGTCTTGACGAGACGCTGAAGCTTCAAGGTCTCAGCCAGCATCTCCGAAACTGCAACGTCTCGTCTCGGACAAAATTTTGAACGTCTCGGTCTCGGCTCAGAAGGTCTCATGCTCATCCCTGGCTCACAGTGAAGATTCCGTGATCGTAGCATGCATTGTTTTGATAGGGCAGAAGGGTGTGATGGACAGACAGACACACGGATGCATCTACAAGAGCTAAGACACGCTTAGCATTACATGCCGTCATGCATAAAGATTCATTAATGTATATCAGAGACATCATGAATGGACTTGGAACATGTGAATCAATGACGTGAAACTTTCACTCTACATGCATTATACGAGTATCGTTCAATAAATAAGTTACAGAACAGTGTCATTCTGTTAGTCTTTAAATACAAAGAATCCGAAAAATACGTTTTGTAGGAAATTTTATTTTGAACATGTGTAGAAATTTTTTGGATGATGACGTCATCATTGTGACAAAAAATGAACGAACTTAACAAGTTAATGTCACCTTTTTAACTGTTGAAGATTATTGTTTCATTTTTCAACGTAATTTTTGGAGTTCGCTCAAACATTTGTCCTAACTGCCAACAAGCATCTGAGGTAGCACTGAAATGCTGAGTAAAAGAAACTCTGGAAATGTCAAATAACAGAAATGCCGAGTAATGACCGTGGACTAGAAATGTTGAGTAATTAAAATATCTAATATCTAATTTTAAAAAACCCGAAGGAAATATTCTATCAACAGTACTGTCAAAACAATTTAGGTACAATAAAAACGTTTCTGCACATCAAAAAAAAACGAAATAGCGCAACGTCTGTTTGCGTGGCACATGAAGGAAACCGTAGTACATGTAAATGCGGAAGTTAATGACAGTAGCAAGTCAATTTCTCGTCTACAGATGCCACATGTTTTCTTAGTTGCAAACATTTGATGTGCAGATGAATTGCAGAAACGTGCATGACCACAAAGAACAAACACAATCTTGGATCTTGGATTAGCCCAACAAATGTTGCTAGTCATCTAATGACGGCGAAGCCGTAGACACTGGCACTACAGATGCAGCATTGGCTTCTTCTGGTTATAACGGCAAACATGTTACAAGCCTAAGCTTATACCGGCTCGTTGTGACCTTTACTCAATGTTTCTATTACTCAGCGTATCTAGTCTTTGGCTGTTACTCGCAGTTTCCTTTACTTGACATTTCCCGTTATTGCCTTTTACACAACATTTCCTATACTCGACGTATCCAATGACAGGCATTACTTGTATTTTTACTCGAGCATTCCATTACCCGACATTTCAATTACTCGATGTTTCAGCGTTCCCGCATCTGAATGCCCAATGCAAAGAACGATGCTGGCTGCTGTCCATGCCAATGAAGAATGACTGATTGCACCTCGGCATATGATACCAATTTTTGCCAACTTAGCATTTTCTTACACCTGTATTTAATGGGGACTTTGGGGGTTTATTGAATTTAAGGGGGAAATTTCCAGCTCAGCCAAATCTATTCTGAGTTGAGTCACTATCGATTCATCTCAGAGAATATACCACGTGGGAACAAATAGATCTTTGAAGGTAAAATGCTGTTTTATTACCAGTTTACATGTACAGATAAGCTCAGCAAATATCCTTAACTTATAAACTCAAAAGTCAACAGCGGCGTACCACTATTCACAGACTAGCTACTGCAATGCTGCTCTGTCTTCCGTCGCTCTCCGAGTCACTGCTAAGTCCCTATTTATACTAAATTCGTCTGGCCGGCGTGGCACCGCAGTACGTTTAGATTAATCAACCATTAGTCTGGGTATGCAGGTTTATGTGCATGTCCAACCAGTACACACCACAAGTGTACTGTTCTCTCCGTAAAACACCTGTCGTCAACTCGCCATATACCGGATACATCTCAGAATGAATCCGATTTGCATTAAGTTTAGTTGCCCATTAACTAAACAACCAATGCAAGCTGTTCGTTACTGAGAATTAAGGTACAAACATTGCCGTATTTAATGCTAATAAATAATGTCATATTGACTTCATCGTAATAATACTCACCATTGCTATTCAGAATTAAATTCTCTACAAAATGTATATTTTAGATTTTCAATATTTGAAAAATTAACAGAGTGATGCTGTTTTGTAACTTATTTATTGAACAATCCTCGTATAAAGGTGTTCTGCTTGACTGACTGACTGACTGATTGACAGATTTGATCTCTCTCTGTCTGACTACAATCTCTGGCCATTCAGTAGAGCAACTGCCATACCTTGGGAAACTGTCAATCAATCAATCAATCATGGCACCAGTAATCGATAAATGAATCCGAGGCGCTGGCGTGTGAATGACTAGACATGATAAGCAGAGGCGATAAGATGAGATTTAAGACGAACAACTGTCGAACCCTGATAACCATAACTAAACGAATAGAGTACGGTAAACAAAAGCATATCGCACTGACAAACTGTTTCATGATTGAGATGTACTAACCACCAGATTACTGGCTGTCACAAAACGATAAAAAATATTTCAAGATTGTTACGTTTATCTCAACTCCCAGAGAAACCAAATTTCTTTCAGTACAACAGGCATCTATTAATCTTATTTTGTCACTGCAGTGTAATGTTGAAAAACAAAAAGCAGCAAAAGGAACAACTAACTAGTGACCAACAGCCAGAGAGCAAATTAAAATGCCAATTAATACCAGTATTGCAGTTATGAAAGCAATTTAGTGCATTAAAGCAACCACTGTTAGTAACGACAACTACAAAAAATAATCACCCAGTACTGGCTACTGTTTGCTGCCAATTGAGGCCTAGACAAGATTTGCACAGGCATTGGAGACACCTGTGGTGCCAAATAAAATAATGCAATATTAAAGACACAATTTTTATAATAACCATGCATAACTAAACAGCTAACAAAATCTATAACAACAAAAGCTAGTGATGAACAAGACAAAGAAATGATTTGACTTTAAGTCCATAAAAGTAAAAAATAATTGGTACAAACTACTTTTGATTGAGCAGCATGCAAGAAGACAAAAACTTATTAGAAATATCACAACAACTTAAACGATATTGAGTTAAGAAACATAGAATAAATTAACTAAGTCAAAGTTTATTTAACTGATAAAGTAAAATATAGCAGCTTCAGATAAGAGTGGTTTCCCAATACTGCAGATAACGATCAGGCCTACAAAAAGCTGGTAGTTATAAGGTAAAACGATATGGTACTATGCATGCAGCCATATAGGCTGAAATGGAAAATGAGAGAACAACCTGCATTGGACAGCCGGCTGCGGACATGGTGGGTGAATGACCCCAGGCAGTTCCACCTCCTGTTAACCGTTTCTCCGTCGAAGCACCCGTCCACTGGTGATCAGTTCTGTCAATGTATCACACCACAGACAGCATGTGAGTGAGAATGGTTTTACATTCCACTCGATGTTGTGTTACAGGTCATTACAGGAACGAGTCTTTCCTCGCAAGCTCTGCACTGGTACTGATAAACCACACACTGACAGAAACACAAACATGAAAATTAACAAACAAAATTTCCGTGTGCACAACCTAACTACTGATATGAAACTGAAACCTGGTCTAGGCATCTTTCATGCCAGCCACCCAGGAAACAGACACGGCCTATTTACAGCTCACAGGACCTGCACACTGCCCACAACTGGAGAGAGACCATCACCGAATTCAAAAGCAATAACCGCAATACATCTGCAATTTTCAGTCTATATTTCCTAGTGAATTTAGCACGCATGCACTGCAAAGTACACAAATGCTGTAACAGTTGAACATGTCACAGTAGCATTATGTGAAAGATTACAAGCGGCATACTTTTTCATCTGTCCGTCGGGTCTAATGCTGAGATTGCCGGCCAACAGTGCAAGACTGCCATCGAGATCTGACTGAATGAGTTTGTCCGGCTGTGTACCGACCGGCTGACCACCCGCATAGCTGCCTTGTGGTAACGATGGGCTGGGCCTCATTACTTCTCCAAAACCATCATAACCTAACAGCGTACACAACACAACAAAAAAATCCAGTTAACTAACGGCAGCAGTAAAATAATTCTTACGTATCTTGACATGCTGAATTTAATTCAAACATGGAAAGCACAAGTCCTGATTAGCTCCCAATTTAAAGATACCTAGCTACAAAGTTCAAGCATTTCAATGTCGAATGATGTTATCAGTATCAAGCATCATACTTTGTTTATTCTGAAAATGAAAACGTGACTAACTGCAAAAATGTCAATGTCTTTGCTACTTAACGGTTAACAAAATAGTGTAATTATGCAAAACATTTAACTTCAAACAGTAGACAGAGCAATGTCCGCAGGTTTTTCAACTGTCATAAGATTTACTACTTACTAAGTTTCTGCTTTATACAACAACAAAAAAACAGTTGTCAAATATCAAACCAGTACACCAAGTACAAAAAAACTGAAAATAAAAACACAAAACTGCAGCATATACTAAACAGCAATTACAACAAATACAGTAGTCATTGCTATATAACTGTCAGGACTAGTCAAGCAACTGGTTGGAGAGACCCAAGACCCATCTTCAATCTATAAGCACTACACAGCTCAGAATCGCATTAACTCTGTCAGCTAAGTAACTGGCATACCGACCGGACTTTTGTGCAGCCGTGGCCTGAGTGCTGCTGAATGCAGCAGCAAATTTGGCATCAACATTGTTTGCCATTGTGCCATGTACAGTCGGTGATACATTTGTAGCTGTGTCAGCACATAACACATAAATCTCTTTCTTAGCATCTGTAATATACTGGTTTAGCTAATGACAAATGAACTGTTATGAGTTAACATCTAAATCAAATTTACTTTAGCACGACAGAAACTTGCTTCTGCAGAACCAGTTTAAACCATAAGTGAAACCACTTTGGCAAAAACCTGCCAACCCTGGGTCTGACAGTGTAAACTGGTGTCTGGTCAAGGGTTAAGGACACAGAGAGATCAGCAACACCCAATAGGCCTTCCAGCTCAGGAAAGAGTTTCTGTTACTATAGTGCAATACAATCAACTTACGCAAAAACAGTTTATGAAACAGCTCCGACTGCTAAATTATACGCAATCTACATATAACTAACTACACTTAACTCTGACGTACGAATCTACAATGATAAACAGACACTTTATATTTATGAAACAGATGAATGACATACCTTGGCTACCAACAGGACTGGCCCATGCTGCTGCCTGTGGCAACACCATAACTGGCTGAGATGGTGCAACAAATGGATTAGAGGTGGGAGCTGGTGCAAACAAGGCAGGATTAGGAGCACCGAACACTGGCACAAATGAGTTTGGGCCGAACGCTGCAGCATCGCCCATTGCATTTGAACCAAACGTCGGCTGCTGGGCCATTGAGCCGGCTCCAAACAGAGGCTCCAGCGAAGTTGACGTGCTGTTAAACTGCGAACTGGTGGCGACAGTGGCATTTGCACCGAACGGTGCCGACTGCGATGCTGCTATAGAAAACAGATCGTTGTTGAGGGATGACGAGTGGAGGTTGCCACTGGCGCTGGCTGCTAGCTGGTCAGACGGTCGTGTGGGAGACGTCAACGTGGATGACGAGGTCTTGACAGCTGCGTCAGCGGCATTACTGGACGAACTCGACGCAACCTGTTTCATTCTCTGTTGCTACACACACGCATACAGAATGGCACCGCTGTAACAATAATTTGTCTTTACATCAAATCACTATGCATCGGTTATGTAACTAGAAACACAAGTCAGCTGAGTGCCAAAATATTATGAAGCCATCCGTGAAGAGCTGTGCACCTTAACCCTTAACCAATGACTATCTGTGGTATATCAGTTACTCCAGCCATAGAAAATGTTCACACAAATTCAAACTTTTAGTAAATTCTTGTGTTCAAGTTTGGAGCCCACATGGGACAGACAGACTTATAGATAGATGCAAGGTTCCTACAGGTCTTCTGTAGAAAAATTTCCCAACTTTTCCAGTCATATAATGACAATTTCCCTAACGTTATCGAAACAATAACACTATCGCACAAATGTCATAAATGGTAATAAGTAATGAAATGGTATTAACAGAGCAATATGCAAATGAGAGAGGCCCTGGTCGAGGGAGGTCAGGGGGGTAAAGCCCCCCTGAAGCTAAAACACGTATAGCTTTTGGACGTTCAATGTAAGCCGCAAATTTGCCTGCTTTTTAATATTTGGAGATGCAAAAAAATCACAGTTATCTGCAGTCTGCATGATCCAAGATCATTTTCCTTGACTTTTCAAAAATAATATTTTTCCCTGACATTTACCTGACAACACAAATTCTCTGACTTTTTCCAGTTTTCCCAGACCTGTAGAAACCCTGTAGATGGACAGGCAAGATAGGCAAGAGCAGCAGTGCAGCATATTTGTATAGCCAGACAATAAAGACCAAACAATTAGTGTGCCTCCAATTGAATTCACTTGCAACACAAAATTGTTTTGATCATTCGACTGTTCCTGCAGCAGACTAGTGGCATCACAGTAATGCTAGGCGGAGTATACGTAAAACTGTTAAAGAATCCAGGAGGTCAAAGCAGGCTGGACTATGGAATTTTCAAACATGCACACAATGGTCAATTATGTGCAAACTCAGATCACACACCATTACAGCTGTCACACAGAGAGTGACTATTTGCAAAACTAACACAGTAAACAGAGTAGTTCAGTGGAGGATATGATTTAGCAGATTAGCTGTCAATATATTGTAAAATCTCTAAATATGCAGAACATGGAAAACAATAATTACCATAGCAATCAGGCAACTACACAGGATACTGCTGCTAACCAGCAGACACTCAGGCAAATGGATTAGTGAAGTATGATTAGCCAACTATTCCAACCAAAGACCAGTAGCAATGTGCAATAATTTCTAATAAAGCTTACATATCCAATAGCTACAATCAGTGCAGAAGTGTTAATGTGCAAATAAATAATCGTTTCTGTTCTAATTCATTTCCGACAAGCATCTATAGTAGTTCCTACTAAGTTCCAATTCTTTAGATTTTAACCCATACAGTCAGATGTGACAGTCACTGGTACACAGTTCTTTTCTACAGATGACAAATTTGGTACAAGAAAAGCTGAGACAAAAATCTTCATTCTGTCGTAAACATCTTTCCCAGTTTTACAAGTTCAAAAAGACTCTTTTTATTTCTTATTCAGTTCTCATTCTGAAACGCAGTTTCATCCCAGTTCTAATTTTTGTGTATGAGAAAGGGCAATCATTTTCATTCTTGTTTGTCTCACCCGTGCCGCGGTATCAGCGGTGATCAAAACTAAAATCGCTGGCAGCACTGTACCCGCATGTGAGGGGGGAAAGGACGCTTGGGACATTTGAATGAATGGAAAAAGAGTGTGGGGTCTGCTGTGAAGGCAGACGGTAGTCAGGAGCACCATCGACGATTAGGTGTAACTATTAGTGTCAAGAGTGTCACTCAGTGAAGCGGTGTTTGCTAAATATAGTCCACCTTTAAATGGCTGTACAGACAGCAATTATCCATCAATTTAACTCTCACTGTTCCATAAACAATTGACCTCCTATGCTCAGCGTTCTGATAGTCTATAACACTATGCATCGTCGTTCTGCATCTCCGCTTGCTGACCGGCCAACCGCCTTGGTATGTTTCTGCACATGTCAATCTCTCTCGCTTCCCCTCTTTCTCCCTCCCCGTTTCTTGTTGGTCTCTGTCTCTTGGTCTATCGGCCTGTGTAGAACTACACCATGAACGTGTACCAACCACCGCCTGTTGCTTCTCTGACGTTTGGCTCCTAGATATTTTGCTTATTATAAAATTGTGCACCACGGTGGAAACGGAGAGACCAAGAATACAATGTCATCTAGGGGCGAATAGCTTAACAGTATGACACTAAATCACTGAATGCTCAGACTGCACTTACGCCTGTCTTACATATTCATGAGTATTACGATGAATATGCATTCATGAATTTCTTACAGGTTCTACATAAGTAAAATGTAAATACAAACGCTGTGTGCTATATCGTGGACAAGACATTTAGGTCAACAGTGTTACACTTACACAATACATGTCTGAAGCTTACATACGACGTACACGATGATATAAATGAAAATATCCCGATTCCAAACAGCAGTCGACCAAGCTTAAAAGCAATTATATTCCGAGTGAACTAGGCAGTGACATATCAGCAGTGAGCACCATTACAGTACAGCCTACCTCGAAGACAGAATACTCTGGTGCTGAATGGCTATGCTAGAATATGCACAGGTACAACTGGTCAATAACGCCTGCTACATGCATCTCACGGTTAAAAATAACAACTGTTGGAATATTTTTACACATTTCCAGCATGATAAGGTATTGGAATCACACTCATTCCAGAAACTGATTAAACTGTATGTAATAATACATGTAATACTGTAATGCAAATAATGCAACATATGTACTGACACATGTACACTGCACACAACAAAAATGCATAAGCTTGTTTTACGAAACTACCACTCTTGACCATTGTTTGTTTCAAACATAAGACTAAACATAAGACTGGGTATACTAAAGGTCTCAAACAGTAAAAAATATAATAAAACAAAATCTTCATTATAAATTATACAACAACAAAATTTAAAAAAAACGAAAAACAAAAGTTAGCAATGCTGAAACCAATAGTAACAAAGATGTGACAGCATCTGTTGATGTGGCACCAGCACACTGCGACAACAGCCAAAGACAATAAGTCCAAAAAATACTCATCGAAAGTGGATAATTATCCACACACCTGCTGCTGCAGGACATGAGTGAAATAACAATTATCACTCAACAATGCAGTTAACTATTGGTCATCAGACTCACCTTCATCTGGTCCAGCTGTCGCTGTTCCTCTTCCAGTATCCGACGCCGCTCCTCTTCCGTGATCTGTGTTATACCGGAGCCGGCGCCGGGCGCTGCACCAATCTGTGCAGCTGCTGCATAGTTACTGATGACGTTCGTGACACCAGACGAAGGTCTACACACACAACAATAAACAGACAGCCACCTTCATATGAGACCTCAGTATCTACGTCCATGACAAAACAGACTGCCCAAACTATTTTCAGCCAGAGTCCAAAATGTTTATAAAATTCAGTATACACAATCTGAGCATGTAACGATAAACAAAAACATGACAGAATGTTACAAAGTAAAGTAGACAACGTTTGACTGCTAATACTATGCTTACAGAACAATTAAATGTAATACGAAAATCAGTATGGTGCAGTTACTTTCAAATCATACATCTCTTACTCCCAAATACAGTGGGCTGTATTTGGTCTGTATTTGAGTCTGGGACTCAAAGATTACGGACTTTCAGATGAAGTATGACACTACTGACAAGGGGCCTGTATTTTGGCTTTCTGGAAAGGTGCAGTGACTTGTTGCGGTCTAGACCTGGACCTTTCCGGAACGACAGCAAAAAGAATGCCGTAACCTGGAACGGACGTCACTGCTCCCACAAGCCGGATGAAATGCATACTGCCTATAGCATAATTAAAAAACTGGACAAGTGCTTTCTGCCCTACAATTTTTTTTCTCAATAAACAAAGTACTGGCTAACAAAATGCTAAATGCACACACCCACACGATTATCTTTATGCACAGTATAATGCATAAAACTAAATTATTTGGTAGATATTAGCACCACAAGCACCAAACGTTCAATTTGCAAACCATGCGTGAGAATGGCTGATGCTAATCACTCCTCCCGCCACGGTGGGTTTCTGCAGAATAGACCCGAAACATTTTTGGATAGACATGGGCCTGTCCGAAACGATTAAAGAACGCAAACCTTTTGTTCCAAAATCAATAAAAAACAACTTAGAACTGACCAGACCTGGTCAGGCATTCAAAAAAAACACAGCCAAGTAAACATCTTAAAGACTTAACAGCTCCTAGTGCAGCTTGTCCGCAATGCAATATTTGTAGTTCATAAAAATACAATAACTTGTCAGTGACATATTAATCTGTTGTATTCAATAGTAATATTCTAAGATGATACTAATTACAAACAGATGAGCGAACAATAACATGATTGAAAGCAAACACACTTTGGTGGAACACTGATGCCACTTTTCTTGATATTCTCAAGGGAATTAAGATGTTGCTCCAATGCTTCTAGGAGGCTGGCTGGAGCCTACAGTACAAAACATAAAGGTAAAGGTAAATGTCGGAATATAGCTTTTTAGAAAGTTGAACCCTTCACAGAGCTACGAAGCACCATCTGCCATATGGGATCACACAGTGTTACCTGCCACCTGACACAAATGTACACACCCCGCCTTAACCCAGCCAGATAGGCCAGTACTCGATTTACCTACCCCAGAAGGACAGAAGGCTGAGTTGACCTAGGTGGCTAGCTACATATCAAGATGGTTTACCTGCCTGCAGGCAGTCACCTATCATAGTACTAACAAAGCCCGGCATACAGTAACTTCGTTGATGGAATGAAATGTGTTACCGCCAAGCCAGGCCACCACCCACATATCGCATATCACATACGAACATTACAAACAGTAGGAAGAAAACCTGAAACTATAATAAGAAACAAACACAAAGAAATACAAAGTTAAACGCACTCAGCAAAGTTAACTGATATGCGCAGAAAATGGCAATAGCTCTGAATAATTCCACACAAATTGATAAAAAAATTCACTAGCATACTTTCATAACTGATCCTATGCACAGTTGTACCTAATTTTTATTCTATTTTTTCACTTTTTCATTTTTCCTGTACTAGTTTAATATTTAAAACAGCAGTGATCCAATGAAAATCAATGGTGCTGATTTGTGATCACTGAGGTTCAGCATTGAAAACAGACTGCAAACTAGTAAAGTACGTTTTTGCAGTCAATTTTGTCAGCTGTAGCACTATCAATATTCTGAACTAATACCTTCATACGCACATGATTGCACAATGCATACCTTGGCCAAATCCGGAATGTCTCCCTTGTCAATACCAACATTCTGTACACAAATATAAGAAAAAACATCCCTTTCAAAACCTAGATGACTAGTATATCATAACTAGGGCCCAGTTTTGCGTAGAAAATTTAGCCAAATTCCACGGCCCAGTTCGCAAAATTCCGTGGCTCACCACGGCAAAATTTTCCAAATTCTGCAGCTTACCGCAGCCTTCCGTTTGTGCGTAAACTAAGCTTTATTCTGTTAAAAAACTTCACTTTTTGGAGGCTGGCATGGTGCTCAGTTATGCTAGCAACACACAATGAAAATTATCTATCATTTTTCTTTTCAAAAGTGTGATTTGTGTTCATTTACCACTGTGCCGTATTATGATGGTAATTATTAGTAGAGATGCAGTTTAGTTTGATTTTTCTCTATGATATAGTTGGTCTAATTATATTATCAAGCCGACGATCATACTAATCAGTCATTTCTCAACTTCTGCAAAATTTGGTGGTAATATCAAAATTCCACGGATAAGGGCAAATTCCGCAACTCGGCTCGAAATTTCGTGGCCAGCGGAAAACTGTGGACCCTAATCATAACACCTATCAACACGTTTATACAACGCAATTAACATCCAGAGTTGCCCATAGTAAAACCATCCAATTACATACATGCTGAACATGCCTATTTTTAACACTGAGATCTCAGCAGCAAAAAAAAACAATCGGACTGCAGTTGGCTCCTCGAAACTGGCTTCACAAAACTGAATAAACCATGCACAGTTGCACATTGCCAGCAAAGTTCAATGTCAAGTGACACAAAAAAGCCAAATATAAAAAAAATATAAGGATAAATTTAGATACTGTTCCGTAGTTAAAGACTAAGCAGTCATTTGACAGCTACCAGTATATGTGATAGAGAAGAGACTTTAAAATGGAAAAATTTCTAACTTTAAACACCTTGTGACCTTGAACTTAACCTTTGGTGATTGGGTCATATTGCACATCATTGCATAGACCTACCTACACTGTGTCCCAAAAAAAGCATCCCAGACTTTTCGACTGTAACTTGAAAACTAATGATTAAATTTTGATAATTTTTGGTACGAATATTCCTGACAACTTGCCATCAAATGACCATTCAGTTTCCCACCTCACCTAATGTATGCTTCTGCAGTACCTAGGGAAAGCAGATCAAGCGAAATATGCGTTGAAATAAACAGAAAACCTGAAAAAACATCCTGATATTATCGATAGTAACATGAACAAAGATTAGCAGATTTTAATAATTTTTGGCAGAAATATTTCTGACGCAACTGGCCATTAATAAGTGTTTTAGTTTCCACCTCACCCAACGTCTGCTTTTGCACTACCTGGGGAAAGCAGACCGAGCATAATACGTTAAAATGAAAGTTTTATCCTAATCTGTGGGCCCCAACAGCCAGTCTATTACAAGGTTTGACTGTCATGCAGCAATGTGTCTACCAGGAATATTTGTGAAGTCAAGAAGCGACTAATGAAGTTTGGATTCGTCTGGAGCAAAATATTATCGATACTGTTGTCAATGAATAAAGAAGGTGTCTCCTTGCCTGTGTTCGCATAGTGAGCCAACACTTCAAGCAATTTTACTGCAGGCAGTTGAAAAATGGACAACTGAATGAAATGTCAGCCAAAGTGTCAGAAATGTGAACAAAATGTGTTTTTATGTGTTATGTTAATTAAGCAATCATATTGCTTTGGATAAAAAAGTGATATTTCACTGGTTGTGTTTTCCCCAGATAATGCAAAAACAAACAGTGGATGAGGTGGGAAACTGATTTGATGGCAAGTTGTATCAGGAATGTTAAAACTAAAAATTATCAAAATCTAGTAATTGGTTTTCAAGTTACAGTTGAAAATGTCGAGGATGCTTTTTTGAGACACAGTGTATATAGCAACTGAACTCAAATCAGAAAAAATTTCTGTGGATGAACGGATGTACAGACACTTGTACGGATAACCTATTAATACTATGTATAAATCAGTGCTAAACACTGAAGCGATAAACTAATATATATACAGAACTGCCATGTGACTTATAAATTACAAATCAGCAACATAGTGACCACTAGAAGCACAAAACATGTGCCATGTAGTTTTTACAGACATGATCACTGCTACCTATTATAGTAACATATACACTATACACTATACAGTAACTAGCAATGTTCAGATGTTTCCACTAAAGTATATCCAGTTTCTCAGCTGCAGAAAACACACAGACTTTTCAGAGCCAGGAAAAAAACTACCTATTCTACAATCAGTAAAATCTAAAACACTGCCTACGAAACAGTATGGTAGCTAAGTAACACATACTTCTGCTACTTTCAGGAATTCACACACACGGTCCATTCTAGCAAGAAACTTCTTGTACACATCCAGTGCCTCTCGACAATTCTTCTTGTTCATCTCAAAGTACTTTTCTATACATCACATCATAACTGACTATCACTTAGGAGTACTGGCAAACTGATACAGCTATGCATGAGTAAATAACAAGAACCACAGCAATATCAGACACAAACTGGCAGTAAAGTTTATGAAGAAAAGAAATTACACACACACACAACTAGGTTCATCGTGTGAAAACTCATCTGTCTTTATTGGCACCTTAAGCGAGCCAGTGTCAGACCCAATTACCACTTAGCAATTTCTAGCATACAGCTCAAGTCAGCCAGATAGCTTCCTGAACAGCCAGCATCTTTAACTAAATTGGTCAGCATGATATCAGTCCTGATCACAGGGTCAATATTGTTATACAGTAAGTAAGAAAGTAAAACATGAATTTAACAGTGCATAGCGTTTCTTCCCTAGCAGCAACTGACACCATCACCAGTATTCGTTATTAGGGCCCATAGTTTTCTGCGAACCGCGGAATTTCGAGCCAAGCCACGGAATTTGCCTTTTCTGCAGAATTTTGATATTGCCATGAAAGTTTGCGAAATTTTACAGAAGTTAAGAAATGACTGATGATTAGTACGATTGTTGGCTTTAAACTAACTATATCACGAATAAAAATCAAACTGAACTGCCTAAAACTGCGTCCCTAGTAATAATTACCATCGTTTACAGTACAATCATAAATTAACATAATGCAACTAATTGACAAATTGCACTTCTGAAAAAAAGATCGATAATTTCCTTTGTATGTTGCTAGCATAACTGAGTGCTATGCTAGCATCCAAAAACTGAAGTTTTTTAAACAGAATAAAGCTTAGTTTATGCACAAATGGAAGGCCGCGATAAGCTGCGGAATTTGGACAATTTTGCCGTGGTGAGCCTCGGAATTTTGCGAGCTGGCCCGTGGTATTTGGCAAAATTTACGGCCTTATTCATTTTATATCTACCCATAGAGAAATGGCCAGGATGAGTTGGCAGAGGTGGCATGGCAGAATGCAAAGACAGTATACCTGTAAATTATCACCCATCTCAGTACCAACCTGGCTTAATGTAAAGTAACTTCATCAATGTTACCGCTAGAATGTGAAGCCACAATTAGTTCACACACCAAACGGGTGTGTAGCTCTTTATGGAAAGCCCAGTAACCAATGTGGAGATATGGTGTCAATGTCACCTGCAATGTGGATTGTGGAATCAAATCATATGGATTGGAATCAGTAGTTTCGATAACAATAGTTAAATTTTAAAGTAATCTCAGGAAAAGTACTTTATGGAAGGCTACTTGTTAGTCATTCTTATGAAATTTGTACGATATATGAAGTTTACATGGTATACTGTCACCAAACAGTATTAGTTCGTACCTACCAGTATAGTGCTAAAGGTTAATGCTGCTATATATAATTTATTTTTGCAAATGTGTTAAGTGAGTGAGCAGTGTTTAACGTCCAACCCGACACAGCATAGGTCATTTTGGGGATGGCCTTTGCAAGCAAAACTGCACATACACATAATAACACAACAAAGAGTTTAACCTTTACAGAAAGTTTAACTTTTATGAAACACAAGACACAAAGAATAACCTAAACCTAAATTTGTAAGAACTGCTGATTATAATTGTGCACATGTATAGAAAATGGCAGTTCTAATAATCTTCCCTGTTATCCTCCAGACAGTCATCAATCTCATGATGCTGTCTGTTGGAAGACAGGGGGAGAAAATGCATTAAGGCTCTAATAATCAGATCTGTTTACCCACCAAGAAGGTTGATGATGCCATCGTTGTAGCAAGCAAACAGTCGAATAAGGTCTTTAAACAGAAGCATAAAGGCTGCATTGATGACACCATTGGTTAACTCATTTGCTGTCACCTATCATCATATCAGCACAGCATACAATAATTGCCACATACAATGTAGGACAAATCACAGAGTGATTCTGTTGGCCCAAATGTCCAATTGCATTATAACTACAATTAAACTAAACTTCCATCATACATGAAAAGTAACTACCTGTATATACTGTTAACACAAATGATGCACATTACTAAAAAAACTTGATATATTTGCTGGACTAACAGTAAACAAAATATACCTACATCAAAATTAAGTAGTGCATCCAAATGTGACTGCAAGACAGGTAATGTCTTCAACAACTGTAACCAAACACAAGTCATATTATGTAAACACATCATTACAACATGATCTGTAAAACCTAGATAACAAGAAATTTGAGCTAATGCTCACGAGACGCACGAAAGCCTATAGCAATTCCGGGACAGTAGTTTAGCTGAAGATTGGGGTGTTCATGTTAAGTTAATATACAAACACCAAATTCTCTAACTGGATTGCATAACGATAGTTCCGTGGCACCACCTTGTGAATGATACAAATTTGTCGCAGCCTGAAATCGCTAAAAAATCAACAAAACCCCCTATTTTGGCGTTCAAGGTCATTGAATTCGATGCCAATCGAGAGCCAGTGTACGACTTCCTATTAGTGATTAATAGTAACCTAGGCCCTATCTCGCACCATTACTGAGATACAGCGACTTATTGGCCAAAAATCGCGAATTTTGCCCACCTCCCTCTGATTTAGTGCCCTCGTTTGGGGTGACCCCCTTCGAATTTATGACAAACCTTTACGGTTCCTGAAACTAGAGTCTTCCAGGCAGCAGATGGTAAAGATTTGATGATCCTAGCTTGCACTGTTTTTGACTGATCCACCCGTGTGACGGACAGACAGACGGACAGACAGAATTGTGATGGCTAAGATGCGCTGAAAGCAGTAGCTGTTTTCGCACGTAAAAACAAACCGTTGTGTGTATAACTGTGTAATGTGACATCTAATTTGATCCACAGTGTATTACAGAATGAGTAGTTTCTTAAAAAATCGTACTTAGTGCCATCGGGGTTTTACACTAAAAGAAACCACATATAAATAATAAATAAAAAAAGAGAGATGCAAATCAAAGCTATTTATGTCATACTACTTAGCTGCAACAAAACATGGATAACAAACAGCATAGCTAAATTTTAAAAAATTGACTGACATATCAATTATGACATTACAGAGCCACAGCAAATAAGTCCAGCAATCTCTCAATCTCCCAAAAGCAAACTGCAACATGAGTTAATGCAATCCAACAAATAAAACACTGTAACAGATCTAATTCTGTAAACTCCCAACAACCAATGAAATACCTTATCAGTATTCATAGTCCGCAGCATTCCATCCTCTTTCCTGTCAACAGAACTGAAGTCCATTAACACTGCACGGATGGAACTCATAACTAAACTTGTGTACAGCACTAAAATTTACTTGCAATAAAACCAAAGGAACTACAATTAGCGTGCCTCCGATTAACTTGCAACACAAAATTCTTTCTTACACAAAATTGTTAATTACTTGCAAGAATTCAAAATCACTACAAAGCAAACCTTAAAATGTACAATCGAAAATGTACATCTGTTCAACCCAATCAAAAAGGAAAACAAAAAAAAATGGTCTGTGTGTATATTTGTCTCTGTTGCCTGTTCATAATCACAATCCGAAAAACAGCAGAAAAAAATTGTTTGCCTGGCTGACTGATAGAAGTGGCAAGAAAGTTTACAGAATACAGATGCATCAAAATTACACTTAATGACCTGAATTAACACAGACTGACTCCACTGTCTTTATCATATTCATGCTATCCAGCGCTAATCACTAACAACTGTGATACCAAGACACCAATAAGAAGTTCGAAAGAAACAGGAAGAATTAGATTCTCAAAGTATCAATATAACTACTAACATTTTTTAAACATGACAAAAGATGACATGCATAAACACACATAACGAAATATAGAATAAACACATAACAAAATATAGAATAGACAAAACGTACCCCCGCTTCACTTTACAGAAGTCAAAGGCCATCTGTCGGTAAGAGAAAGCTTTCTCATTCAGGTATTTTGCATAACATCGGATGTACGTCGACATATCATAACCTACAGCCACAACAGATCAATAAATCTTGTTGAGGTAAATCATCATCTTTCCTTGATGATTAAAAGTCAACACAACGCCAACCACATACAAGTGTATATATGAGACAAAATGACTGATGTTACATCCCAACTGAAACTGCAATCAGGCTGTTCAAGTCATCACATAAAGTGGCAGATGAAAAGGTAAAGATGGATGCATTACATAAAGATCGAGCAATAGGACACATCTGAAAATAGTTAACCATGATTACAGGTCAAAATTGAACATTTGAATGTAGTGCTCAACATGACCACCCACCACTGTAGTGATTAAGATTAATCCCAAAACTGTACAACAGCCTAAGACTGATGCAAAGCACTACCCTGTACTGACATATAATACAGACCACAGCATGGTACAGTGCACCAGCAGTTAGGTACACGGCTCAACAACATATCATCATTAGATATGCTAATAAAATTCAGCAGCTCACCCTGTGTGCCGCTGCGGTCGGTAAAACCTGTCAAGTTGAATGTGCAGTTGTTGGATGCTAAGTACTGGGTGAACCTCTGCAGATACAGCATAAATTAAATAGTCTACTTTTACTGTGAAACGGGTACATACATGCAGGAACAACAAAACCTGGACACTGATATAGGCTTAAGTTTAGGAAATAAGGTTAAGGATAGAATTAAGAATTAGGGTCAGAGATAGGGTTAGGAATTAGGGTTCGGGATAAGGCTAGGGATTGGTATAGGTTAGAGTTAAGGATAGGAATAGAGATAGGGTTAGGTAAAGGTTAATGTTATGGTTGGGGATTATGGATTAGTAATAGGAACAGGGTTAGGGTAAGGGTTAGAGTTCATGTAGTGGGCTAGTTTTGACGGTCCAGGTTTTGACAGGGAACCCATACATGCATGTATGTGATGTGCAGATATACAAAATTAATAATGTTCACAAAATGTCTGTCAAACTGCCAGAATGAGACGCAGCAATCATTACCAGCACATGATTTGATTTTTGAAAAAACAGCAGCAAAGTAAGCTGTTTTGAGATGGGCTGGCGACTGAAAGAGCCGACTGATGCTATGCTGTAGATACTGAAAGGAATGGCATTTCAGATTTGTGGGCAGGATAATTGAAAGCCCAATGACCTAACTAGTGATGGACATTACACTATTACTGAGCATTTTGCTACTAAGTAGTTATCTTCATAATAACTACCAGTACTACTATTGTACAAATCTAATAAACCTTTATATTTAACTACTTTTGTAAATCAATGCCAGACTGTTTTTTTTCACTGTAATCTATCTTATATCGCACAATTCAGCTATTCAGTTTTCAGCCATAAGCATGATTTACACTCTGCAATCTGTATTCTAAACTGGACAACCACTCAATTTCTTTATTTCTAGCTTTCGCTGTAAAGTGTATAAATATTGAGCATGTCTGCACATTCACAGGACGTTAATGTGTAAAGACAGGAAATGTTGACAGACCTCGTTGCCGTAGTTCATCAGATTGTGTACAGTAATAAGAGCTTTGAAGACGACGACCCAGTTGTTGCTTTGACCTCGCTCGATCAGCAGATTTGCCATCTCCGGCACTGACACGTTCGGCTCATTGGTGCACTGTAGCAAGTCTGTCACAGAAAATGATATCCAGTAGAGTATGAGCTGCAAGTTTCAAACTATAAATACAGAACGTTCATCTGCACTTCACATATATTTCTAAACACATCAAGTGTTTTAATCCTCAGCAAATGTAACTAGACATTTGGGGCTAAACTCAATGTGAGTCCACCCAGCACCCAAAGTCCAATTGGAGAAAAATTTAAGGGGTGAAATTCCCCACGTAGCAAAGTCTCAACTCAAATGCATTAGCATGCCACACTGTCGACTTAGGGTGGGTACATCTACGCCTATAACTTTTTCATTAGCAGACCAAAATTCACAAATTTTTTGCTGAACCCCCCAGGGATTGCCGTCGATCAAGTTTGTTTCCAATTTTTGATATCTATGCTGATTCCTGAGATATTCGCGATAAGTTAAAAGTTGTACTAAAATGCTCCAAATTTTGCAAGTTTTTGTTTTCCCCGATTTTAAGAGTTGCACATAGTGATAATGCCCATCCAGCAGCACGTCATGTGGCAAAGTTTTGTAAAGCTACTCCCTCATACTTGCAAAGTTATAGGTGCTTATTCATTGAATTTTAAGCCAAATTTTGACCCCCCATTGTAAAAAAATTTTAAGCAGGACCCCAGTCCACGGTAGGGTGCACTAGCAAGACTTGGTCATTCACATTGTCTAGCACAAATTTGCAGATGCAGCACTTTTTAGGGGCCAAAATATGGTCTTCCAAAAAAGGTGCTTTAGGTGGGTACAATTTGACCTTCAGATCTCCGTGGTTACTGGACAAAAGTTCACCTAACTTTTTTAACCGAATACTTTTTTAACCGAACGCGGGAAGAATCGCTGTCGATCAAGTACTTGTCCGATTTTGATATCTTTATCTGTTCCAAAGATATTCACCATCGAAGTTTGAAGTTGTCCGAAATCGAGCCAAATTTTGTATGTTTTTGACTCATGAAATTTTTTTGGAGAGGGCCCCAAAAAGTTTTGATTGGCATTATAATATTCACCCTACTACTGATCATCGTGCAAAATTTCATGCCAATTGGCAGACGGAGCTTGGAGATCTCGCATTGGAATAAAAAGAAAATAAACATCTGCAGTAAAATGTAAGTCTGCTCCGAAAGCTGTCGCTTCCGGGTGGACTAATGAAGTACAAAACGTTGACAGTTTCAGACTTGGATTTCTTCTGCCTAACCATGTACAGTGTCTGTCTGCAATTGTTGAAAACAAACACATAACATATACACAACGAAACAAAAAGTGCAAAAAATACTACTGCTCATAAAACAAGCCAATTTTCATTAGACATGTACCTCACATCTGTGAACAAAAATAGCATGGTACATGAATGCTATACTACACTAATGCTATATACAGAGAAAACTTACAGTCTAGGTGTTTCCGCTTTGGACCCATAACTTCTTCCGTTGTTGCTTTACAGATGACCTTTGCAAGGCTCTGGCCTGCAACTGTGTGCTTTGCAGCCAGCACCCGGTCCACAACACTCTGACCTGCCATGTTTGGCTTGAACTTGCTCATGCTGGCATGCGTCAGACGACACCACTGCAGACACACAAACAGTTTACAACAACACTGTTCAGTCACAGAAGTAAGACTACTATTGCTGTCAGTGGTAATATTATCGGCATGCTTTTGGTGGCAAAGTTACGTGGAAAAAATTAGCTAAACTGACAGACAAATAAACAGATGGACTCCCAGACGATGGCTAAAACACGTGAAGCATTACATGATGTCACGCGTAAAAATTCAGTATACTGGTAGCCAGTAATTGGCTCATTGGCTAGGACATCAAATCCACAATTAAAAAGTCACAAGTTCAACTTCTTGCCAGTTTGCTCAGCTTTGCTGCCAGGTTATGACTCTGGGCAAGTTGTTCACGTGTCTCACCAACGAGTATAATTACGCACGATAGCAGAATGCATCGCACGTCTTAGCCATCGTCTAGGCATCTGTCCATCCGTCACACTTGTGAGCTGTATCAAAATGATGCAAGCTAGGATCACAAAACCTTCACTCTTGGCTGACCCAAAGTGGACCACAATGATGAAAAAGACGGCATACAGTAGAATACAAACGAACAGTGAAGATGACGAATGATACAAATGACAAAAACGTAGATGGCTCAAAATGGCAAAGATGAATGGATGGAAATGTCGAGAACAGCGAAGTAGAATGAGATGAATGGACAGCGAGAACAACAGCAAAAACAGAGACATCAACAGAGACATCTCTTTGCTTTGCCGTCGGTGTGACTTTTTATGCCGTCTTCTCCATCATTTTCCCTGTTGTCTTCGCTGTTTGTCCGAAATAATTGAGTTTCGCTGTGGTCTGTTGTGGTCAGTTGGTGGCTCATTGTGGTAAACAGTCATACCAACCCAGAATCAAGACGTAGATGTAGATAGATGAAGTATATGGGTGTATATCTCTGCCTCTATACCCACTTCTCAGATTTATCACCACATATCATATTCAATTTCGATTTCCGGTTAGCTCACAAAAGAGCATTGAAATCACCTATGATATCCTGATTTCCCAAAATTTATCTGATCAGTTTTTGAACATGTTAGTAATATTAGCTGTTACCAGATTTGGATACTGTTATTCACAATAATGTCACTGTAGCAAAATAACAATTGCGTAAATTATCAGCAGCATCCGTAAAACTGCTGTGAGAGGTGTGACAGCCACTTTCTGTCTTAGGAAAACATGAAACCAACACTGGGGTACAAAGTAAACGATTCACAGAGCAATATGGAGAACTCACCAAGCAGTTCGGTTACAGAATAGAATCTGTGTTGATCACTGGTGTTACACTCGAAACGGTACGGTAATCCAATGTTATGTTATCACGCCAGAGTCAAGCTGATGAGAGAAAGACCGTTCACTTCTTTAAGTCCAAATACGGTAAAGTAACAGAAGCTTACGTCAATAACCCACACATTACCCCAATTACTACAACCTGACAGGCCGACTCCGCCTCCAAAAGACAACATGGCGAGTTAGTCACGTGACAGTCACGCCCAGTTAAACTCGAACAATTTTAAGTAAGTAAGTCGACATTCAGATTTCAGAGTTCAGACTCCGAGACAGAAACCGAAACTCTATCATTTTTGTTGGATATTCAATCCCTTGTTGAAAAATTATTACATTGGCATTTGATGATTGAGGTTCGAGTGCGTCCACACAGGTTTGACTATGAGACTAAGTGATGGACTGGTCCTAGAAATAGTTTTTTACACTGTAAAACAGTATCATTATGAGGTATAAATAAATGATGACGATAAATGGCAAGTTTCTTTGTGATGTGAACTGCAGGTGCAGCTGTACTATTTAGGGTATTGAAATGTACAGGCTCAATTTGCTTAGAGCCACACAAAATCAACGACATCAACATATAAGAGCATACCGTTAGCAACAGTTCATTTACTTTTAACTGCTTTACTTTATTATCTATTTATTTATTTACGTTTATAGTAATCATCGACATCGAGTACTCAAGTAGTATTCGAGTCAAGTCAAGTCGAGTACTCGAAATTATTCAGAACATAGCGCAACTCTAGCCTTCATTAATTATTCTAGGTTGTGTGCAAATGTTGTTTGTTTACAAAACATTGCATCGTCTTACGCCAAAGTTGAATTATGTGTTTCTGCTGTGTTCGTTAATTATTGATGAATCCTGTAATGTGTAGCTTGTGCAGTTTTTTTGTTGTACATACTTTTTCATAAAAGTTGCCTGTTGTGCATACTGATATGCCTATTCGTCACTGAAGTGAAGGTGCTGCTTTGGCAACTGAGTTGGAATTCGCTGAAAATAAAATGTGTCGTCAGTCCGGCCTGGACTGAAAATAACGTCTACCATACTGAAGAGGCGGGCCTACAGCCTACACGCTTGTGCTCGTGGATCATCTCTGAGTCTCATATTTATGACAGAATGACTTGATTATTTCATGAATTTAGTACTAGTACACTTCACCCAATTGAGGGATGAGTGAAAACCACAGGACCTATTCATTACTATGGATGGTTTGCGGTCAAATTTTGCAGTGATTGTGAACACTAAATAACTGACATAATGCGGCTTTGTGTGGAAGAAACTTGCAAGAAACATATGAGACTTGTTTTTTAATCAAATTTGTCATACAGTGAGTGAAATTTTAGATTGAAAATTGTTAAAATCCGCCACGGTTCACTGTAGCGAAGCGCAATGATATCACGTGTGCACTGAATTAGTTCACCGCATTAAGACTGGAATTATTTTTATTCATGCGAGTGCACAAGATGGTAGATTGTTTTTTTTTTACGTCTGTTTCCTCATTCTTCAGTCTAGCCCCCAGTTAATATATTCCGGTGTTTTTCTCATACTGACATAGATTGACTGAATACTGCTCTCAGAAAGTCCATAGATGGTGCACTGATCAAAACAGTTTTTAAGCAACCATTACTTGAATCATTTGCTGCCTTCTCCAAGATCTGAACGTCAAGCTTGCAGCCTTGAGGTTGAATGCATTTTCTGTGCTTATGTAGGAACTTGCAGTGAAGCAATATGCTTGAAGGTTTGGTAGCTTGGGTTTTGAACACATGTATTGGTGAATATGTGGAAAATTTGAACACACATCAGCTCACCGTTGGCATTTTTCAAGGTTAGACATAAAGGATTTTTTGCAGCATTTAGAATTACGTAGATCATTTTATCATATATCATAACCATTTTTTTATCATTTTTGTTAGATAATCTTACAAATAAAGCATCACTGTGTTGCCATATGTAGTGCATTGCACAGTTTCTACAGTGCCTTAACACCAGTGATTATTTTATGCAGTGGACTGTGTTGTTAAATAGTTGTTTTTTTGTTTGAGATAAACATAATTAAAAAATTTTTTTGTTACTACAGTGCCTTAGAAAGTTTTGGTTCCTGTGTGCTATACGAATCTGCTGTGTATTGTATTGTATCTGCCCAGTGGCTGTTAGACATTTTGCATGCATTTTTTTTGTATTAAAAGGCCACAGTATTATTGCTGTAATTTGTCTCTTTGTTCGTTTCTCTGTCTGTCTGTCAGTATGCCCAGTTGGTGCTTGTAGCTAGACTACAGAGTTGCAGAAAGTTCATTTGTGTAATATTTTTTTTTGGCATATTTAGTGTCTGGTTCCATAGCTTGGTGCTATAAATGCATATTGCATATTGTTTACAGGTCAAGTTGAATTAGAAAATCTTCCACTAAAGAAGGATGCATTAAAAAGTTTGGAATTGCCTATTGAAGTTAAACATGGTAGGCTAGTTAGTTTCAGTCAGTTTTTACGTGCTTAGCCATCACAATTCTGTCCGTCTGTCCATTTGTCTGTCACACGGGTGGAGCATTCAAAAATGGTGCAAGCTACGATCACTAAATCTTCACTGTCGGCTGCGTGGAAGACTCTAGTTTTAGAAACCGTAAAGATTTCCATAAATTCGAAGGGGCTCACCCAGAACGAGGGCGCTAAATGAGAGGGGGTGGGCCAATAAGTTGCTGTATTTCAGTAACGGTGCGAGATAGGGCTTAGATTACTGTTAATCACTAATAGGAGGTCGTACACTGGCTCTCGATTGGCGCCGAATTCAATAATTTTGAATGACCTTGAATGCCAAAATAGGGGTTTTATGGATTTTTTTGGCAATTTCGGGCTGCAACACAAGTCTATATCATCCACATGGTGGCGCCATGCTACTACCGTTATGCGATCCAGATAGAGAATTTGGTATTTGTATATTAACTTAGCGTGAACACCCCAATTTTCAGCTAAACTACTGAATCGAAACAGCTATAGGCTTTCGCGCGTCTTGTGAGCATTAGCTCAAATTTCTTGTCTTAATCAACATTTGTCGTAGATCCTAGTTTTGCAAATACAAGATATGGTAACTGGTTCAATTACTATTGTGATGTCTATAGACTCCAGAGGTGAAATGAAAATTTTCTTTTCATTGTGAAAAATTTAACAGTTTAAATTTAAATGTTTTTTGCTACTGTGTTTTTTTCCTTCTGCGGTTAAGGCACTGCATAATAAATTTCATGAAGTAAATCTACAGTGCTATTCTACTGTTGGTTCAGTGACAAGATGGACATTCTTTCTGCATCAGTAGTACAGATTACTGCCACCACTGCTCTCAAAAGTCCACTCTTTGGTAACTGATCGCTCTGTGTACTTGTGTAGTTAAGCCCAAATTCCATTACACCGACTTTGCAACAAAGTTCGGGACAAGTTTCCGACAAAGTCGCGGACTTGTCGAGGACACAAATCATGAAAGTCCGCGACATAAATCATGTCGCCGACTTTCATGATTTGTGTTCGCGACTTTGTCGTGAACTTGTCCCGGACTTTGTCGCCAACTTTCCCCGTGCATTGTGACGGACTAGATTCCATTAGACTGACACAAACGGGTTTGTTGCGGACTTGTCACGGACTTTGTCGCAAACATCTTGACATGTTGAGATGGTTTGTGTCCACGACTTTCATGATTTGTGTCCACGACTTTGCCCACCAGGAAGTTTCGGTGAAAGTCAGCATAATGGAATTTGGGCTTTAAGGTTTAACTTTGCAACTTCTGTATATTGTAGTAAATTGAGTATAGTAAATAGATGCTTATTGCTGTTTTGATGTTGTGTTTCTGTAACTGTTTCTGTTGCTAGGATTTATTGGAAAGATTCAACTGCAAGTGCCTATCAGTCGGCTGAAAAGTGAGCATTGGGTTATCACATTGGACAAACTTGTTCTTGTTGCCGGACCACTGACTGATACGGAGGTAGTTACTGGACTGCTAATTGCATCATGTAAATGCTACCTGGTCAATAAGTTAATTTCTGGTTGTGAAACTTGAACATTTTTTATAACCAGTCAGATTCAAACCCATCACCGATGTTCTACTCTGGCAAATTGAAGTAAGTTAGGTAGCATTCTAACATCCATTGAATAAATCACACTTTGGTGGCTTGCAGTACCAGTACACTACAGAGTGGGCCATAAAAAACGTGGCACTTTATTTTTGTTCATATCTTCGCCAATTAATGACCGATTTTCAAAATTCTTTCAGTGGCACACTTTGCGGACAGTTTGCAATAATGTGATTATTATATGTCCCACTACACCTTAAATGCATCTTTACACTACCTTGTGAAGTATGAATGAAATATGCATGTATAACGATAATAACAAACAAACATTTTGGTAAAATTAAAAAAAACATTTCAGATCAACATTGCGGTGAATGATCTGTATAACACTAGACTCTGTGGGTCTAACACAGTCTAGTGCCATTCACTGCAATGTAGGTCTGAAGTGTTTTTTTCATATACTTAAATGTTTGTTATTATTGTTAGGTTTTCTTACATTTGTGTTTCGCAACGTAGTGTAAAAATGCATTTACCGTGTGGTGGAATGTATAATAATCACATTATTGCAAATTGTCTGCAGAGTGTGCCAGTGAAAAAAATTTTTTAAATCGGTTAATAACTGGTTAAGTAAAGTGCCACGTTTTTTATGGCCCATGGTGTAGATAAATTTATTTTCATTACAAAATATTTAACCTGTTTGTCTCTTATGTCAAACGTGCATTTGGCAACAGAGCAAACAGTTTTGTGCTGCTGCTAGCCACTGATGTCTGTCCTGGTTGCTGTTGTGGTGGTGAGCATTGAGACATAGTGATGGCATTGACACAGCATTGTGTCTTTTGATTGCTGCTTCAGGCAGTACACTGTAGCCGTAGCAGCATGTGCATTGATTGTTAAGTCTGATAATTTAAATTTGTAACCAATAATCAGTTAGTTAATGTTTCATTTTCAATCTTAATCTCTATTCATCTGCTACTCTGCTATATGGAATCAAGTGGCTTATCAGATTTTTTATCATTTGTTAGCTGTAACATTTTTGTTTCCTCACCATCAACCAAACATCTTCTAGGTACTATATTTTTGTGGCAGTATGATGAATTAAAAGAGAAGAAATTTGAAAAGGATCGCAAGAAGGCAAAGCTGGACGCTCTTGAAGACAACTGGATGGTATACATACTGCATAGTATTTGTACTTTAATTTCCTTATTATTTGGAGTCATAAAATATTCAGTGCTGGAAGAAAGTTTTCCTTTTCTGGATCGCATGCAGGAGTTCACGGAGAGAGGCAGGGCGTGTTGGTGATGCCAAAAGATGTCATGCTAAACAAATCTAGTTCCAGCAGTATTGAGTGAAGGCTATGAATTTTGCCATAATATAAACTAGATTCAGGTCCATATAGAAGTAAAGTAATGTTGATGATGGTTAAGAGTTAGGTTTTACACAAGCTGTCTTTGACAAATTACTGTGGTTGACACGGACACGGAGCGTAGTGACCTGTCCGCTTATTAAGTTTAAAATGATGGAAGTTACAGTACAAGGTACTATGTAATGATTTTTACTGATTTGTTAATTACTGTGACAGAGAAAGCGTCAGCTGATGCAGCAGAGTTCAGTAGAGGAGAGACAAGAGTCTTGGTGGTCGTATGGAACCTCTCTCTTCACAAATATTGTTGAAAACCTGCAAGTACGTTTTTTTACTGATGGAACATGTGGCTTCTTTGTGGTCTTGTGGTAAAAAAGATGTTTATAGCTGTTCATAGAAAACCCATCTCAGAGCTGTGTAATGTCATATGAGATCACACAGTGTTATCTGCCATCCAACGTATGACATAGATGAACTTGCCCCACCTTAATTCCAGCCAGGCAGGCTGATACTCGATTTGCCTGTTATGGAGGGATGGAAGGCTTAGTTGACTTAGATGGTTGGTTATATACCCCAGTGGATTATTTTTCCAAACTTCAAAGACAATTACTAACTGGACCTTGCATAGGCAACTACATTGGTTGGACACAATATATTAAACATCAACAGGTTTTTTTGTGATCTGTGGTTTACTTTCCATAAATTTTGCTCTGTAGATTGTACATATGCTGAGCAAAGAGGATGATAGTGATTGATACAATAACAGCACTGATTGCAGTTGTGATAACTCATTTTGTTGTGGAACAGAATTCTATTTAAAGCATGCTGTTGTGTGTGTAAGCTATTTTTGTGGACAGCAGGTATTTCTTGCGTTAAGTGGTTGCTGTGTTTTTTAATTTGATGATTGTAATTGCATATTTGCTACCATTTAATTTAAATGTCTTGAAGGCTGTTTAAATACAGAAGAACAGTAAATCCAAGTATTCTTCTTTAACAACTTCACATTTATGATCCCTCAATGTGTGCTGAATGTTTATTTGAAGTGATCAGTTTTGTGACTTGCATGCAAGTGATGATTGGAATTATATTACTTAGGTCTTTGATGTTGTGAACCAGTTAAAGTAATCACTATCTGGTCACTATGTACATTTGCATTACTGATTGTTTTGTAGCTGCATGTTAGAGATATACATTTGCGCTATGAAGATGACATTTCAGTACCTGGACAGACATTTGCTTTCGGCATCACCATTAACAGTATTTTAGCACAAAGTGCAGATGCCAGTTGGGTATGTGAGTTTTTGTACGTGATATGTTGTTATTAGTTAGTTGGTGAAATTAACCTCTTGCTATTTTGGACTTGCTAACTCACCATTTTCGGTATCACATTAGGTTTGCTTTCTGAATGACTTCAGCAGGATTTTGCATAATTTGGATTTTCTTCCTCTCAGGTAACGAAGCACTGCAGGGCAAGTGTTATCAGTTAGCTGTTATTAGTTTAGTTCTTCGCTCAGTGTTTCATTGCTTAATTTAGAAGAGAGAACAGTATTCGTTAGTCAATCTAAAGCCGTAATGTTGTGGTTTTGAGCCAAATGCACTGTTACTATATATTGTTATTTAATGCAATCAATGAGTTGGACGCAGTTGTAAGTTGTAGAGACTAACCATGCACAGTATTCTGTTGTAACAAATGTTCCTCATACTCAGAAATTAGTTTTCAGGTATATTTTGTAATCAGTTCAAGATGATGAACAGGCATGCTACTATTTTTATTTTTGGTAAAAAAGGTGACAATTTGACTCTCACTTACTTTTGAGTGACAGTTAGCTTTAATCGTCTGCATCTTGTTTATCTGTAATCTGTAGTTACCAAGGTTTGTCAGCTGCTCTGATGGAGATCTGATGAACAAGATTGTAGAAGTTCACGGATTTTCGTTATACTGGGATGTCATTGCCCCAATGGTCAGCACTTACTCAAGTGATGAGATCCAGGTGGTGAATTGGTTTTGTTCATGTGCTTTTTTAAAGTTAAAGGCTAAGTCGCATCAGTTTACGTAACTGTTATAAAGCGCTAATTGGCTTAATCGAATGTTAATTTGTCAGTATTTATTAATCTTCCTAATGCCAGTGTTATCTTTATACCGTAGAAATAAAGTTCAAAGTGGACAAATGTGACAAAACTGTGATGTCACAAACAACTATTAGTGTTAGTGTAGAGTCCGACAGAATTTGAACACTAGCAGCTTTGATGGAGTGCAGTATGCGAAGAGACTTTGCTTGCATTTCGAGAAGTCGTTGACATACCGAAAGTAAGCCGATTGAATGCGCTTTCCGTTGCACCAATTGCCGACATATTTTGACTTTCGCTTCTGGAATGCAAGCGAGTTCCCCTCTCTGAGCACGCGCTGTGTCGATGCTATGGCCAGCTCATGGCGTGAAACTTTTTCGCACGCTGCAATACACGCTGTAAACAAAGCGTAGTAGATGACGTCAGCGTTTCATTCGCACAACATTATTTTTGTTGAAATTTATGTAAAGCGATGTTTTTATTTCAACTGATCAGCATATTTTTAATTAGCATTACTTTCTACACATATTTAGCCAATACCATTTTTTTCGTGCAACTTGGCCTTTAAAGATGTTTAGAGCTCTTAATGGAAAACCATTTCAGAGCCATGTGGGATCACCTGCTACTCAACATAGGTGAATATGCCCCACCTTAATTTCAGCCATCCAGGCTGGTACTTGGTTTGTCTACCCCACAGGAAGGCTGAATTGACCTTGTGGTTGTGAAGCCAACTGATTAATTATTTACTGTGTTGTTAAAATTGTCTATTTTCTGTGTGAAGTACTTTTGAAGTACTTGTTCACTTCAGTCAAAGTGTATAATTGCATAGCTGTATTTTGTGTGTATTGTTAATAAGGAAGTGTGATTATATTTTAGGAGTATCTTTTGCCATCTGGTGAAAATCAGTCTGCATCTAGTTCACTTGAGGTATATGCATCTGCGCCATGTCTCTGATTGAGAATGAATTCAAACTTGTATTTGTTGATTTTGTTACATCATGTGATTTTTTACATATACCATTTTTATGTGCAAATTTTTGGGGAATTATTTTTTGGTTTGATTTTTTAAATTTTATATTTTTGACATTTTTACTGACTGAAAAAGTCTGTTTTGTGTAGAAACATAACTACATTCTGGAGCCGGTAGGGGCACAGGCTAAAATGTCACGAAACCGTTCTGCTTTGCCTCTAAGAAGCATTGAGAGGCCAAGATTCAATGTCGATATAATGCTCGATGCTTTGCCAATCCATCTGTCTGACAGTCAGTTTCATGGCATGGCTACAATGGTTGCTGAATTCGAGCGACACAATCGCCGCAAACGGTTTTGTCACATCAGACCACACTGCAAAGTCACTGACGAGTAAGTTCTCTGTCTCTGCATTGTACTTTGGTCGTGAAAGCAAAGCAGGTCATGGCTTAATCACAGGCTGAATGGTAGTTCAAGCCATGTGTTAACGGCGACTTCTCTTTCCTGTGGGGAAGCCAAAAATTCGACCCCCACAGAATCAAAACCCCTGATCTGATTAAGATAAAATTTGCCACGGTTGATTACGTCGGCTAGATGACCCCTCATGCAAAATTTCATGTAAATCTGCGCAAGAGGGGCTTCTCGGCAAATAGGTGAAATATGCGCAAATTTTTTTTTCTACCTATATATTTTTTTCAGAAACTCACCTACAGATCAGACCCTTCGGCGCATTTTTCTGTACGATGGCTCAAACGACACGCAAAGTCAGTGAGCTGAATCTTAGGCGCTGAATGTTGTAGTTAACACGCTGGATTTGATCAACGAAGTTATTGTGGTTGGTACCTTCATGAATGACTGCTAGCAAAATTTCTTATCTTGGTATATCCATGGTTACGTACAATGAATAGCAGTGATAGCTGGAGGCGTATGCAGACACATCAATTTTCTGGCAGTGTAAACTGGTTTCTGGCTGGGGGCTAAGGAAGCAATATCAGTGTCTCTTTATGAGTCTTTTTGTGTGTCACTGCAAGAAATGTTTCACACTAATACTAAATCTTTCTGTTGACAAGTGTTTTCCTATTTAGTGCTTTATACTAATTTTTCCATAGATTAGGCATCTTTTTTGTGCTGTCATTGATAGAAATGCATTATGTTGTGTTCTACTTTGTCACAGTGTTCGTCAGTGGTGGCGGTTTGCAATAGAATGTCATCTGTCTGTCATTCGAGATTGTCGAATGCGCTGTCGCTGGCAGTTTGCCGTGTCTCGAGCTCATGACATTGTTCAGTACATCGAAGCATATCGTAGCTGTCTGACTGTTGGTTCCAGATACATCACCCGAGCACAGAAGGTGCTGTATCAGTTAATCAGTCTATCAATCAGTTTGTAGATTTATAATCCATTTGTTAATCAATGTGTATTTTATTGTACACACTTTGGTATTATGCTGGATGATGTGTGTGAAACTGTTGTTGTTAATACTACACTGTGGGTCATAAAAAAACGTGGCACTTTGCTCAACTTTGCTTTTGTCCACGTCTTCACCAATTATTGACCGATTTTCAAAATTTTTGCACTGGCACACTCTCCAGACAATTTGCAATAATGAGGTTATTTTATTTCCAATCGCGAGGTTAATGTGTCTTTACACTACCTTCTGAAATATAAACGTAAGCAAAAACTAACGATAATAACAATAATCTGTATGACACTAGACAGTGTTAGACCCACACAGTTTAGTGCCATACAGATTGTTGTGTTGGTCTGAAGTGTTTTTTCAATTTTACCAAAATGTTTGTTTGTTAGTATCATTATCAATGCATGTTTCATTGATATTTCACAAGGTAGAGTAAAGACGCATTTATGCTGTGGTGGGATGTGTAATAAACATGTTATTGCAAATTGTCTGCAGAGTGTGCCAGTGAAAAAATTTTGAAAATCGGTCAATAATAACAGCGACTTATCGCTAGTTTGGGCATAAATGAGGGACTAAAGTTAGTCGCCCTTGTAACCAGGTGTAACTGCTTTAGTACAGCGTAAATAAAGTTGTTAAGAACAAAATTACGAACATCGCGTATTATTCAACACTTATGGCTAGTCAGTATACATTACTGACACAATTCTAGTATTAAAACTTGACCAATTGAACATTTCTTGCCTGATTTTGTTTGCACATTTTTGCATCACGCATTTCTACTGCCTGCTTAATAGGCCATAGGCATCGTGATTATTAATGAACGGCCCACGGCTGCAAAAGTGTGAGCAGATGATAACTTTGCCTGCGCGCGCATGCGTCAACGTGAGAATGGATGATTTCATGCCAGGAAATTCCATAATGAAATTACCCGCCATCAACTACGCCGGGACTTGCTAGTCCGACCACTACGCCATCTTTTTGCATACCGACTAACTTTGTTGATTAGTCTTGGACTTGTTAGTCCTGACATAGCCGCTAGTTTTGGCGTGAACTAAGACGTTGTTATGCATACGGCCCCTGGCTCATTTGCTGCTAATTAAAACCCAGGGCGAGATGCTCACATGTGCCTCTGTCACGAAGTAGCATAATTTGATACCAGCCAAAGGGTGGTAGCACTCTGCATCTGGGAAGATTATTGTGGGAAGTAGGCCACCAGGCCTCTTGTTGGGTTTTTTGCTATGTCACTTTTGGACTGTGTGCCTGAGATCTGGATACACTTTGTACTTGACACTCACAACTGAGTATGGAGCTCTTTTTACTTTTGCACTACTATTTCTGTTAGCCGTACCTGGATATCGTCAGCTGACCTATGAAAACACGAAATGTAATTCTAAAGTCGTTTTATGCATGTGTGGTTTATGCTGTGTTATTTCGTGTTAGGATTTCATTGATGCTTTTGAAGAATTGACATCGTTTGATGAGCTGAAAGTTCTGCGTGGCATTGTGTATGATGAGCTCCTCACTGCTGAGCAACAGGTATGCCTTGTCTGATTGATACCATGTTAAAATTTCTGTTTATTTATTGTAAAGGTTGAACTTACTGTTTCGTTACTATGTGTTTGTTTGCATTCTGCCTGGAAAGGGCATCCGTGAAATGACCCATACTGTGTTGGGCAGGATGTTAAACCTTACTCACTCACTCACTCACTCAGGATGCCATGTTAACTGATCTCATTTACATGTATTTCTGTATTGTTATGATTTACAGTTAGTGACTAGTTTGTAATTTTTTTGAGTGAGGTTTGGAATGATAGATGGTGCAGCCAGTATTGGTGTGTAGTGGTAGGTAGAGTAGTATTGGTGGCTAGGTGATGTAACAAACTGTAGGGCATCAGACTTGTGATCGAATTTTTGTGGGTTTGGTTCCAAATCAGGTTGCTTTAAAATTGTTACCACTTATGGACAGATAAACCATCTCGGCATATAACTGACCTTTCCATTCAACTGAGCTTTCATCGCTGCGAGGTAGGCAAATTGCTGAGTGTCGGTACTAGCGCGTCTCATTAAGCTTAAGGCAGGGTGAGCAAGTGAATAGAGTTTTACATTGTGATTGACACATCACAGGTCATCTTGCGGATGAGGGTTAAGGCATTGCATGTTCACCTGTCTCAGGTGGCAAGTGACACCATGTCATCCCACATGTCAGGTGATGCGCCATAGCTCTAAGCCGAGTTTCCATGAAGAGCCGTGGACACTTTTTTGATTTTCTTATCAGTTACAGTCATAAAGCCATTCCATCGGTTGGATTGCTGTGTACAGTCTGCGGCTGCTGCTCGTGAACGTTCAAGCACTGATGAAGTATCAGCGTCAGCATCACAGGCTCTGAGTGCTGGTGGCAGATGGTGGCTGCAGAACTGGTTTCCTGCCTGGTCTGGATGGTATGGAGGTCAAGAGCTAACTGAATCGACCAGTCTACCAGCTGCCGCCGAAACTCCTCCTGCCAATTCAGACACTGAGAAAGCTCTCGGTAATAACACTCTGCCCTACTATCTGCCCTACAGTTTCTTATATATCATCAGTCAGTCAATAACTGTGTCAGTCAGTCAATCAATCAGTATTTTCGTAGTCACAGAGCTACTTCAAGGTTAGTAGTACAATGAGCAGGTTTGGATAATAATGTCTGAGTACGATTTTTACGCGCAAAAGCAGCTACTGTTTTCAGCGCGTCTTAGCCATCGCAATTCTGTCCGTCTGTCTGTCCATCACACTCGTTGATCAGTCAAAAACAGTGCAAGCTAGGATCACCGAAACTTTACCGTCGGCTGCCTGGAAGACTCCAGTTTCACGAACCGTAAAGATTTTCCATAAATTCGAAGGGGGTCATCCCGAACAAAGGCGCTAAATGAAAGGGGGGTGGGCAAAATTTGCGATTTTTGACCAATAAGTCGCTGTATTTCAGTAATGGTGCGAGATAGGGCCTAGGTTACTATTAATCACTAATAGGAAGTCGTACACTGGCTCTCGATTGGCGCCAAATTCAATGACCTTGAATGACCTTGAACGCTAAAATAGGCGGTTTTATGGATTTTTTTGGTGATTTTGGTTTGCGACACAAGTCTATATCATTCACTATGTGGTGCCACGGAACTATCGTTATGCGATCTAGATAGAGAATTTGGTATTTGTATATTAACTTAGCATGAACACTCTAATTTTCAGCTAAACTACTGAACCGGAACTGCTATAAGCTTTCGCGCATTTCGTGAGCATTAGCTCAAATTTCTTGTCTGAAGAGCCATGTTTTGAGATGTTGGCAGAAATCTGAAGTGACTGAGATGTCATTATGTTATTATAAAATGTATGTCATAAATACAACAGGCCTATACTTCATAGAGGCTACACATAACATAGTCTGAATTACTATGCCAGTTGACATTTACATAATGTTGCATTTGAGTTAAGTCTATTAAAGAGGTGTGATTGTATTTTTGCTTGTGTGATATGGTTCATCTTTCAGATGATGAGATTTTGGATGTGTTTTCCGAATCGGCTGAGAACAGTACAGTGCTGCGACAGGATGTTATATTTGCACAGTTTAGCTTAAGTCTGCGTAATGGAACTCTCCGCTTGCTGCATTCCAGTGGGACACTTTCAGTACCATCAGAAAATGGTATGTGCTGCTGAAAATCTTATTATTATCATCATTATATTTCTTTTGATGTTGAACCAATGTTTTCCACTTTGGTGCATTAAAGTTTTTGCACATGGCTTACAGTTTTTTTCGGTTTTAAGTATTTCAGTATTTTGTTGTTTGAAACTTGATAGACTGATAGTTTATGGAGTCTTGCAGAGTCCATAAAGTCAACAATTTAACACCGTATAACAGTATAAAATTGACAGATGTAAAGTTGTAAGCATTTTCTGTCTTGTAACAACAATTATTTTACGAGTTATGTGCCTAATGTGTGTTGTCATTCAAGCAACAGCGTGAAAGCATAGAGTAAACTGCTCTATATCGTGTCTCAAAAAATTGGGGCCACTTTTATTTTTTGAATAACTCCGTGACACATTGGCCGATTTTAATAATTTTTGGCATGCAACATCACGAAGAAACTCGGCGTAAATGTCTGTAGTTCAGCTCACCTCACTTTAATACTGTTGCTACACTACTTTGTAAAATACAGAAGTCATAATTTGGCCACTTACAACAATGAATTCATACTTGGTAGCACATATGTCGGCTCAGAAATGATTAACTGAATAGCAACAAACGCGAGTAACAGTTATCATCTCTGAAAAAGTAGCATGTGGTACATTGCGTTATTTTTATTGCAGCATCTGCTCAAAATGTTCTTTAGCACGAACGCAAATGGTGAACTTTGATGCCACTCGCCTACAGCACATTCAATAACACGTGACCTAGAGCTGTTAATGCGTCATTTTAGTTTGTTGACATACAATATTAAAATGGATATTATTAATGTTTAATATGTAACAGACTTTCAATGATTTTTTGGTCTCGGTGATTTTCTGAGCCGATGCATGCACTACACAGTATGAATTCATTGTTGTAAATGGCCAAACTACGACTTCTTCATTTCACAAGGTAGAGTAGCAACATTAATAACGTGAAGTGGGCTAAACTGCAGTCATTTGCATCTAGTTGCTTTATGATGTTGCATGCCAAATATTATCAAATTCGGCCAATGTTTCACGGAGTTGTTCAGAAAATAAAAATGGCCCCAATTTTTTGAGAGATGGCATACATTGCTGTTACTGATAAGTATGTAAATGAATAAAATTTCAGCTTCACAGCTGCTACAACATTTAGCAGGATAGACGATGATAGTTTGTGGTTTAGTGGTTCACATGTGTTGTTATCGTGTTCGATCACTATGCTGTCATCGGGCCTAGCAGGCAGGTAAACCATCTCAGCATATAACCGGCTACTTAGGTCAACCAAACCTTCCATCTTGCTGGGTAGTTAAATCAAGTAACACTCTGCTTGGAATTGCACTTTTACTTGTGTTAGGTGGCAGGTAACATTGTGTGATACCATATGACAGCTGACGGTGACGCCTTCTAGCTCTGACATGGTTTTCCGTTTGTTCTGATGTTTTTGATGACTGGATGAATTGTGTAGGTAATTTGGCACAGTCAGTCGACAGTTGTATTATGGAGCTGGAGTGCTCGTCAATCAGTATGAATGTTGAGCTACGGCCAAGGTCCGGTGGCTTTAAGATTGGCTTGTGTGTCCAAGACCTTTATCTTCGTGACAAGATGACAACTGGCTCACTTTGTCCATCACTGATTGAACCTGTTAAAAAGGTACTTACTGCTTCGCTTTTCTACTCAATAACGTTTCGAGTGTAGTGTGTTATGCCGAAACATTGTGATTATTGTTGAATAAGCTCAGGTTGAAACAGTAGCTTATGTTATTTCAATTAAGTTTTGTTGTCAAAACATCAGCAGATAGTTGAAAAAGGTTGTGGTTGATGCTTGCATTTATTTCAGTTCACGAAATTTTCGGGATATACTGCAGGAGTTATGTGTGATTCAGATGAATGTTGATTTGACTGTTGTTAACCATGTAGGATACAATGGGCTATCGGTTGTTGCCGTTCTGTACTACGTCCGCATCCAGTACTTTGACAAGTTGCATCAGTAGCCTGTCGAATGCAACTGAGGAGTCTGACAGTATGCTGTTTAGCTTGATCTATGAGAAGAAGCCACTTCAGCTGAAGGCTGACTACAAGTGTGCACATTCTCGATGTTTTTGTGTGTTAAGTCATATCTATTCTGATATCATCTACTAAGTTATAGTGCCTGCATTTCCATCATGTAACAATGTCAGTACATCAGCACTTGATGATAAAAAGGTCACAGCAGTTGATAGTCAGTGCTAAAATTTTCCAAGATTAAAAGTTATAATGGAATTAGCGTATAGACCAAGTACTTAGCTTGTGAAACCTAACATTGAATTTTATATCCGTACATGTAAATATGAACACTAAACTCAAAAATGTTGCAGTTAGTTTAGTAAAAGTTTTGTGTCTGTGAGGTGTATCAGCCAATTCACATTAGTGAACGCTACAAATGATTATTTTTCTTAATATTAAATATTTAGATACTAAGAATCGAGCATACAACAGCAGTGTTTGATTATCAGAGCTATTTTACTCTCTCATTTGGGTGACTGATAATTACTGACATACAGTCAGTGTGATGCTGGCAATATCAGCTTTTGTAATTTTTGCTGTTTTCGATGTGCAAGTCTTTAAATGTTGCCGTTAACAAGTGTATAAACTGATGTTTTGTACATTTATATTAAGGTTTTGTCGTCGTCTCAAACAGGCTTTTGGTGACCTCTCAGTATGGCGACCCTTCAGAATGGCGGCCTTTCGGCTTGGCAGACCGGAATTAATTTGGATCATGAATCTGCTGTGTGTAGGCTGATTGTCAGTGCAAAGCCACTCAACATCACTTACAACCCCACTGCAATACGCCAAGTACTCAACTATTTCTCCATCAGGAAGTCTGAGTTTCATTCATCGGATGTTGAATCTCGTCTTGCATGTCAGTTGTAGCTGCAGTTTTAATTTTTTGTACAGCATTTGTATAGAACTAACAAATATGGCTGCCAGCCAAACCTAAACTTAACGCTGACTTGGACCTTTTGCACTGAAAATTGGCACTTTAGTTATTCCTTTTCTGGTGAACGTTTATGGTGGATTTTGTTTTTTGAGTTATGAGCTTGTATCGGACAGTCTGACAGATGGGCAAGATCTGTGTTGCAGCCTATTAGCACGTCTGGCTGCACATCATTTTAGCCTGTGGACTGTGCTTTTGCATTCTTACATATGTGTTGAACTTTATGTTGTGTAACATCGTCGTCATTATTATTGTCATTTCTCTTCCTGTTGCTATTGATATTAACATTGTAAGACTTATTTTCACTGGACATTTGAGTTGTTTGTTTTGTTATTCAATATTGCTGCTAAATGCTAGTTTGTGGTAATCTATTTCCGTGTGTTATGTGTAATTGTAGCGACTGCACGGAGTCGTTACGAGTCGCTGAAGAAGCACACTCAGGATGAATTGAAGCACACCATCGATGCTATGCTTGACACAGAGACCAAGGTAGACTATGTCACCATATTGACTTTCCTTACAGAAATATGTTTTAACATTTTAAAAAAATATTTCTTTAGCATAAAGTGTTTAGCATTTGATAAGTGTGTATTTCCCGCAGTTGATGTGTCTATCTCTCATTTGGTCTATCGGTCTGTGGAAAACGCTGATAGTAAACAATATTTCTTACAGAAATTTTAGCAGTTTTATGCTGTAAAATGCACTTTATTACAAGTCAAAAGTGAAAAAGTGTTTACTGCTGTGGCTTTGTTCAAGACTATTACATGACGGAGCTTACGGAGCACCTGTATCTCGCTAGATACTGCTTTCTTTGCTCCAGTGAAATCTCCACTTGTTCACTTTGACATGTGCTACAGTATGGTGATAGATTTTTGGCAGTTGTGTTTTTTTTGTGTGCTATGTAATGTGTGCAGATGGTGATAGTCATAGTAATAATAATAAGAACAATAATTAATGAGTTTTGCTTTATGTGATGTTAAATAAGGTTATGATAGTGGTTTGTACTGTTGAAGGTGAGAGGAAGGCGATGGATGTTTGACTTCGATATCTGCGCTCCACACATTGCAATACCCGAGTGCTTTACTGATGAGAACGGCGTTATGGTCGTCTTTGATCTCGGTCGATTGCAGTTTCGTAATCTGTCCCCGAAGCTGGCGCCAAATGCAGCAACTGGGCAGAAGCAGTCACCTGATGATGAAGGTAGAACGTTGGACATTGTTTATCATTCATTTCAGCATGGTTTGGTGGTAACCTGTTGATTTCGATCAACGAAAAGTTGTTTTTGCTATATGCCAGATTACATTTACATTTCCACATGTTTCAGATTGAAGCACTAGTTACTGTTTTTACTTTGTATGTACAAGAGCCAAATTTATATCCAAAGGTTCAATGTTTTCCACTATTTCTTAAGTTCTAGTCCGATTAATTCGTTTTTGTATAAAACCGTGTATTGTGTGGCAAAATAATGTCTACGTAGTTACATAGTTAGTATCTGTATTGTGACCATTTTATGAGCACATTCTACATTTTGCTGCTCCATCTGTCTGTCTGTCTGTCTGTCTTGTGTTGGCTGCTAGCTTGAAGACAGAAGAGTGTAGAAATATCGAAACTGTTGTGAACATTTTGCTAGGAGCAGAAACTGTTGCACCTGTTTTTAATTTAAAGGGTCAATAGTTAAGGTCGCCAGGCATCAAAAACCTCAAAAAATTGTCTCGAAGTGGACATACGTGTTAACTTGTCGATGGTATGGTGGATTGTGCGGGCAGTTCAGACACTGACTAGAAACTAGGGCTAATCCATTGTGCGGTGACTTTATTGTTAATGCTTGAAATACACATATCATCTCAGCTGTCAGTATGAACATCTATTATTTTGTTACATTAGGTATTTCTTCAGTGAATAGTTGGTTTTATTGGCTGAAGTGGAACTATAAATGTGTGTTGGCTATACAACCAGCAGGTGTGTCACAGACTGGATTGTAATGTTGTTTGAATTGTGTCATTCGTGTCTGAAGAATTTGTAACTCCACTGTCAACTCCGCCGAGTGAGCCAGATGAAGCTGATGCTGAAGATGCTGCAAGGCACACTGAAAGCATCACTTCTGGGCTCTCAGAATCTGCAATTTACAACAAAATTTATGAAACGTAAGATTATTTTGTATCTGGACTCATTTAGTAATAACATCATAAGTATGAATTATGCTGTACAAATTGGGGATACAGAGGCAAATGTTTGTTTACAGTCTAGTGTTTTTGAATCTTTAATGATTTTATTTCATTTTATTGTGTTTATTGAGATAGGATTTTGTAGGAATTCTGTGTGATTTGAAGCATTTTGCTTTTAAAAGCAGGTGCTAAAATTTATATTGAGGTATGTGCTTGATTTTGTGGGTGGATGGCTACATAGTATGTTGGCGTAGTTTTCTATCTGCTGTCGTTGTTGTTGTATGCTAATCACCAGATACCTGCTGAGCCTGTCAGACCTACAGGTGATGGTTGGCCGTGTGAAAGACAACTGGAAAGTGTCCTATCACAAAGGCACAAGTCTGCTGCACGTTGTCGATAAATTCAGCATTTCTATGCAATTTGACAGGTAGTTTTCGAATAAACTAAGCTTGAAACAGTAACTAGTAAGCTAAAGGTTTATGAATTCATCAAATTTTAACTTTTATGTACTAATCTGTTAACCTTTTTTCAACCACTGTTAGTGCAGTAATCAGTGAATTGAATAGACCTACTTTTTGTTATAAAAAATAACAGAAAAAAGAGATAATTGACAGTTAAATGCACTACAACATTTCTACCACTGCACTACTACTACTTGCTCTGCCCCTTTCATCTCTTATCATACAATTATAAGAGCATTTCGATCTTTTTTGCAGAAAATAGTTGAGCACATTGTTTTGGAGTGAACTTAAGAACGGCGACATGCGTTTGGTTTTAGGACATTAAAAAGAGGAAACAAAGCTGAACTGCTTCTGTAAATATAGTCACCAGCAAAGTTGTCATTTCTGCTATCTTCCAAGGATTTGCTTTATCAGTGATATTGTGAATACATACTCCACACCTTTGTAATGATACTAGTATAATTAGTATAATTATTGCTATTGCATTACTGAAGATTTAGCTGACTGTTACCATTTCATTTTTTTACGGGCAAAAGCAGCTAGATAGCATGATTTAACCATCACAATTCTGTCCGTTTGTCCATCCATCCATTCGTTCGTCACATGGGTGGATCAGTCAAAAACGGTGCAAGCTATGATCACCAAATTTTCACGGTTGGCTGCCTGGAAGACTCTAGTTTCACCAACCGTAAAGGTTTTCCATAAATTTGGAGGGGGTCAACCCGAATGAGGGCGCTAAATGAGAGGGGGTAGGAAAAATTTGCAATTTTCAGCCAATAAATCGCTGTATCTCAATAATGGTGCGAGATAGGGCCTAGGTTACTATTAATCACTAATAGGAAGTCGTACACTGGCTCTCGATTGCCACCGAATTCAATGACCTTGAGTGCCAAAATAGGGGTTTTATGGATTTTTGACGATTTGGGGCTGCGAGACACATTTCAAGAGCGAATTGCACCAAAATTAATTGAGATAGACACGGAGAAGCTGCATATGAAATTTTTAGCATAGAACATAGATTTCAATGATCCAAGTCTCGATTTTCTAGGTTCAAGAAAACCTGCACACTAGTGCATCAAAGAGCGGTACCCTCGTAGAAGTCGTTATTTTACCATTGTTGGCCAGTCTTTCATGAAAACGGTTGCAGATAAGCATGAGCATGCTGCCTATCACAACAAGCACTAGTGATGAGCTTTTCAGTCATATCAACATCAATGACTTTGAAAGACTCTGAACTTTCAAAATAAGAGTTTTTTATTGATTTTTGCGATCTTCGGCTGCAGTGCACACTCTAAGAATGAACTGTGACAAAATGGCTGGAGATAGACTGACAGTTTGTGAACAGAAACTGCTATAGGCTTTCGCATGTCTCGTGAGCTTTAGCTCACATTTCTTGTTTTGCACAGGCGTTTGCTGTACACAACTGACGCAAGATGCCCAAAGGCGAAGTTGTCTGGTAATGTTCCAAGCCTGGTTCTTCATATCAGCGAACAAAAGGTTTGTGAAACTAAACTCAAATTTGTATTTTGCTAATTGACTTGAATTTGTTGGAAACATAAATGCTGGAACAGAGGATCATTATGCATCATTGTTATTTTGTACAGTCAAGAGACAGTTCTGTGTAATGTGTCCTAGCTTAATATCGGTATTGTGCATTACATTCCACAGCATTTGAAAGGATTGATATAGTTTGTCAGAGTATATTTTTGAAAATGAATGAAATTTAGTAAACGAGTACATTGCGATATTTTGCTACTCTTTTTGTACCAGTGGCTATTTTTATTTTCAGTGCAGTGGCAGTTACAGTTCTATGGCATGCTTAATCATTAATTGATTAGTTACTAAAATGCTAATTTTTGCAACCTCACTATTTGAGCCACATAACAGACAGAAGCACGGTCATTATGCAGCCATTTTAATAGGCCACGTTACGGGTCTTGCTAATCTGTCTGTCCATCTGCCGTCTGTCCTCTATTATCCTTTACTTCGGAAACAGAAAGGTGTAGAAAAACCAAAATTGATGTCAACGTTTCCTAGGGCTGGAATATCTGGTGAGCCAATTTTCAGTTCAGAAGTTCATATTTTAGATGGACCACTGCACAGTATGTTGGCACTAGATCAGTGTAGTTTCGTAGTTTCTGTTAATCGAATTTGAACGGTGTGAAATGGCAGATATCAGCATTGCGAGGCTGTGCAAAGTTGTTATCATCAGCTCCAAGCAGTGACAGTGCAGATGAGTTGAAACCGCGAGCAGCAACCTGTTCTGAGTCTGATGGTTCAGTGCCATTGTCAAGGCTGGACAAAAGCATGTATTACGGTGGCAGTCGAGCTGTGTTTGCCAAAAGCCTTTTAAGGTTTGTTTGCGGTGTTTTTGTGAGATCATTCTAATAGGATACATTATGTGTCTTGCTTGTCTGTCTGTCTGTTTGTCCCTTTTTCTGTTTTGTACAGGCTCCTAACTAGAATTGTCTCGGGGCAGGAGTATCTATTCAGTCTGCCAGTTTTTAGCTAAAAGGTCAAATGTCAAGATTATCTTATGGCTAGAGTTACACAGTACAGAGTATAGCAGGTGGATGGCTGCAGTGCATAGTATGCTGGCACTTAGCTACCATCTTTGCTCGTTTTCATTCATTTTTGGATACCGGAGCATGGAGATTACAATTACTGTAGTTTGCTGTTTTATGCATTGCTAACTATATGTCAGTGTTGTTGTGCAGTTTGTCTGAGACAGATGCAAGACACTCGCCACTGGCTGACACGGTCCTGCTGATGATGAACTTTGGCATTGATAAAATGTCTCTTGAGATCCAGAGTCGTGGTGAGTATTACCAGCATCGTAGTGCTTTTTGGGTCAACTCAGCCTAATAAAACCACCAGTCTTGATGTTCATACATCTTTCAGTATACATCGGCAAAATATATTTCCAACTTGAAGTTCGGTGTTTAGGTAGAATCAGATTCCGTATGATGAAATACAATGTCATTGTCAGAATTGCGAGACCTTTATAGTTAGAAATAATTCTTTTTTCTGTATTTTTTCTTCCCACCCGTTTATCATGGGAGCTGGCAGGTAACTACTGATTTTGAAACTAGGCACAATAACTAAATTTTTTCGGGCCAGATTTTTGATATTGGTCCTAGTTTTTGGCTGACTGTTAGGTCGAGTCTTTGGCACGATGTGTTTTCTGTCATCATCATCGTCATCCGTAACACGTGTGTAACATGTGCGTAACAGTTCAGGGATTGCATATGATTGCTTTGTTGTACTACAGCTCTGATTAGCTGTGTTCTGCGGTGAATTAAAACACCCTCGAAGATGTATCGATGCAGGTGGCCAGATTGGACTTTGACCTGCCAGCCATATTTCAGCCGGCCAAGGCTATTGACGTTAGTGCTGATGACCCAGAGACGAGCTGTCAGCAGATCGGCGATATGACGTCATGCCATCCAGGGAGGCCGAGGAAGGTTATTTAACCTGTCTGTAATGACGGCCGATTCTTCGGTGACGCTATAGTACTGGTGGCATAAGAGTGCATCCTCTTGCACTGGACCCATCTGCACCATACAGTCTTCCTGCATATTAATGAACTAAAACGATCATGATGCTTATATTAGACTTTTTAGCACTCATTGTCATTTCCTGTTTTGTCCATGGACACAGTGCACCGAGCGCATTAGAGATTACTTTTAGGCCTTGTCTGCTATGATAATGCGCTATGTAAATGTTCTATTAATAATAATAATAATAATAACACATGCATTATATCTGAACTGTTGTCTCTGAACTGTATGACATACCGGAAAACTGTCTGATGTAGCAAATAGGGTTGCCTGACAACTACAGTAATTTGTAGTACGAAGTGAGACCCCCTGCAACCTGCCGTTTTCTTAAATGGTAGTAATGACTGCACCCCCATGTGCTTGTGAGATTTTGCTCTGGTTGTATTTGTAAACACACTGTGTTTTATTGCATATAGTGACATGTACCCTGAATTAATGGTGCCTTGTTATCTATGCCAAGGTGAACGAAGCGAACATTGGAGGAGATTAAGAGATTGGTCATTTTGTCTTTCTCTCCATCTGTGTGTGTTTACATGATGACTCATAATAGCAATGACGTCATTGCACCAACAGCGGCTTAGCCAGCTGTTACTTCTCCCTCCCTTTCTCCTGCTGTGAAGTGGCTCTTCCTTCTCCCTCCCCTTTCCTTGTTGTAGGTGTAGTAGTAGTAGTAGTAGCAATAGTAGTACTAATGTTTAAATTATTTCACTTCACGAGCGCTATCTAGTTTGTAAAAAGTTTTTTGGCAGGCACAGTAATATAGTAACGTCAGCCACTCCTAGCAACAGCTGAGCTTCTTGTTGTGTCATGTGATTTGTTTTTAGTTCACAGGAACTAGGAACAAATTTGCGATTTGAAGTGCTGACCATCAGTCCTGCATGCGCACAATTTTTTTTTGCTGATGCAGTGTATTCATATTCTGTTGTACTGGTGGTGTGACTGTGCATAGGGCTCAGCATAGCAGAGCTGCAGGTAGGTCGTGTTCGTGCAGCGTCTGTGCAAAAGCCGTTTGAGACGTCCATCGGCTTCGCTGTTCACAGTCTGCTGGTTGTAGATGCACTGCAGATGCTCGGTCATGACTATGAGCTTCTCGTTGCCTCTCATCACGGATTGTGGTCGGTTTGCAAGATGATATGTCATGTTCTGTTAAGGCTGTTGTTGCAGATGTAAAAATTCTGGGTTTTTTTCCGGTTTCCGTGGCTGTCCCTTGGTTCCATCTAATTTTACCATCTCTTTTGCTCTATTATGTACAGCACCTGTGCATTAATGCTTTGTTGTTTTGGACATTGTAATCTTTTTTTGTTACATACTTACTTACTTTTTGCTATTTATTGTTACATTGATTTGAGGAAGCTTTGTGTTTGTTCTGGCGATAGTTTTGTCATGTGTTGTTGCTTGTTTGCATCATTTTGCCGAAACTGTACTTCACTGTGCATTAATCGGTAGACTGTGTGCCATATTGAATTAATTTGACTGATTACTGCACTTTGTTTTTGACAGCATACATCAGTGATTCAGCTAGTTGAGTGTTGATGTTTAAGTTATGTTTAGTGACAGTAGAAAATTATGGCAAAATGGCAAAAACATGGCAAAATTTGGCAAAAAATAGCAAAAATCAAGGCAAAGAATCGGTATCAAATCATGGGCCCAAAAGACTATTTTACAGTGTATAAAACTCAACATCTAGCATTGACGACCATCAATACATGCTGTGTAAGGTTTTTGTCTGTGAAATTTTTTCACTGCGAAGCATTAAAATAAATATTTCTACGATGACGTCACACTCACATATTGAGCCAGAAAGTAACAAAGCACACGGACTTTGGTAGCAGAGACAATAATAAATATTTTTGCATCAAAATCACACGATAACTTCAACTATGCTGATTAAAAACAAATCATTCTTGTAAAATAATGCAAAATCGTGGCATTTTGGCTATAAACGCAGCAAAACACAGCATTTTGGCAAAATCACGGCATTTGACGAAAATCACGGTTTCCATGATTTCAGTGTTTTCGTGATTTTCTATTCTTCCTACTTATGTTGTTGGTTGTTGCATGTAGCCTGGACAGTTGCAGCGGCAGTATGAGAGATAGCAAGTGTAACTCTCCAGCAGGTCCGAGCTCCCCGGCTGAATCTGTCACCGGAGGCCTGATGTTGACCGATCCAGTTGGTAGAGCTACGGAGAATGCCAGCTCATCGTTCACGCATGTCCTGCGCAGTCTGTCCAGGACCACCAGCAGAGGTCAGTCAGTTGGCATTGATAATAGTAATCGTAATGGTAATGGTAATCATATTTATATGGCACCATATTCGGAGCTACAGAGGTGCTTGACGACAGTCAGTCAGGTGGTGAACAGAAGTGTTCTCAAATATCAGAGTTAAACAGTAGAAGATTTGACGGAAGGCTATTCCAGATAGTAAGTGCGGAGTAACAGATAGAATGCCTAGAGAAATCAGTGGTCAGTTTTGGTACAGTCAGCAGAGGCAATGAAGCAGAATGTGTAGAGTGGACAGTGACATGCGGTTTATCAACACCGCAGTCGTTATTATTTCTTGAGTTTTTTTGCTGTTAATACTTGCACAGTAATGCACTTGTTCAGTTTAGGTGCACTTAACTTGTTGCTTTCATAGCCACTGCATTCTTTCTGTTTATGGTGCAAGTGGATGAACTGATTAGCTTTTAGGGTAAAATGTGGAACATTGAAATCACGGAAGTACCAGTTGTATTAAAAATACAACTTCCGTCGTTTGTTGCTGCCATATCTTTGCTGTGCAGTGATGAATTATTGTCATTCTGCTTGTCTACAGTGCATCTCGGGGCAAAAATGAACTGATTAACTTTTGGGACAAATGGTGAAAGGTCAAGTTTCCGATTGGTGGAGCCATCTATATCTTTTTGCATTATGTTTTAATTTCTAGTTTGTTAATGTTATTTTTTATTTGAAGATGCTGCAGTTGTGAAATCGAATCAAATCAAGTCAGATCAAAGCTAGATCATAACAGTACATTGCAGAATAAAAAAAACATTCAGTAAGTTATGTTGGCTTTTGTACTTATATGTATTTTTTTCTGAGCTTTATATGTCACATGTTGGCAGAGAACCAGACTGGTCATTATGATGTCAGTTGGTCACTCGATTGGCCCATCTTCAACCTGGTAGACGATGATGAGGCTTTGATCAGAGTCAACATTGATATCGTTGATCTGAGCCATTCAGTTACTGACGAGTCAGATGATACGGCTTTCTGCCAGGCAACCATTGAGTTCAACAGTCTTGATGTCATCGGTTAATGTTGTTTTTACATCATTTTTTAACCTTCATCAGTGTAGCTTTCAGCAGTGTTCAGCCGAGTTTGGACAGTCTCAACATATCTGTTATTCACTTGTTTTTTAAGATTTATAGTCTCTGCCATCTGTTTCGTCATAGCTCGATAGCATCACTTTTACACATTCTACGCCATCTCTCAGAAAAAAAACAGTCAAAATTGTTTTTGTCATAACTTTGTCAAATTTCAACCAACTTTGATAATTTTTGGTACAAATATGGTCAAAACGATATAATTATGTAAGATGTACTCATTTGCCACCATTAAACCTAATTTTTGTCAATGCACTACCTTGTAAAATAATAGATGCTCTAAATTGTTGCACAACGCTTAGTTGTTGTCTCAAGTAGACATTGTAATAACTTAATTTAGCACATAAACACTTAAATGTGAATTATTTAGCAGAATTATAAACTTATATAAACACTCACTTGGTAAATTATCAGAATTCGTGCTCAAAGTGTGTCCTGCATACAAAGACAATGGCCTAGATGCAAGGCCACTGGATGATGGCGGAATCAATGATCAACTGATCAAGCGGCATTTACTCATTGATTACACATGTTTTAAGCTCATCAGCCAGCTAGTTTGTTGTCTGCTGTTTTTAGTATAAAATATTTAATACCTCAAAATTATTAAACCACGTGGCATCCTCTGTCAAATTGATGATGCAAAAGTGAGCAATCTGATACAAATAACCACCGTGTAATATAACAATCTGGAGCATCTTGCAAAATTCTGTCATCTTGGCCATCTTTATGCCAAAAAATATCAAAGTTGGTGGAAATTTGACAAAGTTATGACAAAAACAATTTTGACTGGTTTTTTTGGAGACACGGTGTAGTTTTATTTGTGTAATCCGTTACTATTAACATTATTATGGCTTTTCATGCACTGATGTGCCATTAAGAAAATACTCAGTTACTCATTGGTTAGCAGCTGTGTTTGTGTTTTTATGTTGTGTTTTTATGTTGTGTTTTTTTGGTTCTTTATTTTTGTTGTACTTTATGTCATTTAATTGCAGACAATGTGATAGGTTATTACAGGATCACTTATGTGAAATTGCATTTGCTTTGTCTATCTTGTCTTGTAGCTAACCAACAGACTGTCGTTGAATTAATTGGGTTTTTCCAGCGGGCATTTCCGCGGAGTCCCTCGGTGAAGTCTGCTCAGGAGAGGCATATAGATCAGTCCGAGCCTCTCGTCAATGAAGTAAGATATTGACATTTGTGTTGGGCAGAGGCAGTGACAGTGATTACTGCCGATTCTTTTTGTTTCATAGTGGAATTTTTTTAAAATATTTTTAAAAATTAGTTTCACATACTTTTCACTGGATGTGAGTTGTGTACACACAGATTTATGGATTGTAAACTTTTTACGATTTAGCATGTGGTCTGTTGTGAATATCATAGTTTCTTCTGTCGTGTTTATCACTTTTGCTGAGCATGATGTTTGGCAAATAGTATGTCAAAGAAGCCAGCATATTCTCTGACTGGTGTAGGCAGCTGGAGTTATTATCTTTTTTACGCGCGACAGCATGTGATCTTCGTGCGTCTTAGCCATCATCTAGCATAAAGCGTAAATTAGCATATTATATATACAAGTTGAAATGTTCAGTTGAGGTCTACATAAATTTCACAAGTGAGTTTGACCGTGACCATGCACCTTTAAAGGTACGCACACGGTGTTTCATAAAAGGACCTCTTTTTCTTTTTTCATAATTTACTCAAATGATGATCAATTTACACAAAATTTTTACCAGTTGTAGCTGATGAAATTTTTATTCAAAATATTTTAACACAAAAATTGCTGTTGATTAAATATTCTTTGCTAGTCGCGATGTAACGGTGATGTCATAATGTGTCATGAGTACAAGCTTGCTTGTCTGAACTGGTATTGTCAGTGGTATTTCCTTAGCAAAATCACGTGGCCTGAAGTCAAATGCATTAGCATACGCAGAACGCACACTTACGGTAGGTAAACATTAGCCACACGATCTCTGGTGTTAGTGGACCAAAGTTCACCAAAAAAATGTTGTTTAACGTGGGAGAGATTGTGGTTGATAATGCTGTTTACCGCTTGTCAATATCTCTATCCAGTCCATAGATATTCGCAGTCAAAGTCGAAAGTTGTCGTAAAACATACTATATTTTGGACGTTTTTTGCTTTCCCAAAACAAAAGTTGTACCCGCATTATACCCGCGTTGCAAACGTCAAAGATTAATTGTTTTATTTGCACAGAAGTCGAATGTGTGTTGAACAGGATGCTTCAAGAATAAGGAGAGAGCTAACGGCAGATTTTCACCGTCTGAATGTACTGCTGATTCACATCGAGGCGAAGAGCATGTCACCTGTTGCACGAAAAGTTGCCATGGCTAGTCTCTCGGAAGCCAAGATTCAAGCTAATTTTGGTATCAGATATTGCTCTGTAGATATACAAGAAGATAATGTTATAGTTTTGTTTTACTGGACTGAAGTTATGTTTATTGTTTTAGTGAAATTGTGAGTTTGTGTCTTGTTTACTGTGTTTTGTAGGCAGCCTTGTATAGTTGGCTTAATTTGTGACAGTGTCATTTTTTTGTCACTGTGCTCATGAGGTCTACATTATTGTACTGCAGAGATAGTATAGGTGTTTATGTTTCTGTTGTACAGACCTAAGGCTAAGTGTTCTGTAAATGTCTTTTCTTCTGTTTTTCGGACTGTGGTTGGTGAAACTGATCAGTTTACTAGATGATATCAAAATCAGCCAATGTTTTATGGAGGTATTTGAAAAATAAAAGTGGCACAGTGTTTTTTGAGGCATGTGTAGAATGGATGCATATTGTTTGGCGTTGCAGGCAGCTGTTTTTCAGTGGACGGTTCACTGTCAGGTCTGCAGTTGCTCAACTTGACCACTGAGGCTCACAAGCAGCAGCAGCAGGTGCTGCATGTGGGCTATGTGTCTCCACTCAGCTCTCATCAGCACCAGCTGTCTTCTTCATCGTCACCCAGTCTCAGCTATTACTATACGCTGGCAAATGACAGGACATCATCTGATGCATTTACGTTTAAGTTCACGTGTGGGCCGCAGGAAGAGCCACTGATTGGTGGCGTGAAGTCAGACAGTCCTTCCGGCGGGAATACGGTGAAACTGGTGCTACGAATGGCATCTGTCACATACCTCCACATCCCCCAATTGTTGCACGAGTTGACGTTGTGTGTTGGCGACTTTCATGCGTATTTCGTGCAAGTCACAGACTCACTGCGGACTGCGGCTGCAGATCTGGCGATGGGTCTAGTAATGAACAAGCGTGCTGACATTCTGACGGCAGTGTCAATGTACGGCAGTGCATGGGGTCTGGATGTCGGCGGGCATCGAGGTTCCAAGTCTGACCTCTCACATCATCAGAAGCATGACAGAGAACGTTCGGCAAGTGAAAGTGAAGCAGTTGGTGGCTTACAGTTCATAGAGGAAGAGAATGAGAGAGTTTCGGATGAGAAGGCAGCTAGCAGCTTGAATTTCCTGCTAGACGCAGTGCTTGAGTCACCCGTTGTGATGCTACCGCGTTCTGCCGGCAGTTCTGAGGTGCTTTCTTTGCATTTAGGAAAAATTGTCATCACTAACAAGCACAATCTCAAGACCAGTTTGCAGAACACGCAGGATTTCTCCGATGCAATCTTGATTGAAATTCGCAATGTTTCAATGTATTCAGCTGATCTCGATAAGCAGCAGCAGCAAACAGATGCTGGTTATCAGTCAAATCATGGCGTTGTAATGCTGCATGACACCTCCGTTGAAATGATGCTGCAGCAGAACCATGGCTATCTTGATGGTATCTTTGCTGAGCTGTATGCTGCCATTACAGATAACCAGTCCATCTGCACTGCTTTAGATCATTTGGAGGTAACCGGAACAGTTGTAACTCCGTTGCATGTAGTTTTGACGAAGCATCATTACGAGCAGATTTTAAACACTCTGGACAATATTATGCTTCCTGATGATGTAGTACCTTCCCAGTCGTCCACTGATATCAAACAGAATGAAGTGTTGCTAGAGGCTGCTCCAGAAGAAGTAATTCCAGGAGTTTCAGCACTCAAATGTGATGAATTTCGTGGTGTTCAGCAACCACTGTTAGTTGATGCTTCCCCATCAGTCAGCAAGCACGGTACTTCATTGGTTGTATGCGGCTCGTTTACCTTGCCATCATTCATTGTTCATATGCGGGCTGACTTTGCTGATGGTGGCATAGAGAAGGATGTTGTTGCTTTGCAGCTTGATGGTTTTGAAGTCAGTGCAGTGGCAAAGAAGTGGATTAAAGCTTTTGACTTTCAGCTTCAGGTGTGTATGTCATGTTTTTTGCTTTAGTGAAGTTACTGCTGTTGTCTGTGGAAGTTACTGTTGCTTTATTGTTTTTGCATGTACCGTCGTTGTGTGAAAATGTACAGTTGCTGATTAATGATGTTAATAGAGTGCTGTATTCATCTTAACTAATTATCTGTTATAACAGATTATAAAATCACTTCTGTCACACTGTCATTCTGGCTGTAAACACTTCTACGGCAGCAACTTTGATTCGATTTTGATGAAATTTTGCACAGTGATTCGGGGCCTGAAAAGTAAGATTGAATTTGTTTGAGATAAAAATCTGATAACTCTTTCCCATATTTTACCCCAATTTTTAAAAATTTGCATTACAGCCTATGGAGACTTCAAAGCGATATAACTCAGTCTCCGTAGAAGACAATTGCGCACTGTGTTTACCTACCCCCTATTTTCGGGGTCGGGCAATCTAATGGTGTCATTTAAATTTACCCCCTAACGATTTCTGTTGCCATAGCAACTATTTAAAAGTTGTAATGCAAAATTTTGCATTACAGCCAATGGAGATTTCAAAGCAGTACAACTCGGTCCCCGTAAAAGATAATTGCGTGCTGTTTTTACTTACACCCTTATTTTTGGGCTCGGGCTATCCGATGGTGTCATTTAAATTTCTCGCCTGCCGACCCCTGTTGCCTGGCAACAAATTTTGGGACAAAATTGACTACAACTTGGCCCCCGTGAAAGATAATTGCGCCCTGTTTGCACCTACCTCCCTAATACGCAGCTGCTGGGCTATATGTCATGGCAATGGGACAGATACCTCGTTCCACAGAACGTATTTTTAGTTATATTTATATTTGTTTTTTGATACATATACATGGTGTTTCATAAAAAATGGCATTCTTTTTCTTTCTTTGATAGGTCAGTCAAATGGTGATCTGTTTAGATGAAATTCTCACCATTTGTAGCTGAAGAAATACTTATTCAAAATATTTCAACAAAATGTGGCTGTTAATTAAATATTCTTTGCTAGTCGTGATGTAATGCTGATGTCATAATGCATCGTGAATACAAGCTTGCTTGTCTCAACTGGTGCTGACACTTGTTACCCTGCTTTGATGGTGAATTTTATCTGGTTCACTGATGAAAAATTTTCATCGTATCAGCAATAGTTAACACAGGAGCATGAAATCAGGTGTTTTGCGATTTAAAAACTCAGCCAATTTGCAAGCGGTGTGTGCTGGTGCACTGTCATGCTGGAAGTTGTAAAAGTCAAGCTATCCCCACAATTGCATGAAAGTGGTCGTTTTAGGCGTTTTTGTGGCTGCAGTGGTAAAACTTCAACAGTTTGTCATTAGCGACCCCAGATAAAGTTCACTGTCAATGCAGGGCAGCTATTCAGCAAATTACAGCACTGGTTGTGACAAACCAGTTTGTACTCGCGACACTATGACGTCAGCATTACATCACGACTAGCAAAGAATATTTAATTAACAGCCATATTTGTCCAAATATTTTGAATTAGTATTTCTTCAGCTACATTTGGTAAAAATTTCATGTAAATTAACCATCGTTTGAGTGAATTATGAAAGAAATAAAAAGGGTGCCATTTTTTATGAAACACAATGTATTATGTCCAGAACATTGTGATGCATGTTTTTTTGTAAAATAGAGGCATTGTTGGTTTGTTGGGAGGAATGACAGGAACCATGTCTACTATGGTTCTTGTTTGTCTATATTTTTGTCCATTAATCTGTCTGTCAGTCCTATACTGGCTCCTAACTCAAAACTATAAAGTGCATAAAGCCGAAATTATTGTGAATTTTTTCAGTGTAGCAGTAGCCAAGGTGTTGATTTTCAGCAAACTGTTAGCACTGGGCTGACATAGTTTCGAGTTTCTTCCCAGCTGAGAAAATAGACAGTGAGAAAAAAGAGTAGAGCAATGTTGTTATGCATGGGGAGTGTGCTGACAACATTTATTGCTGTGAAACACGAAGCTGCTAGTTGTTGGTGCCTGATTACAGTGACTGTGCGTAATGGTCCGTGATTAAATGGCTTGTAGTCGCTGGTGATGGAGGATCTTCTGCAGGATGAGTCCTCCACTCATCGCTGTATAGTGAAATCACACGGGCATCCACGCGACAGTTCCCGCTACAATGCCGATGCAACGCCGCTGTTCCTGTCGCAGTCGTGTCCTACGAGTATCATTGACCTGCCAGCACTGGCCATGCCTCCCTCGTTGCCTTCCTCGCTTGATCGAGATCCCGAGAACGTCTTTCTGATGGCGTCAGTTTCTCAGCAGCAGGCAAAGCGCAACATGCTGGCAGCCGGTCGCAGCCGCAGCAGCAAAAGCACGTCGTGAGTAGTTGATTTTGTGACTATGTAGTGTTTTGTAATCATATAGTGTAATTCTGTTATGTGCTTTAACTTCGGCTAGGGTTAACGCAGAGTGCTTTTACTTGTGTCTGGTGACAGGTAACACCATGTGACTTCAAGGGGCAGGTTTTATAGCCCCAAAATTAACTTGTTTTTGACTCCATTGTTTGGACAAGTGGTGGGGAATCTAGCGTATAAAATCTGCTTTGACAGTTTATCTCAGGTGGTATTTTTAGGGGGCATTTGGGTATTTAGGTTACCTTGAGTAGGTCCAAAGAAGTCAGTTTATTAACATGAACTGAAAGTTGCAGAGATGTACATTACACTAAATTTCCCTTTACTCTGCAGGTGTTGTTTTTTAAAGAACGACAATGCTGGCTATAAAGACAAGCCTAAGGGATGAAAATGACTTGTAAAAACACTATGCATTATTTTCATTTAAAGATCAGTGTATTGAAAGAAGTCTGTGGTGATTGTTTCATGATTTTATAGTTTACTTGAATATTAACTTGTCATGTCAGCCTAGCATTTTGTATTACGCATAGAAAGCTGTTTATTGTATCAAGAGTTTTGATACATTGTGGATTGTAATACAGGGTGGGCCAAAAACGTGGCACTTTACTTTTGTTCATATCTTATTGATCGATTTTCAAAATTCTTTCACTGACACACTCGGCAGACAATTTGCAATAACACGATTATTACATATCTTGCCACACCATAAATGTGTCTTTACACTACCTTGTGAAATATCAATGAAATATGCATATTTAACGATAATAACAAATAAGCATTCTGGTAAAATTGGAAAAAACACTTCAGACTAACATTGCAGTGAATGATCTGTGTGACACTAAACTGTGCGGTTCTAACACAGTTTGGTGTCATACGGATTATTCATCAATGTTGGTCTAAAGTGTTTTTTTCATTTACCTAAATTTTTTGTTCTTGTCATTAGTTTTTGCTTACATTTATATTTTACAAGGTAGTGTAGAGACACATTCACCATGTGGTGGGATATATAATAATTGCATTATTGCAAATTGTTCACAGAGTGTGCCAGTGAAAAAATTTTGAACATCGGTTAATGATTGGTGAAGATATAGACAAAAGTAAAGTGCCACGTTTTTTATGGCCCATGGTGTTTTTCTGTGTTTTGCAGTGAGTACCCGCAGGCTCCCCCGCCATCTCGCTGTAAATCTGCTTCTTCGTTAGTGAATGATGATCTCCTTGTTCATATCAAACTGAAGCTTGTTGATCAGAACTGCCCACATTTTGCCAGCAAACACAATTCTGTGAGTATACTGCTGCATTAAACGTTTTTTTTGTTAAGTGATTATTTCTGCTGTAGTATGTGTATGAGGCTGAACCATTGTTGTTTTGTGATATGTTGGTATATTATTCACATTAACAAGTTGGATTTTTCATGTTGATCCTAATGTTATGATGTAATGCCACATAATGTGATATTTGTGTTAAGTTTGGATGCTTACATCTGTTTCAGTAAAGGTATTTTTGGTAACATATGTGATAACTTTTGACTTATATCATAATGTAAGTGTGACAGCTTGACAAGTCTTCATTAAGCGTGCATAGTTGCTCTGTTCTGTAATTGTGCATTTCCTGCTTTGGCGTTTGGATGCACCTTTGCGTGTTTTTCTCCAGGCCGATATGTTCTGAACCTGTAGGTCTGTCCCTGTCCTCCAATAGACAGCTTTAGAAGATTGATGACTGTCTGGAGGATAACAGGGAAGATTATTAGAACTACCATTATGTTAATTACATGTGCACACGTAAAATGGAGTTCTTACAATTTAAGGTTCTCGTATTTTGTGTTTCTGTAAAGGTTAAACTTTCTGTTTCTTTGTTGTAAAGGTCAAACTTACTGTTTTGTTATTATGTGTTTGTGTGCATTCTGCCTGAAAAGGCTGTCCTCGAAATGACCTAAACTGTGTCGGGCGGGACGTTAAACCTTACTCATTCATTCATTCATGAACCTATAGGTCTAATCACTGAATTGCTGTTGTAGGTACATAGGTTTGTCGAAGTGTATTTCAGTTGTTTGGAGACAACTGTGAACCTGGAGACATGGGTTCTGGTTTTGGAGTTTATTGGAATTGGTGGCAAGTTTGTGAATCCGGAACTGTTTACGCGACTAGCGCAGCAAACAAGAATCGAAGAAATGGCATCAGGCATTAATGCGACTGGTATGCATCACTTCTCTTGTTTCGGTAAACAGTTTTAGTTTTTGGCATTTTAGTTGTCTAGCACCTTTGCAGTATCACTTTTGGAGGCAGTGCTTTCATGTAGTTTTTTCATGTGTTTGTTTGTAATGTTTTTAAGATATCTGTGACAATGTGGTGTGCATAATTAGATTTTTTTTGTATTATACTTTAGTCTCTATTGTATCTTTTTGGAATGTATATCTAGGCATTTGCCAAGTTTGCTTTGGTTACGTGACAGTTCATTCTGTAGTAAAACACTCTTGTGTAATGTTTTTTGTTGTTATTTTTTATGTTAATTGATTTTGTCTGCAGTTACTGTATTGTTTGTTTTTATTTTTGTGTTGCTTTGCTGTTTTTTTGTTAGTTGTGTGTAACAGGTGTGTGTTTTTAATGTTGGACAGCAACTATTAGTGCTTTGTTTATGCCTTGTTGTTCCGCTGTAATGTTACTTTGTGGAGCAGTGTATGAAATGTTTACGTGGGCTAAATCAGTTTTTAGTATTGTCGTTGTTTGACAACAGATCAGACAGGTGAAGATGATATAGTCAACACGGAGATGAAGCTGTCGATAGCCAGCTTGTCGTTGGTGCTTAACAAGCAGTTGCATGAGTTGGCTCGAGCTCAGGTCTCAAACATTGCTTCTGACGTCGTTGCTCGGGATGGCAACTTGGCAGTGACTGGTCAGCTAGGTTCAATGCTTCTGCAGGACACATCGCCACACGGATCGTTGTACAGAGAACGATTTGTTACCACTGGCAGTCAGGCTCTCGTCTTTGACGTTTTCAAGTATGACAGTTTCTCGTATTGTGCTACTTATAGAGTGCCATTTACTAGAAACGTCCAGGAGTACTAATAGATGTAATAGTAGGGCACTGTACGAAACAGTTCGGCTTTGAGCTGGCATTTGTTAAGTTTGGCATCATTATATTATTTTGATGAACAGGAAGACTGTCATAGCAGCATGTCCGGTAAAGCAAAAGCCTCCCTGTCAATACTACATATGTTCCTTGTGATTGCGGTGCAGTAAAATTTAAGACTGACAATAACGGTTCAATGATCAACTGGAAGTGCATCTGGACTTACTTTAACAGTTCAAATTGGTTTGCTCCAAAAATGGCCGCTTAAACAGTAATGCTTTGACTGACCACGAATATCTTTGGAACAGATAGAGATATCGACAAATGGTGAATGGCGTTATCAACTACGATTTCTCCTGCATTGAACAAAAATTTTTAGTAAACTTTGGTCCACTAACTGGTAGTGGTGGCGGCAGTGCTAGAAATGGCAGTAGCAGTAGCGGAACAGTGACAGTAGTACGTGTATTCGTACTATTAAGTTAGTAGTAGTAGTGTGGTAGTTGTACAAGCACCAGTAGTAGTAGCAACTGCAGATCAGACGAATCAGTCAACCAACCAGTCATTTTTATAAAGCACTCTAAATGTGTAAATTTGTAATAAATGAGAAAGTTGTTCATCCTGTGAACTTTGCTGTTGTTGTAGGTATGGGACTCCTGACCCGGATAGCATGCGTGAATACGACGTGCACGTGAAGCTGACAATGTCGTCGGTGTGGTACGTTCACACGCATCATTTCATGATGGAGACTCTTGCTTTCGTTCAGAACTTCAACAAGCTGCAAGACATCCTCGGACGCAGCCGAGCTGTTGCGAGTGGCAAAAAGGTCAGCTTGTTATTCTTTGTACTTTGTATGAAAATTACCTGCTGGTAAATCTAATCTGTCTGTATTGTGTAATGCCAACATATGAGCCACTCGTCTGCTTGGCTTATTCTGTATTGGATAAGTGTATCTTTTTTGTAGTTAAGTCAGTTTAGCTTCAGTGTATATTCATGGCATTTATCACATTTATATGTACAAAACAGACTGCTAAATTTGTCCTCTTGCTTATACTGCTTTCTTATAGTTGCACCCTTTAATTTTTTTACTCTACAGCTGAGTTTAGTTCATTATTGTATTTTTTTTCTCATTTAGTGTTTGTCGGTTGAATTTTTTTTGGTCTTGTGCAAAATGACAGTCATAAGACTGTCTCTACTGCCAGCTGCTTTTCGCAGTCTTGTCATCTTTGTCCCGAAAAACTTTGTCACCGTTTTGGCTTGGTGTTATTTTAATATAGATTTAACTATGTGGTATATTATGTATTAATGAGTTCTGCCGTTAGCCCCATTTGTTGTTGTGCAGCTCTCCGATGGTGTCTTTCACAATGCTCGGATCAGTCTCAACATTGATGCAGGAGCACCAGTGATCATTATACCTCACAGCTCTCGCAGTAAAGATGTGCTCGTCATGGACCTTGGCAAACTGAATGTTAACAATGCATTCATTTACGATGGCCAAGAGGGTACTTTGTCCCATCGCTACAAGAGCTGTATGCCATCGCGAAGCGGCTTTGTACGCAGTTTTGTCTTAACGCCGGCTGCAAGCGCTTACAATAGCACGTTTGACCAAAACAATATTATGAACCGGAGTGTATACGGGAGCCTGGATGAGGACCTCAGGAGTTCCGCAAGCCACGAACATTCAGGCGATGGCAGCGGATCGCCTTCGGCTGTTCTGTCCAGCTTCTATTCGGCCCTCGGTGTCTCAGCAACTGCGAGTGTGTCGAGCTGCATAGTCCAACCCAATGGCTCTTCGCCGTGTGTCTCTTCATCTAGAATGGGCACCAGCACGTACCACTCTGTGTCTGCGGTGTCTGCTCGCTCTGCCGTCTTTCATAGTAACTACTCTTCTGATGATTGTGATGTCTACGCCTGTCTGCTGGATGTGATGCATATTGAGCTGTGTGACACTGAGGTCTACTCGGCTTGCTGGAAACCGCGTATGCTGGATGCTTCGCAGTCGACCGATGGCAACACTTCCAGTAACTGCCTCGTCTTCCAGTCATTTATCATTGAGCGAGAAGTATGTATGAGTCTGTCATGATTCACTGTAATGTTGTCAGTATGTATCGAGTAAGAAGTGGAATGTACATGCCTCACGTAGATGGAACAGTTGGGCAGTTACAGAAATGCCTCAGTCACTGCAGATGTTCAACATGATCGCTCTTCGCTGCTGTGATTGGGGCTAATTATTTTCAGAACTGTCCGATTGCTTGATCTGTGTAAACATGCATGTCTGCCTTTTGTATGCCACCCTATACAGTCAGTGCTGATGGAACTGGCAACAGTCAGTGCAGAATGGCGTCAACGTGTCACCCAATGTATTTGCCAGGATGCACGTTGAACTAAGGTCTAAAGTTTAAGCTAAGGATGTCTTCTAAGCATGTCGAGAAATTTGTTTGTCACACAGTTTAAATGAGGTGTGCCACCTGAGAAAATAAGTAAGTAAGTAATTTGTGTAGTGTGTTAGCTGTAACTAACCTGGACCACACTCGATGGTGGCATAACATAACGAGTGTATGGCTGTGAAGCTGTCTTTGCCATAGACAATAGTTTATGTGTTGTCATAACAAACTGAGATGCTGTGATTTGCATTAACATTTTTGCATTCAGTTTACGTTTGTTAAAACAAACAATGCATATATTATGTCAGTATAAAATATGCACACTGTAATAACTAAAGGAAATATTTAGGAGGCAAGTTTAGTGCTTTAACTGTTCATCTGTAGTGATTAGTGATACTTGTTGGAAACAGTTGACGTTTATTTTGTAGTTACTTTTGCTGTTTCGTGTAAAATACAATATCTTAAATTAAGTTGAAAGAATTGTATGTGGATTCATATATGTTTTTGTGCTTTAAACTGAAGCAAAAAATCCTGCGAGATAAGTGTTGGTTACATCTGCAAGTGGAGCGTAACCTCGATGGAGATATTACCCATGCTATTCCCGACATCAGCATCGATGGCAAGCTGTCATCGCTGCATCTGTCAGTTGACCCGGCGCAGTATCGGCTCATTCGTGGCCTGCTTGCTCACAACTTTGCTGAACCACTCGAGGAGTTTCAGAGCCAGTTGTTGCCACACTTCAAAGATCCTCGACCTCAGGTGCACTTCTATTCTGCTGCTTCTTTCTGTCCTAACTATTTATTCTAAGTTATTTAGTAATCTGTGTAGAATTTAATGCACAATCTTCTGTGGGTTTGTTGCAGCAAGACAGTGATGTAACATGTTATGTGCTTTATCAAATGATCACAGCACAAAAATTGCTTTTTGTATATTGAATATTGATTTGCCGATTTGCCGTTATTGGCTTCAAACACTAACTGGTACCAGTGCCAGATGCTTAAAAACATTGGCTGCAGCAGTTTTCAAAAGTTCTCTGTGGGAGATGGGTTAACCCAAAATTGAACAAGAAATATTATTAGATTGTGACCAATCTAATGTACTCCTTGCATGCATTATTTTCTCCTGTTTTCTTCTAAGTGCTTTTTTGTTCCTTTCGGTTTGTATAAGAGACTCGGCAGACCCATCTATTATTATACTAATAGTGACTAGCATCGAGATCATTACTGAAAATTGTCTCCTCGAAGTTCGTAAAATATTGCGTGATTTTACGAACTGAGGGAAAAGACTTCAATAGTGGTCGATGATGCAAGGCGCCGTTTGTCTTGTTACACCTTAACGCATGCATCTCTCTGGCACCGTTATCGAGATATGGCGCCTCAAAGATAATGGGGTCGCGACCTTGACCTTTGTGGTCACGTGACGTCATCGGTCACGTGATCGTTCGACTTGCGATGGGCAACTTCCTATTGGTGGTCCATTGTGGCCATGCATCTGTCTTGCACCGTTATCGAGATATAGCCATTTGAAGTTTTTCCAGGAAGGCTCTTCCAGGAAGGGAAGTCGGTCGTCGGTCGGTTCTCAATATTAATATATTTCACTGATTTCATATACTCTATTTTGCTATGTTAGGAGTAAAAATAGACAAGGTTAAACAAACACCAGAAGTAGTACAGGTGTTCTTGTTTTCCGCATGACTGGTTAAAGTCAGGATTGTTGTTGTCATTAAAGTCATGTTAATTGGTGTTATTGGCATGATTCTGGCATTTGCAGCCGACACTGAGCAGAGAACTCTTTGTCACGCTGTCCATCTGCCTGGAGCTGGATGGTGTAGAGGTGGAGCTTCTGGTCTCACATGGAAACGGTTCATCGGAGTTGCCAGCGACTCTCACTCGGTTCAACTTCCAGCGTTCTCAGCTGAGGTTTGAGAGTCGGTCGGACGGGTCAAATGACATCGACCTCGTCTCACATGAAATCACCATCTCGGATACCAGATACCAAGGTACAGCTTAGTTCTCACTTTCACCAGGATGTATTGTACTACGCAGTACAGAAATTGATGAAAGATAGTCGATGTAGACAATTTTATGCACTAAATATCAGTATATTACTTCGTTCATTGATAGTTAAACTTTGAAATTTTTCTTTGTATATGTTTGATATGTACTGTATCTTGATTCTTGATCCATATTGAAAAGTCACCGTGCATGTTGCACACATGTCTGAAGTATGTATTTTTTTAGCTTTTTGATTTTTTTGGTTCAGCGACATGTATGTAGATTGTAGGCTTACCTGTTTTCAGTAAATCACTGAAATTCACTTTTGAAGAATTTGTCTTTACCTGGAGGTGAGTAACTCTGAAAAATTGGTTAGTCAGACACAAACACAGAAATTACAGTAGTGTTATTGTGATGTAAAGTATTTTCTGGCATGAAATATTGTCTGTTTCAGTTAGTGAAACTGTGTATGGTTTGAGTTTACTGGTGATAACTGAAGCAGAAGCAGAATATCACCATCTGTGGCTTATGTAAAAATAAAATAAATTTCTTCAAGTGTCATTTGACTTGCTAATAAGTTATCAGCTGCAATTCTTGTTTTTAGTGTTTTTTAGAGTTGTGTATTACTTGTTTTTGCCATGTTTTATAATAAGAATTTTTTTGCTTTTTTTACATGTATTGGTTTTGTGCAAGTTGCGTTTATCAACTTGTTAACTATCGAGCATGCTGGGTGACTTGCTGTGTGAAACGTTGAAGCCAATCCGGTCAACGTGCGACCAAACGTGTTTTCTGATGTGCTGAAGCCATCACCTGATCGCAGAGATCTGACAGCGCTTCAGCTGGAGCTACACAGTCGAACGAGTCGCGTTGCGAACCAGTACAAAGTCATTCTCAACAGCATGAGAGTTGTTGGTGTCTTCGACTGGCTGCTTGCTACAATGGACTTTTTGGCTGTGTCACTCGAAGACCCTTTCAAGAAAGGTATATTGTAGTTTGTAGCTTTTGTAGCATGCATAAGATGTGTGTCTTATGTAAACATATGTGTCTTATTATTAACATGACTTGGCCTACTTGACTATACCTTGTAGGACGTAGGCCACATACCACTTCTTTCATTCAGTTCTGTTTTATGACACCACTTCCATCTTCCTCTGATTGTATTTGAAATCTGCTGTCCATAGTATCCACATATCTTTCTCCAGATCTTTTCAGGTGTTTTTTGGTCTCTCTTTCTCTGCAGCCTTTTCTGGTGTAGTGATGTAAAAGATGGCATATTGTAATGAAATTGGATTAATGTCATGTGTTCAATGTAGAGATGTGTTTTGTACTGGATAAAGAGAAAACCAGGAAGAAATGTAACATAGCGTGCATCTGACCATTGTTGACTTTCAGGCAATTATGAATGTAGAAATTTTTAGTACAAAGATACAGTACAGGTTGGTGGCGTGGCGTAGTTGGTAACGCGTTTTGGCTGAAACGAAGTTACTCTACGCCGGGCCTGGTTAGTACTGCGATGGGTGACTGCCTGCGGGCAGGTAAACCA
>Ga0209367_1000060_pt1 | contig 65034 bp, 29 predicted proteins | sample WorMetLIZISLAND2_FD_187412 | JGI IMG/M metagenome (GOLD analysis project Ga0209367, IMG submission 187412) | Marine gutless worms symbiont microbial communities from Max Planck institute for Marine Microbiology, Germany - Olavius geniculatus... ...
GGCTCGCGCTCCGCGCTCGCCATGGGCCCACATGTGCAGTCCAAAATTTTCCTTAGAATAACCCCTGCTACGGTGTAATATTTGTAATATTTGTCGGGTTATTTGGAAACAAAATCTAGCACTAATTCGATTTCTTCTTGTATTTCCAGAGTTGAAGCTACGATGGTGGCGTCTACATTACCCGTAGGTCTATGTGACAAGCTATGACAAATTCAGGGCTTTGTTCACGTCTGGTGAGCAGTGTTTGTGGTTGATAAACATGTACACTGGTGCATGCAGCCGGATCTGATTGCGGACCAATCTGGCTGTCGTGACGGAATATTATTGTCCCGCTATACGCGTCTGTCTGTCTGTCTGTTTTTCCATCTGTTTGTCTGTCGCTTTAACTGTCTCTTTCCCTATCTTTTTTTCTTTCTTTGTGTTTCTGCTTGCACTCATCTTACAGCGAACAGACTTCGGCAGACGCATGCAAATACTGCACATAAAATATTTTTGCAATGAACAGCAGTGTACTCAAGTGCGTGAAGGCTCAACCCCGTATTGAGAATATTTTTAAGAACAGAAAAATATAGACCTAGTTTCATTTATATAAAACATGCAAAATCATGCCTGTTTTTCTGTTATACTATTCTAGCGAATTATTCTTCAACCATTTCGGTGTTTGTCCGTTTATAGAAAAAGCGGTTGAAGATGTCGACCTATGTTTACTTCATTTCAAATTTCATCGCAAACCGAGTTTCCTTTCGGGCATCAATGCAGCAATCGGAGATTGTCCGATTGCTCTGGTCGGGCTCTTCTGCTTTTCAGAACTAAGGCCTATGTTTTCCGACGCTTTTTCAGGTCTTTGATGGGAGCGGAAACCAGGAAAATGGCAGGACCCGTGGTTAAGTCGGTGCTTATTTGTGAGAAAGCTAAAACAAAACAGAAACAAAATCAAATTTAAATCACTTGAAGTTTTTATAGCTGTATCGTATTATGGACCTATCATATCATAATTATTTATTGAACGTGACATGCAGAAAATTATAAAACGACCTAAAACCATTTGGTGGCTTGGTGGCTCAGCGGTTAGGGTGTTGGATACGAGATCGAAAGGTCCACGGTTTAATGTCCAGCCGATGACCTACCAAGTAACAGATAACAAGATTGTAAAGCGCTTCTGGTCTTGAGTCCGTCTTATGCAAGAAACTCGATAGCAACTACTGGACTTTACCTTTTACCTCTATTGCCGATGCAAGCACTAGGCTACTGTTGCAAGTTTTAGGTTTCGTTTAATTTTTTTACTTTCATCGTATAACTATGCGCAGTTTGATTCAAGTCATTGCAGACTACTTTTTCGTAAAACTCGCTAAGCCCGAAATCTCTTTTCTTCTGTATGTGCTACAAGTTGCAGTATTTGCAAGCATTTGATTTTGTGAAAACCCGCCCTTAGTAGGCCTATTTGTTTGTATAATTTGATGTGCGAATCAAATAGGCACATAAATATGTATTTTTTTTTCTTTTCCAACAACTTGTTTGACAAATCTACAACAAATCATGTAGGCCTAGTGGAGTTTAGCCTATACGGACCTTTGTTGCCTTTGGTTGCGAAGCGACAGATAAAAGAGGGATAAAGTTCAATGTTAAGTCATTACATGTTTTATTGAACAGGAGATATTGTACAAGCCGCTAAAATTCCACAAAGATGGAACTATAAATTTGCACTTACGTGGAACGCGCAAATTAAAATGTATCACAAATCGACAATCAGTGATTCTAACCTTTTTATTTTCTTTATAAGGCTCACAGCCAACGAAAGCCACTGTAGGATAAAAAGCAATAACATTTTGTATGCGACCGACTGCGACTGCGATCGAAAAAAATATTTGATTTGTTTACGAAAGAACACAGACTTGGAATGTTGCGTAATACGAGAAAATTTTGACGATATTATACCGTCAAAATAAGTACCGCCATACCAGTGAGTGAGTAGTTTCTTAGGCCGTAATCGATTTAGAAAAACCGAAACCAGTTTCGGTTTTGGGTTTTGCTGTGTAAATCGATTGCATCAAACCGTTTCCGTAGGACGGTAAGATTGTAAACAAACAACATAGCGAGCAATGTACCACGCAACTTTATTGTAAATATTTGTCTGCACGAAATGTTATTTACTACTAAAAAATAAATTAATCTTACTGTTGAAGCTTTATTCCTGTACGTGATAACAATTCAACTACAAGTAAACAAAACAGCAACAAGCAAACGGCTTCCGGTTTCGCCAGCGAAACCTGCTCCATAGTCGGTTTCAAAAATTAACCCCGGTTTCGCGAAACCGGCTTAATCGATTGCAGAAAACTCTACCCTGAAAGGAAACCGGTTTCGGTTTTTGATAAATCGATTACGCTCTTAACGGCACACCAGCACAAGATAGGCCATTCAGTGCCATACGTGGTTGAAATTAATTAAAAGCATTTAATATATGTATTAAAAGCAAAGTTAAAATACTTGTTAAGATCAAAGCTATTAAGCTAATATAAAAACAACATTATATACGATTATAAAAGTTGATATCTTTAACATAAGCGATGATGTTGCGAGATGCAACATTTTCAAAAACGTCCTTGAGTGTGTCCACTCCAAAATATCTCTGACGTACTGCACGGCCATACCGCCATACCAGTCATCGTAAACTTACTGCTATATTTTAATCTAAATATGTAAATTAGAGGTTAATTTGACGATTATGCGCTACGTAAATTTACACTTTACTTACTTATTTACTATTTAATGCAGTGTACAATAAACGATTGCCAGTAATAAACAAGAAATGGTACTATGATGTAAGTGGTATTAAAAATCTTGTCATGATTAAAGTAACCCTTATGTTGTAAGCCTATTTATGCGACTAATGACTGAAAAGTTTGACCGCTCGAACGGAGTAGGGCGGCTATCACACAGTGTTCTTTGCCACCCGACACAAGTAAATTCGCCTTGACCCCAGCCCTAGCTAAGCAGACCGGTATACTCGATTTCGCTACCCGAAACGGATGGAAGGCTGAGTTGACTTTGGCTGCTGGGTATATAGAAGAATGGTTAATCGGTCTGTAAACAGTCACCAATCCAGGGCCAGCTGTAGAACAACTACGCTGATCGGACAAAACGTGTTAACCACTAACTATACCTCGACATGCCGTTCATACCGCGGTATACCGTGCAACACCGATACCGATACCGCCACAGAATACAGATGTTGCCGGTGCCGTTGCGAATTGCAATGAGAACTGCTGCGGGAGCGTTGAATTTGCAGGACTTGAGACAATGACGGACAACAAAGAAAACAAGAGGTGGAAAATGCAGGACATTAAAATAGCAAACTTCAAGTGTTGCAAACGCAGCGTTCCAAACATCGATTGATCTGTAGGGTTACGTTTTGTCTCTGACGCATCACTCTACAAAACGCAACCATCGACAGCGCATCCGTCGTGGCGTCGAAATTCGACGTCTAAACAAGTCATTCTTCCGGTGGTTGTGCGAGTATTATTTTGTCTATGAGATTTGTTCCGTCATTTTCATGGCAGCCTGTTGCATTTGATATGTCGTGCATTTTCAGTCGTCTTGCTGCTAACACATTTTAATGTGGAAACGTACTACATTTCTCTGGACATTTTTTCTATTTCCATGGACATTATCTCCAGAAATAATTTTTAGCTTAGTTTATAATATGCCCGTCTGCATCGGAAAGAAGGGGTCGTCCGGGGCCATTTTGCCTTACAATGTTATCGGGGAGATTATGTCAAGGGGGAATTGTGTTCATAGGGGGTTTGTCGTGGATTCACTCTAATGCCGGGCACGAACATACGCCCGCTTGCAGCTTGACGATTTACGAACGCCTTTCGCTCGTTGTTAAATAATTCCTGACTTTGCCTGACACGTTTTGTTGGCGGGGGCTGAACGTATAGGCTTATAGGTCGTGCCACAGTGCACCCGGGCGCCGCGTGGTTTTACTGCGGGACGTGATCGCTGTCTTGATAAGCTGACCATTACGTGGATGCCAGAGCAGTTTATGATCTCTCCATCCAGCAAGAGAACGCACGACATCTATGTGGGCATGGACAAAAGATAGGCTGCTGCCTCGAGTTCGAGTGTTAAAGCGACTATTACGAAGAATGAAATCTATTGTCGATAATAGGCCTACCGGAAGCAAGCTCAGCGCCCGCTCAAAACCTGAAACGAAGGAAAATCAACTTAACTAAGCTGCAGTAACTTGTTGTTGCTTAGTTCAGTTTCTTCGCTTTGTACAGTCCGCTTAACGCAACTGGAGCACACTTAAATTTTATTTCAGTTCAATTCATTTCTGTAAAGGTAGTAAAATAGAGATCGAGCACTGCATTCGTAGGCCCCTAGATGTCAGAGCTTTGAGCTGACAGTTAGTGATGCCGGCTCTCTTTTACCTCACCTTACACGTTAAATAAAACACGGAAACATTTGCAATATAATTATTTTTGCAACTGTTTTGTGTTTCACTTGTTTGACCGTCCAGAGCTTTTTGCGCGGCATTCTCACCAAAACGTTCTTTCGAGCTGAAGATCAAAATGTACCAAAAACACTGGTACTAAAATAAGAAAGGAAAGAGAAAGCAAAGGGGAAATACGATGGAGAAAAAGTAATAGCCCTAAGGAAAAAGGAAAAGAAGAAAAACTGAAAGGGCCTCCTAACTCTATCCAGCCTGAAGCTCCCTAAAATCTTGTGTCCTGTGCATATGCGTCGATCTAAAAAAAATTAACCGAAAGTTAATACGGCTGCAGCTTGTGTAAGATTTCTCTTAGTTAACTGAATTTGTGTAAAGCTCGGCTGGGCGGCATTCGGCGTTTGCCGCAACCCTAGTCCACTGAAGAAAGAAGCTGATTTGCGCAATCCGGTTACCATGGTAACGTCGCAAAGCTCAGCAGCAGCAGCTGTAAGCTTCTAATCTCGTTTGATCTCGGCTTAAGGACAGTTAATCCACACTAGGACAGTTAATCCAATGAGCGGGCAATCAGTTGGCGCTTAGCCGGTGTCCCTATGTCTGTCGACTGTCAGTCCACGCCTACGGATTCTTAGACTTCGTCGTTGCACAGTTACTAACATTTTCTAACGACTAATCAAACTAGGAAAATACGAGCTAATGGCGTAACAAAAGTTTAAAACTATAACGCTACACAAACAAATTTACATGTAAATACTAGGCTATTGAAAACGTTTTTAACTGCACACAACAGATTAGCAAAGTGACGCCAAAAAGTCTTTCTGTTCAGAAATGCTAGTTTGCCGAGCATTATGACACAACAACGACAGTTTGTTGATTTGTATTAAAATATAAACTACAGACAGTTTTCAACACAACATTTCTGCAACTGTGAGTAATTTTTTATAACTTATTAACTGTTGCAACACATTGTTTTTTTTTTCAAAAATTGTTTTTAGACTTGAAAGCCCGCATTTGACAGATGGAGACAAAATACCCGTACTGCGTCGTGCGGCTGCATAAAAAGATGTCTGTGCCAATTGCCGACATAATGTGCGGTCGTCTACGTTATCATCGGAATTCCCCAGCGTAAGCGCCAATCGCATAACATGCAGAAACGGATGAAAATTTCAACGTTTCGTCAGTTCGCAATATCACGCTGATGCAGGGCTTTGGCTGAACGGCTGCAGCTGCAGGTTAAAAGCATCGGAAATTATTCCATGCCACTTCCGACATCGCAAAGCGTCAGTAAATGAATGGTTTTGAATGAGCAAAGATTCGCGTGGCCACCAGCTATACAGAAACCTTTGCTGTAGTCTATAAGTAAGCTTACTGTAGTAAGACCGTTCTGTGCAGAAAGCCAACACGTCACAACCCAGCGGGTAGGCCTACGTAGGAAAAATACCCGTCAAAGAACGCGACCGGTGTAATAAGGACATAAACTTAGAAAGACCGCACCATACTTCTGTTTATACAATAGTAATTTTACAGCCAAAACAGACTTGTAATCGCTGTTTCGCGTGTCGGTCGTTGGCGGTTTTAATGATTGTATTGGAAGTAACTAAACGTGTGCAGATTGAACAAATTAGAAAGTACAAATTAATGTTTATCAGACACGATTCACGATTAACGAAAGGATTCGCATCGCCTCCGAAATCTAATTGATCGGTTTTTGTGCCACGCCCCACTTCTCCAAAAATTGCGTAAGATATACATTTATGAATTTTAAAGATATTCTGCTAACAAGAAACGGACAGACAGACAGACAGACGCACGTATTGGCAGTGCATAATCAGCCTGGTAATAAATTATTACAGAGTGCACTTGTTATTGCGTATCGTCAATAGCATGGCGGCAATCTTCTCGCTGGCTGGAGAGAAAGACGTAGGCGCCTACGTTCTTTTTATCCGCGGCCAATTGGACAACGGAAATTGCCCGCACGGATTGTCAGACTGGCCGCATGCTGTAAGCTTACTATATTTTTCGGTGTTGAAAGTCGCCGACCTCCGCCAGCCTCTATCAAACGAATGTCTGTCAGTAATAGCCCGCAAGCAATTGTCTAGACATCTGCTTTCTTGTGATCTTAGGATCAAGCTGACTTGGTATAGGCCTACACGTATCGTACTGGTATTCTTCATTACTGCATTTTATAAGCACGATAAAATAATTCTAGATTAAGTAGAATGTCAAAAAATTACACGATTACCAATGTGTATATGTTATGAAGTGCATTCTGCGGTTTAGACCATAATTGTATATTCGCAAACTATAAACGAACAAATAAGGCGTGTGTCTACTCCAGTTGTACGTTCCCGATGGCTGCAAACTGTCTCAACTGTTCAAAATATTTTTTTGAATTTTGTCAAAAGATAAATATGGGCCGTTAAAAGCTGTAGTATTTTAATTTTACATTTTCAGATTTACTGTAAGTTTTTTGATGTCCTTCAACTTTATAGGCTGTTGATGATGATGCTTGTGCAAAGTTAATTATTTCGAAAGTCCGCTAAAAACCACGTATAAGACAAGTGAACTTCATATTACTAATAGTTTAATCGCTGTTTAAAACAGTACGCTACAAAGAAAATACGTTTTTTTGTAAAGCGCGTTGGGCCATAAATACTGATTACGTATCGTGCGAGGTAATTGAATAGCGAGCGTAATTCACAGTTTACCAGATGACCGACCGAGTATTTTATGTGTTTACCTGTGGCAACTGTTAACGCGTCTCCGTCGGCCGTTTGTCTTGTCTTGACTGACACTTTTCACAGGCCGATGTACATGTATATTTTTTGGTGATTACCTTCGTATGCACTACAATGTTCTATAAGAGACAAATAAGTGATGATGATAATGTTGATAGCAGTATTACAGGGTGGGCGAAAAAAACTAGGCTATTGTACTTTGTCCATATCTTTGCTTTAAAAAATTGACCAATTTTCACAACTTTCTGCTAGTAGATTCTGCAAAAAAATTGCTACTCGGTGGCATGCACACCACACTTATAATGTCGCTACACTACTTTTTAAAAACATAAATATCCGATAATCAACACGGCGAATATTATGCGTTTATTGGATTTGTCCTCCTGTGTGTGCGCGCGCTACCAACCTCAAATTTGACGTACATATTTCCAGGAACAGACCAAACATGACACCTTAATCTTTTAAAAATTAAAACCTAGCATGTGTTACCCCACCCAAAATTTTTGAGCGTTGCATGATACTTACTAGTAAAAACTTAAAGTTGAAAGACTAAATTTTGCCGTTTGGCTTAGTTGCAAAGTTCTATTTTGTAAAAAAAATACTTAATGGAGTTATGCAGTCTCACGAGCTCAATTTAGTTCCGAATTGCAACTGCATTATCGACCAATGTCTATATCGACAAGATGGTCACTGCAGATTATTTAATAGCCTATTTACGTCTAATATCTATGAAACGTTTTTATGAAACTTTTTTTCGAACGGCAGTGGCCGCAGGACGAAATGTCTGCCATTCTGCGCAAGCGATATAAATTGGCGGACGAACAGACAGACAAACGAAAATTGGAAATCTAGAATAAATTCCCGGAAAAACACTAAAATATGCCAATTTTTAGTAAAACAAAAAACGGAATTACGGACACTAGAAATCTAGAACAAAAATTCCCAAGGTAGTTTGCGTTGAGATATAACAATAGTTATTGCCTGTCATATTTCATATTACTTTGTAATGATATACAATCTACTTTGCTGCTCTGTCTTAATTGTAGCTTTTACGTTATTTTGAAAACAAAATACACATTGCATTGAAATGTAATCTATTTCTTAACGATAAGCCTACTTTTCTGCAATTTTCTTGTTGGGTATTTTCAGTCAACCCTTCCGAAAGAACATTTCATGCTGTCGGCGGCCCTTAGTTCTGCGACGATGACTCGCCGACGGCGTCAGCTGCTGCGCAAGTCGGCCGGGCGGGACTTGAGTCGGACATTTCGCCCCCTGGCCGTTTTCCAACGGACATTTCCTCCTCCCGTTTTTTTAAATGTCCAGCATGGCAGCCATGCTACATTCGATCAACGTGTAATGTAACAATGAAAAGAGAAGGGAAATGGGAAAACGCCCAGGGAAACTCTTGTTAGGTCCTTATTTGTAAAAAAAACCCTTTATCTGTAAACTTTGGGTTATGGTTAGGGATAGTCCGATAGGCTTAGGGTTACGGTAAAGGTAAGTTTTTACAGGGGCTTTTACAAATAAGAACCCCATATTTTTACAGATAAAGGCGAGGGGCCTCACAAACGTTCTGGGGGATATGTGCAGGGGAAATGTCCTACGCTCGGGCTGCCGGACACCGCGCAGCACTGCACTGCTGGCAGGCGTGCTTCATCGACAACAGCAGCTGCAGCAGCAGTGAGTCGGTCTTCTAGAGAAACTCACTGAGCACCCGCGCTGTGTGCGGTCTGACTGTTCGCCTCGCTATACTGCTGTCTGTCACAGACCTCCGTTGTGTCATCAACACGTCGAGTCTTGACGCCGTTGTTCGTTTTCTTGCACCTGTTGTTTTTGTTCGGTGCGACGTTCCGTGTCACGAGACGGCTGCAGCGTCAGCGTCTGTGTCTTTTTCCGCTGAGTATTCCAACACTGGAAGAGCCACGCAAGGCGGTGCTGATGTCACGGTGCACCATGTACTGCGACGGCCTCTCAATAACAGAAGCAGCAGCTGCAGCAACGTTCCGTGTCACGAGAGGTTCTTAGTAACTACTGCTGCTGTTATACGATGCGGAAGTAGGAAAGGAGTCTAGTAATGCACGACTTTACTAAACTCTGAGGATTTCTGTAAAAAAGAGAAATAAAGCAAATAGTCGGTTTAGGCGGAGGCGTGTTCACCTGTGTCGGGTTGTAGGTAACACTGTGTGATTCCATATGGCAGGCGACGCTTCGTAGCGCTGCCATTGTTTCTAGATGCGACGTTTCGTGTCACGAGAAGGGCTCTCCGCTGTTCCTGCCGCTGCTGTCGGCACACGTTTCTCGTGCTTTTTCATCTCATCAACGACATCCAACATTCTCGATCGACATGATCATCACGATTACTCGTCGTTTCAGTAGACTTGCAGGTCAGATTCGAAGTAAAATTATATTTGTATCGTAATTAATCGTTACCGTCGTCATCGACATTATCGTCATCACCACCTCTAACATTATTATTAAACTGATGCGCCTAACAACCAAAAACCATTTAAAAATAACTGCCTAAAATGAAGCAAATTCATACTCGCGAAAAGGTCCACAAGCTCAGAAACTACGGCATCACACGAGCACCGCGGATGTTTGCAGTCTGCCGGCACAAACAAGGCGTATCTACTTCGGTTGTAAATTAAAAATAATGGTACACATTTATAGTAGCCGTTTGTGAAACACAGTAAACAGAAACATTAGCCACAGATTTAAAAAAAAAACTGGTGAGTAAAACAATCGAATTTGCAGAAAAAGTCAAAACAAGATTCACAAGAAGCTAGCAAGGTCTTATCTCTGAAATATTTTTGCGGAGGCTACCGTCGTTTGCAATATCCATTCTTTTAAAACAAACTATTTTTTTAAAACTAGAATAAAATGTGCCCATTGTTTTGCATTTTTTGACGCACTCCTCTGCTAAACTTGTGAATAATCAATTGTACGACTTTTCTTATACTCAAGCAGGATTTGAGCACGATTAAGCTCTGTTCGGCAAAATGTGGGAACTCTCGCATATTTTTTCACATTCATGTACATAGGCTTACTACGATTTCCGCGTTAAAACTGTATACGCCATTTTGCTGCTATTACCTGATCTGAAATCTAAATACGTAAGTACTTGCTAGCGAATTATATGGTGCAACGTGTGAACTTTTAGGCTAAATGTCGCAACGGGTTAGAAAATATTGCGCTACTGTCCGATATTCTATTCTTTTTTATGGGGCCCTTGTTCGTCCGAACGTGCCCAATAGCCTAAGCCTAAATCCTCCTCTGTCAGAATAATCTATACGTCAACTAACAAACCTATTTCTGTTTGACAGGTTAACTTCAGCTTAATTGTTCATTCTGAATGGCGTTGACGTCATTTTGATGTCACGCCAGCGTTATGAAACGTGTCCGTGCCCGAGTATAAATGTTTGACGCAGCACCGCATTGAACAAGGTGACATTGAATGGCACATCCATTGACAAGCGACTGACGTGCAGAATGTCCGACTCATGTGCGTGCGTGCGTGCAGATGGGTAGGACAAAGGCAACTGCTCACCTTCTGAAAATTTCAGGTCGTCGAAAAATGTTTTTAAAAGTACAAAATTTGGGGTTAAAAATCCGTCATTTGGGGAAATTTAAGAGCAACGTTGAATGTTTGAGCACCCGTAATCTTATTTGTCGAAGATTTTGCAGCCATTGTAACTTCTCGTTAGGTCAAACTTTTCAAACTCGCGACGGTGCTGCATGATGCAAAACTGTGGATTAATGATACGTAGGCCTACAAGTACAAACTATACACACAAAAATAAAATGTTTACAAATACAATGCATTTCGCACTACTATGTGGCCTCATTTTTTTCTTTAATTCGTATTATCTATCTATCATTGACGGCGAACAAAGATTCTCACTATACAGTAAGATAATACGATCTTTATTTTATCCGACGTCACCCCAGCTATTAATTGGCTGATGACGTCACTGCAAAGTGCGATGTTGTGGGAGGCGTCGAAAGAAGCATTAATCTGTCCTCGTGTGTCCCAAGCTTGATGCCCATCCAACCACGACGTATACTCTGCACTGAGGTATATACGTCTTAATCATTTTGTGCTCAAATGACAGAGCTAACGACTTGTCGCCTTGGTCCGATTGACGTGTCCAAGTAAGTAAAATGAAGTGGTCTTTTTGCCGCAACTCTGCGACAGTGAGTGGCACCTTTTCGGCGGCCATAATCATTACTGATTTATTTTGTGCGTAGGATTTCGATGAACAAAATTAAACATATTTCAAAAACGGTCATGTTTTATTGCCGCATGCCAAATATTTTCGTTTGTTATTTTGAACTATAACTTCTTCGTTCATCGTCAATTTCCGCTGCTTTCTGAGTTTTGCACAGTGATTTGTTTTATAGTAGCTCTCCTTATTGTATACGTATTTTCATTTACTAATTTCTTTTTAGCTTAGACTATTTTCGGCCACCATTTATGTTAATGGAAGTAGTGTATTAGCGTTGGTCAATGGTCACCAAACGCATGTGGTTTGTATTTATAATGCGGGAGATTTTGTGGAATTTTAGTGTGCGTCTTCGGGCATTTTGGGCAATGAACGTTAAGACTTCCGTTCAACTAACTGAAAGGAGGTGACTGTAGGAGGATCTCGTTTGCTCCATGACAAATGTCGTTAGAATCTTGCACGGGCGTGGCGCACACGCGCAACTCGGTTTTCTACTTTGTCTTAAGCTTGCAGTTTAGATGCTACGCACAATACACCATCTACGGACGACAGACCACATTCATTGCACAACCCGCGCCGTTATCTTCTCTGTATGCGTGTGATAAATACTGCTCGGCGACACAGGGATAAAGGCGTGGTAGATTAGCGCTGTGCCTGTGTATGGTTTCCCGGCATGCCCGTGGGTCCAAAGCCCCCGCAGTCCTGCAGTCCAGTCGGATAATTTGTCTAGGGATTATTAGTGCGCATGCGTCGATATTAATCTCTCGTCAGGCAACAGACTCCGTGCTTCTATGTTCTCTGTAATCGGTCGGCTGCCGTTAGTGGCATTTACTGGTGCTAAAGTGCCATCGAAGTTGCCAAATAAAGAACGGCGTTTGCAGTCGAAGAACCTACGTAATACGTCGGGCGAGCCCTCGTTTCTCTTACCCATACTTAGTTCCACAGTCAGTTCGATTTTTGCACGACAAGTTGTACAAGTCCACAGAAATCGAATTAGTGGAATTTGTGTTTAAAAATGGCGTGAATAATTTTAAATGTATCCTATACGAGGCATCTGAAGTAGCGAAAATAGAAGAACTGCTCAACAAACTACGGTCAACGGCGTTATATACTGGCCTCAAGAATAATCATGAAAATAAGTTAGTAAGTGAAATCAAGTTATTCAAACATACTAGCAAAGTTTTCACTTTACGAGCGTGGCCACTTTTTTCCCTTTCAGGCTGCCCGTGAGGAAAGCTTGGGGGCAAAGTGGGAGCGCACGTACTTAAAACCCAACGACTTAAACGCCGCGGTCGGGGTCCGCGATCGTGCAACTCAGAAGGCGCCAATAGGGTATGACAAACCAGCAAACATAAAGCAAACTTTTCGCGCATTATAGTAAGATTATCGTTGCCAAGCTAGTCTCTTTCCACTAATACGCTGTGTGCGCGACTAGTCTGAAAATAGAAATTGTCGTCAAGAAACGTCTAAGAAGATTGCGATCGTGCGAGAAGACATAGCCCTCGTCATGGCTCGGCAGTGGGTTACACGTCGTTGGAGTGTTGATTTCTCTACTACGAAAAATCCCTTCGTCACAGACGTCGATGACCGTCGCCGCGTCGAGCAGGCAACGTCGAGATTAACTAAAATCCCACACAGGTAGGCTACTTCCGGGTATCTTGAAGTGTATAGTAAGCTACGGATTCAAAAGTTGTGAAACTCTTCACGGTTAGCTGCTCAACGATCCATAACGTGGTCTGAAACTGTTCAGATAATATGCGATTATTTTTGTCGTCGTGGCCTAATTCGACGTCGACTAAGAGCGTGTACACAGCGCCAGAAATGAACCGAATCGAAATGACCTGAATGTACTGAGAATGAATGCGCAAATCTGTGGTTTAAGTTGCAGCTTAACTGAACGGAATTAAACTGGAAACTCTACCGTCGCTTTTTTTGTAAACAAAAGAACTGCAAATACATCATATGGGTAAATACATCATATGGGTAATTACATTGTTGCATTATATTATTATATCGTATGTTAACAACCAAAAATCAAGAGATGCAAACAGCAAGTAAACTGTCGACGTGGCTCTAAAGCCGACTTGGCTATCGAATATCGAGCGCTGAAACAATTTGACGAACGCACGTTGGTTGGTTAATCGACAACATGTCAGTTTAGTTTAGCTTAGTTCATTTCATTTCGATCGGTCTGTACGCGGCTTAATTCGACTGCGGCGACGCTACGGCACTGTGATCGTCCGATGCTCGGTCGTTCGGTCGATCGATCTCAGCACTGAAGGGCTCACCCACCCAGTGCACACGGTCCGACGACACGGACCACGTCACCGATGCCTAAAATCAATACGAACGACGACGACGACGATGGACAGAACCCCCTCTAACATCAGGGTAGAACGGAACCCCCCGCTATGACAGACAATCCCCACCCTAGGGCAGAACCCCATATCTTCAACACACGACCTGTCACTTATGATGCGAAAGGCGGCTTCTTTATCTCGGGCAAATATTGAACAATAAACAAGGAGGGGAATTCTATTCTGGGGGAGGGGTTAAGTTCGGACGACGACGACGACGACAGCGATAGGATACGGTGCGAAAGCTGCGGGAACTAACAGACCGGTCGGCTGGGAGACAGGGTTGACGATGGATGGGGAGGAGGGATAAGGGGATCGAGTTGAAGTCGGGAGAAGTCGATTTGGCCGAGTTCCTTTTCCGCACACTCATAGAGACCGACTGTCCACCGGTCGGTGGGTGAGACGTTCTATTTGCAGCAACTGTCCGCAAAGCGTCACACATCCATGGTGCTGCGCACAGCTGCTGGCCTAGCGCCTTGTCTTCAGCTCCGCGTTGCGATCAGTTGGTGCTCACAAGAACGACTGCTGAAATATTGAAAGTATTTAATTAATGTGTAAAAAGTTTACAGCTCTGCTGTAGGGCGTCTTTGGCACGATGTGTCGTTCGTCCGTCCGTCTGTCTGTCTGTATTGTGGCTAAGCTTTAGGTTGTAAGAAAAAACTTTCTACACGAATAATTAGCCATGTGTATGAAAGTCAAGCGCGAAAAAGTTCCGCCATCTAGTGCAAGGGAAACTTTTCAAGTTAAAGGTTGAATGGTGGGGTAGGAAAAATGTGCGTTTTTAACAGAAAACTGGCCATATCTCGAAAAGGGGAGAGATACGGCCAAGGTTACACTAGTGCACGCCTTGATCTCCAGACGCGTGAACTATTGCAACAGCGTTCTCTGCGGCGTCTGTGAAATCCACTTACGTCAACTCCAGTCGGTATTAAACTCAGCGGCGCGACTTATTGCCGGCAACCGGAAGTTCGACCACATTGTCAGCACCATTCTTGTTAAATTGGTCATTGAGTGGTGGTCAGTACATGCAGCGAGTTTGTGCCAATCATACCATGTAAGGTAGTTTCAGATTAACGTCCGTTTAGCAGGACTGATCAAGGTTTCAGTTCAGTATACGCAAAGTTTTAAGCGTGCTGTTGACTTGATTTCACTAGCAGTGAAAACCGTTCCCAGTTCCAGCGATGACGTACATTACGTAAATTGTAGCCTATAGTTCAGCTAGAACACTATAACGAAGATGCATCCAATGCTGTGTTTAAGTATCGCGATAGTCTACTCAATTTGCTAGGCTACCACTCGCTGTAAGAAGTAGCCTGTATTTTAGCTCAGTGGCTGATGTACTGTTGTCTAATGGTGGAGTATCTGAAAGGTTGACGTTTCGACGACATTCACCCGGGAGGTCCATTTGCAAACAGCCTTGAGCAAGTTACTACGTCGTTTTTAAGTTAGCTTGGCCTTATGTTCTAGCACGTTGACGTAAAATGAGTATGGTAGTCGGGACTGGAAAACTGGTTCAAAAAATAAGTTTTTAAAAGTTTTAAAAGTTTTTTAAAACTTAAAATGCTTCAAAATTACTATTTTTGTTTATTGGGCTTTTACAGGGTGGCCCCAAAAACCCTTCGAAAACCTAAAAACCTAACACTTAAATTTTTTTTTAAAAACCTATAGGTTTTTTCAGCTCTGAGAGTAGGCAGTATTTTCATACAATATTGGCTCTGGGCGTAAGCGTGTGCTGCGGCTGATTGGGCGGTATGGTAAGCTGTGTCTGCAGCTTTATCGTGAGTTCAATTGTCGGTTGGCGCAGTACCATTAGTTCATGCCAATTAGCTGCCAATTTCGACATTGTAAAGCGCCACCGGTCACGAATCTGGCTCGTTTAAGCAACGCTGTAACATAATCCCTTCATGCTCTGCACTGCATCTTTGTAAATGATTGAATAACTACAATGTCGCACAGTAGTAAAGCATGGTCTCTAACCAACGCAACGTGGGCGACGCATGCGGGAAAGTACGCAACAAACCAAATTAAAGCAGCTGACGCAAGCGACAAAAAGCCAAAAAGCAATGACAGAAGCAGAGTCTATTGTTGCGTTGCGTACATTGTGTGCAACGTTGTGCTGGGTGGAAACCAGGCTTTAGCCGTAGAGTTTTTGTCACGACTTCGCCAATCGGTGCGTAGCCGTTTTTCGAAATTTTCTTACCACCGGCAACGATGCACGAAACAGTAAATTGCAATAAAATAATCTTTGATGGTTGCATGGTTACGGGGTCTAAGGTGGCCTATTTACCTTGGAGGATTGAGGCGTCAGAGAACCACATTTCCGCGCGATGAAAGATTTGACGCGAAGTACTTTAGACTTCACCAACAATACAGTTTAGACCCTCGAAGGATTCTCATTATATTCAGCACACCTCTTTTTATATGACGTGTCTAATTTCAGATTACGACATTCCCTGTTCCTTGAAAGTACGAGACATTGTTGTAAAGTAAATTTCTCGCCAAGAGATGTAGGCCTAGGACTGAGACAATGAATTTATCTATCTTTTTGACAACGGTTTTCTCGTTCCGTGCTACGTCACGTATACCATTCCGTCACACGACCGAACGTACGACACGGCGCTAAAAGTAGAATAAAACTAGAAACGCGGCGGAGTCCGGTCCGTCCGTTCCACGCGGAGACAGAACAGAGATAAGCGCGAATGCTTGGTAAGAGTCCTTACGTTTTATCCGCTTAATTACTAAAGACTGGTCCGCGTGTTGCCGAAATATATTATACGAGCTAGGCCCGTCCCGGTCATCTCGCCTGATCAAGATTATGTTAGCTATATCGATATTGTAAGACAAATATTTAGTCTCAACTACGCCTTCGTATAGTTTATGCGGGTCCACTCGCAGTATTTTGCGATTACGACGTCGTACCGCGCTGGTTATTTGTTTGTCAATCTACTCACTTTTTGATCAGTTCTGCATGCAGTTCTTTTGTTTGCACAGAGTTCAGACACAAATGAGAAATACTTAAAACTAAGACAGAATTAATTTGCGCTGGGCACCGATTCTCTATAGCAGAGAAGATACACAAATAGCTAGAAAGCCTGTGGGCCCAGTGCCGACGTATTCTGTGGCTATCCGCTAGTTTTCTTTATTGTGTGCGGTTTTTTTCATACGCGCCAAGCTGTTAAAAATGAACTCGATTTGATTAAATAGCTAATATCTTTGTTTACACTGACGACGTAGCGTGGCAGGTTTGTGTGAGATTCATAACACTGTATTATCTTAAGGTCTACTGACCAGCCATCTGCACGGTAGTTCTGAGATGCTACCGCCTCGGGCGTAGGCTTCAGCAGCAGCAGCAGCAGTCATAAGGTCATACATGACCGAATGTCGTCATACTGGCCTATGTCATGATGAGCAGTGTTGTATCCAGGATTCCAGGTGCAAGAGACGCATCTCCGATACCACCGAGGACAGCAGAAAAATCATTTTTCTGTTTCAGAGGTTATCCGAGGCTCTGCAAAGGGGTAACGCGGTCTTACCCGTCCGCCATGGCAGTCATTTACACTTTGTTCAGTTTCACATCCTTGGAAATTAAGTGCTGAGGGTTTAGATGATAATAATAACAACAATAATAGAGAACGACGATTTGCCGTTGTGAGAGTTCACCCGGTTTATTTGATGAATATAAAACAGTGTCAACTAGCGAAGACTGCCGACCAGATCAACCTAGGTTCACGTGGCTTCTGATGACTCCCGTTGAGAATCGTCAATACTCGCCGTCGCCGTTTATTGTTATTACTTTCCCAGAAATAAACCGACATTGATTTTATCGCCAGATATAAAGGCAAACAACAGTTTCAATCACTGCAGACATAACACGAACCGTAAATATTATACTAAGCGAATGCGCTACACATGAAATATAATATAAACGTAGAGGAGATATTAACATTAGCAACTCACTTAATTATACTAATGTTGACGGGGTTCCTTCATGTACGGATGTCCAATTTTGTCCATTCGACTGGTGTTCAAAGACGATGGACCAGAACAATAATTAGTAGGATGGGATTATGGCGACGACCACGTTATAGGCGCCGTACAATGACTCTTTCTACGCATTGCTGCTGGAAAAATCGTAATCAAACGAAAATGAAAAAAACACTTCAAATAGCCTGGTCACAGCTGAGATGAAAGGAGCAGCTGTGTACATATTACGGCTTAGTAAATTACTTAGCTTGGAAGTGTTTCGTAATCTTTTGTAATGGAAAAATACTGCATTAAATTTATGTATGAGAAGCAACAGCCTTTGTTGTTTTTCTGGCATACTAGAAGTGTTGTTTTTTTTTTATTTTTGTTTAATTTCGATTTCTCCTCGTGCAAAATGTGATCCATGTGAAGTAAATATCTATAAATGGATCTTGGAATTAAGATTTTCAACGTCGTAGGTCTATACGTCATACGTTTGACCATTCTAACTGACAAAGTTGCATGTGAATCGATTAAAGTCAGAGATTGTTTAACTTATTATTTCTAAAAATGACATGTCGATATTTCACCGACTGAAGGTGCTGCTGTGTGATCACTGATTCTCAAAATACAAGAAATTTATTTTCGGCGCTGAGATCTGAGACCTCGTGTTATACTTGTCAATGCACTTCAAGCACGTGGCGTGCGCGGCAAAACGGTAGAATCAGATGTCACTTGAAAATAATTCCCGACCGCTGACCGTCGCGCAGTCAAGTGCCATGCAAAATAAATGAGCTGTCATCTGGTGCAGGTCAAGGGACTAGATGCTCTCTGTCGCCGTGTGAAGCTGTCTGTCCATTGAACGGGCTGCGTTCTGCGCTAATACACTGTGTTCAGAACAAAAACACTCCTTCACGTTTTCTTTTATATCTCCGTGCAAAATGTTTAGATTTCCACAAAATTTTCACAGAATGTTTAGGAAAAATCAACTATTCCATCGGTAAAAAAATTAAGTAGTCTTTGCTACCGCGGAGATGTAAAAAACGTGAGAGGGGTTGTTTTTTTCTGAACACAGTGTAGAGCGGACCGACATTCGCACGTAGGTATAAGCGGAAATCAAGGCGTGTAATTTATTGAAGACGAGAAGAACCCGGCGTCCGTGAAACGACTGATGGCATATTTGCTGGCAAGCAGCGACAGAAATCTAATACATCGCATTCCGTGCAACACGCTAAATATTTGCATCAGTATAGCTTCATATCACAGGCTGAACGGTAGTTCAAGCCCAGCTGTGTTAACGGCGACTTCTCATTCCGACGGGAAAGTTAAAAACTCGGCTCCCCCACAAAAGGTGATATTATTCAGCACATTGACACACAGTCAATGTGATGCGAGTAATAGCCTATCACCTTTTGTGATTTTTGCTGTTTTCAATGTACGGATCCTTGGATATTGTCGTTAACAAGTGTGTAAACTGATGTTTTTTTTTTACATTTATTCACATTTATAATTCATTCATGTGTTGTCTGAAATGACATTTGACAAGTCGCAACTGTTAGCAATAATGCAATAATTACTGTCCGCGGTAGCGACGACATTGCTGTTTTCAGCATCGTCGCTAGGAATAACAAATCAAAAGTAATTTCGTAAAAGGCGAAATCGTTGATCGTTGCTGCCCTCTAGTGAATCATAAGTAGACAAGTGCAATTTCTGACAGGAGTGTTTAACCACCAAATCTCATTAAATCCCATTGGATCCCGCAAGTGCACCTGCCAAGTGGCATTTGAGTGCGCAGGATGCACGAGTGTCATTGACGACAGACAGACAGACCACGCTACGGAAAAATGTGTGGCTATAGGCGAAATCGCATGCTCTATAGCGGTTTCGCCTAATGGGCAGTGTTTTTATAGAACCGCTATGCCTATACATAAACTACAACACTCTAGTGACAGCGTGTAATAATATAATTTAGGTGTTCGATTGAATGTCGTGCATTAATTGACGTTTTTCATGACATGTCTCTACATAATACCCATCTATGACGTACATGTATCAAATAAATAATTTACACACGAGAGGATGAGAAACGAGACTTTTTCAAAGCTACCCCGTGAAGTCATGCGACGGGCATCGTGCATGCCAGAGACTGTAGCATACTGCGTCGACCGTGGCGTATAAATAACTTAACAGTCTAATGGACTAATCACAAGAAATGTCTATCGGTAATTGAGCGATGGATTCTTCCGAGTAAGACAAACACGGCATGTGAATAATTGACCAAAGAAAAGACGCTCAAGTTAGTATTCTTACGCTGTTAGTGTAGTCAGGGCGATGTCGACAATTTGAAACTTTGTTTATTGTCACGATTGTAAACTACCGCACTTACAGTTAAGCCAACTCAGCCTCCTATCCTCCGTGGGATGGGAAATGAGTAGTACTTTACGGGCTAGGCGATAAAGCCCTAGTGTGGCTGATTGGGGCGGTGTTATATCTGCTAGATGCAAACCGCGGGTTTAATTGTTCGCTTAGGCCGGCAATGGATGGCGGCATAGTGCGCTGCGGTATCATTAGCTCATGCCAATCAACTGCCACTTCCGAGATTGTCAAAGCGTTTCTGGGCTACTGTAAGAAGCGCTGTAGCAAGTGTTGGACTTTACTTTTTTGTGGAAATTATTAGCCTAAACTAATCACGACACAATAAAAATCAGAAATAGTCCAGCACCAACTACAGAAAACGATACGGTAGAAAAAATCACTACACACATGAGTGCGTTCTGGCGTTTTGCAACTTTGGGAATTTGCGTTATTTTTCTGTCGGTGATTTTGGTGGCATTTTTGCAACTGTCTAATGCGGCGGAAAAGACGAAATATATCGGCCCACTGTCAAGTGTAAGTGGCCATGATTTATATAAATCGGAGTGGATCCATTCATCCATGTGTGTGTTGTTGGTGGTGGACAAGTTGATCCGAGAGACCACCGGCGTGCACGCAGTATTTAGCTCAACATCAATCTCCACGATCTGCTGACAACTATAAACGGCATCTAAAGCTCTTGCTGACAGATCAAAGTCGTAGCTACGGCACACCAGCGGACTGACTACCTGTCCGAATTTCTTCCACAGAAACTAGCCGCCGGTCTTATTATACATGAAGATTGTGTACTAAGCGACATTGATGAAGTGAAATATTAACTACACTGCTGGTTGGTTCGCTTACTACACCCCTGTGGACGCAACCAAACTAAAGTGAGATTTTAGTTTAGTTCAGTTCAGTTTATTTTGGCTGCTTTTAACACGACTTGAGCCAGAAAGTAAGTAGAGTTTTGCGTCTTGCCGGACACACGCAAAAATGGTTATTTCAGAGTCGAGTCTTTATATCGCAGCAATCACTGCACTGGTGCTACACTGACATGCAAATTCAGAACAAACAAAATTAAATGCGCAAAAAGGAAAAAAATCCAATTACAAAACTAACGAACTGCAGGGTCCAACGTCCAGTAAGTATATCAGGAAATAATTAAGTAGGCCCTAAGTAAAACTAGCAAATCAACGCCAAAAAGCCCCTAATGCGCTGTTTACACTAAGAAGATAAATGTTTTGCGAGCAATCGTTCAAAGACAGTGATAGTGTGAATAGGATCACGCAGATGTCTTGGCAGTGAGTTTCATATTATTAGGCCGGAGGATCTACTTAATTTGTACCGGTAAACAAACACTACAATGCACAAAAATCGAAAACTCCACTATAAACAAATCGGCAAGCCACATGCCACATGCAGCGTCATGCACCTGGTAAGAACTACCGCACTGTCTATGCTTATGTCTGTGCATATCGGTAAACAACATAGCACTGAAGAGTTCTGGTAAGCTTCCTCTAATTTGTCAGACTATTAAATCAACCATAGCTCAGATGATGACCATATAAGGACAGAAGAACAGTCATAATGTACCGGACGGTTGGTCTCGTAACTTAACTCTCCACTAGAAGCAATCAATTGAGGAAGTTGCTGACCTACTCGTGCTCAGACCAACTCAGCCTACTCCTCCCAGCACGGCGCTGTAGTTTACTTGACGTTGTGCCCGAAAACTTGGTGTCGCCGACTTGGGCAACGGATGGCCGCATAGCGTGCTGCGGTATAATTAGCTGATGCCAATCAGCTGCCACTTCCGAGACTGTGTAAATCTCTGTCGGTCACGAATCCGTGGCTCTACAGCACTATATACTGCTGGCCCAATGTGAAAAAAATTCGCCACTGCAGTTAATATGCAGCGAGCTACTGCAAAATATTAAACAAAATTTAGTACATATTGTGTCAAACTGTGTCGTTGTAAATGACCTTTGGTGATTTTGAAGGTTATTCAACTGATAAGTCGTAACACGTAGCAAAATCGGCCGAAAACTTTGAATACAACTAGAAATACGTTTTGTGAAACGAGGTATCTGTCCCATTGCCACGCTATATAGCCTAGCAGTTGCGTTTTAGCGTTTGCCGCTCTTGTGAGCCTGCAGCCAATTTTGCCTTTGAATAAAAACGGTTGGTTGCCATGACAACAGGGGTCTTCAGGAAAGTAATTTAAATGACACCATCGGATAGCCCGAAAATAGGGGTGTAGGTGAAAACAGCGCGCAATTATTATTTTTCATGGGGGCCGAGTTGTAGTCAATTTTTGTTCCAAAACTCGTTGCCATAGCAACATAGGTCGTCAAGGGAGAAATTCAAATGACAAAATTGGATAGTGCAGATCCAAAAATATAGGGGTAAATGAAAACAGCTAGTTATCTTTTACGGCCTCACGGGGGCTGAGTTAGAGTCAATTTTGTCCCAAAATTCGTTGCCATGGCAACAGGAATCGGCAGGGAAAAATTTTTAACGACATTATCGAATAGCCCGGACCCGAAAATAGGAGGTAGGTGCAAACAGCGTGCAATTATTTTTACGGGGACCGAGTTGTACCGCTTTAAAATTTCCATTGGTTGTAATGCAAAATTTTGCAACTTTTGAATGGTTGCTATGGCAACAGGCGTAGATAGCGGCAAATTTAAATAACACTGTTAGATTGCCCGACCCCGAAAATAGGGGGTAAATAAACACAGTGCGCAATTGTCTTTTACGGGGACCGAGTTATACCGCTTTGACGTCCCCATAGGCAGCAATGCAATTTTTTAAAAATTGGGGTAAAATAGGGGAATGAGTTATCAGATTTTTATTTTAAACAAACTCGATCTTACTTTTCGGGTTTCGAACCATTCTGCAAAATTTCATCAAAATCGAATTAAAATTGCGGTCGCAGGAGTGTTTACAGACAGACTGACAGACTGACAAACGCAAGTGATTTTATAATCTGTCCCATGCTATGCTATAGCAATGGGACAGATAATAAATGAAAGTGAAATTTTGTGTCGTGTTCGATTCAAAGAACTGCTTCATGCATTAGAGCAATGTGAAAAACATTGCAAAATAAAGACATAGCGATTACAAATCGCTAATAAAATAGCCTATAGATCTGCGGTAACCCTTGCGTAGTTGCTGATGAAACCAAGTGATCTTACTTAAAATTCGCTACCACTGCTGAAGCTATGAACAGTTCGCGGTCATTGGAGGTCAAAATACTCCGAACTTTGTCTCCTGCCGTCTTTTTTCACATTTTCACATTGCCATCAGGGCTTTTTGGGTCGTCGAGTACGCGCAGAAATAGGCGTGCACGTTCGTCCGTGCGGAAAATGAAACCTGGCATGTCACGTCGTCATCAATATCATCATTATCATCAGCATCTGCATCAGTAGCAGCAGCAGCAGCAGCAGCTTTGGTCCTACGTAATCTACGGTGGATTAACCATACTGGTATTGCACCGGTGCCGAGATGCAACTCTTCCATTCAAAGCGCAGTCAGACAGAGTCAGCTTATATAGCTCACCTGGGCACGGATTTGCTTGATCTACTGTTACAGCAGATATCAACATCCATTTCAATTAAGCTCGAAACTCGGCAGTCTTATTTACCACCACGCTATATTATATTATTATATTATAAATACTCGCTATTCCAGGCTTGGTTTATTTAATAGCATGTAATTTTACTAATTTATGTGGCCGCTTACTGATAATAAAATGTCAATAATTATTTATGAAATAAATAAGTAAGTAAATTCTTTTATTGCATAAACACACGTAAATGCCAAAACAAAATATAAACGTTCAGTGAGTTATAAAAATGTAAACAGACAATGGGTAACAAAGAAACACTTGCAAAACTTGCTTGTACATCTAGGAAGCAGGAACTGATGTCAACGGGGACGTAACTTTTGACTGGAGTTTATCTTCGTTTGGTAGTACACTGTGTCTCAAAAACATTCCAAACATTTTCGATTGTAACTTGATGTGGGATTATCCGATTTTAATAATTTTTGGTACAAATATTTCTGAGACAACTTGCCATTAAATAAATGTTCAATTTTTCATTTTACCCAAAGTCTGTTTGTGCTTTACCTGGAAAAAACAGAACCAACGAAATATTGCTTTTTTCACCTAATGGTACAACAAGACAAATGGCAACAGTATATACATACCGTCATCGACCATTTGGCCTGTTGCAATTTTTTTCCTCACAATTCCTAAAATCGGACAATATTTTATAAACTTCGGGGAGACAATTTCCAATAACGACCTTTACGCCAGTCACTATTAATATAACATTAAACGATTAAACGTCTTTAATACAAACCGAAAAAGAACGAAAAAAGCTCTTAAAAGAATACAAAAAATGATGCGCGCGAGGAGTACATTAGATTGGTCACAATCTAATAATATTTCTTGTTATTATCTGAATACATTTGTAACTTCGTAAAACATTCCGATGTTGATAAATGCTGGCGTAAATAGCTGCTGTTTATCTCACCTCACGTTAGTAATGTCGCTACACTACCTTGCGAAATGCAGAAGTCGTTGTTTAACTGTTTACTAGGCCTACAATGATTTCATACCGTGTAGCGCATGCCTCGTGTCGGCTGAATCTAGACGTCGTTTGGGCTGTTGTGTAAAAGAGAAAAAGGCGGCTGAAGTGGAAAGTAATGGACGGAGAGCAAGTGGTCGGTCGGTCGTTGGTTTGATGTTGTCTATAGAGTTTGCTTGCAGCTGCAGAGCGTGATCGGCGTACAAGAAACGTTCCGTCCTGACATTTGTGTGTCGTAAAGTAGGTTTTATTTGATTCTTGAAGTGTCATGAAATTTGAGTTATCGACGGTGGCGTACACAGCATCTTATAGTAGCGTCGATAACAAAAACTGAAGTAATCTGGCAAACGGCGAAATCGGTGCAGATTGTATCTTTGCAATTGCACAATTTGGTTGGGAGTTCGGTCCAAAATCTTTTCTTTTTTCCACCTAACACAATGTGTTGTTGGACCCGGCAAATGCACCTGCCATATGACATGCAAATCCGTCGAAAACACGAATGTGACAAAAGACAGACATACAGACCACGCTGCGAAGAAATGTGTAGGAATAGGCGACATTGCTCTCTTGCATCGCAAGAGCGATTTTCCCCTCTAATAATATCAGCACGCAGCGAACGTTAAGAATTTTTGCCGATTCCTTTTTGTTTTATTTTCCGCTGTCAATAAATGACAAAATAAAGTTGAGTATAATTATTAGCAGAATGCGAAACACTGATTTCTTGACACTGTCGGTCCAGGCGTCTCCAGCGCCGACGTTGACCGCGGCCAACACCACTTTTAAATCTTGCGAAGACCACGCGCACCACCTCAAGGCAGCATTAAGATGAATCGAGCCTTCACTTCATGGTGGTCCATTCCGCTCGGTCGATCGAGAGCAATGGATAGCCCGCCCAGCCACGTCTGCTTTAGATCTCTCTGCTACTTGCCATATCAATTTCCGCGACTTTCCTGCTTCGGCGACTCCGCAAGTGTCCGCGCGTGTCCGCATGTCGGTGCCACTTTCATTATTAGGCGCAGAGCAAGCGATTCCGCCTATTGCTGCACATTTCTTCGTATCGTGGTCGTCGTCTGTCTGTCTGTCGTCTGTCACATTCGTGCACTCTGCTTAAAGCGTTCGATTGATATTGATGCCGTTCAACAGGCACACCTGTGGGGTCCAATGAACATTGTGTCAGATAGGTGTCCTTAACCCCATGAGAAATTAATACCCCGTTTACACGATCAAGCAATCATCAAGGAAACATCGAGCAGACATCGAGCAATTAGAGCACACGTCGTGCACGTGTATTTTGAATGCATTTGCTAGATGTTTGCTTGATGATTGTTCGATCTTGTAAACGGGGTATAAACCACACTGCTGCCGTTTTTACAGTTTTCGACTGCAGTCATGCTTCATAAAGCAAACGACGGTGTACCCTTGACAATTTAAGCGTGGTTTAATTACAATACCGCACTGTCTGGAGTGGTATAAGCTCGGACTGCGTGCTCGCTTATCCATTTCAGCAGTACGGTATCTAGTAAGAAAAGATTAGGCAGTCAAACCCAAAGCCAAAACATGTAGTAATTATTTTGTAAATTGCTGCTGCACCTGTCGAATAAAAACGAAAAACGATTCCGCGTTTTACCTGCTTATTTTTGGTTTGTTATCGACACATAGCCCATTACAGATTAATTTAACGTTGTGCGCTATATAAATTGACATTATGCATGTTTACTTACTTACTTACTTACTTACTTACTTACTACCATAAAATGTCGCGTTATGTATCGCACTTTTTCAGTCTGTCTGATCGTCTCACAGGTTAACAACAAAAAGTCGTAACTAACAGTGAGTTGTGTTGTAAAAATATCCCACCATTGCTAGTAGTTACGGTAGAAACATGTGGCTTTTGGCATAATGTTAGTGTTATTATTTATGACTGCTGTTGCACGGACGACCAATAATCTACAATAAAATATTGATATTAATAGTAATAATGACGTCGTCACTACTATTTATTTAATTGATTGTTGTTGTTTTTCATTTCAGCGTGCAAGCGAGAACAAAAACGAAAATTACGAACGTCGTGATCCTACCGCGTGACTGAACCGTTTCTTCATCTTTAAACTTCATACATACAGGTAACTTATATTTTTAATATAACTACTAATTATGGCGGAACAACAACACTATCAGCGCTTTGTCGTTATGCACTGGTGCCTCCGCTTTTTACGCGCGACAGCATGCAGCGCTTCACGCGTCTTATCCATCGTCTAGGCGTCTGTCTGTCCGTCCGTCTGTCACACCTGGCACTGTATCAAAACGGTGACACCTAGAATCATGAAATCTTCACTGTTGGCTGCCCCATGGACCCTAGTTTATCGTGAAAAAACTTCGTGCCCCTGGATTAGGCGATACTCCTAGAACGAGGGCGTCGAAGAGGGGTACCCCCCAAAATACGTTATTTTGTCGCTATTGGCTCGTTTAGTGTAAAAACTGTTGCATATAGGTACAAACGTAATGCATAAGCACTGGTATCAGGCTTTTTAGATTTATTAACGTCGATGACCTTGAATGACCTTGAACTCCCAAAAGAGAAGTTTTCGTGAATTTTTCGCGATTTCGGCCTGCGACACACATTTTAAGAGTGAATTGCACCGAACTCGCTAAAGATAGACCTGAACAACCTGCGAAGAGAAACTGCTAAGACTGTCGCGCGTCTCACGAGCTTTGCTCTTTGCTGGAATTACTTGTCTAACGACCTAGCTATTTCAGTATTATTTTTCAGCTTTGCTTGAAAACTTCTCGTAGGCCTATTAACTTTTCTGCGACTTTTAGGGAAATTCTACAGACCAGAAACATGGCGTCGTTTAGCGGAGGAGCCTTGAGCTGGTTCGCTGCCGTAATGTAAAACCACGAAGGCAAAGGGTGCAAAGAGTTCGTGTGTGGTTGCGTCACGAACAGATCAATATCGTTCAATAATGTAACGACCACGTGCAGGATGCAGTGGCCTATTGGTCCTGAGGCAGGCACACAGAGAGAAAGTGGTCTCTAATTGAATCTGACGAGTGTGGAAATAGCCAGACTCTGTCGTCTACATCTATGCGATCCATGCAGCGACAACCGGTCGCCGATCGTTATTATATGTGACCGTCCGCTCGATAGACAGCATTCAGTCGGTCCGTTCGTAATAGTAATCGTAAAATGCTATAGCGCTGCTCTCTGTCGACAGCAAAGAGACCGATAATGCACGGCAATGTCGGAAGCAAGCAGATAAGTCTGGAAAAGCCGGACAGAGCAGCAGAATATATTGAGATAAATCTCTCTCTTTCTCTTTCTCCATCTGGTTTCAGAGATTATGCATCTTTCTGTCGAGCATCGGCTTCTAAATCAAGATCCAGACGTCTCTCGTAAAAATGTTTTTTCAAGTCTGTTCGCGTAAACCTACTTTTTGTGCTGAGAATCAGCGGCGATACTAAGAGCAAAGTCATCAGCGCACACAAAATCCATATACTAACGCCTTTCAAAAGCAAAAACATGCAGAAAGTTTAAACTAAAACACAGATCTGGCTTTGTTTACAACTTTTGGGATGTATGTCAAAGTTTTTTCTGTTGCTTGCATTTGAAGTATGTTCGTGTTTCATTCTTAAACTATCACTCCAAGTAAACTTATTATTCTTTTACAAAATCGTAATTTTGACACATTTTGGCGACTTTTTAGTTTAAAATAAAATAAGAAATTAAGGGTCACGCGACCCTGGCCATGCGTTTTTACGGAAACGAATTTTAAGTTTTATGTCCAGACTGTCGATGGCAACACGCACGAGGTGTGTTGGTTTAACCGTTTTGGAGCTACTAGCATTAAACGCTCAAACTGGTCTGATTAGCCGGTCCGCTGCGCACAGACAAACGTAGACACAAATCCGATGAAAACAGCTCGGAATACTTGGCGGAGTTATAATTATTTTCACCTAGTCTATACGGCCGTTTTTCGTGCGTTTTTGTGGCGCTTCTGCCCACAAGTCGGTTGATCAATAAAATGGCGCAAAGACGTGTTACAAAAATAACCTAATTGTCTCGCTAATTGGCAACATCCTGGCGTGTTACAGAAGTACACCGCCAAGCCGTGCTTGCCGCCCGTCGCTGGGGCTCCGGGCTTGATTATATCGATTTCCTAGATCGATAACCACGCTGTCTTGTTCATCACCTGAATTCCAGGCGCCTCGAAGCGCGTTCTCATCACTGTAAAAACGAAGTGTTTCGAATGCACTTTTTGGTGGTTACTCAGCTGCCACCAATTTTGCGATATCGAAACACCGAGCGTTTTAACACTTCCTAAATCATTTGAATGTTTCGACAAGTCTAATACAGAGGTGTGGTAACGCCAATTTAACAGGCTCCAAACACTGGACTCAGTAACGACCTGTAGCACCATTCGCAGGGTTTCGGAACACCTAAAGAGTACTGGTGTTTCACTCAAACTGGTGTTTCGAAACACTTAACGCGTTTCTGGGACGTGTGGCACTGCTAGCTACTTTCGACACTAATGGAAGATGCAGAAAAACACCGGCGCTAGTGCTTCGAAGCAACTCTAATAGAGTAACGCGTCGCTAGTTCTGGTGTTTTGTAACACGTGCTTGTGTGGGGGTAAACACTGCGGACTAGTTTTGAAAACGTTGCGCGTATCCTATCACCGTTATCATGAGAACGCGTAGTCGGCGGTGGACCGATGCGCTCTCCACTCCTTCCGATCATCAGCCGCTGTCCAGGACTCCCGAGCAGTTAAACGTGTCGCTTTCAAAACGCCACGTAACCAGCTGCTTCGTGGTTTTCCATGTTCTCTTCTCCAGCCATGATCTGGAGCAGTGCCGACAAGCGATCCGACAGATGTATGGAGGGCGTCACGCGTTGGAGTGCCTTCTGGTAGGCGTGTGACGTGTAGGCCTAGTCTTTTGCTGTCGGCCTTGAGGATGGTCCATGTGTCGACTTCGTGAAAAAGCGACGATTTCACACAGGATATGCATAGCCCTATCCTTAGCTTTATTTATAGACTCGGACAAGATTGTTTTCAGACGTTGTCGAGTATTCCGATTACTGACGATGCTATGCTAATTCGACGTAGAACTTTTGGTTTGCAGTAGGCGCTGGAATATAGGTCGCTCCCAAGGAAAGTAAAACGAGTGTCAGATTCGACTCGCTTGGTAGCCATGTCAACGGGAGATGCTGATGGTCCAGAGCCTAAATTCTGCACCCGTAAAGTGTGTAGTCCTATGCTGGTAGTTTCTGAGTTAAACGTCATGTGGGCAAATGGCCAGTTCGCGGCATTCCATGTGAACATGTTGCTTAGATGTGATCGGTGAACTTCCATTGACCGACAAACAATTATTATCGAGGCCTCTAAATATCCAACACAATATGCTTCCAAACTCCACAACAGCCAACTGTACAACAACAGTGACATTCACGTCTCACTGATACAAAATTCACGCTAAAACTGCTTAGCGTTTCCGCTTATTCCTATTTTTACACTAATAACGGAGGTTTGGAACATAACGTATGTGTCGAAACACCAAACCTAGGCAAACAATGCATTATGTGAACAGCAAAAACACCTACCACGCGCTGTCTACACACCGAAATGTTGCACCACTAAAACACTGATGCAGAGTAGCCTACGCGAAACACCGCGGAACACTAAATGTAGGAAAACGAAACTCTTTCTTTTTATTGTGTGACACTAATCTGGAAGGCTGGGAACACTGGGTGTGTTGAAACACCAACAGTGACGAAACACCGACAATGGGCTGACTGAACACCTGGAATTAGAGATGGAAACACCGCCTTAGAGCGAAACACTTGTAGACTTGTAAAACACTAAAACGAAAAAGACGAAACACTTTTAAACACTAAAAAAGTGTAAACGAAAGCTTTTCTTTTTACAGTGATAAAATACAATGCACTGCATACGTTTACGCACGTTTTGCTGTTTTCTTTTGCACGTGGTCACATTTGCGAATATAATAAGCACGTTTTATGTGCAAAAATGCACGTCAATCTTCCCGCTACTTCAAGAAAAACTTCTCAGCAGGAGAAAAGTGCTGGAATAAGCGTAATCGGTTGCGATGCAAGGGCAATTTTGCCCAAAACACTTGATGACAACGAACTGGATTAGTTCAGTTGACTAAGACTAGTGGAGCGTAAGTTCTCCGACGATCATCAAGTGCTTGTTGGGTAAAATCGTCGTCGTGAACTCGTGCTGACTCTGGCGTGTTCTCTGCTTGCGTTAATAGACGATTCGCGTCTTCATACGGGTTCAACTCGTATAACATGACGTTTACGCTTTATTATTTATCGGACAACAACGTATTATTATGTGGCCACAAATGTGTACCGAAATGCACAAATCGACTTCTTCTAAACTCAGTTTTTCAGGCAATAAATAGTGTTGTGAACACATTTATCATCAGTAGGCCTAAGTATGGATAAAAACGGAAAACGAAATAAAGAACAGAGACGATAGGTGGATAAACATGCAACCTACTAAGAGTCTTAGATAGTGTTTGTATTTGTCATTAAGCAAGTGACTACAAAATAATAATTTCAGCGAAAACTAAAGTATTAGCAGTAGCGACATTTTCAGCATGATGTGCCATTTAAAATGTCGAAGGCGTTGTCAGATAAGCATTATTACCGGTGTGACATATAAAAAGCACGACGAACGGTTGACCGAACGATAATTAAATGCCTGTCGGTGATCGTGCATGATTTTTTTTTATAATATTGAACGTTTAGTTTGCTGGACATTGCATGCGTGCTGCCACCAGATATTGCAACAGATCGCCTGCCGGACAATACGCCGCTGGACACAGTATATATAGGCGATGGATCAATATTGGCATGCTGCGGTGGACGAATAGTTCTGCGAACCTGGCGGCTAAATTCATGCATTAAACAACTTGGCTATTATACCAGTGTGTGCAGTGATGCGGTAGACCCACATTCCACCATGCATTGCAGTTGTATGCCAAACACGTGCTTCCGATTGCAGTCCGTTCTTTAAAAAACCTCTGTCCCTGGAATTTTTTATCAGACTCTGAAAAAATAGTGCTGCAGTTTATTGCTCGATTTCAAAAGTTTTACTAAAGAAAAAAATTCTGAAAGAAAACTGTTTGCATCTAGTCAGTTTTAGTTTTCATGAGTAATAATTACAGTGCCAAAAAACCGAAAACCACATTACCGCCGATATCGCGGTTATTTTCGTGCGATAATTCCGCTGTTTTTTAACGCACGGTAGGCCTGGCCGGGGGCCACACGACGCCTCATCGCCATCCCGATTTTTGCTTCCGATACTCCTCAGATAACGATATCACCAGATTTTGGGGGAAAAGCGTTAAAGCCGTCACGATCTTGTTACTTAGCGGACGTACGCTGCGAAAAAAAAACGACGCAATGGCAAATTCCAAAAGTATAGAAGCTAGATTTTAAAACTGCAGTTGGTCAAAAAATGGCGTAGCCCGTTTATTGTTGAGACCGGAAAAGTGTCATAAAAATGTAGCTGGTGTGAACTTAGCCAAAATAATGTTTTTGGTCGGACCAAGCTAAATAATTTAGACCCGTTTTAGACCAGTGCGGAGGTCTGTCGGCTATATTTACAAACGGTAATACATACTGGAAACAAAAAAAAACGCAGACGGAAAACGATTCTTGTTTTACCGAGCAACGAACAGCGTGCAGGGCGTAGGTGTGATACATGATGCGAAATGTTTTGAAAATAATATTTTGAAAAAAAAATCAAAAAAAGTTTGTAAACGTTGAATAAAAAGATGACTGTTATCTTTACTAAATTATTGACTAAATTATGTCATTCTTACTGGATACAGTTTTTGTGTCATATTCACCGAATTTCGCTATCATATATAAGCTTAAATTTGTAAATTTAAATACAAAATCTATCTTTATTTTGTTAATAACATTTCAGTGTATGTTCATAAACATTGTAAATTATTGTCATTTTACACTGACAGTTTAGCGTTTATTAAAAGCAAAGAAACGTTGCAAAAATAAAAACGTTTATAAAAGAGCATTACAGCTATATTACAGGGCGTTGAAGGCGCGGCATTAAATAATGTGATGGTCTTCGGTTACGAAAACTGTTAGTCTAATTAACAACGCCTTGCAACTCTATTATACTACGGAGCTATAGACATCGCTATATCATTTAACGGCGTGGCCGACGGCGAACGTATACCGAACATTGACAACGAAGCCACATGGCGGCTGGCATATCCGTGACATTGAATCCGTGTATTCGCACGCAATTACCGGCATGGTTCTAACTTCCGGACACCGCCGGCATGCTGTGTCATGCTATAGGCAATAGCTCTACTAGGGGGCCGCCTATACACTGTATAATATGCCATTCTAATTACCGCTCCAAGCTCAGTGTACGGCTGCAGCAGGATCAAGGCATCGTGAAACATTCGACCTCAGGCATCTGTTAGCAGAACTTCAATGTGAACTGTAATGTTTCTTAATTACTAATACTTACTATTGCAAATGTAACCTATACTGATGAATATGTAAGTAAAAGTGCATTGAAAACTGACCAATAGGCCTAACTGATGCATTTGGACTGGTCTACGTGCGCTGAAAAGAAACTATACACTGTGTCCGGTAAAAAAACTGACCCCCCTTGACATCGTGCAATAAAAATGTCAAATCTGAACGCATTTGAAAACATTTTCATACACTTAATTCCCAATAAATTTCTGAAGCGACGGCCAAATTTCATTGAAAATTGTTATTTTTTTACCAAAATTATTAAATGTTGAATATCGATAACAAAATTTCTCGGTTACCAATATGGCGTTACATATTGCAGTCGCTAAAGCGGTAGTGACATTTGATGACGCAATCAAAATAACGTAAACAATAACAAAAAGGTGTTTTCTGCAGACGATCGTGTTTTAATTAAACTGCTGAGACAAAAGAAGGGGTATGCTGATAATAATTTTATCGCGGAATTTCCCAGCAAGCCGTGGACACTGTCAGGATTAAGCAAACGGTTGCCTAATACTCTACACTTTATGTTTTAAGGCGACCTCGCAAAAGCCGCTGTAGCTGTTGTTTGCGTAGATAGATTTAACTGAAATTTGGCACTTTGGTTGCAAATTGATGTAAAATTTTGCTCGAATCAGACATTGTTTGTTAAAGTTATATAAATGTACACAGGGGTTTACTTATGTAACACCATAAAATAAACAAACAACTTTACTTATGTAGCAACATATTGGTGACGGAAATATTTTGTTATCGATATTCAACATTTAATAATTCTGGTAAGAAATATTTTTCAACGAAATTTGGCAGTCGATTCAGGAATTAATTGTAGATTGAGCTAACGAAACTTTAATCAAATTCATTCAGATTTGACATTTTTATTGCACGACGTCTAAGGGGTCAGTTTTTTTACCGGACACTGTGTAGTTTATTTCTAACTAATTTTGTGCAGGCATCTTCGCGACATCAAGTGACACGCTACAAGCCGCGCGAAAATTACTCCGAGACGAAAGCAGCAAATGAAAGCTGACGAATGCAGCAAAACACGACATTGCGCGTCTACTTCGTGCTTTCATTGCATTCTATTTGCACAACAAACGCGTGTAAAGTAGGCTAAGTCTGTTAAACCAGACGACACCTGGTGATCTGCTAAGACATACGATTGGACTCTGAAGACGGGACTCTGGCCGCGGGCTGTCTTAGAACGCGTCGATATGCTCACTACAAAGTGGCCCATAAAATGGCACATTTTTATACACTTCAACTTCATCAAATATTAACCAATTTTTACAATTTTTACTGTTAGTATCAGGAAAAAAATTGCTATTACACTGTTGCTAAAGATCCCACCACACTGCAAGTATGTTGCTACACTACCTTGCGAAACAATTAACAACAACTGAACAATTAAAAACAAAGAAGTTGAGCGTTTTACTCTCATAATCACAGTTTTTTTATAAACAACTAAAACTTTCGAAAAACACTAACCAAATGCTAACAACGTTAGTGATAATGTCAGCAGGCACAAGCAGACGGCAATGTACAAAAACAAAAAATGTATTTAAAAGCACGGGTCTCGGTTTTGAAGGCAGAACGCTGCGTTGTGATGCTTTTATAAAACACAAAATAATGCAGAGACACGTAAGATGTGGTGGGATTTTTAGTAATAGTATTACAACAATTTTTTCTTTACTATGATAGTGAAAAAAATTTAAAAATCAATTGATAAGGTTAAAGTGCATAAAAATTGTGCCATTTTTGTATCACGCGTACGTCTGTGGACAACACCCATGAATACGACGTCGACGACCTGTACTAAGTGTCTAGTGATTACTGCCTTACTGCCTCTGTGTTTTGGTTGAAGCAGAAGCGGAGCGGTCGGCATCTATAAACACACTCTACTAGGCCAACCGTGCATCAGTCTTATAAGCTTACTGACCACGCGCTCCGATGCTGTCGCTGATGATGATAAACGCGTATAGTTTTTTTAGAAAGCAGAAATGCAGTATATAGCAGGCCTAGCAGCGTGTCTGCCTAGCCGTACGGTTGACGCCTATAGGCTACTTCTTGCCGGTACGTACGGTTATTGACTGGCGTCGTCCGGACATAGAAATACAGATTCCCGGAGGATGTGGCTGGCGGCGCCGGGCAACTGTTGACAATGCGAATATACCGTGTGTACGACTCTCAGAGGTGTCGTTAGTCGGACGTTCTGGTTACCGGCCACACCACAGACGACAGACGACCGTCTTGTAGCCAGGCACTGGGCCTGGAACTGTGACGGGTTGGTACTTATTTTTAAGGAGCGTCGAGAGCGACGTAACTGAACTGAACTGAATACCCCGTTTACACGACGAAGCACACATGAAGCACTCGTCGAGCTAGCTTCGAGCTCAGAGAGTGCACGACGTGTGCTCGAAGTTTGTTTCAAGTTTGCTCTAAGGTTGCTCTAAGTGGGCTTCATGTATGCTTCCTCGTGTAAACGGGGTAGAACTAACAGGGTTCAGTTCTTGACGAAGTGACTAATGGGCAAGCAGGGTGAGCCCATTGGTCATTGGCTGACGCGTACGTACGCGTAGTCACGTAATAGGTCACCGACGTCGTTATACAATGCCTACTGTAATGCATTGCTGTCTGTTCATTGGTCAGCTCGTCAAAAACTAAACCATGTCAGTTCAGTTCAGTTCTGTACGCCCCTTTAAGCACTTTTGCGTCTGTTCAGTTCGAAGTTGCAGTCATTTGTGCTCTGTTCAATTTTCAAATCAAAACCTGCGGTTTTGTGCTAGCAGGCGAATAAATAATAACAAAACGATAACAAAATTACACCGTTTGATGTTAGCTACCTATTTTCGCCATTATTTGGAAACTTATCTTTTGTCGACTTACAATAAAAAGCCTAGTTGTCGCTAGGATAACCGACTGTACTGGTTGTCAGTGACTGAAGGTCATCCAAGGTCGGTAATTTTTTTTATCTCATTTGAAATGGCGTATGCGATTTCCTATTAATGATTAATAGCAACCTTGACCTTATCTCTCGTCGTTTTCGAAAAACGGCTGCTTATACCTTAAAACTTTCCACTAAATGTTGCGGCCAAACCGCTGCATATGGAGACATGGTGACTATCGGCACTGCAGCCTATAAGAAGTCGCCAGCGCCCTATCCGATTCCGATGGTACCATTGCCGACCCCATTCGGCTTACCGTTTAGCCACAATGCATTTGTGACAGACAGACAGACGACGCCGACCATGCCATTAGCTCGACCGTGATTCAAGTACGATCGGCTAAAAACGTCGCACCTCGGACACGGCGAGCACAGCGCCAGAACAGCTCAGCAACAACATCAGCGAGACCTGGACGGGCGCTGGAACCAGGGACGGCTTTCGCGTCCAATTATGTCGCCGGCAACAGACTGTGGACGCCACGCGAAGCCAGGCAGGGGCTTACCAGTAGTTTACGTTCACGGATCAAGCCAGCGCCGTATATATCGGCGTTAACGGGTCTCCCGGGCGGGCTTCAGTCGCTGCGACCGCTTTATTGGGACCAACCGACGCGGCTGTCGAACGTTATCTCAACTGCAGCACTATAGGAAACGTTGCAAATCCGTTTCATTTAAATCACCTTACTGTGTGCTCGGGAATGGACCTAACTTCCTCCCCGATACACAATTACCCCGTCATAATCCTACTGATGAAAACAAAAAAGACAAAAACGTTAAGACCAAAACAAAGCGCGTAGAAGACAAAAGACCGTGACTTGAGACAAGTCTGAGACCAATCTTGTCTTAAGACCGCTGTCTTAGACCCCAAGACTGCATTATCTCACCGCCCTGACAAAAGCTCCTTAGTGTGTCTGTAGTAGACGAGTGAAAATCAGTGACTTGCAGCAGTTACAGGATCGATAGTAGAAAGCGTGTATGCCTCAAGATAGTTAAGAACAATTAGCACGTCGATCGACACAGATTAGCCGATACATGAAAAAAACAAAAAGCCCAGCTGTCGCTAGGGTTGGGCCGACCATACATTGAGTCTGGTTGTCACTGACCTTGAAGGTCTTCTAAGATCAATGATTTCCATTTATTCTGACAGGGCGTATGTCACTTTCTTTTAGTGACTGATTTTATCTCGCACAGTTTCCGAGATATGGCCACTTACATAGCTTGAAACATTCCATTCCATAGTGCGTTATGACCCTTGAAAGTCATTCAAGGTCGTCGATTTATTTTCATTTAAAAGCCAGTATGCGACTTCCTATTAAAGATCAATAGCAATCTAGGCCCTATCTTGCACCGTTTAGCCACAGTACATCCGTGACATACGGACGGACATACGACAACCACTACAAAGGGCCGACCTTAGCTTAGCGGTCGGCCTAAAAATACAGAAACTGTGGGGGAGGTCTGCACTTCATGGTTATCAATTCCGAGAGAATAATGTGAACTGATATCAAAATTACAAATTTTAAAATAACTCAAAAGCCACGGTCAGAATAGCTGCAAACTGCAGTACGCAAAAAAGATACAGTGCGTTTTAAGTTGGGAAGAAGAGCGGTAGGCTACTTATTTACGCGTTGTCCGTTGCCTAGCAACAAACAAAAATGCGAGTTTTTCTTCCAGAGTCGCCATCTGGATTGAGTCATGCGATGGCCGAATATGAAGTGACCTGTGGCTATAGGCGCAACTCACAAGCAAGTTCGAAAAAGGGCGATTCGCAAATGATCTTTACACCACAGCTCACATGGAAGTTTTTGGATGGTTCGTGGTTACTGGACTTCATGTTTTCGTCTTGGCATTAGGCCTAGGTCTTGCATTGTTGCCCGGTTTTGGCGTTTTTTTACCCTAAATGTGATCTTGGTGTTCAAAGTTTTCTCGTCGCAACTTGTTATTCATTATTGACATGTCGATCATAAAACGTTTGAACGTTATTGACTTCAGGATTATATTTGTTGAGATTATTCACTTTTTTGTGTATATGTATTCCTTTGCTAAATCATGATAGCATGCATAAAAAACTCAAGTAATCTTAACAAAATTGTTGGTCTTCCGATAAACATTCGCAGTTTCTCTTCCGTGTGCAGTTTTGGTTGCTAACTCAAAACATTTGCTGTAACTTGGCTTTAGACCATTTCACCCTTCCCCTCCATCCCACTCTTTGCGCTTCAGATTGAGCGATTTTTCGTTGACACTGTGCACCGTGCAAATTGACTTTCTTATTTGTAACCTTAGTGAGACTGTGCAATGCTTGCGCAGTGACGCTCGTATTAGGCCTACCGCTAGAGTGTACAGTTTAATGATTACACTGTAATCGTTGCTTTTGCATATTTACTTACTTGCTACACCACCGTTGCCTCGATCGTCACAGCTGAAGTTAAGTGCGAGTCCCGGTCTGTGGCGATTGGTTAAAATACCGTGTCGAGTCCCACATGTCGGATTATCCGTGAGCATGCGCAGCACAGGGACCGGTCAATACGGCCAGCGATCAATGGAATGTCTGCTGCGCACGCTGCTCGCTTACTCGCTCCGGGATGATGCGCCCATCGCGTCGCTCCGGATGGAAAATATCTATATGACGCCGCACCGGCCGGTGCCTGCTATTTTCGCTCGCTCGCTCGCTCCCTCGCTGGTCGGCGTTTTCATTACCTCGGACACACGACTACAGACGTTCTGGTGACTGCGGTCTGTGTATATACCGCAGCGAGACATTTCGGTGGCTGCAGATTTTAAGTATGAGGAATGGAGAGTCCAACCAGCGGTTTCGTGAGGTTAAAACAGTAGGCGGAGAGAAAGTTGCGATTTTTCGACGAACAACTGCAAATTTTTGACCGAGGAAATTATGGGTGCACAAAATTTGGATTTTGTCACTAAAATTTTGCATATGACTTTAAATTTTTTTAAAAAGTTCCACTTTCAACATCAAATTTTGCGGATTTAAACGACAATTTTTCGAAAGGAAAACTTTTTTCCGCAATTTTTCGACACTCTTGAGTTGAAGAAATTTTTTATGGGGGGAGAGAGCCGAAAATTGCAATTTTGGGACTGGCAGCTGCAAATTCCAGATAAAAAAGACACGGGTGCACGAAATTTCAATTTCGACAGTTAATTACCCATCACTTTAAAATGGGGTTTTTTTTACTCTAAATTTCGTATTTTTGAGAGAAATTTTCGGACAGGCTAAAATGTAAGGAACGAGGCAATAATTGGCCCCGTTTGCTCTTTGTCATGAGTCACTATACCGACTACCGAGAGATCGTAGTCTCGTAGAAGAGGACCGCGCGATCTCTGACGCCTTGAGGCGTAATGACGTGTGACCCGCAGTGACGCACGGATCGATCGATACAAGAGGAATACACAGATGATGAAGTAACTGCTACCGTTATTGGTGAATAAAGATGTACAGTACAGTATAATTATGGAAGACAGATGATGAAGCGTACACGGTCACGTTGTGGACACATTGCAACAGGCTTAACTCACTCACTCGCTATGTCTCTCTGTCTCTCACTTTTTCTGTCACTCTCTGATCGTGTCCTCCATTTTTCATTCGTTTCCTCTCTGTTGCTTTTTATTGCGAATCGATTGTGCAGCCGGTGCATGAATGTAGGCCGGAAATGCGCTGCGCGCCACCTTGTGTTGGTTTTTGGAGTCACGCTATTTCCGCGCACCTTTTCCGTGCATTTCCGACCCGTTTTAGACACTCCTTCCGTTCCAACTATTTTGCGAAGCTTCCGGTTCTTTTCCCCAGTTTCTCGACTTGAGTCAAAGCCTCTTTCGCACCTCATATAGCCCATTCACACTTGTGACGTCGATGCGACTTAACTGTCGATTTGAGTCGCGTCGGGGTCGCAGAAGTCAATGGGTATTAAGGAACGACTTGTATATAATCATCATATCATCATCGTATTTGCTTGTTAAAAAAGCTGACAAATTTATCTTACATAACGTTAACTTTTGAAATACAAAATCTAAATAAAAGTATTGTAATTTAGAAATGCAAACGCTATAAATCACGAATGATAGCTTGAGTAGATGTACTGCATGACGTTGTGACGATGCATTCAGACAGTGCATCGCAGTTTACTTTTGACAAACATTTTTATCAGCTTAAATGTAACAACTTTCCGCCAAAAGGCATCATTGTACTTTCCAATGTGTTTTGGTACAATATAATTGAACCAACATTCGCACTGTTCTGCTGGAAACCGTAGGCCTACTTTCCGCATATCATATCATCAACGCATGGAACAAGCTGTCAACTGACATTAATTTTTCATCTCGTGCTTCGTTCAAAAGGGACATCTTTGCAAGCGTCCACAAACCACGCTAATTTTCTGACATTTAAAACAAGTGACGCAGCGACGTGCTTTGTGTGTGTTGAAATCTTTAATGTTTACGTAAGTAGGCTACACTTTTTTCGGTCAATGCGCGTCGCTGACAAAATAATTATGAAAATCGGTTATAACTCGGCTCAGTGACTCAGTGTCCTACTTTTTACTATACCGGTGTATGCATGTAACTGTAGCCTAATTAATGTTTTCAAGTTGCTCCATTTTTTGTAAATTAATGCCGATGATGACCATGAGGATGACATTGCGTGGTGTCTGCGGGCTGACAACTGTCATTAGAATAAAGTGCACGAAATGGAGATTTCAGTGCGCCGCGCAAAAGCCTCAGCCATTCCGAGCATAACAATATAGCATTTAAATGGACAGTGACTGCCTAGTATATTACTGCGTCCGCTCACGATCGCAAACCAACGCGACAATTCTATAGCCAGCCGCCCAGCCCAAGGCAGCGCTAGTCGCATTAGGGCCGAAGCGTGGCTGGAGGCGACTGGCGGACCGTCGGTCCGTCCCGGTGTAATGACGGTGCATTTGTAGATCTAACGCGCGCGAGGCAATTAGCAGACAGCATGCAGGCAGACACACGTGGTGATTCTATAGATTCTCGTCTAACGTGTCCGAGGCCAAACTGCATTCCTGTTGTCTCTTGAACTTTACTCAGTCTTCTAGTGGCACATCGGCGACGCGAATTGGGCTCAGCATAGTAGCCTCAGTATAGCTACTGAGAGAATTGCTCACCCCGAAGATAAGGTAGGCTAAGGTAAGACTAAGAACTACTAGATCTATATAGCATCTGGGTGTCGTTGGATAAGACACATGTGGTGATGGAGACACGACCAATGGTGTCTTCTATCTCTATACCTGATGGGCACCGGCACAGCTTGCGCCCCGTGAAAAATGGATGGGAAATTTTGTTCAGGGTGTAGATCAAAACTTTCTCCTTATTTTCACTTAACAAAACATCTTCCTATAAAAGGAAAGAAGCTCAAAAGGGAGGTGGGAAACTTGAGTTTAAAAATGGGGAAATTTGCGCCAGATTTTGACTCCAGATTTTTTTTTTGGGGGGGATAGAATCCACTGGACACGACGTGGTGGTACTCTGCAGCAACTGATGCTAGCTGGCAATAAGCAGCGCATTAGTCGACAATTGACGTTCGTGACGTTCCTGCCCCCGAAACATGCACACCTCGCTCGCTATATAGCCTAATCCGCCGCCGCCACGGCGACGTTTTTAACGATTCTCACGGCCAGTGACACAGTAGTATTTTCTCGTTCCCGGGCATGGCCAATAGCGGATCCAAGTATTGGCTGACCGACCAAAATTATAGGCTGGTTTTCGATAAGCATACACATTGCGGGCAGTTTTGTTCGTTCCCATCTTCATTCTTTTGGTTTTACTTTTGCATGAAAATGGACAAAAAGCGTTTAGCTTCATGGGGACGTCCTTGTACCCGTTGGGATCTGCCTTCAGACCCCTGTTGCACGTATGTTCGCGCTCCACTTTGGCAAATCCTGGATCCGCCACTGGCCGTCAACATTGATCCGTTGAAAGTGGACCTGTCGGCAGGTTTTTTTGTAACTTCACCAGATATCGCCCGACGTTCAAAATTCTTTCACTGACACACTGATGTAGTGACTTAAGATCTCACTCATTTAAAACGCGTCCATGGATCTAGAATAAAAAATATTTTTCTTTTTTTTCTGCGCTAGAAAATGGGAAAGCCTTGTACTTTGGTAATTAGATGCTGCACGAGGTATATGACTTTTCCATTTTTCCAGCATCTTTGAAGTTCTTGTGACGTTTTTATTATTGCAGAGAACATAACTGCAGTTTGGGCCAATCGACGACATGCGCAGAATAAAACGCTGGAAGCAGGAGAGGAACTTAGTAGAATTCAAAAAGTTCAATGTTCGCTAGCGTGAGCACTGAACAATGGATGGCCGCATAATGCGATGCGGTGTCATTAGGTTATGCCAATCATCTCTATAACTTTCGCGATTGTAGGCTACATGCAACGTTGCTTCTGAATTGTGTAAGAAAAGCTATATATAGCGTGTACCCGTCGCATCTTTAGTACCTTTACGTGGGCGACCTGATGAAATATTTCTACGGCGACTCAACTCGAGTCGAGCTCAATTATTCTCCCGGCGTAATTTTCAGCTGCCGATGTATCCGACAGTCCCGTGGCGGAGGCGTAAAAGTGATAAGTTATTAATGAACAAACGAGCGAGCGACTGGGGTCGAACTTTATCTCAGTCGTCAGGGGCATGCCGGCTACGTCCAAGTGCGTTTCTAATCGTTTCGTTCACAGCTCTGCTACGGGTATAAGTCTTGTCTTGGCCACTGGACACGGGCTAGCGAAAGGAATCGGCAGTTAGCGCGTAATAGTGGTCGTATATCAGCCGCGGTCATTCCCTAAAGTAGCATTATCGTCGCCACTCGCCAATTGAGGACATTTGCTCCATCAGAACCATTCCACCCTCGATTCTGAATTTCGCGTAAATCTGACGAGTTCAACAGTTTCGTACCGGAGAGGTCGCAAACTGCACGAAGTCCTGTTATTAAAATAGACGTTTGTAGCTTTTTAAAATGTGATAGATTTAATTCGTCAAGTTGTCTGTAAACGAATTAATTGCGGGAAATAAAACAACTTAAAAAGGCCAGTTCTGTAATACTTTACTAATTAATGTGTTACCTTATTACGCTAAACGGCGTAAGCTTACATGAATGTGTCAAACTTATTTCTTTTCAATGTGAATCATGTAAGCTTTGTATTACTGATAGTTCGTTGGTCCAGTCGTTACGGTATTCGCGTCAGGTTACAACATTACTAACTAAACACATGTTAATCGTAATAATAAATAATCACAGACGCTGATTTCGTGTCATAGAAATACGTCTCTATTATACAGATCCTTCAGCCAATCTTGACATCGTCCAAACAAACACGTCAAAACATTTCTATTATATATCGCTCCATTTCGCCAGCTAATCAAGCTGACGTCAATCTCCCAGCAGCCCAGGCCATGAAGCTATGAAGCCAATCGTCGGCCCGGCCGACTCAATTTCCCGGTCCATACCGGCATTGCTGGTGCGCTGAGAAACCTTAGAGTAAGCTTACTGACAGTAATACACAGGAAAAGCCATTCGTGGAAATTATTGGGGGTCAAGGTAAGATAGGCCTATCAACTACATTTTGTTTTTAGCACGGGACTTGCAGCGCGCATTTGCTGAATTCGCTATAGCAACCATAAAATATAATCTAGTAACATGTTTGTTTCGAGAAACTCTGACAGTGCACACATTAAAACGAAATAAACAGTTATTTTTGACAAAATGCTATTTATTTGATTTAGTTTCCAAATTTATGGAGGAATCTTAGAGCGTAAGCAAATGCGCTGTCATAAGCTTGATTTATATAATGCATTTTTTGCAACTTTTGAAATCAGTTAGTGCCGTGATATGAATGTGAACTGATGACACATTTGTGCCTTAAATGTAGTTTTTTTTGTCAAATTGGCTGTTTAATGTTTGCATTTTGTACGCAGCATTTTGTCATTAATTGGTTTAAATTAATAATTAATCAAATAAAATACGATTAGTTGTTATTTCTCAATATTAAATATAAAGTACATTTGTTTTCACATTGCGATAATATTGTTACTTTTGGTTAGAAAAATTACATCAAAATTTTCTTTTCTTGGCAAAAGTAAAGCGCTTCTTTATTTTGCGATATATTACAATTTTGTTGCTGAAGCAGGCTATTAACTCTTCAGTGTTATTATTGCGTTTTGCCGGATCAAAGCGGCCGGGCGGGGCTGACAACAGTTCGGTTGGTAGACCTGTGAGACGGCTTAACGCCGTGACTGACAGACAGCTGGTTGGCTAAATTCACTGCCGTTTGACCGCCGCATCCGACAGCCAGCAAAGCAGCAGCAGCAGCTACCGAGACGTTTGGGATGCTATCAGTCATCGTATACATCGTTTATACTGAATGCGCTCCCGAGACGCTGAAAATAAAATGGAAAGAGGGGTTTGTCGTGGGCGGAGGGGAGGGGACAGTACGTGCGAATGGCTGACTTGTTTATAGGGGTCCGCACGGTTTCGTCGTCATACCATGGCTGTAAATAAACGCAAGTCGAATAAGGGACGCTGGCGACGTCGACCCGAGGTGTGTGGATCGGTAGGATTTTGATCATATACGACAGTCCGCAGTTCCAGTAAAGATTCCGCTCGTAACCGTATTGGTTTTTGTCAAAAACCGTCAACGTTATGTTAGCAATCGTGTCGCATTTTGAGCGTGAGCATTGTGAGGTCTCGTGACGTTGACTTCTGACATTTCAACATCGCATAACGCTGTCAGTTAAGCCCTGTTTCGATCAAACGGAACGAACGGAATAGACACTGCAGCTGTTTTTGTGTTTTGGTCTTTGCGTCGTCAGTTAAGACAAAAAAAGTACGCAAGAACCTACTGGTGATCGCTGCGCCTATCCGTACTGGTCTAGTGAATCTGTATAGTTAGTCTATCCATGCAATGTGGGAACCTGTAGATTGCTAATTTAGACTTTCTGTCTATTGTAGACTACTAGCAGTCCGTGTACGCTCCGCGACCGCCGCAATACAAGCATCTTGCCAATCTCTTTGTTTTGAAGCCAATTATAAGCGTATACAAATTCGAACAAAGGACTTTACGGATCTCATGATTGTATATGGATGTGTGTCAGTAATAGAAGCAGGACCAAAATGTTAAGACCAAGACCGCCGAAGCAACAGCTAAAGTGCAGATGCACATTGTACGTACCCAACTAGCCATTAAAGTGAGTAAGTAGACAAAATGCGTTGACTTAGTTGACCGATACCGTAGAGATTTCATAAATCTCACATATGGGTCCACTTAACTAGCTTTGTTCGTTTTCCCCTTTGCACTGCAGCGGACACTCAATGTTTGAAGCAAAACCGACAAGTTAAAACCAAGTTAAAACTAAGACCAAAACCAAAGTCCTACAGTATTTTAGACCGAGATTAAGTCCAAAGCCTGTTTCCTGAGACCGGTTTTGACGTAAGACCGCGGTCTCAGACGCCATGAGTGGTACCGTATGGAAGCGAGTCGGTCTGGAAGAGGATCCGTGGAATAGACAGACAGGTGGCGACGATGACAAAGGCGCAGCTGAGTCCATACACTAAGTCCATGCACTAAGTCATCGCAGCTTGCCTTGGCTTACCACGGCAACGTCAATCACTGCTTCATGCTGCGTTTTCTAATGCTTGCCGCTCGCCCGGCTTATTCTCACAGACTGCTATATACGGCGACAGCACCGCTTCTTCATCCCCCGCCCTTGCAAGCAGTATAAATTTATTGCGAGAACGTTTAAAGTGAATAATTGGTGGAGACCCGATTTAGCATACTTTTTTTTCAGACTCTCGGCAGTAAAAAGTCAACGTTTTTGGTCGGCCGGCAGCCTCTGCTGTTATTTTTTTCATTTCAAACTATTATTATTGAGAAGCCAGTAGTCATACAGAAATAGTCTGTTACTGTCGGTTGACTGTTCCAACTTCTAATTAGGATGAACAATGATCGAGGAATGAGCGCGCCTCCACCAGTTGGCAGCTTTCTTTATTGTATAATTTACGTTAAGTCGCAAACTTTTTTCATTTTTCATTTTTGTGTTTCGTGGTTAATTTGGCGCACGTCTCGATTATTTGTCTCCATGCTACGTTTAGCAATATCTTGCTGCTTGCCTGTCAAATATCGCGGTCGGCCGCTCGGTCGGCCGGCGTGTTTATGAGATTGAGACGGTGTTATTGTGTTTTGATCGTCGTTCCACCGTAATGACATTGCTGTCCGTCCGTCCGGGCATTAGTGACCGATCTCATTCTATCAACAGCCGATATATATGCAGGCTGTCACGAAAAAGTAAGCCAACATGCTGCTGCATGTTGGTGATTGATATTTAGAACTATGTTTTTGAACATTAGTTCATCACTAGTGGACCTAGCTCATGTGGTTATTAATACTTTAGCCCTTTAGATTTTGCTTCATCGGTTAACTAACTTTTACTGGCATGCTTAGCAGTAAGTCTGACATGATGTTCAATGTTTTTTTTCTGCAATAAAACTTTCGCAGATTGAAACAGCTATACATTCACCTAAATTGTTAACTTTTCAGCAACGGCTGCTGCCTTCTTTGCTCCCACTAGATGTCGCTACAACGAACGAAATTCGTCATAGATTTTAGGAAGTTGGTAAGATCTCAGGTCTCGGTTCGTCAACTTGTCTTGTTTTTTGCCGACGTGAGGGCGATCGCTACCTTGATTCACTGGTCAATTCTGCTTTTTAATGCAGGCTGTTGATGTTAAGTTGTTTCCGTTTTACGATACAGCCTCACAACTCAGAGAGATTGAGCATATTTAAGCCATGAAACACTCTAGCTCATGTGGCTAGGCCGGTCGAGAGCCACAGCGGGGGCCGGGGAAACATTCTCGTGGGCCTCCCCCAAACATTTTCGCACGGATTCTCTGGGGAGAAAATTTTTGAATTATTTTTTACAAAATGGTGCATTCTGGTGTATTTTATATTTCTGAGCCACGGCAGGGCCCCCTAAACGTCGCGGGGCCTGGAGTAGCTTACCCCCCGCCCTCCTTTATCCCCCTTACCAACTCTCTCTACGGGCCTGCATGTGGCTTTATAAGAGAGAAAGGTTTTGCGTACACAAACAAGTGGGGCCGGGATTCGAACTAGCGACATCTTGCTTACAATTCCAACGGCACCCAAGCCATGTAGGCTATTTACAGCAAGTAAGTGCAGTGCATGATAGTAATTGTTTAGGTCAGGTAAGATGATGCGTGACTTGGTTTCAAGGGCGTGCTGCATAATGAACGGTGCATGCGCAGTAGCCGACATCTCGACTCTCTCGACTCAATTTTAGCGCACGTATTTCGCTGGTTGCGATCCATCTATTCCATCGTATCCATCTGTATACTTGACACAGGTGTCCGTGAAATGTAGCGCCAAATAGCAAGTAGGCAGCTCGATGGTCGTCGTCGTGCGGAGTGGAGGGGCGCTGAAAATGCAGGACCAGAAAATGCAAAACAGGAAAATGACAGACTTGAAAATGGCTTAATACTGTTAAAAAGACATCGGTCTACCGCTAGAACTGCGCTGCCAGTAACACGTTAGAGAGCACAGTTTGATCTTATTGAAACGTGCTTACTTGCAGACTGTAATCAACGATGTGCAGTGTGAAACAGCATGTGATAAATAATTGAAGACAAAGTACGACACGCTCAATTGGGGTAACATTATGAACGGTTATAACACTCCAGGAAAACTTGGCCAGATCATGTAAGAACGAGCGGTATATAGAGGCCTAGGGAGGCGTTGAATAGTTTTGGCAGGACTAGCATAATGTTTGTGATATGCTGATATTGTGCATGAAGGACGACATTGTTTTATTGTAAGTGTGCTAGAGTTTGTACGCTTTAAGCCTAATGTAATAAGCGCATGTAAATTAAACGGCTGAATTGCGGCATGCAGATTTAACTATATGTTTAGCTACTGTCATTTAAGTAAGTAAGTAAGTAAGTAGTCTGCATTTGTAACGCGCCATATGTCAAAACAAAAGTTCGAATCTGTGTCTTTCGAACTCAAAAACACTGTTTACACGATGAAGCAAACATCAAGCAAACGTATGCAAAAAACACGTGCACTACGTGTGCCCTTATAGTTTGCTTCATGTTTGTTTCATCGTGCAAACGGGGTATTACACACATTGCCCTGCCGTCAAATTCCAGTCCTGCATTTTCAGGCGACCCGTAGTGAGATGTTTTCGCTGTACAGTTGCCGTTGCGTCTTCGTCGCAAAGTGCACGGTTGTCTAACTTCGTCAAATTGACTCTGGTTGGTTTGCTGCTGCTCGTAAGTGGACCGTTCCAATGCTGGAGAACTGAATTCGACGCACGCAACGATTCAATGTGTTTCCAATTCCGGTTCGATTCGCGGGTCCACTCGAAAGAACCTGGTGATATTTTCGTGCAGTAGAATAACCGTATTAACATTTGTCTTGCGACGCGTACACAGCGACATAACTGAACTGAACTGAACTGATATGACTAATGGGCCAGTAGTTATGCCTAACGCATTGCTGCTAGTCACTTGGTAAGTTCAGTTGAGTTCAATTCCGTGGAACTGTGCAAGAGGTTCGCAAGTTTTTTTTAAAGCAAATGGGTTGGTCTTGACCTGACTATGATGATTTTGCTGTGTTTGTCGTTATCCTTGACTTTGACTTTAACCTTTATTTTAACTTTGACGTTAATCCTGACTGGCCTGACTGATCGTTGACCTCACAATTTTGATTTTGACCAATTTGGTTTGGGTTGTCTTTGCTTTAACGGGCCAGTTTTATTCTTGATGACAATAACGGCAATTAATCTATGTTCAGTCTGTTGTGTACGAATCATGCGCATCCTGTCTCGCTGTAGCAAAATCGAATCGAGAAGGATTTGCCCATCACTAGAGGCAGCATCTGGTCGAAGGGGCTGATTAGTCGGTTGTAAGTGGATGCCATTGCTGATTGCTGTCACGTCACGGACGCCCGAACATTGCTCTCCACTGGTGTTACCACGTCTAGGTTTTTTCTAATGCATCTAGGTTTTTTATAGAGTCGTGCGAGTTTCTAGGTATTTTCGACCAAATATGGTGCAGTCTGATTTCTGACATGTTTTCAGCTGTAATTAATAGGCCTACCATTTTATTAAATTCCGTAACATTTGAAACAATTTATAATTATATTCATTTTGCATCTTGCCAAGATGCTGCTAATTATTTCCTTATTATAATCAGTTTGGCAAATGGCGACCGGCTGGTGGTAACCAGTAACCCCTAACCATGCAGTCTTCAGTACAATTAGACCTTACTGATTAACTACGTTGACGCCATTTTTGTAAGGTAGCGTTTTTTAAAAACTAGTCAAAAATTAATACACAACAGTTTCCTAAATTGTGTTCAGTGTAAAGAAAGTTAAAAAATAACATTGTTAATTTTCTTGAATAACCAGTGAAGCTATTTTTACCACAAATAGCCATATTTGTGGTAAGTGGTACATATCGGTGATAATATCAACAGTTTTAGACTTTGTTATATGTATCTGGTTTTCTGGGTTTTTTATCAGAAAATCTGGGTTTTCCTATAATATTTGGCGGTAATGCTGATGTGCTCTCGCATTGCTTCGATAAAATTGCTGTGTCGTCGCCACCGTGCTACAGTTTCAGCGACTGCTGAATCGAATCGACCGAGTTTCGCATCAGACAATGATCGTCTTCAACTAAGCGTACTCGATCAATTATTCTGTCTTTTGCAATTTTTTTGTCGTGACTCTTTCGTCTTCGAACAGATATAGCCAATACAGGATGGTCAAAATTCTGTACACCAGTGGCTAAAATTGTACTGGAACACGTCACATAACTTAGCTTTAAAATAATACACGGTGTTTCATAAAAAGGGACCCCTTTTGTTTTTTTCATAATTCACTCAAGTGATGATCAATTTACACAAAATTTTTACCAGCTGTAGCTGAAAAAAATACTGATTTAAAATATTGCAACAAAATATGGCAGTTGATTCAATATTCTTTGTTAGTCGTGACGTAATTTTGACCTCATAATGTGTCACGGGTACAAGCTTGATAATCTCAATTGGTGCTGTCAGTTGCTACCCAGCTTCGATGGTGAACTTAGTCTGGTTCGCTAATGAAAAATGTTTATCGTGCCAGCAGGAAGCAACATGGGAACATGAAATCAAGCATCTTGCAATCCAAAAACGCAAACCATTTTGCAAGCTAGGTGTGCTAGTGCCCAGTCTTGCTCAAACATGTGAAATTAGAACTATCCCCATAGACATGTAAATGCGATTGCTTTGCACGTTTTTTTGTGGCTGCGACTGTAAAACTTTAAAAAATTTTCATCAACGAACCAAATTTTTATCATCGGAGCAGGGTAGTGATAGACAGCACCAGCTGAGACTATCAAGCTTGTACCCGTGACTTATTATGATGTCAGCATTACGTCACGACTAGCAAAGAATATTTAATCAACTGTCATAGTTTGTTGCAATATTTTAAATTAGAATTTTTTAGCTACAGGTGGTAAAAAATTGTGTAAATTGATCGTCATTTAAGTGAATTATGAGAAAAAATGGGTTCCTTTTTATGAAACACCGTGTAGTTGAATAGATGATGTAAGAATTATTTACTAACCTTGTAGACTAAATGGCTCTTTGTAAGATCCTACAATAAAACGCGCACCGTTTGCCAAAATCGGGCTTTTTGTTGAAGAAAACTGCAGTGAATTGTTTACTTCGTATGTTAAGCGTTTTCATAATTTTAAGCAAACGTGTTGCTGGTATATTCAGTCACTAACAGCAAATCGTATGCCAGAATCTAATAGACCGCTTTCTATTTCTTTCATTATTCTTTCTGCGCATCCTGTATGTCGCAAATCTTTTGTTCTGCTGTCTCTTAATAACGGTGTGTTGCAGGCTTAATCCTATGTCGCTGTCGTGTTTTGCGGACGTACAGCTGTAATTGCCTTTTATCACGCACACAGCGTCCGTCCCAGTATCTGGAACTCGTAAACAGATAGGTCGGTCGACAAACGTGTCAGAATCTGTGTTCTGGAATCTGGTCTACTATTCTACTGACCACGCAAACGCATTCATGCATTTTTACATTATACTAGCATATAGGAGTTGATGTTAGTGACCTGACCCGACCCGACCCAAATGTCGTTGCTATGGCAACCCGACGAGACCAGACGCTGAAACACAGAACATTTCTGAAACATTAGTACCTAAACAGTTAGGCCTAATTGGACTTGACGTTTAGCAAATTAAACCGTTGTGGCATACTAGCATTATTTATTACTTGGAACGTATCGATGTTTACAATTTTTAAATAACTACATTACACTATGTTATATTATGTTATATGAAAAAGTTATGTTATGTAACAATAACGGCCACTTGGCTAGGTATAACGCCATTGACTGTATTCTAATTTTTATGCTGTCTTTCGTATTGTGTAACTTCTATCAGAATCGTGTGCATATTCATTAACAAGGCCTAAGTTTAGCAGTATTTTTAAATAATTATTACTGCCACATTAAGCCGTTCAGCCACGACAGGGCACTGCATATTTTGCAATAATGTTGATAAAGTGGGATAACAGGTTAATAGCCCACTATACGCACTGATCAATTTGTGCGTGCACGGTTGTCTGTTTTACTGTCATGTATACGCAGAAGAGTTGAGTCGATGAAAGAGGCCATTTCCTGCAGTTAAGTCCATTTAGTGCGAGCGAAAATCTCCCCAGGTCGTAAACGTTGCTATAACCGTTACATGGCCAACCAACGCCATTCTTTTTATTAGCGGCAGTAAAACTGGTCTAGTCGCGGTCATTTATGTAGCCATTGGGGTCGATGAAGAGCGATCGTTTGCAGCTAGTAATGGCCTACAAAATACGGTCGTTGTGGATATTCTCAATTCTTTTCTCTTAAGTTTTTCACACAGGGCCTGCATCCCATTAGCTTCAGTGTTTGCAGTAGCACAGCTAGAAAAACGACTCCAGTAGGTGGAAATATAGAGTAAAAAACGACCTAAACCCCCAATATCGACGTGACGCTACCTGTATCAATCCATTTTTTTTCAAAATACGAGAATGTGTTAGAGCTACGATTGTTGTATTTTTATGTTATTGTTATCGTAATTTGTGTATACTTCAGTGTGCATACGTTTGCGTTTTATCACCAAGTTTTGTTGCTGTTTTTCGTCGTAATCAATTAGGACCTACACACACTATCGCGACATCGAACGTAAATGATAATCACTGTCTCGATCAGCGTCGGTTGCAGATGAATAGCAGGCGTGGAGACAATCGCGTCTCTAGTGCCGTTGAGATACAGTGGCCGGGTGGACAGTGATGTCTATGCAGTTGCTGTGGTCGTGGTTCTGCTTCGTTATCTCTCCGATGTGCAGTATTCTGTCCGGCTGCTTGGCTGCTAAGAGCCCTCGGGGTGCAATTTTGGTCGGCCGGTCTGATAACGCAACTTCGCGGAATCTGACAAGAATTTCTAGGTCAGCTGCAACACCAACGCAGAGAGAGATTCAATATACACTAGTCATAACGGACGGCGGCCTACATCGCACTGTGTTAATGACACCGTCGCAGGACCTGTCGATATATAATCAAAATCGAGAACCGAGTTGGCATCGTGGGCGACATTGTCCATGGAATTTTTAGGAGAACGAAAAGGTTTGACCACAATTTGCAATGAAAATTTTGACTGGGCTTTCGACCTTCGTATTTCCCCTTTCCGTCGAATTAATTTTCTTCGAATTGTACGTCAGACGAAACGAGCTGAGCAGAAAATTGTGTCTTTTATCTAGCGGCTTACTGGCGGTCGGTTAGTTTCATTACTTCGCCGGCAGGTAATCGAAGCGTAATGCTATTGAGGCGTAATCCCTTCTTTACGTCGTCGCACCTGCAACGTCACTGTCTGGGCCAGATTCGCTAAAATGTACGAAAATTGAAATATTCGAAACAGTTTTTAGCGGGTCGGTACTTTCGTAACATTTTACAAATAAGAAGAACATGTACGGCATTACTTGCAAAAGGATCTGTACATTACTGGAAAATAGAAGAAAATACTAAACGAATCTATTTATCAGATTAAACATATCGAATACAGTATGTAAGAGCATAAAATAATTAAACATTGTTAGCAAACGTAACGTGGGCATAATGCATATCGTCACACTGTTTTCACTGAATAAAACGTGCATTTTTTGCGATTTTTCTAGAAATGATTACAAAAATCGTTTTTGTAATATAAGCGAGTGGTGAATACAACAGTGGGCGAAATGTATGCGTGCCTCAGGCCTATTTAATTATTTCCGCCAAGGTGAACGTAGTAAACATTGGAGGAGGTTAAGAGAGCAGTCGTTCTGTCCTTCTGTCCGTCGTTCTGTGTACACGATGACTCATCATCATCTCCTCATGTCATACACAAACAGACATCAGGACCGGCAAGACGTCTTGATGTCTGTACACTTTATTAGCTGTGGTTGTAGCCTTGTAGGTCTAGTTGTAGCAGTCGTAGTCGAAATGTTCAAATTACTTCACTTGGTGGAGATGCACTCTTACGAGCGCCTTCTAGTTTCTAGTTCGTGGGTTGTCTTTTTCCCGGCGCACCTGACCTAGCGTTGTCGCTTTTCATTAGACTGCGTATGTGGCAAAGTCGGCCGCTAGAACATTGGGGATGCACGTCAGGCGGGCTAAATGTGTTCGGCGTCGGGACAAGGATTTCTGGGATTTGTTGTGGACCGGCTGGCGTGATGTACAAGTCAGCGAGGAGACGAAAACACCTACAAAGCCACTGCTCTCTTTCGCCCCTTCATCTCTCTCTATCTCTCTCGATGTTCATGGCCCTAGAATGACCAACCGACTGGCCGACTCCTATCCCGTAACTGAAGAAGATCAGCTCTACAGTTCAAAGATTTGATAGTCCGAAAGTTTTCGGGTTCTTTCCTATACACCTGTACAGACGTTGACTCAATTTTTATGCTTCCCTGAACTAATATTAGGTTAGTGTTAGGGTTAGGGTTAAGGTGAATATTAAAATACGTGCAAATGCAAGTTGCAGTATACGTTTTCGGATTATCGAACCTTCGGATTACAGACACGCAGCCACTCCTATCCCGTAATTGAAATCACCGCCTGCGCACGCCACGAATTTGTTCCATCGGGAGATTAGACGGACAAACGGCACAAGAACAGCTAAGATAAGTAAGTAACAGAAAGAGACTAATGGCTTCGGTCGTGAAGCACTGATGTGCGATGTCTTCGGGCGCAGATTCAAGCCTTCGTGGCGGCCCAATAACGTCACGAACTGTAGTTTTAGTGACACCTGCGGACATTTCTCAGTTGTAGGGTTTTCCGCCGCTCGTGTAAAATAGAAATAAAGTACCCAATGCACTATAGGATATACAGTTCAAAAACACAAGAAGTTTCCATGCGCGGTTTCGTCAGAGTTCGTAAAAAGCAAACGAGAAAGTTTTAAAGAGCAGTTTGTTTTTAATATTTTCTAAACTTTCTAGATGAGTAATCTTTTTCTAAAATTAAATTTATATTGATTTTTTCATAAAGTTGGAATCGGTCCATTTATTGCATTAGTAGCAGCTTGTTGTGTTACTGCTTTAGCAGGTTATTTATCGGTGGGTGTCTGTGAACTTATGCAGAGAAAACCTACTTTTTACATTGTAGGCCTACGTCGCCATTTCAAACGGACTACAGCAGCCATAAAATTTCACTTCAGATATTTCTGCACAATTGAAACCCTGGGATGGTGCTATATCCCTTGATTTCATGTGGCTCCAATGCCACTGAGTTAAAACTACGTTTACGCATACGTATGAGGATTAATGGATAGGAAAAGCGCCGAGAAATCTTTATTTAATTATTAAAGCAGGGCACGTGAGTGGCGGACGAGCGTTAAAAGCAGCACTGATTGATGGTCTTGTCTTTGGTCTGAAATAGAATCAGGCCGCCGCACGGCTACTGCATTCCGATGGGATGATGGCAACTTTTGCACCGCGGTAAATCGGACCTGAAAATATTGCAAACGACATATGCTGCAAATTTAATATTCCAGTTACGATACTCTATTTTTATTTTGAATACCTGCTTACCGTAGTTTAATTGATTTCTTGGGCTTTGTCTTTAACCGTTTTTGTGCCTAAAATGGTATAGCACTGTAATAAACGCAATCATGAATGTAAGGGCGTGGTTTTAAAACTAATTTTACTCCTAGCAGCTGAGTTTCAAATGTAGCGAAAAGAAATAAAATGAATAGTAACGATCCATTGACGACCGACTTTGCTTCCTGGTTAAAGTCGCGACCCCATAAAAATCTACATAACCGTGCGAAATAGATGTGTGGTTTCAAAATATTTCTTGCATCTGTGAGCATTTTCGCTGGATCTCGTTTCTTCTTACGTCATTGCTGTTGTTACAACTGCACAAAGACCGAAACCGCGATCGCGTGTTTATTTGGCCTCATTAATCACTATGAGCAAAATGCACGCCATCTTAAATCTAGCAGATTTAGACCTACTATCTTCTGCAATTTTTACGAGCGCTTCAGTTTCGAGCTGGCGTTTTCCAAACTGTTTTTTTCGCGTCGTTAATCTTGTCTCGTGACGCCGGTAGTGCAAATTAGCGTCGCTGTATCGCTGTCTGTCGGTAACCGTGATTGATCGCTGCGATGCGATGGGGGTTACTTGAACGTAATCAAAACAAACAACTAATTAGCTACGGGTCTTAGCTCCGTGGAGCTCCGTGAAACGTGTGTGATCCAGTTGTAAGAGAACGTCCCAAATTACGTCCGAAATGGAACTGAAGTGATTGTTTACTGATACGTGATACAAAACGCAAACTTTTGTCATCATAAATGGACGTTGTTTTTGTATCATTATAGCTTTCATTTTACCAACTTTTTATTGTTTCGTTTCAACACAAATATTTTTTAAACATTTATGGCACCGAATGGCTTATTTTGTGTTGATCTGCCGTAAAAAAATATTCATTTTTTCACTGATACGAAGTTTTGTACGTGCTCTTCGTTCGTAGCAAAATGAACGACCTTGGATGATCTTGAACGATGATCGCGTATTTTATTGCACACACGTACTTCCATTTTTTTCGGAGACCACCCGGAAAATTTCAACGAAGATTAGACGCACAGTGCGAACAAGGGATGGTTTTATTCGTTGTAAAACTAGGGCATAAAATGTTTTCGACATTGCGTTGTTTTTCCTGCGATATTGTTTAGACTCTGTGCGCTGTAGATTAAGTACCAGTCAGTTTTCATCATAGCCTACGGTACTGTGTCGTGTAAGTGAGCTGACCTTGGTCTCAAACCTTATGTTAACAGTCTTTTTTCTTGGCGCAGACTGTTGCCTAATGTTGTCGAGAAACGTTATCCTAACTGGATGTCGGTCCAGGGTTAAGATTTACTCTTCGTCTTATTATATGCCATGCGCTGTCCGGCATGGAACTATGTACTTTGGATAATTTACTTTCCAGCCATCCATGCTTTTCTGAATAATTGCATTACGTCAGTGTCTTTTTTCAGTTTTTCTTTATCCTCCCTATCCGCCGCTAGAGTCCGTTGTCCACGCACGCCGTCTAAACAGCCTTGAGTACTTAAGCATAGCGGCACAACTGCGCATTTGTGTTAAATTAAAGGTGTCGTATTGATCGAGATTTTGCCATTTTCGATAACAAACTTTAAGTGCTAATATCGCAGGAGGCAAAAAGCCATCACTCTTTGTGTAGGTGGGCGATATTGCATTTTTGTTATGCCGTAAAATAATATACTTGCCAGAAGCATTATGTAAATAGTGTGTACGGGCAACTGTAAACGATATTGAGGCGGGTTGTCACATAAACTGGACAGCTCTAATATTTACCGCTACCGAAGTATTTTACTAAATGTTTTACGGGTACAGCTGCTGCGCCCGATCGGTCAGTCGCATGACACGCTTGATAAACTGCAAGCTAGCGAATGACGATCGCTATACGTCATCGGCGTCGGGCGGTCCTTGACGCGCCGGTTTCCACGTGGATGAATAGCGTCATCAGTCATCATCGTAGCAGCTCGATTTACATGCCCCGGAGGGATGGAAGACTGAGTTGATCTTGGTGGTTGGTTGTACACCGAGATGGTGTACCAGTTCGTACACAGTTGCCTGTCCAAGTAGAAACCACTTGATAGCGACCCGACCGGGAGTCGAACCTAGGACCTCTTGATCACAAGTCCAACGTCTTAACCGTTGCGCCTTCTGCAGTCATCATCGTAGCAGCTCGTTATATTATGTGCGTCCGTGCCGTGATGAAAGACAACACTGAACCGCACGACCATGTAGCCAAGTCAAGCCAGGAGTTACCCCCAAGCACAGTCCACACTGTAGGGGCAAACTGCGCGTGATAAACTATTTTTGAACGCTGATCCCGACTGATGGTATATCAATAATACCCCGTTTACACGAGGAAGCACGCATGAAGCACACGCATTCAATATGCACCGTTATCAAGCCAGCTCTAAGAGTGCACGACGTGTGCTCTAACTCTGCTTAAAGTTTGCTGTAGGCCTAAAGTTGCTTCCTATGTGCTGCATGTATGCTTTCTCGTGTAAACGGGGTATAAGCTTAGGCCTACTATTGTTTCTGACACGTCAGAAACTGTCGCGGATACCAACCTGGTCAATACAACTTTGCTCTATAGGTTGTGATAGGGCCATGCGGAATTCAATTACGACGATTTCTCCGTAACTTCCTGGTGACGTGTGAAACGGGAATGACATGCGAAAGTTAGCGACTTGCTTCGAGGGAGTCGCAGACGTCAGCCATATTACAGGGAAAGTTTTGCGCTTTGAAACCATCTCGACATTATGTTTGACATTATCATTATCATTAATACGGCGTCGCGATACGTTGCGACATGACGCGAAAATTTCAACGCGAGTACATTAACTCTAAGTGTCGAATAAACGTGAACTACTTCTGGGGTGTATTGAAAGAGTGCAATTATTGCATCTTCCCTGTCTAAATTTTTATTTTTCATAAAAAACGTTTTTATTAATTTTTGTATTTTTTTAAAATTCAAAATAAAGGTTTAAGTTATAAAAATAAAAACAAATAAATGAGATATTTATTAAAAAACGATTAAAGTGTTACGTATAAAATAATGACGAACTAGTTTTTTTTGTTAAAATTTACTAAGCTTAATGGCAAAATATCGTGAATATAAAAACGTTATTTTAAACCGATGGGTATAATTCACGTGTCATTTGAAAAAAGCATGTTTTAATTTAATGTTTACAGACGTTTGTTTTTATTTTGATAACAAAAAATGTTTTTAACGTTTTTTATTTTTTAAAATATAATTTTAACGTTTATTACATTTATGATATTTTTAGGGCCTGATGTTTTACTATCTAGATATAATTTAATGCTGTTTATCGTGTGGGAGAGCAGACTTAACGTAACGTAGGCGACGTTCGACACTGCAAGACAAACTCATTATTACGCCTGTTTGCGGATGCCTCATTATATTTTTTTACATATAAATAATTGGCGAAGATAATGATCAAGCGACTTCCATTCCAGTCGAGTCTGGCTGCTTTGTCAAACGTCGCGTCTTAAGTCTGCGAGACATCATAAATCTCGAGCGAGTATGTACGCCTGCGGCATACATCATTTAAAGACGAGCGTGAACAAAAAAACGGTTATTGATGCGGGATACACGTGCGTGGTCGGTCGGTGCTCTATGTCGTCACGTGACTCAAGGTGCGCGTCACGTGATCCAAGTATTTCTGTGTGACAGAAACATGCATGGTGCCAACAGTTATAATAACGACCAGTCAAGTCCCTTGGAGAGCATAAACATAGCCTGTCATACGAACATTAGCTCAAACCAAATCAATTAATCAATCTAGTGGCGTATTAGTAAGAGAAGGACACCCTTTCCCTTAAATTTTAGCTTGTTACAAAATTGTCTTTTTGTGGGAATTATATTTTTGCAAAAATGCGTAACTTGCGGCTGGAAAAGTCTTATTTTGGAAGAATTTATGGGCACAGATAAAATTTTGAGCACCCCAAACCGCCTAAAGTTCTTTGGACACCTAGCTACTTTAGCCCCAGAGGAGGATCACTACCGCATCATAGCCGCCACACTGCGACCCCCAGCTGACTGGAGAAAACCCCGTCCGTCTAAGAATAACCTGGCTCAGAACAGTCGATGAAGCCGTCCAGCCCAGAACTTTGGAGTCCACATTGCCCGGAGGAAGGCTAAAGATGGGAAGCATAAGTAAGTCATCAATGCGGTAACTTAACGCTTTGACAGGAGTTTACCGTCACGAGAAAGAAAGGAAAACTGTCATAAAATTGCAACTTCGTGTTTCCTACTTTTTAAAATACAGAACGTAGCTACGTACCGCGTATATCTGATCGTTGTCGCGAAGCTGGTTAGCACATGTGAACAGACAAGCACGAATCTGAGTGTGTAATACACTCGACAAGTACTCAAGACATAAGCCTGCGACTGTGAGGTACAACCCAGGTACTAGAACACAGCAAATGTCGACGAAAATTACTTTGTTCAGAAATATTCTACACAGTAGGTACAGAGGGTTATTTCAGTATCGTCAGAACTCTAGAAACGCAGTTTAAAAACGAAAAGCCAGCATCTTTCGTCTTAAATTTACCACAGTGTTTTATGAAATGTTGCAAGTATCATAGATGCAGGTACAAGTATAAAGTATGACATCTGTGTTCATCCTATCGACCGTTCTATCTCTCGTTGACTCGACAAGCCTTGCGTGCAACATGCAACCGTTTCCGCTTTCCGTCGCTCGTCGTCGTCGTTCGTTGTTTTCCGTTTCCTGTCGAGTTTAATTTGTGCGACTGACGTCAGAGCATGTGACTAATCGACTCGCGTCGCTCAAGTCAGATACGGCCGGCTTTCTGCTAAATTATCTCACCACGAGTTCTCCATTGCTTTAAGACAATTTCTTGTCTGATAATTCGACGAACAGCAGCCCAAAAACGTTATACGTCAGCATCGCGTACAATTTGTTTCAAACGTTTGCGCAGGATAACAATGAAAAAAAATAAATGTCTCGTCCCACTAATGTCGCTTATAGTGCAAACTGTGTACACTTTTCTAAGCTTGACTTTTATTACCGTTTTGCATTGCTTTGTGCTGTAGACAGCTATGAGTAGAAAAACACAGCAAAGATGCGCGTTTTTTCCGTTACTCAATCAGCTAAAAGCACAACGGTTTATAACTGAGTTATGTTTTTCTCCTCAGTTAGTTTATTGATTGGCTTCGCCGTCTGGCCGTCGGCAATGGTTTATCGAACAAAATATCGACTACGTGTCATAACGTCTTCAGCGCGCATTGTATAATGATACCGCTATTGCTATTGCAGTTCTGTGCACTGTATGCGTGTCTGTCTTTTCGTCGCACGCATAAATAACGTACTCCCGAAACGGTCCAAAACACAAACGTACGGCTTTTGCCGCACGAAACAGTGATGACCCGGTTTCTGCGGTGACAATTCATGGTCGTTTGTTCTAGCATAGTAAAGAGTATGAATTTCAATTAAAGCGCCACTGCATAGCTACAAACAGTAATGATAGAAAGTCTCGTAAACAGTTCCGCTGGGATGGAAATCGATGATTTTTGATGACTTGAATAGGCTTAGTCATTAAGCATCAGTTTACAAACGCGTTACAAGCCAACGAGGTTTTTATCTCTCATTTGTTTTGAGCTTTTTGTAGTAAAACCGATATGCTAAATTGCGTTATTACAGGGTGTGTATTGCAGACGTTAAAGCTAGATTGAATAATGGATATTATGCACTACCAAGCTCTTGCATTAGTACATTAGCATCAGCCTTATAAAAAGTTTACACTATATTTTACAAATACGGCGCAAATACTTTGTTGATGTCTTAAGCGAGCTAAGACGGCGCAGGCTACGTTTCAATTTGTTTCCTGTGGATCATCACTCAGTACAGACGCCATTAATGTCTTTTTCCTGTTATAATATCAAGTTGTCAACCCAACGTGACGATGCCAATTACCAGCGTAATTAGCCTCGACGGCACCCGAAGGCACTGCATGCGACATCTATACGTCAGATTAAAAAACGAACAAAGTCTGACGCACATAAACATGTGTGACTTGTCGCATTAATCTGGTTTACGTTTATTGTCTGGGAGGATAACAGGGTAGGTGATTAGAACTACCATTACTTTTACATATGCTCAATAATAATGGTTAGTTTAGAATTGATATTTTGTGTGCTTCTTATTTGGTTCTTTCTGTAAAGGTTAAATTTTGTGTTTCATATGTGTTTATATGCGTGCATTGCCTGGAAAGGCCGTCATCGAAATGACCTGTACTATGTCGGGTGAGACGTTAAACACTACAGTCACTCACACACTAGTTAACGTTGGCTTCAAGACTACACGTTGAGTTGCTTATGGGGCTAAAACAAAAGTTTGAACATAGAGCTACCATTTCATTTTTTCTTAAGGAGAATGCCCTCGACTGCATGCACGTTTCCCAAAAAAACTCATACTAACAGTATAAACCGAAAGTAGACGCAAACCGTCGTCTAGTGAACTATCGGACTTGTCTCGTGTAGCAGAATTTTTGTCTTTATGACGGTAGTTTAAAGTTGCGCTTTTTGGCGCATATTGTACAATTCTAGAGATATTACGCCGATATATTGGTGCATGCAGCATGTGCAAGATTGGAACCATTTCGCGTGCAGTACTGTCACGTCATTCGTCCGTCGTAAACTTTGTACTGCAGCGATTCTCTCAGAAGTGCGTCTATATCCACAAAGGGACTGTACGCTCAAAACGATAACATTTCTCAACGAGGAGGCATTGTTTAGATTTGAAGTGATGACAGCATCGTTTTTGATGCTCTTGAACATTTTTCTTTTTTGATGCTATAAGGCTCATCTGTAATTGGAAATAAAAGTCGGTGTATTCACTACATCACTTGACGTGAGAGGAGTTCCGCATAAGAGTTTTGCCATTGGGGTGGGGTTTACGTAGTGTGTTTAGGGAAGGAACGATAGACACCCTTGGTCCCGATGGTTTCATGCTGATAACAAAACGATCTGTTTGTTGTTTTGTATGCACAGCCTGAGTGGTGGTTGGTGGAGCTGCCGCTGTCTCCAAGGCAACCGTCGTCATGACAACGACGAACTGGACGGATGACGTCACGGTCACCATGACGACGGCGTCGGGTGTTCAGGCCGGCGCTGGCGGTGGGTTATGGCGGTCTGCGTTGATCTTGTGCGTCTTCATTTTCATCATAGTAGGCACGTTGTCTCAGACCTTAGTTCAGCCCGCATCCTGCTCTATACCATGCGCCACACGTTGACATCACATCACCCTACTCTGTCTGTCGCCAGGTCTTCGGCTTCTTCCCAGCTACTGTCCGTGTATTTCAGAACATCTGGTCATTACTGTGGAAGGGTTTGAGCAGTGTTTCGGATGTTTTTCTGGTCCTCCATGAGTCCTATCTGGTACATCATAGTAGGCACGGTGCTGGGTAACACGCTGGTCTGTGCTGCGGTCGGCATCGTCCGGTGTCTGCGCACTCCGTCGAACCTTCTCATCGTGTCACTCGCCGTATCAGATCTGCTTGTCGCCTGCCTCGTCATGAGCTTCGCTGCCCACTACGAGGTGCTGCTGCAGTGTTAATTAGTCGCTTTTTCTGTCTTCTCTGCTTTTCTCTGACATTAGGACTAGGCGTATTAAATCTGTATCGTAATTAGGCCGCCGAAAACGGTAGTTTTCTTTCCAGTGGGCTTATGTTTTACCGCTGTTTGTTTATTTATTTTTTTTATTTTTATCGCCACGATATCTCCCAGCTCGATTTCTTGGCCGATCGTCGTGAAACTTTGACATGTCATCGGAAGCATGCTTAGGCCTATGCTCGATTTGATAATGTATAGGGGACCTTCACAAAAAATTCAGGAAGTAAAAACGTGCGAAATTTGTGGCGATTTCTAAAGATTTTGATACTTTGATCGCTAATATCTGCGGAACATATAAAGATATAGAAAGTGGACAAACAAATTGATTAACAGCGATTTCTCCCGCGTTCGAAATATGGCAGAAATTTGACGACGTTCTGATAAAACAATTTTGTTTTTATTGTGACAAGGTGTAGTTAATTTGCTCTGTTGTTCGTATAACATGTATTTTAAAAAATTAAGTATTAAGTGGATGTGGAAAACTACAAGACAGTTCTTTACGTAAAGTTTCTGTTATATGTTGCATGCTAAATATTATCAGAGTTGGCCAATGTTTCTCAAAGTTGTTTAAAAAATAAAAGAAAATTGACACGTTTTTTGATAGGACACGGTGTATATGTGTTCGCGCGCGTGTGTCTAATTGTGTTTACTTTCTGTCTGTGTGTGTGTGTGGTGTCTGTATAGTTGCACGGCGAGTGGACATTGGGTCAGCAGCTGTGTGACATGTGGACGTCACTGGACGTCATGCTCTGCACGGCGTCCATCCTCAATCTGTGCGCCATTAGCATCGACCGCTACTTCGTCATCACACACCCGCTGCAGTACGCCACCAAGCGCACCCCGCTACGCATGGCCATAACGACGACTTGTGCCACCTGGCGAATACAGACAGACTATGTTTTGCTATAAGCGCTAAAACTCTAGTCAGAAAATCGTTCTCGCTACGCATGGCAATGATGATCGTTGCAGTCTGGGCGCTGTCCGCTCTCATCAGTGTTCCAATGCTGGTCGTCTGGAAAGCCAGTCCGGTCGAGGGACAGTGCTACCTGAGCCAGGACCTCGGCTACCAGATCTACGCCACGGTCGGCGCTTTCTACGTTCCTCTGACAACGATGATTGTCATCTACTGTCGCATCTACATGGTCTCGACCAGGCTGGCCATGTCTGAGTCGAGGTCGCGAGGTTACAACGGCCGCGCGTCGCCCGGCGGTCGGTCGCTGTCCGACGGCGGGGCTCGCAACGTGCTCTGTGTCCCACTCACAGCACAGAGTGACGGACTGTGTCTCACGGAACTCGGGACGCCCTCTGGTGGCGGTGGCGGTGGCCGCGCGGGCGACGACGAGCTCAAGAAGGGCGCAAAGCGACGTCTTGGCGCAGGCAAATGCCTGAACGCATGCGCCCGTCTGCGTCGACGATGTCGCTTGAAGTCCAGACTGAATCGCATTTCGTCTTCGCACGACCGCAAGGCAACCAAGTCCAGTGAATTCCAGTCGGCCAACACGGTCAGTAGCAACAAAGTTTGTTTGCTTCAGTGAACCTTAAGTCAGATGCACCCACTGTCGGCAGGAAGATCTTATAGTGAATTCAGTAGATCGCAAGGCAACCAAGACTCTGGGTGTCATAATGGGAGCGTTCACGGCCTGCTGGCTTCCGTTCTTCCTGCTCGCTCTCGTCAAGCCGTGACACAAAAATAGCGCACTCTTTTTCTTGCCGTTAACAAGCAAGCTTCTAACGGACTCGGTTTATCGTCAAGCCGTGGTGTGCGGACCCGCAGACGTGCATTCCGCACAGTCTCAACAGCTTCCTGCTGTGGCTCGGCTACGCCAACAGTTTCCTCAACCCGATCATATACGCCCGGTTCAACCGCGACTTCCGCACGCCGTTCAAGGAGATTCTGATGGGTCGGTGTCGCGGTATCAACGACCGACTGCGCAGTGAGCGCTACGCCGAGCAGTTCGGTGACCCCGCGACGGATTCGTGCAGGAAGTCAAGGTCGTGGAGAGTTTCGGTGACCCCGCGGGCGGCGTGCGCAGCCATCGACCTTCAGTCGACACGGTCGTGCGATACAACTGTAGCCAGGGATACAC
>Ga0209367_1000061_pt1 | contig 64198 bp, 63 predicted proteins | sample WorMetLIZISLAND2_FD_187412 | JGI IMG/M metagenome (GOLD analysis project Ga0209367, IMG submission 187412) | Marine gutless worms symbiont microbial communities from Max Planck institute for Marine Microbiology, Germany - Olavius geniculatus... ...
AACCGTGTACCGATCTCATGCGAAGTTTGATAAGCAGCTGATATTCTTATCTTACCTTCTGATTTTCTAATCTTCTAATCTTCTAACCTTCTGCTTTTCTGACCTTCTGATCTTCTATCCTTCTGCTTTTCTGCCCTTCTCACCTTCTTTCTTTTTTCTCAAAGGTAGGATCTGGCACCCAGGTAACGGGATCGATAATAGGTGCTTGATAAAGACGAAATTTGTATTTTGCGGCCCCGTCGGGGAGCATGCAAAAAATTGCCGCTGCCGGTATAAATTCCGACATGTGATACCCGTCTCCCGCCCGCGGTTGCGAAAAAAACCAAATCGCCTTTGGCCAATTGACCGCGTTTGACCGGGATTCCGGCCCGCCACTGCTGGCCGGACGACCGCGGCAGGTCGAGACCGTTGAGCCGGTAAACCACCATCGTCAACCCACTGCAATCAAACCCTGCCTGCGGTGATGCGCCGCCCCATCGATATGGGATCCCGATATACTGCTTGGCAGTCCTGACGATTTCATTTCTCAGATGTTGGTTATCACCCGCGTGCCGCGAAGTGGCAGCGAAATCCTGCGGACCGACGATGAAATAATCCGCAATAACGCCCTTGGATATGAGGCTTTCAGCTTTTTTGAGGGCATCATATCGGGAAGCGTAGTTGCCGAAACGAACTTTATACAACCCCGTGTCATGACGAAAATGGTAGGCGTTTATTCCCCTTGACTTCAGCGTTGCGGTGAAACGCACGGCATTGTTCATCTTGGAAAAGGCGCCGACCTGGATGGTGTGCTGCACGGCAGGCAGACGGGTGTGCGACGGAGAGGTTATTTCTTCCCGCATATGGGCTGAATGTTCAGCGCAGCCCCATCCGCCGAGCAGCAGGGTCAAAGCAATCAGGAACTGCCTAAATTTTAGATCATTTGTCACTTTTGAAATGCAATGACTCTCTTAACATCAACACCAAATTATCGATCTGGTGTCGCTATGCGCCTTTTATGGGGATACCCCGATCAGCAGTTTCAGGATTACCGGAAATGCGACAAACGTGCCGATTGAACTGCCGAGATTGGTGAACACCACAACCAGAAGAATTCTGGTCACTTTGTTGCGCCAGAAACCGCGAACCGATAGGATATCATTCGGCAGGGTTTCCAGATCTTTCACCTTGGGCTTGCGCGAAAATGCTTCGACAAGCCCCGAGACCCAGCCGGCAGCGATCATCGGGTTTAGCGAGGTCAGCGGAGCTGCCAGGATGGAAGAAACAATGGTGGCCGGATGAGCCAAGGCAATGATTGCCCCCACGCCGGCCAGGATCCCGTTGGCGGCGACCCACCAAATCAGCATATCTTTGCCGGCTTTCGCACCGCCGTAGAAGAAACCGCCGATAAACATAGCCAGGATAGCCCCCGGAATGAGCCACTTCAAAATGCCGGTCATCTTTTTTTTGGGCGGCAGCTGTTCCAGGCTTTGAATATTGATATCTTTATCCCAGTATTTTTGAATGCCGGGAACATGACCGGCGCCTACGACCGCCACTATTTTGTTGCCGGGAGCATTTCTAATTTTGTGCGCCAGGTATTGGTCGCGTTCATCGATCAGAATATCTTTTAAAACCGGCAGCGATTTTCCGACCTCGGCCAGCAGGGATTCCAGAACATCCTCCTGCTTCATCTTTTCGATATCTTCTTCCTTGATGTCGCCAACTTCCCCCAGGGACAGGACCAACTGAAAGACGAGTTTGATTTTACCCCAAAATCCCATTGCGCGCCAGGTCCGCGAGAGCGTTGTGCGGATATCGCGGTCCGCCATATGAACTTCAGCACCGACTGCATCTGCGGTTTCGATTGCCTTGATCATTTCCGCGCCGGGATTAATATCGAATTTTTTTGCAATTCGTTTCTGAAACGATGCCAGTAGAAGATTGGAAAGCAGGAGGAAAGATTTTTTTTCTCTGATGACTTTGACAATATCTGTCTGCTGCCAACGCTCTTTCTGACGAATTGATTGATATCTGGATGGACACAATTCGACGCAAACGGTATCGGGCTTTTCGGCCTGAATGATATCTTCGACTTCCCGGGCACTTTCCCTGGAAACATGGGCTGTGCCAACCAGGATAATATTTTTGTCGCCGTATTCGAGGTCGTACCGCGTTTCAGGTTTCTCAGTCATTGACATATTGTAACATTTTCCCTTTATTTTTTGAATTCTAAACTATATTACATGTGGTGCCCTAAGGCAAGATCAAACTGGGAGGCAATTTATGCTGATTTATGATCAAATTTATTCGTGGGAGGGATTTGGGGGCGTATTGCGCCTTGCCAGCGGCAAATGCCGGCTGCGGATATTTGACCTTGAAAAGGATGACCGAACGGGACTGGCACATTTAAGGCCGATGATCATTATCGCCTCGGATGTTGCCGGCAGCCGGATGTCGGTACGCAGTTGCTGCGGTCACATTGCCACCGGTGTTGCCAGAGATTTCGCTATCAAGCCGGATCGGATGATGTTTGTCGAATATTATCCCCAGACGGTTTACGGCGAGCAGAAAAATCATGTGATTGCAGAAAAATACGACGTAGTGGATTTCAAATGGCATGAGGATAAAGCGATTCAACCCAAGTGGCGGGCGTTAAAGCCGCCCATGTTGGATATTGTCAAGAGTTTGATGGAAAGCACGAAAGTTGATGATTGATATACATGAAGATCAGAAGATCAGAAGGTAAGAAAATCAGAAGAGCAGAAGGTATGAAAAGCAGAAAATTAGAAGATCAGAAGATTAGAAATTTAGCCGATATTTTACTTTCCTTATACCCAGTGAGCATCTAACTCATCGGGAAGACCGCAAATATCACCATGCTCCAGACCGAGTGTGAAATGATTACCGGTGCCAGATTTTTAAAGTGCAGATACATGGCTCCCCAAAACGCTCCTGCGACGAAGGCGGCACCGATCAGCATGAAGTTGAATGACCAGATATGAACCGCGGCATAGATGGCAGTCGCCAATAACCATCCCTGCCAGCGACCGAACCGAATCACCAGATTTTTTTGCAGGTAGCCGCGCCAATAAAACTCCTCCGCCGGCCCGGTTATAAAAAAAAGCAGCAGCGCAATTATCCACATCGAAGTTCCGGTGCCCTTGGCATATATTCCCCCGATTTGCTGGCCGGCAAAGGGCAAGATGGCTGCAGAAACGGCTTTGCCGGTCCAAAAAATAAAATACAGTGCGGCGGCTGATAAAAGACCTGCTATTATGGCGCGGCCGTCGAATCTAAGCTGATCCTTTGAGGGAGGCTGCAGCCAGAATGATATTAAAGCCAGACCTCCGGCTGAAAAGGCTATCTTTATCCAGAATATGGACCAGGCAAGATAGAATGTGATGAACCACAACGCCGATGCCAGCAGGACGGTCCCGATCAGGGGAATCGGTCGAAATTTTTCGGGGGTCAAAATATTCCCTCCAGAACCAACGATAAAACCAACAATACCCCGAACGCGGTATCCAACTGGGCTGTGCGGGCATCGGCATCTGCCGGTATCTGCTTCATCATCAGGCGCAGTAGTTTCAAAGCCAGCGGCAAGGACAACAATACAATTAACGACCACAGGTATAACGGTCCGAAAATCGACATCAAGATGACCGCCAGATAAGCGATCACCACCAGGACAAGGTAAAGCAGCAGCCCCTGGCGTTGTCCTAAAACAATGGCCAGGGTCATGATGCCCTTGTCCCGATCGTGTTTGATATCGCGAATATTGTTGGCCAGCAAGACCAGAGCCACCAGAGCACCGAACGGCAGGGAAATCCAAAAAGCATCGAGGCTGAATGTCTGACGCTGGACAAAGTAGGCGCCCGCCACCATCAGCGGTCCCCACATTAGAAAAACCGATACTTCTCCCAACGCCTTGTACTTATATTTTAAGGGAGGTGCCGTGTAGGTCAGGCTGGCGATAGCCCCGGCCAGGCCGATCCACATGAGCGTCCAGCCGCGGATCGCGGCCAGATATATACCGAGCAGAATGGACAGCCCGTAAAGACTGTACGCCGCAGTTTTTACATGGCCGGCGGCCAGTTTCCCTTCAACCAGAGGGTGGGGCCGGTATTGCGCGGTGGAGACTTCCTGGGTATCGACGCCGCTTTGGACATCATAGTAGTCGTTGATCAAGTTCGTGGCGGCGTGCATTAGAACCGTTGCGAGCAGGGTAACCAGATATAGTCCCCAGGAAAAGCCGCCATCGATAGCACCCAATGCACTGCCGACGCTGACGGATATGGCCGTCATGGTAAACGACCAGGGGCGGCTGGCTAGAAACCAATTGCGATAGATATTCATCGATTGCGGGTTGACTCCTTATAATTTTTAGCCTGAAAATAGAGTTTGCCGGAAAGGATGTCAAGGGGAAAGGTTCGGAAGGGGGAAGTGGGAATGCGGAAGTTGGAATTCGGAAGGGGGAAGTGGGAAGTTGGAATTCGGAAGTCGGAATGCGGAAGTCGGAATGCGGAAGGTTAGTCAAGTCGGAAATCTGATATCATAGCGCCAGGACGGGTTTAATATTGATCTTTTCGATAGCCCTCGAGCGCGAGAATCGCGAAAAAATATTTTTAGACAGTTGCGGATCTCATCATTCCCCCACCGGCGGTAATCCGTTGATTATTGTGACTTTACAAGGTGCGATTAGTATTCTCCCACGCCTTGGTTTTTCCGACTTCCCACTTCTCCCTTACCGCGTTTCTCTTGCGGCGGCCGCCTTTGCTTTTTTGGCTTGAATTTCGGCCTGCTCAACGAGCGCTTCCGCTTCGCTTTGAGCCGCCTCGGTTTCATGTTTTAACCGTCTTATCCGTTTTCTGAATTTTTTCCTTTTCCATTTCCTGTTGCTGAGTTTTCGAATATACTCCTGATTATCCTGAGTTTGTTCCCGGGCCCGTTCCACAGCTGTCCGGGCCCGCTTTTCAGCCTTGCGGGCCTCGGCTTCTGCGTGTCGGGCGGCCTCGATTTGATCCTGACGCTCATAGCGTTGACGCTGCTGTTGTATTTTGCGGTCGATGGCCTCCTGTTCCTGAGGGGATTTTTCTTTATATTCGACAATATCTGCCAACTCGGCATCGGGAGGGGGCGGGGTGTCGGTAATGTGCGTTACCCCGTTTTCATCGATCCAGGTATAAATCTGTTGGGCAACAAGGTTGGGTGCAACAGATAGGATCATCACACAACTAATCGTAAATATAACGAATTTCAAATTTGGATTCCTCAAACTGCCGGCATATCGATCGGATTTGCAACCATCAATTCATTATATTCGTATACTACATGGCTGTCAAATTGCGGGATTTTCGATTGCGAATTGTCGATTGTATCGATTGCGGATTGCAGGTTTTGGATTGCGGATTGATGGACGGAATGGGGCGCAGAGCGTAGAACGCATGGCGCAGAGTGCATGGCGCATGACGCATGACGCATAGCGCATAGCGCATAGGGTAAATGCTGACGTCGGGGTTGCGGGAGTCGGGTATGGCGCATCGGGTAAAGGTTGACTTCAGGGATGCGCGGGATTATGCGCCACGCACCGCGCTTCCTGCGCTTTGCGCTCTGCGCCATGCGCCATGCGCCATGCGCCGTGCGCCATGCGCTCTGCCTTTTGCCGGTTTCCTTCAGGTCGTGTTCTAAGCTTGCCAGAATTTTTTCAAAGCGTCGGCAACCTGGTCCTGATCCCTCACGGTGTTGATTTCCCATTGGTTGAGCAAGAGGGAACGGTAACGGCGGGTGGCGTAACGCTGGTCGATCAAAAGAACCGCCCCCCGGTCCGTTTCGCTGCGAATCACACGCCCGGCTGCCTGAAGAACACGATTGATACCCGGGTACTGGTAGGCGAACTCGAAGCCCGCGTTTAAGGTTGCGGCAAAGTATTCCCGAATCAATTCCCGTTCCAGGCTAATTCCGGGAAGCCCAACCCCCACTACAACGGCTCCCGACAAGCGCTCACCCACCAGGTCGATACCTTCGCCGAAGATGCCGCCCATCACGGCAAATCCCACCAACGTTTTGGAGTTATTCCGCTTAAACTGCTGCAAAAAGGCATCTCTCTCATTTTCGCTCATTGATGGAGTTTGCAGGATATGATCGCTGTCAGCATAGTCTGATCTATAAATTTCATAAACCATCTTCAGATAGGCATAGGAAGGGAAAAACACCAGATAGTTGCCTTGCTTTTGGTCAATAAAGGTCTTGATCACGCTTGAGATCTTTTGTTTGGTGCTTTCCCGCTGGCGATATAGGGTGGAGATCCGATTGGATATTAGCAGCCGAACATTGTCAGCCGGAAAAGGTGAACGCAACAATAATTGGCCGGCATTCTTATCGCAGCCAAAGATTTGCCGGAAATAAGCCATGGGGGTCATGGTAGCCGAAAAGAATACCGCCGCTTTGCAGCGCTTTAAAGCATCCTTCAGCTGGATAGACGGATCAACACAAAAAAGCTTTAATTTCAGATTGTTGTCTATTTTTTCAAAGCAGGTTACGTAGCTCTCATCATATCGCTCAGCCACCCGCATGAAGGCCGAAATCTGAAAATACAAGTCGAGCAGCACTTCGCGATAGGCAGCCTTGATGTTGCGCCGCAGCCAACGTTCGGTGATCAATAAAAATTTGCGCAACGGCGGAAAAAGACTATCCGGCGGCTCCTTATCGTGGCGTACGAGTCCGAACTCCTCACATTTTTTCCGGGCTTTGATCATCCATGAGTTGATTTTGCCAAGGCTTTTGTAAACTTGGGGCAGTTCACGGTGAACGGCGCGACGAACATCCAGCAGGGGCTGTTTAAAGATCTCGGCCGAAAACATCTCCCGTGATCGGTCCACCAGGTTGTGGGCTTCATCGATCAGGAACGTGAAGTCGCCGCCGTCTTCCATGAAAAAGCGCCGTAAATAGACCCGCGGATCAAAGGCATAGTTGTAATCACAGATTATGCAATCCGCCCAGAGTGACAGTTCAAGGGAAAATTCAAACGGACAGACCCGGTGGGAGTGTGCAACCTGCTCGATCGTTTCCCGGGTAAACGCATCCGCTGCAAATATATCCTTAAGCGCATCATTGACCCGGTCAAAGTGTCCGCGGGCAAAATCACATTCTTCCGGATTACAGCTCGAATCCGGATTAAAGCAGATCTTCTCCTTGGCGGTGATGGTCAGGGACTTCAGCTTTAGCCCCCGGCGACGAAGTTCATCCAACGCTTTTTGGGCGGCGATACGCCCGGTGGTGCGGGCCGTCAAATAGAATATTTTGGTGTCGGCGCCCTGGGCTATGGCTTTTACCGCCGGAAAAACCGCCGCCATGGTTTTACCGATACCTGTGGCGGCCTGGACCAACAGCTGGCTTTCACTTTTGATGGTGCGATAAACACCGACGGCCATGTCGCGCTGGCCCCGGCGATAGGTATCAAAGGGAAATTGCAATTTGCGGATGGAGTCATCACGCGAAATCTTCCAACGGACAATGGTCTCGGCCCATTGCAGATAATCGCCTACCAGGCTCCGGTAAAACGACTCTAGTTCCTCGATGGTGCAGTGTTTTTGAAAATTCCGAATTTCACCGGTATCCAACTGAAAATATGTCAGCCGGGCGTCAACCTCACTCAGGCCGTGTTCGTTGGCAAAGATATAAGCATAGCACTTGACCTGTCCCCAGTGCATGGGATTTTCATGCTGTTCAAAATGTTCCAAGCGTCGGGAGGTAGTTTTAATTTCTTCGACGACAATGGGATCGCAGTCCCGATAGACGCCATCGATCCTACCGCCGATGGTTAGCGCAAAAAGCTCGGCTTCGATGCTGTGTGAAACGGCTACTTCAGCCTGATAATTATCGGGACGGGAATGCTGGATTTTTTGATGGATTCGGATTGCCTCCACCGGATGGGCCGAAGACAGGAATTCGAAAGCCAGATCTCCTGATCGCAGAGAATACGCAACCAAATCACGAACGGCTATTTTCAGAACCTTTTTCAATATCCAAGCTCGACAACCCTTTGAAAAATAATTAATGTTTCCTAAGGGCGGACATTCAATTTATGCTTTAACAAGTTGAATTATAAAATAATTATTTCAAGCGACGACGGCGATCAAATCTGTGGTAATCATCCGAAACCGAGCGGCATGGCAACGCCTCGAAAAAAAATATCAGAAAAAACCCCAATGGTAAAGCACCTAACGCCAGTTCGCCGATCAACAAAACAATTAATAAAGTATTGAAAAATTTTGAATTTTTAGTATTCTTGTCTTGACTTTAATCAAATTTCGCTACACAAATACTAGAAGAAATGTCTGCCAGAATCAAACCGCATTGACATCTATCCAGGGAAACATATTATGACTGATCCAAATCTTCAGCTAAAAAATAAGGTTATCCCGATCAAAATACAGTCCCAGGTGATTTTTAAGGACATCATCGGTCACGGATCGGCCATGCAAAGAATATTCAGAATTGTCGAGAAAGTGGCTGCCAGCGACACGACCATTATGCTCAACGGCGAGACGGGAACCGGAAAAGGATTAATTGCCCGGGCCATCCACCTGGCGTCAGGCCGAAAAGAAAAGCCTTTTGTTCAGATCAACTGCGGTGCCACACCTGAAGGATTATTGGAAAGCGAGTTTTTTGGTTACCGGCGTGGCGCGTTTACCGGTGCGACCGCAGACAAGGCCGGCAAATTTGAAATGGCCAAAGGCGGTACCATATTTCTGGATGAAATCGGCGACATGAGCGCCGACCTTCAAGTAAAGGTATTGAGGGTGCTGGAAGAGGGCGAATTCGAGCGCGTCGGCGGCCATGAGACCATCAAATCCGATGCCCGAATTATTGCCGCAACCCATCGAGATCTGGAAGAAGAAGTTCAGAAAGGCAATTTTCGTGAAGATCTTTTCTACCGGCTTTATGTTATTCCGATCATGCTGCCGACTTTAAAAGAGCGCCAAGGCGATATCCCGTATTTGGTTTCATATTTTTTAGATGAATTTCGTCCTCAAAAGGAGGGTCAACCAGCCAAAATATCGGATAAAGCCATGAAAATTTTGGTGAATTATTCCTGGCCCGGGAACGTCAGAGAGCTTAGAAACTTAATCGAAAGGATCGTGGTACTAAACGAAGGCGAGGAGATTTTGCCGGAAGACCTGCCTGAAAAGCTTAGAATTGATGGTGGCCGGATGACCCAACGTAAGTTTGAGGTCGACGGAGAAGGGATTTCCTTTAACACCGCGGTCAGTGAATTTGAAAAGGCGCTCATTATCAGTGCCCTTGAGAAAACAAACTGGGTAAAAAACAAGGCCGCCCAGCTTTTAAAGATAAAAAGAACAACACTGGTTGAAAAAATTAAGCGGTACAAATTGGGAAAGGACACCGGGTCTGACAATTAATCGAGATCACCCACTTTTTACACGAATATGAGGTTCGCATATACCCATTCATGTTGATGCAGGAGTCAGCTATTGGTCTGCATTGAGCCCATAATTATAAACGCCGGCGAGTTGAGTTGGAGGTAGCCATGAAGGAGTTTGAAATCTTATTTGTGGATGACGATAGAACGATATTATCGCTGGTAGAAGAGTATCTTACCGCCTTCGATTACAGAATCATTGCCGTGGATAACGGTCTCAAGGCGCTCGAACTCATCAAAGAAAAAGAATTTGATGTGGTCTTCACCGATTTTAAAATGCCCGATATCGACGGACTCGAACTGCTTTCCGTGATCAAAGAATACCGGCCTGCTACCGAGGTGATCATGGTGACCGGCCACGGCACCATGGAATCAGCCATACAGGCCATGAAGTTCGGCAGCTATGACTATATCCAAAAACCCTTCAAGTTGGATGTATTAAGAATTCTAATCGATAAAATCATTGAAGCCAAAAAGTTAAAACAGGAAAATATTGTTCTGAAATCTCGCCTCAAAGAGCGGCATCGCTACGATGAACTGGTTGGAATCAGTCTCAAGATGCGTGGAATTTACGAACAAATCGATCGCATGAGTCAAAGCAGTCCGAATGTATTGATTCAGGGGGAAAGTGGAACCGGAAAGGCATTGACCGCTCATGTCATTCACCGACGCAGCCATCGGAATGATAAACCCTTCAAATCTGTGAACTGCAAAAGTTTTGCCAAGGGAATCGCCGAGGATCAGTTGCAGGCGCACGCCATCAGCCTTTTTGAATCCGTGGCCGGCGGCACCGTTTTCTTTGATGAGATCGCTGAAATAAGCCCCGGCATTCAAACTCAAATCAGCCGGGCATTCAAAGCGTACAGCCTCAATCAGGCTGCCGCCGACGGAAATCCGGGAACCGGCACCAGGATATTGGCCGCAACCAACCGGAACCTGGAAAATGCCGCACGCAAGGATATTTTTGATGTGGAATTTTTTAACTGCATCAATGACGTCAAAATTGAGATTCCCCCGCTCAGAGATCGCAAGGAAGACATTTGCCTGCTAATAAACCATTTCTTGAATAAATTCAGTCTTAACAATGAAAGTAAAGTTCTAAACGTGTCTCCGTCTGCTCTGGATGTACTGTTGCGATATGATTGGCCGGGAAATGTCATTCAATTGGAGAATGTAATCGAAAGAGCCTTTGCTTTGCGGGTGGATTTGACCATCGAACTGGATGACCTGCCCTCTGAGATAAAAACCTTCGGGGAGATAACTAAATCAGCCAGGGCCTGATATCGGACCTCACTTATTTGATTTCATTTTTCAACTACAAAATGTACCCGGCGGTTTTTCGACCGTGCCTTTGCCGCGTTGCCGCTGTTTTTGGGTTGCTCGTTGCCATAGCTGACGGCGGTTATGCGCCGCGATGGGACACCCTGGCCCATCAGAAATGATTTTACGGCCCCAGCCCGCCGATCTCCTAGCGCCAAGTTATATTCCTTTGAACCCGGTTCGTCCGTATGGCCTTCCACGATTATGTTGAGATCCGGATTTTTTTGCAGCCACCGGGCCTTGGATCGGAGCAGCTCCCGGGCTTCAGACCCGAGGCGATAGCTGCCTTTATCAAAATAGACATCTTCACGCATGAATTTGAGAATTTCTCCCCGCAGGGCACGCTCTGTCACTGCGCGTTCCCGCTCCATTTGTTCTTTGTTTTTTTGAGCTTCCAAATCCTCTTTCTGCATGTCGGTTTCGGCCTCCGGGGGCTCCGTCATTTTTTTTGAGCAGGCCGGCAACAAAATCAGAATGGGAAGCATCACGAATAAAACGATCGCAAGGTGCAGTAATTTACGCATATTTTTCTCCTAGATCCGGACGGTGTAGTGGTTTGAAGCGGTGTTAGTTGTAATTGTCAATTATAATATAATAAGCTGAAGATGTAAAATTTTTGTGAGGTTTGCATATTTCAGGGTTCAGAGGTTCAAAGGTTCGGAGGTTCAAAGGTTCGGAGGTTCAAAGGTCCAAGGTTCAGAGGTTCAAAGGTTCAAGGTTCAGAGGTTCAAAGGTTCAAGGTTCAGGGTTCGAAGGTTCAAGGTTCAGGGTTCGAAGGTTCTGGGATCGGGGTTCGAAGGTTCTGGGTTCGGGATTCAAAGATGGAAGATTGAGATTTATTATTACTGCCATTCTCATGGATGGGTAGAAGTGGCTTTTTCCGACATCCAACTTCATTTCAAGTTACTTTTACCTGTCCGCTTCAGCTTGGAGGGCGAAGGGCGGAACCCGGAACCTTGAACCCGGAACCTGCAACCTTGAACGCATACCTCCCAAATACGTAAATGGCAACCAATTCGAAAAATTTGAAATAACACTTGACAGGATAACCTATTCTGATATAGTTCTCACTATGAACGATTTTAGGACCGACATAAAACACGATGTATCAGAGTATCAGTTAGAGCAATTCCAGGAACTTATAACAAAACTGTTTCAATGTTGCCAGGAACGGATGCAGTATCAATGTGATCGCTTCCAGCTGCCGGATGCAGAGCTCCGGTGCCTCGGCCTGTTTGGCGAAGAACGCTATCTGACTGCCAAAGGTATTGCACTTAAAATGAACGTGGTTAAAAGCCGGGTTTCCAAAATAATTGACGGACTGCTAAAGAAAAACCTGATTCAACGTATCAAGGATCCCGAAGACTCCCGGGTCAGCCTTCTCAGTTTGACACCGGATGGTCAAAAAAAACTTAATGAAATCAATAGTTTTCTAAAAAATATCCATAGCCAGGTGTTGTCACAGATGGCGCAAGATCAACGCCAGGCCATGTTGACCAATCTGGATATTTTGAAGGCTTCCATGGAGGCGGTCAAAGAGTTGATGGTGTAGTGGGATGCAGTTTTTTTCGGTGGCTTCGGTGGAACGAATAGCAATCGATTCATATTTTCCAGGAAAATTTTTTTGGCGATAAAGTTCATACAGTAAACTATATTCAAGGTGTTTATTTTCAACATATTTAAATAATTTTAAAAAAAATGTTAATACTATAACCGAAGGAGGATTGTCATGGATATGCAGAATATTGAAACCCAGTTGGAGGAGCTTAAGGCTCAAGTTGAAGCCGTCAGCAAGAAAACCGCAGAAAATAAGTTGGCGATGGTTGTCTTCAGTGGTGATATGGACAAGGTGCTGGCTGCTTTTGTGATTGCAACCGGGGCTGTCGCGATGGGTATGGAGGTCGTGATGTTTTTCACCTTCTGGGGAACTCCGGTTCTCAGAGACAAAAAAAAGAAAGTCGGCGGCAAAGACATGATGGGTACCATGTTCGGCGCCATGCTGCCCAAAGGCACCGGCGATGTGAAATTGTCCAACATGAATATGGGCGGCATGGGTACCGCCATGATGAAGTCCCTGATGAAAAAGAAAAATGTGGCTTCGTTGGAGGAGATGCTGACCCTGTCTGAAGAACTTGGTGTCAAAATTTATGTGTGTGAGATGTCGATGGATCTGATGGGTTTCAGCCAGGATGAATTCATTGATTACGATGATCTGGGTTTTGCCGGCGTCGCGACTTTTCTGGCCGAGGCCCAAAACGCAAAAGTACAGCTCTTTATCTAGAACGAACGTTGAACCTTGAACCCCAAAACAGGAGAAAAAAATGAGTGATGATGTGCAAGTTACCAAAGTACTTGATCTGAAAGGATTGGCATGTCCGATGCCGGTTGTCAAAGTCAGCAAAGGAATTAAAGAAGTTGAGGTCGGCCAGGTCATCGAGGCCCACACAACCGATCCCGGATCTTTAACTGATTTTCCGGCCTGGGCCAAAACCAGCGGTAATGAAATCGTAAAAACCGACCAGGAAGATAAACTGATCAAATTTTTCATTAAACGATTGGTCTAGCAGAGCGCCCGGGGCATGGGGCAGGGCGCATAGGGCAGGGCGCATAGGGCATAGCGCATAGGGCAGAGCGCAGAGGGCAAAGCGCAAGGCGCATAGGGCATGGGGCAAGAATAAAGCATAGAAGATCGGCAGATTCACGCCACACGCCACGCGCCATGCGCCACGCGCCATGCGCCACGCGCCATGCGCCATGCGCCACGCGCCACGCGCCATGCGCCATGCGCCACGCGCCACGCGCCATGCGCCATGCGCCATGCGCCATGCGCCACGCGCTATGCCCTATGCGCCATGCGCTCTGCGCCATACGCTGCAGTCGGGAGGCGATTGTGCAAACACTGATATATTTCATTTTGGTGCCGATGGTCTATCTAGCGGCAGCAACTTTTTTCATCGGCACCGCCCTGAGGTTGATCAAAATTTTTCGGGAACCAAAACATCCCACCACCCTGCAAATTTACCCCGAGAAAAAGCCGCGATGGTTGTGGGCATTGCATGATACTTTTTTGTTCCCCAGCGTTCGGAAACACAAACCGGTCTTTTGGTTTTTTCTGATGGTTTTTCACGTTTGTCTTCTGTTTCTGATCATTGGGCACCTGGAGTTGTTTGGTGAAATTGCGATTTTTCAAATCGTTCCCCATGAGATCTTTCTGGGGCAAGGATATATCGGACTGATTCTGGCCATTGCCCTGCTTTATTTTCTTTTTCGACGCTTTTCATCACCGGTCAGGGATCTGTCCGTACCGGAAGATTATTATCTTCTGATATTGCTGTTTCTGATAGTCATCTTCGGCAGCGAGATGGATTGGGCCAGGCGGTGGTACGGGTATGAGGAAATGACGGTGGAAGACTACCAGGCGTATCTTTGGAGTCTGCTGACACTGAAGCCCGATTTGCCGGTGGCCGTCACCGATTCCGGGCATTCTTTCATGCTGGTGCTGCACATTTTTTTTGCCAATGTATTTTTAATCTGTTTTCCGTTCAGTCAGAGTATGCATTCGTTTTTGTCGCTGCCCATGAATAAGCTGAGAACGGGATAGGGTTAATTGTCGGAATCAAGGTGTTGGCTACCCCCTCGGTTGTGAACGCCCAATTTGCTCGATAGAGGAAACTATGAAAAATTCAGTAAATTCCAAATAGCAAATAAATTTAAATTACCCAAATTCAAAATTTCAAACAATACTTTATGGTCTAACCACTCGATAATTTGCAATACAGACCAAATAGCGAAAGTGACGCTAGATATTATCCAGACCAAATTGATGTCATTTGGCAGCGGGCTGTAGAGATTTTTTGTAACTGATTATTGGGATTTGGATATTATTTATGATTTGGTGCTTGTAATTTGAAATTTTATCCAGTTCAGGCATGTTACTAATAATTTGCAGCATGATTACACTTTACATGAGATTTTCAAGGATTCGATGATGGATCAGAAAACTCGGGATGAATTGCTGGCTCTATTTCAAAGTAAACTCAATGAAGCGATGCGGTTTTACCTGGAAACCTGCACCCGGTGCGGTGTCTGCACCGAAGCCTGCCATGTGTACGCATCCATGGGCCAGGTTAAGTACATCGCCGCCTACCGGGCCGAGATCGTTCGCCGGCTTTACAAAAAATATTTCAAAGGCCGGGGAAAATTTTGGCCCTCGGTCGGCGAAGCCAAAGAGTTGACCGAGATGGCCCTTGAAGAACTTTATGAGGCGGCCTACTCGTGTACGGGATGCCGCCGCTGTATGGTATACTGCCCCTTCGGCATCGACACCCAGATGATTATGTCGATTGCCAAACTCGTGCTGGTCGGGGCCAATGCCGAGCCGGAGATCCTGACCCTGCTGGCTGACACTTCCGTTGAAAAAGGCAAATCCATAGAGCTTTTCAAAGAAGGTTTTCTTGAGGGCGTCAAACGGCTTGAAGCGCAAGTGGTTGAGAAATGGCAGACCGAAGCCGGCCGAACCGCCATACCGGTGGATGTCGCCGGTGCCGACTTGCTGTATGTCGCTCTGGCAGGCGCCCATTCGATAATTCCGGCAGCTGCCATTTTTAATGCTGCCGATGAAAATTGGACCTTGAGCTTTTTTGAAGCCGTGAATTTCGGTGCGTTTGTGGGGGATCCATCCAAAACGAAATTGATTTTAGAACGCATCGTCAATGAAGCCAAACGTCTGGAAGTCAAAGAAGTCTGTGTGTGTGAATGTGGCACGGCCTACCGGGTCATGAAACAGATGTCCGGCAAACACAGCTTCAACGTATCCTCCATCACTGAAGTGCATGCCCGCTATCTGCGTGAAGGGCGTATTAAGTTGGATAAGTCAAAGCTCAGCGGCCCCGTCACCTACCACGACCCCTGTCAGATTGCCCGCAACGCCGGGGTGTATGACGAACCACGCTATATCCTGGACCATTTGACCGATGATTTTCGCGAGATGAGCCGGGAGCCCAAATACAATTGGTGTTGTGGCGGCGGGGGCGGACTGGTGGCCCTGGGAGAAGAAACCTTGGACTTCAGAATGAAGTCCGCCCGAGTAAAAGTGGATCAGGTTAAGGCCACCGGTGCCGCAATCCTGGCGACCGCCTGCGAGAACTGTCATACCCAACTCAGCAATTTAAATGATCAATACAAAATGGGAGTTGACGTAAATTTTTTAAGCTCGATGGTGGCGGATGCGCTGGTGCGCGAATGAGGGTATCTATACGATTTTAGATTTTGGATTTATGGTGCGCCGTCTATTTTATAAATTGTTAGAGCGACACGCGGCGCAAGCGCCTGCGCTGGGCGAGCGATAGTACCAATCCGAAATCTGAATTCTAAAATTCCAAATTCATTAATGTATCAATGGAGTGAACAACGGACGGTAATTGGGGCAGTCGGCATGATCTCAAATTATGCGACCTGCCTGTCCCCCTGATTGAGGACAGACAGGTCGCTCCCGGGAAAATTTCCACCTTTCCCAATTCTTATTTACAAATTCCAATTTTCTCGGCCCATTTTATGCCTTCGCAATCTCCCTGTTTGCAGGATATTTGAAAATCCCGGCAGGCCTGGTCGTTATTATCCAACTGGTAGTAGACCAATCCGCGATTTAAATGGGCCTTGGCATATTGGGGTTTGAGTCTCAGGCTCTGGTTATAATCCTTGAGCGCCAATTGATACTCGTCCAACTCATAATAGGAATTGCCGCGGTTATTATAGGCTACCGCATTGCCGGGGTCCATTTTGATCGCCGCATTGTAGTCCTTGACGGCCTTTTGATATTGCTCTAAATCGTGATAGGCAAGCCCCCGGTTGCTATAAGCAGCCGCCGTATTTTGTTTGCTGCTGATGGCGCGGTTCCAATAGTTGACGGCCTTATTGGGATCCTTATATCTGCCTTTCTGCCACAGCGCCAGCGCTTTGTGACCCCAGTCTTCATTCCGCTTTGACAACTTTCCGGACGAATTTGCTTTTTTCGTTTTTGAGGTCAATTTGAATTTAGGAGTTTTTTTCGATGTTTCCACATTGGAAAATTTGACGTCGCCGCCAGCAGACATTTCCTGGAGGTACTTCGGAATCATCAAGGCACTGCTGACGCCCATCACCGGGACCATGACCATACCCAGCACGGTAAGTATGCTCCAGGTCGCCATAAGTTTGGTCATCCCCAGCTGTTTGTGCTTCATCCAGCCCCAGATAAATGTGTATATACTGCAGAAAAATCCGAGGATTCCTTTTAGTGCCCCTTCGTTTTTAAATAATTTGACCAGGACGATAAAAAAGAAAACCAGGCACAGAAGATTTATGAGAACCAATCCGATACCCATACCCATTGCCATTATCATGATTATTCCCCTCTCAAATAAAGTCGAAAAGTCTCAGCAACCAGTAGACCAGCATGCTCAGCAGCAAGATTGCTGTAATACCCGATTTTTGTTCCAGCCGTTCGACCCTGCCCGCAAATTTATTCAAATGGGCGGCCGGCAACCCGATCGCCGCAACCAGCATCATTAATACGATCAGAACAACCGGTGCAAAAGCATGTGTTTGAACGGCTGTTTGCCAGTGCCCCTGAAGCAAGCTCGCCATTGCATTCGACATGCCGCATCCCGGGCAAATTATGCCCAGCGTTCCATAGATCGGACACTGCCAGCCTGTGATTTCCGTGAATACGAGCAACAGTTGAGCGATGCCAAACATCAGGAAAAATCCGGTCGCTCGCCTGTTTTGCAGCAGAGGCGCCAGTAGCGGTGTAAAAAATCCGTTTCTCGCCCGATGGCTAATGGAATCGCTCCGGGCTTTCGTATTTGTGCCCCGCCGATATGCCGGATTGTATGACTCGGCGATTTTATTGATCAGAAACTGCAATACTCTGCTCCGGTCGGCCTGGTTCTAAAGTAAGATATCGGCTGATGTGGCAAAAGCTTTAAATTTTTTGAAAAATAAACGGGAACGGGATGCGGGTTACGGGTTGCGGGATGCGGCGGATCGGCGTTCGGCATTCGGCATTCGGTATAAGGTTTAAGGCATTTCGGCGTTCGGTATTCGGCATGGCTTGGGTATAGTGCAGGGGTCTCACCCTCTCACCTTCTCACCCTCTCACCTTCCCAACTTCTGTCCTCAGTCCTCAGTCCTCAGTCCTCTGACCTCAGTCCCCTGCCCTCTGTCTTCTGTCCTCTGCTTTCCAATCGCCGAGGGCCACAGAACCAGACTCGTGCCTTCTTTTTCAAAGCCGCTGTTCAGCAATTGATTTGCGATTGAACTCCGGGCCGCCGGAAGATTATTGATTTGATGGATTTCGAGCCGTTTGGCAGGCCTGATCGGAACGGGCATTTTCAAATATTCATGAAGTCTGTTTGCAATCAGCCGCCAGTTTTGTTGGGATAGATCCTGATAAACCGAAAGTCGCCGGAAAAATTGCTCACCCACCATCACGATCTCACCGTCCACAAGCACCAAGTGATTGGAAGACGATCGAATCAATTTCAGCGGGTTACCCCGGCGATCCAGCCGGCCCCAATCGACGCCGGCGCCAAAAGGCAAGGCCGGGTCCAGGCTGCTAAGCAAAACCGGGCCCCCGTCTCCGGCCCCTGGCGAGCGGCATAATTTTTCAAGCATTTCCAATGCCTCGGGCAATGCAAACTGAACCCCGGACAGGCCGGTCACAAAATATCCGCGACGGATCTCACCCTGCCACTCCAGGCGCTTCAGCATTTGAAAGATTCGATACCAGTCGGCAAGGCCATGCTCGCGGCGATACCATTCTTTGACCAGGATTCCGTACCGCTGGAGCAATAAACGCGCCTGGGCCTCGATCCGTTCGCTTTCCGCCATGGGTTCGCCTAATATGGCAGTTGAGATCGTCAAAAACCAGCGACCATCCTGGAGTCGGCTACGTTGCTGCAGCATTTTTCGCAGGTCGGACCGTGATGAATCCTTCGATCGAAACCGGGGGCGCAGGCCCGTGGACGGCGAGACCGCCGGTCGTGATCTCAGACCCCGCCGGCGGGCTGGGGATCGGCCCGGATTTGAGTGCAATACGGTAAGCAATGCTTGATAATTCTCACAGCTTACCAGACCTTTTTCAGCCAACTCCTTCAAGGCCGGGTGTAATTGGACAGACGTCAAATCGGATCCCGATTCCAGATCCCGTCCATAGCTGGCACCATTTTCACGCAAAAAATCAAAGACCACTTTAGCGGCCGGTCCCAATTTACCCGCCGCCGTCAAAAGAACTTGTTGGTCGTCAAACAGGTTGCCTTCACCCCGCAGGCGAAACTCGACATATCTTCGTCCTGTATTTCCTTGGCGTCCAGTGTGCACGATGATATTTCCCTGGGTAATATGGTCCTCAAATTCCACCAGGTGCTCCTGCCCATTGAATCTCCCGGCCTTCGAATAGCGGGAGCACAAAATTTCGCGTTCGAAAAAATACAGCGGAAACCGATAACCGCGATAGCGCTGGATAACCTCACGCCAGTGTTGTCCCGGGCAATCAACGCGGTGCCATTGCAAAAGAAAACGGTGAAACAAGCTGCGATCCGCCGGTTTGATCACGGCCCGTCGCCGGGCAACGGCTGTGCGATATAGCCGGGTGAAATTATGCCGATCACACCATTGCTCTTCCAACCGCCCTTCGATCAGGTGACCGCGGACCACCTCTTTGCGGGCCAGCATTCGGTCTAAAATTTCCGGCAAATTGGATTGTTTATATGCCAAATCGTCTGCAATCTTGTCGATCGATACCGGTCCGCGCACCTGCAGATAGCGTCTTACACACTTTGCCATAGTGCTCAAGTCGCCTTTATCCGAAATCCCATTTGCAATCCTGGTAATATCCCACAAGCGTTTCGTTCTTTTTTCCCGGGCAGTTGATTCTGATGGGATGATGCGGCCGGCAGCCTCCAATTCTCTCAGCCATTGGGCGGGATCTGCTTTACAACGCCGGGCCAGGCTATCCTCGGCCAGCGGGCCGAGCTTTTCGATGACGGTGAACAGTTCTTCGGCGCTGCCCGCCAGATAATATGGATCCAGATGCTGCCAGCGCCTTTCCGCCTGCTGGACCAGGTCCGGTGTGAGGATGGCCGGAGCCTGATTTCCCTGCAGGATCTCCTCCAATATTTCCCGGCCGGCGGTCACCTTCTCCCGGGGCTGTCGATTATGGTCCTCTTCATAAAGATAAACCGAAACGAACTTAAATATAATGCCGGCCGCCATCGGTGACGGGATGGGGGTGTTGACAAATCTATATGTTATCCGGCTGTTTTCGATATATTCGATAATTTTTTTGAGTGCGGGCAGGTCAAAAACGTCCTGGAGGGATTCTCGATAAGTTTCCAGAACAACCGGAAATTCTTTCTCATTTTCAACAGCTTGCAGTAGATCTGAAGCTCTCAGGCGCTGCAGCCACAGCGGGATTCGCTGGCCGGGCTGTGAGCGTGGCAGCATCAGGGAGCGCGCCGCATTATATCGAAAGTGGACCAAAAAGATCGCGGACTGGGGTAAGGCGTCGATCAAGTATGCTTCAACCTGCAAGGCAGTTAGATTAAATAGTTTTTCCAGCGGCAGCGGTTCCGTGGTTTCAGGCAACCTGATCAGGATCCCGTCGTCATCGAAAGAATATTGAAACTGGGTCTGATACTGCTGCTCCAGAAAGGCGGTCATTGCAATGGCCCAGGCGCCGTTGACGCGGGCGCCGAACGGTGCATGCAGCATCAGCAAAGGATTTCCGCCGCTATCGATTGTTGTTTCGGCTATGACCTGCCGGTCGGTTGCTATCCCGAGGCCCCGATTGAGCTGGCGGGCAAAGTAATCCACCAGGTTGTCAGCCGTATTCTCGTCGGCGGGGCATTCCTGCATCAGCCAGTGTCGGGCCTGCCCGCGGTCCATTCGATCAAGCAATGACCGGCGAAATCGGCCGATTTTGCTGCTGGTAGAATAGTCGCGCAACAGGCTGCCGCCTTTCCAGAAGGGCGCCCGGGGATTAATGGCGGCAACCGGGCTTACGATGATGCGATCCTGCAGAATTTGTTTGATCAGCCACTCGCTGTTGCCCAGAAAGAATACCTCTCCTACTCTTGATTCAAATGCGAATTCCTCCTCGACTTCGCCGAGTTTTAGATTTGCATTTTCCAGATATACTCCAAAATATCCGCGGTCAGGTATCGTTCCGCCATTCATTGTGGCTGCCAGGCGGCTGCCGCGGCGTGCGATCAGGCGGTTGTTGACCCGATCCCAGTTCAACCTTGGTTTTAAGGCCTGCAGCGGTATATCTGAAAACTTTCCGCACAGCATTTGCACAACCGATCGAAAAGCCGCTGGTGTTAAATGCCGATAACAGTAGCAGCCCCGAATCAATCGATACAGGTCCTCGTAGTGCCAGCTTTTGGCTGCGACTTCCGCCACCAACTGCTGCGCCAGGACATCCAGCGCATTTTCAGGTATGCGGGTTTCTTCGATGTCGGCCTGAACCATACTGCGAGCGATGGCGACGGCGTCATCGAGATCCGCCGGGTACAGGACGACGATCCGCCCCTTGCTGGTGGCCGACAGCAGGTGACCGCTTCTGCCAATTCGTTGCAGCGCGCCGGAGACGGTGCGCGGCGCTTCGAGTTGCACGACCAGATCGATACTGCCGATATCAATGCCCAACTCCAGCGATGCCGTTGCAATGACGGCCGGTATAGCGCCGGCTTTGAGGCGGGCCTCGATGCTATAGCGGGCTTCACGGGAAATGCTGCCGTGATGGGCCAGGGCCAGTTCGGCGGACGGATCGCCGGTGATCCCGCGGTGTAATTGATTCAAAGCTCTGGCAATTTTTTCCGTCTGGGCCCGCATCCCGGCAAATACCAGGGTGGTTTCATGGGCTTGAATCATTTCATACAGATATTTATAAACCGGCTGCCAGACACTGGATTCGGGCAATTCGTTGAAGGTCCTGACCGGTGTAACCACTTTCAGGTCGATGGGTTTTCGTTTGCCACAATCAATGATTTGAACCGGCCGGGGTACAACACTGTTTTGGGCGGGATCGTAATTTTGACCGCCGAGATAGGCGGCAATCCGGTCCAGCGGTTTCTGGGTAGCCGAAAGTCCGATACGAATCGGCTCATTGCGGCACAGGGGCATCAGCCGCTCCATGGACAGTCCCAGATGAACCCCGCGCTTGTTGCTGCTGATCGCGTGAATTTCATCAACGATCACATACTCCAACTCCCGGAACAGTACTCGGCCCCGTTCCGTGTTGAGCAACAGGTACAGCGACTCCGGGGTGGTAATTAAAATGTGGGGCGGCCGGCGCAACATGGATTGACGGGCATGGGCCGGCGTATCGCCGGTGCGCACGGCAACCCGGATTCGAGGCAGGGGGGTCGCGGTTGGCTTAGAGCCGGCGAGTCGATGGATTTGCTGAAGCGGTGCCGTCAGGTTGCGGTGGATGTCGTTGTTGAGGGCTTTTAAGGGGGATATGTAAAGGGTGTGGATCCCGTCCAGGTTTTGGGAAAATTGATCAGGTGGCTGACTGAGGGACCGGCGCAATAGCTGATCGATGCTCCATAAAAAAGCCGCCAAGGTTTTGCCCGATCCTGTCGGTGCCAGAATCAAGGTATGTTCAGCGTTCGCAATGGCGGGCCAACCCAGTTGCTGGGGCGGGCTGGGATCCGCAAACTGTTGCAGGAACCACTGTTTTGTAATCGGGTGAAATCCGACCTTGTCAAGGACATCTACGGCCATATTCAGGCCTGCCTATTATCCATAGGTAATCAATTGCATTTAAACATCATTGAATACCTTTTGATCCATTTGATGTAGATATTCGCTTTGACACTGCACTTCGGCGCTACCGCTCTGGATGCGGGTCCAGTTTTAGCTTCTGACCCGGGTAAATGGCGGCATTGGGAGCAAGATTATTATAGGTCTGCAACTGTGCGATTGACAGGCCGTACCGGCGGCTGATGTTGTACAAGGTATCCCCAGCCCGGACCTGATGGAATCGAAGTTTCGTTTCTGCTTTCTCTGTTGCCTCCGGCTGTTTCTTGGGCCGGGCAGCGGCTGCTAATGTAGACGTCTTTTGATGCAATGCCCCCAATTCTTTTATGATCTGGTCGATTTGGGTCGTAAAGCCGGACGCCAAACGATCCGTCTTTTTAGTGAGTTGATCCAAACCCTGTTCCTGCTTGCCGAGCCGCTCAATGGCTTGATCAATGACGGCGACAGTGGCAAGTTTTTTCTCCAACTCCTGTAGTCTTGATTCCAGAGCCTGCAGCTGCTGCGGATCAACGGTATTTGCGGGACGCGACAGAAATATGACCAGCATCACCACCAGACCAACGAGTACAAGACCGCCGATGATAAACGGCATGGTTGAATTCTTCCGGAAAGCATCCGAGGGCTGGTCATATTGTTCCGGGCCGGATATTTCCATTTCTTTTTCGGCAGCAAAATTTTCACCAATCGTGAAATCTTCGCGGACGCCATCTTTGGGCTCGACCATGGTTCTTTTGCCTTTCCAATATTTTCGACATTAAACCACCACTTCTAGCGGTGGAGCCAAAAAGTTTCTACCGATTATGGTTTCAATTTCTTTAACTGTGATATTCACATTTTGGGATAAAGGCAATACATAATCGGACCCTTAACCAATAAAAAATGGAAGTTTAGCATTGCAGGAAGTCATAGAAAAGATCCGATCTTGTAGTACTGGAGTACTGGAGTACCGGCTTATTTTAAGAAAGTCATCATACCTTCAGCCAACACTCTACCACTCCTATACTCCAATCCACCGAAATTCATCTAAGTTAAAAGCCCCACGATGGACTAATTATCTTGGGTTATAGAACCGAAATTATATTGGGCTAGCCCGCTTTTTTATGCACATCGCTATTTTTCAGCTTACGGCGGGCGACCACCAGCAATGCGGCCATGGTCAGAAGAAAATACCAGGGAAACCACCCCATAGATTCGATAAATACGGCATTTTCAAGATCAAGGCGGCTTAACACCGGAGTGTTTGCGTCAAGTTGCGGCCGTAAGAATGCCAGCAAAATCGAATACAATACCCCGATCAAACCATAGGCCAGATTAAACGACAAACCTTTGAAACTCAATACGGTGGCCCGTTGGTGGGAGGCTGTGATGCGGTTCAGATAATGGCTCTCAAAAAAGCGTCCCAGATACATCACGACCATCAACAGGGCAATCGGGATCAACCCGATAACTGGTATAAAATAGGTCATTCCGATTAAACCGAGTCCGGTCAATGCGGCCATAAAACCCAAATTATATGTGGGTGAATGTCGAGTCACCAGACTGTGGGCCAGGCGGGGTATGACCAGACCCAGGACTGCAAATCCCGAACCGAGTAGTCCAAATGACGCTTCGGGCAAACTGATCAGGCGGTAGTACTGACTGCACAGGGTAATGACCATGCGGATACAGTTGTCAAACATCAGGCCGGCCAAGATGACCACCAGAGCAAATGGTGTTTTCAGGATCCAACTTCCGGCCTGCAGGGTCAATCGCAGGGCTTGCACCGTCGACGTGGCGCAGTAATCGGAATTTTCACATTCGGTTCTGGAGGGCCTTTGTTCCCTCATTTGCAGGGTGGTCAACAGGGTCATTACGGCAAAAACTAAAGTGAGATACAGGGGAAACCGCAGGGTTATCGCCTGGGACATTTGAATATTGATACCCAGCACATTCACGACGCGCTGCATCAGGGCCGGATCATAAACTGCGGCACCCAGGCTCATGGCACCGATATAGGCCAGGGATTGCATCCGCATCTGTTTTTCAAGGACCTGAGGCCAATCAGCGGCATTGCCTTCTTTCTTCAATGTGTCGTAGGCAATTGCTTCATCGGCACCGCTGGCGGCGGCCTCTGCCGCTCCGCTCAATACCCGGTTGACCAGAAATGCCGCAAACAGCAGTCCGGCACTGCCCAGGGGCACAAAGCACAGGATTGCCATTTCGATCACCATCAACACCCCCGTCACAACCAGCAGGTTGCGCCGCCCAAACGTATCGGCCAGAGCTCCTGATGGCACCTCCAACAAAACGATGGCAGCCGCCCAGGCGGCATTCAACAGGGCAAATTGTTCAAGGGTCAAGCCAAAATCTAGAAACAGGATGGTAAAAATCGGATAGTAAAACCGTGCATTAAAAAAAACTCTAAACGCGATGAACAATCGAACATTTCGAATGGCAAACGGTGATTTATCAACGGAGATTTCCGATGTTGCGTTGGTGCCCATGTTATTGAGATCTCGGAATTCTTAAATTGTTTCGAATGTTGGTGATATGTGATGCCGTCCGCAGGGATGATTCGCCAGAAAGCGGTTTTCAGCTGCCTGTAAAATCACGTGTCCATACAATATAAATATACTAACTACAAATCTGATTTAAGCAAATGGTAAGTGAGATGGGATTGGGTTTAGGTTGGTTATGATTCGCTTTAAGGCTGCTGCTCCTTTAATTCAGGGCTTTCATCGGGGTGTTCCACGACTTCTTCCGGAATGGCCCCGTCGTTGTATAATTGCGGCGGCGGTGGCTGATTGCTTCTGTCCCTGGGACCCAGCAGCACGCCCTCCAACCAAATGCTGGGAAAGATAATCAAGTCGTACAGATTGACGATCAATCGGCCGGTATAATACCCGGTGTTGCCGATCAATCGCAGCATGAATGCCAAAAATCGAAGAACACCGCAGGCCACGATTCCCAGCACCGTGCGGGTAGCCGCGATAAAGGATTCCAATGGTATCGGCACAAATGCCAACGCAAAAGGCAGGATAAATCCGATTATCATTTGGCCGGCGGTGGGGATGGTTTTGGACATTATTCCAGTGTATTCCAGCCCCGGCGACAGGGTCAGGCGGAGAGCTTCCAAATTCTGACTGATCTGATCATTCATAAGGGCCAGACTCGACTCCACGCCTGCCAGAACGGCCAACAGGGCGAAAGCTATCCAGCCTAACATACGCCGCATTCTATCATCCATGCTGCTGATGACCGGAAACAGCCGGGTAATTCTCAGCGATTCCATCAAAAACAATCCCATGGTCAACTGGATCAAGATCAGAAACAAGGCGGCAACATCCGATGTTTTATACGAACCGATGAAGCTGGCGAAGCCCACCATTGAAGACATGGGCAAGGCTATCAAATTGAAATTGATCACTGCCGCGCCGATTCCGATAGCCAAAAAGATTCCGGATACTAAAAATTGCGTCAGAGATGAGGCGGTAAGCAGGCGGGCCGCTTGGTCCGTCTGCATTCGCATTTGTTCGTATTGATCCATGCAGCGGTCAATCCGTTGGGCGCGCTGATTCAAATTACCGATGGAATTCTCGACTTTATCAAGCCCCCGTTGAACCCTGCGCCAAACCGGCAGCATCTTGTTTAAAATTGAGTGGCGTTGGGCGTTGGAACTGCGGTAGTTGTCAATGGCGGATTTGTGCTGTTCATTCAGGCTGCGATTGATTTCTCCCAGCATATTGGCAACCATCGAATCGCCGCTGTGTTCGATATTTGCGATGGAGTCGATTACCGGCAGCCAGTTCGGCAATGAGGGCGGCAGTTCGGCGCTACTGCGGTAGTCTTCATCCAATTTAGCGGTGAGTTCCGTCAACTGGCGCTGCAGATGCGGAAAGCTTTCCAGGTCTCTAACCACCGCGTGGTTGATTCGACCGAATTCCCTTTCCAACAAGCGTTCGGCTTTTTCCAGACCGGCTGATATCAACACATCGCGATTGTGTCTGACCAGTCTTTGTTCAGCCGACAGCACAGATGCAGCTGTCAGCCGCATGGCGTTGTGGAGAATTTTGCATAAAGCGTCGACCGCACGATGAAACGGCTTGCGGGCGAAATACAGCGTCGCCAGTATCAGTGCAATCCATATCAGCATGGACAGGAATGGATTTGAAGTGATGCTCAACATATTGGCGATAGGCATATATCCTCCAATTGACGAACTGCTACCCACGATGATCAATAGCCTTACACGAATACCGGCCGAAAATCAAACCCCCGGCCTCAAATGTCATGACAGACAGACCCGCCCATATGAGCGGAGGAGGAGAATGAGGCGATGCGGGCTTCAGGGGGTAATTTCAAATTCAACATTTCCCAGTGAATTGCCGGATGCATCCAGAATTTTCACATGCCAGTTGCCAATTTCCTGAGCTTGAATAATTTTTGAACTGTAGGTTCGCCAACTTGGCGGATTGACGTTCAACGTTACGCGCGCGCGTTCCGTATCCCCGAAGTACCAGACGTGCACAATATCTGTGGGATTTTGAATGTCGGCGATTTTACTGTAACAATAAAGCCGGCCGACGGAAGACGAAAAACTGGAGCCGGGTTCCACCGGTTGACGATCAGCGATATTGGTGCAAATTACAGCAGTTGCAACATGCATGTTGCCCGATTCCTGGGCGTGATTTGAATCGGGCACCAATAGAAATATTGCAACGAAAACAAAGCATAGACCGGACCATATTAGAGAATGTTTCATAAAGCTCCTCCAAGAAAGGTGTAATTCACTAAATATTTTAAAGACATCTCCTCCTCCGTCCATAGGGGCGGAAATCGTACACTAAAAATTGCAGCATTCGAATGGCTGAGATCTGCAATTTTGAAAGTTTCGCAAAAAGTCGAAAAACGACCAGTGACCGACCCCGAACCTGCTAGTGCCCGGCGCCGCCTGACGCATGACCCTTTTGGCCTGCCGGTGCGGGTTTGACATTGCCTTCGAATTGGGCAGGTTGTTTGAAGTATTTATCCGGATCCTGCATCAGGTCCTGCATTTGATACTTAAAATACCCGATACGGACTGTTTTGTTTCTTTGGGATCCAAAATATTCCAGGGGCTGCTCCTCCAGAAAAGCGATTTTTTTCTCCAAACGCTCTTTTTCGGCCGCTATCATTTCCTGGCGCGTCGGTTTTTTATTTCGCTGCGCTTTTTGCGCCTTCTTTCTAGCCCTGGCTTGGTCGGCTTCCATTTCACGAAACAGCTTATTCAGCTCTTGTTTATCTTTGGCCGTTCGCTTTTTATCGGCCGCTTCATCATGGGCATACTCCTGAAACACTACTTGGGCATCTTTAGCATTCTCGGGCGGAGAATCGCTGTAATGTCTGACCCCACTTTCATCGACCCAGGTATAAACATCGGCATTCGCGACCGCGACGCCGATAATCGTTATCATCAAAATCATCAAAATATCTAAAATTTTCATACGTCCTCCCGATCTATTCCTTCATACCCAAGTTCCTACAATGATACCGCCGCCGCGGTGAATGCTGACGGTATTATGATTTTGGCCTGTCAGCGGCCCCCAATCGACTTTATATTACGACTAGGTGCGTCCGGCAGAGACGATAATTTTCCGAGGGGATTGTTCAGCTGCTGACGTTGAAAATGGTCGGTATTTAAATAAATTTTAAAAGTTTACCCAGACGGTGTCAATTAAATTCTTTGGGCATTCGGCGAATGTCAATCATATTCAACATGTTACATCTTGCTGCGACGGGTTGCCGGGTTCATATAAGCATTTGACACGCCTTTGGTTTTTATCTATTAACGAAGTTTAGCATACCTGGGTTCACGGCGCATCGGATCAGATTTATCGTTCAAATATACCTTCTGGTCCAGGAAAGAAAATCAATCGGGTTTTTTTATCGGATGACGCATAAGCGATGAACCGTGGAAACGCAAGCTACCTTATAACCTAACCACGAAAAGGGGATTGACCAATGGAACAGCTGCTGAAAACTGTATTCTATGAAAAGCATGTCGACCTCGGCGCCAAGATGGTGGAATTCGGCGGCTGGGATATGCCGGTGCAATATGAAACCGGCATCGTACAGGAGCACTTGAATACCCGCAAGCAGGCCGGGTTGTTTGATGTTTCTCACATGGGCCGTTTCATTATCGGAGGCCCTGCAGCGCTTGATTTTTTGCAGCATGTATTGACCAATAACGCGGCGGCCCTCGAAATCGAAGAAAGCCAGTATACCATGATTCCGGATCAAAACGGCGGTGCCATTGACGATGCCTATTTGTATCGCTTTTGGGAGGACGAATATCTGCTGGTGGTCAACGCTTCCAATCGCGAAAAAGACTGGCAGCACCTGAACCGGCTCAAGGAAAAATTCGGTCGGCTTCAGTTAGAGGATCGCACCCGGCAGCTGTGCATGCTGAGTTTGCAGGGGCCCAAATCCAAGGTGATTCTGGCCGGTCTCCTGGAAATCGGCAACCTGCCGGAGCCGCTGAGAAACTCTCTCAGCACCGTGCAGATCGGCGGCAGCCGGGTTTTATTGGCCCGCACCGGTTACACCGGCGAACCGATTTGTTTTGAGCTTTTCATGGACCGCGAGGACGCTTTAAAGATTTGGGATCTGCTGGTGCAACAGGGGGCGATGCCGGTGGGGCTGGGAGCACGCGATACCCTGCGGCTGGAGGCCGGCTTGCCGCTATACGGCCATGAATTGGGGTTGGATCCGGCCGGCAAGCCCATACCGATTTTTGCCTGCAATCTGGCTCGATTTGCTGTCAGTTTCTCACCGCTCAAGGGAGATTTTGTCGGTAAACGGGCGCTTGCCCGGCAATTTGAAGCTTTCAAAAAAATTGTCGACCGGGATTACGGCATCATCCAGGACCTTCCGCGTTTGATTCAACCCATCGAACTGCAAGACAAGGGTATTGCACGGGCCGGAGCGCCGGTCTTCAGCAGCGGGAAACCGGTGGGCTTTGTTACGAGCGGTACCATGGTTCCGTACTGGCAGAGTGAAGGGCGCGGACTTGCGACCACGCAAAGCCAGGAGCGCCAGATGCGAGCCGTCGGGCTGGCCTTGATCGACAGCAATCTGGTTGAAGGCGATGAGCTCGAGATTGAGATCAGAAACAAAAGGCTGCGGGCCGCCATAGTGCCCTATCTTCTGCGCAACGAAGCTCCGCCCCACTGCTGGCCGATTCGATTTGAGCAATTGCGCGAAGAGAAAAAATACATCCAGGCCGACGATCAGGCTATCCAGAATGTTCGGACCCTGCTCGATAAAGCGGCGGCCAACACGGTTTGGCGCCAGCAAGAATGCATCAACCTGATTCCCTCCGAGCAATCATACTCGGCCATGGCCCGCCTGCTTTCGATTATGGACCCCGTCGGCCGCTATGCCGAGCACAAACAGGTCAAAGCCTTCCGGGAGGCCGACATCTTTTACTATCAGGGAACCGAATTCATTTCAGAAGTCGAAGTCCTGCTCCAGGCTGAACTGCAAAAGTATCTGGCCTGTACCGAGGTGGAAACCCGGGTGATATCCGGACAAATGGCCAATGTTGCCGTTTTCAGCGCCCTGGTCGACTACTTAAACCGGGCCGATCGGAAAAGCGAGCAGCGTCGAATTCGAAAAGTCATGAATAATCATATTATCAAAGGCGGTCACTTGAGTGCCCAACCCATGGGGGCGCTGCGTGATTTTGTGATGCGGGATCCCCAATGGGAAAAACCGGCCGCAATAAATTTTCCGGTTCTGGCGGACAATCCCTATCGGATTGACGTTGAGGCTTGCCGCGAATTGATCGCCCGGCATCGACCCGAACTGATCATTCTGGGCAAGAGCATGATCATCCATCGGGAACCGGTGGCTGAAATTCGGGCTGCAATCGATGACCTCGATCTGGATTGCGTATTGATGTACGATATGGCCCACGTGCTGGGGCTGATCGGACCCTATTTTCAGCAGCCTTTCGCGGAAGGCGCCGACATCGTCACCGGATCGACGCACAAGACCTTTTTCGGTACCCAGCGCGGAATCGTTGCCGCGAATTACAGGGAAGACGACCTGCAATATGACTTCTGGGAAGCCATCCAGCGCCGCTCTTTTCCCGGCAGTCTCAGCAATCACCACCTGGGCACGCTTCTGGGTCTGCTGCTGGCGGCGTACGAAATGAATTACTTTAAAGAGGATTATCAGCAAGCTGTCCTGAGCAATGCCAAGGCATTTGCCGTGGCGCTGACGGCGTGTGGACTGGATGTGGCCGGCGACGCCGAAGTTTCCTACACCGAGACCCACCAGGTCATTTTGAACGTGGGATATGCCCAAGGGGCGGAAGTTGCCGGCCGGCTGGAAGACAACAACATTGTGCTCAACTATCAGGCCGCCCCGGATGAAGAAGGGTTTACGGCTTCCGGCTCATTGCGAACCGGCGTCCAGGAGATGACCCGCTTCGGCATGGCGCAGGCGGATTTCGGCGAGCTCGCCCAACTGATGGCTGATGTCATCCTACACGGAAAAGACGTCAAAGAAAAAGTTCGCGATTTTCGCCGGCGTTTTCTGGATATGCAGTACTGCTTTACCGGCGAGGAGTTTGAGGCCCAGATCGACAAGTTGCACCGGCTGGTCTAAGAGCACAGGGCATGGCGCGAAGCGCAGAGGGCAAAGCGCAGAGCGCAGAGGGCAAAGCGCAGAGCGCGTGGCGCAAAGGGCAAAGCGCATGGCGCAAAGGGCAGAGCGCGTGGCGCAAAGGGCAAAGCGCATGGCGCAAAGGGCAAAGCGCATGGCGCATGGGGTAAAGGGCAGAGCGTAGTCTGTTATGACAGAATTCACACAAGGCAACGCACAGCAAGCCCCACGATGTAACTCGCAGTCTGAAAGCAGGTCCTCCTGCGGACGTAGTTTACTTGATAATCTCTAACCTTGTCTCTGCTCTCTGCGGCATTCGCTCTGCCCCAAGTGCCACGCACTCTGCCCTATGCTGCTTGCGCTTTACCCTTTGCGCTCTGCCCTTTGCGCCATGCGCTCTGCGCTCTGCCCTTTGCGCCATGCGACATGCGCCATGCGTTCTGCGCTCTGCCCTTTGCGCCATGCGCCATGCGCCATGCGCCATGCGCTCTGCCCTTTGCCCGCTACAGCTTGCACTCCACCAGACAACCCAACGCCGCGCCGATAACGTCCACGGTATTGTCAATAGTCAGTGTTTCGGTATTCATAACTAGATCATAGTTGGTCGGGTCGGCGATGTCGGCGTTAAAATATTTGCGTATAAATGCCTTGCGATCAGATTCCGTTTTGATGACCCGGCGCTTGGCTTCATCCATCGTTAAATTAAAATCACGGGCCACATTTTCTATTCGCAGCCTTTGGGGTGCCGTGATGCGAATCCGAAATCGCTGCTCCGGGGGCAGGATAAAATTCGCACCCCGGCCGATTACCACGGACCGGCCATGTTTGCCGATGGTGCCGATGACATTCATCAAGTGCTTCAGGTATTGATCCGGCCACAAATGCCGGTCGTAGACCAGGGACGATATCCAGTCCTCCAGAATGGACAGTCCCCTTTCATCCAAGGTGGCCAGCAATTGCTTGCTGACTTCGGCACGTTGCGCCATTTCGTGCAAAACCTCCTGATGAAACACTTCAAAACCAAGTCTTGTCGCAATGTTTTGGGCGACTATCCGTCCCCCGCTGCCGGGTTCTCTCGAAAGCGTGACGACCGGGATAGGCGCCTTTTTTTCCGGTGTTGCTTTGTGCTGGAGTTGCCAGCGGTGTACCTGTTCCTCGACGATTTGGGATATTGATTTCATAGGCCCTCCTTTCGATGTATTGAAAGTTTCTATCAAAAAGAGCTTGGCAGGGTATGCTAAAGGCAGTCAGACAGAGTTGCCGGTGAGAACGATGGAGGAGATCGGAATAGAGCTGTTAATGTGCCGTTGCTATTCGAGTGTCAGCGGGTCGCCAACTGTGAGAAGCAGCCCGCGTTAGGTACGCGGCCCACAGGTTTTTCATACCCATGGATACAACATAGTCATTATGGATTAAAATTAAACTGGCTGATCAAAAAATCGACTGTTTTTTCTGCCATTAGCCGGTGCCCTTGCTTATTGGGGTGAAGGCCGTCATCCAGGTAATATTTTCCAATAGCGGCACCGTTTTCAGCTGAAAATTCTTGAGAGAAGTCGAGGCAGGCAATGTCGCTTTCCGCGGCCGATATCTTCAAGGCCGTCACCAGATCTGACAATTTTTGGATGCATTTTTGCCACCCCGCAATGGGTGCCATCATCTCTGTCTGCCGGATGCGTTCCATATGCAGCGGGAGGGGGAGCCCCACGATCGGCGTAATCTGATGAAACTGCGCTTGGCAGGCCATGGCAAATATATTGGCTTGAATCAAATTAACCTCCAGATCCCACCAAAGGTCGTTGGTGCCGCCCAATATGATCACCAGATCCGGTTGATGCCGCACAACGTCATAATAAAAACGGCCCAGCATGCCGCCGCTGGTGTCGCCGCCAATACCGCTTTTGATGATCTCGAGGTTTAGCCTGTTTTCAACCAAAATCGGCCAGGTATAATTTTTTTCCAGATCAGAAGCCTCGGTCAAGCTGTCGCCATGACATACAATTTTCTTCATTACGTGGCCTTTCCGCGGGTAAAAAAATCCTTGATCGATTTCAGCAGGGGTTTTCGAATGTGAACTTTCAAAAACAGGTCGCCGGGTTTTCCACCGGCTTTGCCGGCCTCTCCCATGCCTTCCAGCCGAATACGTTGGCCAGCGCGAATACCGGCCGGTATTTTGACCACCAGCTTTTTGGACTGGCGGCGCAGATAATAGGCGTAGGGTCCTCCCTGCATGGCCTGTTGCGGTGCCAGATACAGATTTTCATCAATATCGGCACCATCTTCGGGAAGCTGAATTCCACTGGCTTTTTGGAGCACAAAGCGCATGACTTTTCCTAAATTTCCGCCTAACGGAAACGGGGCCGATTTGTGACCCGGCTGGGACGGCCCCCTGAAAACATACCTTCGTGATTGACCCCCCGGTTTTTTAAACTCAAACTGCTGATATCCCCGGCCGTAAAATTCCTTAAAAATTTCATTGGAACCCCTGAATCCGAAAGACCGGGCCATTTCCTCGAAAATGTGGTTGATGTCCGAGCCGCTGAAAATATCCTGCTCCGAATAATTATTCCTGAAACGGGTGTAGGCGGAAGATCCAAACTGGGTTCTCAAACTATCATATTCGGTTTTTTTAGCCGGATTGGAAAGAACGGCATAGGCTTCATTGATTCTTTTCATTTTATCGGCGGCCGCGGCGTTTTCGCCGTTGCGATCCGGATGATATCTAAAGGCCAATTGCCGATAGGCTTCTTTAATTTTGGTTTGCGAGGCATCATGATCCACCCCCAAAACCTGATAATAATCCGCTTGTGACATTATTCGATATTTCCTTTATCGGCAAAACTGACTAGGGCCAACCAAGCTTTGACATCAAATTTCAAAGACGGATCCTGGCACATCTGCGCAGCCTGGGCCTGGGTTAAGAGTTGGATTTCGATGAATTCAGAACCTGTATTACGGTCAGTCGACGGTTTCCCGCTGCACCCTACATATACCATAGCCACCGATTCATCAGTCAGGCCGGCCGATGAGTATACCGGTGCACTGACTTTGAGAAAACGCGTGACCGTCAGGCCGGTTTCTTCCAGCAATTCGCGTCGGGTCGTTTGTTCGATGGTTTCTCCCGCATCGATCAGGCCGGCCGGAAATCCATATTCATAATCCCCCAGGGGAACGCGGTATTCTTTGATAATCACTATTTTATGTTTTGCAGTATGATAGGGTACGATAACCACGGCATCAGGCGGCATATAATTTCCGGTAACACATTTGGGTGCTTCCGATCTCGAGGCCATTTGCCAGGACCTCGGGCGACCTTCCTTGTCAATGTAGGCAACCTCAAACATGTTGAGCCATTTCAGATTCGTTAGTTTATCGGCATTCCTGATTTTCATTTTCATGCGGGCCTGCTGGGCACGACCTGTTGCCCGACAACAGGTTTTCATCAATTAAATGGGTTCCGGTTTAATTCTGTTCGGTTACTCCTGGTACCGGTCGATATAATAAAGGGTCGCGCCGACAGGTGCAAACGAAAGAAACAGAATATTAAGAAATGGGATTAAAAAAGGAAGCCCAAATCCCAAATGAAACAGCAGCGTGCTTCGCAGCACGCGAAATCGTTCGCCAAAGGGCTTGAGCCGTCTGGCCGGAATCAGGTCGGTATTGTCCCAGGCCAGAAAAATAATCGCCGCCATCGATGACAATACTGTTACCACCGGACCCAGAGGCGTTAGCCAGGAGACAATGATCAACAGCAATGTCATCAATACCGGAACCGTAGCCCGGGGGATTTCCTGCTTAATGAGAAATAAAAATTGCTGCCACATGGGGATATCGTCCGGCATTTGGACTTTGCCGGTGATTGATGCTTCCGTGATGCGCGACATCAGATCCATGATCAGAACACTGAACAGAATCTGCGAAATCAGGTAAGACAAAACCGTTGACAATCCCACCAGCACAGCCGAAAGCAGCCATGACAGCACATACCAGAGCCATAGAATCCAGTTGCTATCCGGCTTCGTCCACATGACATTGAGAATTGTCTGATGATAAGCCAGAACCAGGCTGGCTGAAGCAATCGTGATGATGATCACCACGACAAAGCGCACCAGACCCAGCAAAAGCAGCTTGGGGGTTCTGAGTCCCATGCCCAAGCCTCGTATATTGTATTTAATTCCGTTGACCAGACTCATATTTATCACACCATGCACCAAATATATGGATAATAAATCAATAAAAAGGCTATTTTATGATTGCAAGAAGTTGTTGAAAAACCTCGGTCTTGGAGTATTGGAGTGCTGGAGTACCGGGGGGTGATAATATAAGACATCAAACCCTCAGCCAATACTCCAACACTCCAGTACTCCAAAATTTGTAACAATTTCAGAACGGGTTATTTAGCAGGAAAAAATCATCAGTCCCTGGACTTATTCCCGGCCCGCCCTCGTAAAATAGCCCTTGGAGCCTACGGTATCACATTCACGATAGTTTTTCAAAATTGAAAAATGGCTAAAGATCTTGCATCCTTGGACCGATATAGTTGTGGTAGTTAGTTAGCAGGGGGAAATGGAAATTCGTATAAGCTTTTGAATTCATTTCTGATTCAACAAAAGCGACCACCACTCAATTAACGATCCTATTTAGATGACGATCCTCGCCCGCTATCTACCGGTTATCCAGCGTTAAAATTGTCCTGCAGATGATGATCGCGAGACAGCACCATGTTGATTAAGGATAGAAATAACAATGAAGGCGCCATTGAACAGCTGAGAGAATTGCTGTCTCTGAACCTGAGTTCCAAAAAGAAGTTTCTAATCGAAAGGGAGTTGAAAAATTTAAATCCCGGTCACGACGGCGGCAGAAATGCGTCGCACTTCATTAATTTCTACTGTGGCGACTCCCGCGACTGGGCAGTTATTCATGACTTAAATCTGGAAAACAAGGGGTTATCCACCCAGATCGATCATCTCCTGATCAACCAGTTTCTGGATATTTATATTATTGAGTCTAAAAATTACGCGTACAGTCTAAAAATAAAAGCTGACGGCGAATTCCTGGTTTTTGACGGAAAACGCTATCAATCCATCGCATCACCGATCGAAAAAAACCAACAGCGTGTCCAGGTGCTGGAACAGATGCTGATTGAAAATAAACTGACTCCAAAAAAAATGGGAATTTTGCGCAAACCCTTGATAAGACCCTACGTCCTCGTATCCTCTGATTCCAATATTGTGAGACCGCCCGTGTCGATTTATGACACAAGGTCGGTTATCACGGTAGCATATCTGATTGCCAAATTGTTGAACCAGGCCGATAGAATCAGACGGATTTACCAAGGCTTAAAGCGGTTTCCCAAATTGATTAAGACGGATACCCTGACAGAATTCGCCAGTCGACTGGTATCCTTGCACAAGCCGAATCAAATCAACTATCACCGGTTGTTTTGTCCAGAAGTCGTTGATAAAACCCTTGTCGCCGACAGTCCGGGTCAGAATATCGCCGTCGATTGCGATTACACCATATAATTATATGAAAAAAGAAACCGGCCTTGAAAAATCACTGCACCTCGATTCCGCTCCGCCGCCGGGCGGGGAAAATCGGCGTGACGGGGATCGCCGAAAAAATCAAAAAGCGCCCCTAAAATATTTTTTGTTTAACGGTCGCCGGGAGCGAATTCGCCGCGCTGAGGACAACCAAAAGGCCGTTTTCTTCGATCGTTATCCGCCGAAATTATTTGCCGCCATCGCGGCCATTCTCATGTTGAGCATCTTTGATGCCCTGCTCACATTGATATTGATCAGCAAAGGTTCGACAGAACTTAACCCCGTTATGGCTTATTTCCTGCAACACGGCCTACTGACGTTCATTGTTGCGAAATATGTTTTAACGAGTATCGGGGTGTTCATCTTGTTGATTCTTAAAAACGTTTTTCTTGCCAGGTTCAAAATGTACACGCATTCGCTGTTCCCGATTGTGATTGTCACTTTTGCGGCCGTTATTGTCTGGGAACTGTTTCTGATCATTACATCTCTTTGAATCAGAGTGCTTTTAGCCCACAACCCGGGAACGAGAACCGCGGGACCCGTTTTGCAGCAAATCGATCCAATGTCCCGTCGACACGGATATCGGATTTTTATGAAACACGGTAATTTTCTGTGTGCTGAGCCAATCGGGCAACGCATACATCATTTTTGATTCATGTTCTGATTTGCGGTAGCTGTATTCCCGATGAAAATGACCTATAAATATAGTTTCAATCCCTTCGGCGAATTTAGTGTCGGCAAATAGATCGATCTCATTCCAGGGTATCTGCAAGCGAAATTTGTTGTTGTTTTTATTTAACCCCGCTTTGATGGCGTCCGCAATTTTAGGCCCCAAAGGCAGAAAGCGCAAAATGGTCTTAGTGACCCGGTTTTTGGTCAGTTTTTTAAAGCGTAAATAATTTCTGTCTTTACGATTAATCTGGTCACCGTGTACGTAGAGCGTTCCGGTTTCATCCAGCCACCAGGCTTCCCTGGTGCACCAGGTAAACGCCTCTGCCCATTGGCTTGCCAGATAGAACTCATGGTTGCCTTCCAAGTAGCCGATGGTCCGGTTTCTTTTTTGCTCTATGCACCAGGCTATGAATTTTCTATGAATGTCAGCCTCATAACGGGGCAGGGCAATCCACAGGTCAAAAATATCACCTAGAAAGATCAGGTCATGTTCAGTACTTTCAATAGCCTCAAGCATTTCATAAAATGCTTTATGATTTCCCCTGGCTTTGCTAATGTGGGCGTCGGTAACTATGATCATAGTGTTTGTATAATGATCCAGTCGCTTTTTGTCAAAAAACGGCAAACAACGGGAGCTGTGATTGCAATCATTCCAGGATTATCAAAAGCTGATCCATGATGTCGATCAGCTCTGTTATCAAATCCGGCAAGATTACGGGAAAAATATTACCTGTAAAAAAAAGTGCGCCGGCAACTGTTGCCAGCGACATATAAGTGTATTTCCGATCGAAGCCATTTCATTGGGCCTTGCGTTGAGAAAATTGTCACAAAATCGGGTGTGTCATATTCGCCGCAAGGCCCGCAAGGCAACCTCCTTTGGTCCCTGTCCCCTTTTGGAAGATGGCGCCTGCCTTATGTACCCATCGCGTACAATAATTTGCCGAACCCATGGCTATCCCATTCTAAGTGAATATCGAGGACAGCGGACGGTAGGTTATTGCCATAGAAATTTCAAAAATTTTTCCGCCATTTCTGATGACCGCATGATCGAGTTGACACCCCTGAATGAACGACTGGCGGCAATAAATCGACGGTTTATCCGCGAGTATGACGGCTGCCAGCCGCTGGCGGATCGTTTTACCATCGGTGAAGCCTTGATTCTCGATATACCTTTTCATTAAGCACGAGGTTTCGGTATTTTGAAGCTTGACTTGACCGGTTTAGACGTTATTATAGATAAAATTTTTTTAGAAGGAGCTTAACTGAACCATGCCCATTTTTGAATACCAATGCAAAGCCTGCTGCAATTGCTTTGAAGAATTGACCTTGTCATCCAATGATCCGCCGCCCCAATGCCCTGAATGCGAGTGTGCGGACGTGGAAAAATTGATGTCGGCCAGTTGTGTCAGGGCCCAAGGAATTGCATCCGGTTCGGGCGGGTTTGCGGCACCGTCCTGTAAACCGGCGGGCTGAGGGATCTAGTTAAACTCCTCAGGCTGAGGAACAAGATCAGACGGCTTTGTAAAAAGCACCTAACCGTTGAACCTGTGAACGCCGACTAAAGTTCAATTGTATCTCCCGGTTTCATCACCACTACGCCGGCCCCCGTTTCTTTTTGTACCCTGATCGCCCAGGCCTGGGCGTCCTGTTTGATCACATCAAAAGTGTTGTAATGGATTGGAACCACCTGTTTGGGTTGAATCAATTTTACGGCACGCAGCGCATCGTCCGGACCCATCGTAAAATTATCACCGATAGGCAGAATTGCCAGATCGATGCCTTCTTCTCCGATGAGTTTCATGTCATAAAACAGCCCGGTGTCACAGGCATGGTAAATCTTGACATCCTCGATGTAAAATATGAAGCCCGCCGGGTTTCCACCATTGGAGCCGTCCGGCAGCATAGATCCATGATGGGCGATGGTTAATTTGGCCCGCCCCCAAGGCCAGTCGAATCCGCCGCCGATGTGGAGGGGGTGCGTGTTTTCGACGCCTTGAGCTGCTATCCAATTTTGAATTTCGTAGTTTGACACGATCGTGGCGCCGGTGCGCTTGGCGATCGGAATGCTGTCTCCCACATGATCGCCGTGACCATGGGAGACAAAGATGAAATCGGCCTGCACGTCATCCGCCTTAACCGGCGAGAGTGGATTGTCCGTAATGAACGGATCCACCAGCAGGCGGGCTTTATCGGTTTCAATTAAAAAACTGGCATGACTGTACCACGTGACGTTTATCGACATCTGAAGCCTCCTTCTTTTAGGTGAGCGAAGCAGTTGTCTCTATAACATACTTCTTTGGCGGCGAAAAGGATATAGAGGTTCAGGGGTTCTGGGTTCAGAGGTTCAGGGTTCAAGGTTCAGGGGTTCTGGGTTCAGAGGTTCAGGGGTTCAAGGTTCCGGGGTTCAAGTTTCAGTGGTTCAGGGGTTCCAGGGTTCCGAGCGCTGGTTCATGTGTAATGGGTTTAGAGGTTCAGGAGGACTACCAACCTGAAGGCGAAAAAAGGCCAGCCAGGTCAAACAGAGATTTACTAAATTAAAAGTCCGACCTCTGAACCTCTGAACCTTGAACCTTTGAACCTTTTTTAAGCCTCTTTGACAAGGTAGATAGATGGCAGGCTGATTATCGTCACGGCGCCTTTGACGATCACATTGGCAAAAAATATTGACCAAACCACATCATGGGGCAGCAAAAAGCCAAAGGCCCCCCAGCAGAATATCAAACTGTCAATCGGAATACTGACCGCGTTGCTGGACAGCACGCGCATCCACTGGAATTTTTCGGTGATGCGGCTTTGCCAGAGATGGTAGACTTCTGTGTCGATCAACTCGCTGATGACTTCGGCGATAATACTTGCTAGCACAATTCGCCACACCGGTCCGAGTATGACCGAAAATTCTTTTCCTAAACCCCAGGCGGGGTCCTGGGGCAGCCAGGCGATAAAATGAAAAAACAGCGCCATGAAGAGGTTGACGCCCGCGGCAAGAAATATGATCTTGCGGGCTGCCAGTTTCCCGAGGCGCTTGTGGACCAGATCCCGGATAGTAAACGTCAGTGGATAAATGAAGGTGCCGGCATCCATACTGAAACCGGCGATCCAGGTGATTTTTAGGCTGGCGATGTCGGACAGTAGTTGAGCGGCAATGTATAGCGATATGACTACAATTCCATCAGTCGGGATAGCGGCAACGTTTCTCTGATTGGAAATGGGAGCCATTTATATATATTTTACTATTTTTGCATCCTTTTTCAGCTGATCGATGTACCGGCTGGCATCTTTTTCAACTTTTTCCTGCTTCATACGCTGATTCAGTTTATCCTTGACCTCGGCATATGCCAGGGTTTTTTCCGGCTTTTTGTCGTAAACTTTGATGATGTGATATCCGAACTGGGTCTCGACAATTCCGCTGACCTCATTGGTCTTCATGCTGAAAGCCGCCTCTTCGAATGGCTTAACCATCTGGCCCCGTCTGAAGAAACCCAGGTCGCCCCCTCTGGAGTTGCTGGGACCCTCCGAGTATTGTTTCGCCAACTCAGCAAAATCATTGCCTTCTCTGATTTTTTGCTGAACGGCATCGATTTTTTTTCGGGCTTCGGCTTTTTGAGTTTGAGTTGCGCCGGCGTCCACTTTAATCAAGATGTGACTGGCTTTCACCTGTGCGGGCTGTTTGAACATCTGCGGATTGTTGTCATAGTAGTCCTTGGTTTCCTGGTCGGTTATGACGATTTTGCTGGTGATCTGCCGTTCGATCAATTGCCGAATGGCAAGTCCCCGCTCAATCTGCGTTTTAACTTCATTTTCGGTCAGGTTCATGGCGCCTAAAGCGGTTTTAAAATCGGCTTCACTGGGAAAGCGTTTCTTTATGTCCGCCAGCTGTTCGTCGATCATTTGATCTTCTACTTTTATGCCGCTCGTTTGACTTTTCTGGTAGAGCAGTTCCCGCTCAATAAGGCCCTCAAGAATGTCCTTTTTTAATGCTGCTTTCTGGTCCTCCGATAATTGCCGACCCTGCTGTAAAACCCGGTCCAGATGGATACCCAGCTCTTTATTGAATTGCTCTTTGGAGATGACGACGCCGTTTATCTCGGCCGCCTTTTCCGTTTGGGCGCCGGCTGCCAGAGACATAAAAATGCAAATAAAAAATGCTGCGAACTGAAAACTTATTTTATTTAACGCGATATTCATTGCAGGGTTTCCTTTCAAAGTGTTTGTAAAAAATATGGACTCCACAGTCCGCAGAGTCCATTCCTTTTCTCACATAAAATTTAACCCGCCGCCGGCGGATCGTCTATGGATTCAAATCGAGTTTTTATCTTCTGTGTGGTTGATTTCTATCGATTCATTCTAACACACAAAATTTTTATTTCAATGGATAAATTTCTGCCCGGCTTTTCTTAACAGCAACTGCCATTCGTCGTTGACCGTCCGCTGGATCCGCTGATAATCCGCCTCCGTCAGGTGCTTGAAGCGGCCCTGGATCGACAGGTATTTTTCTACCTCAGCGTTGCCCTGATGGTTGAGGGTGTAATCTACACCACCTTTGACTTCATACAACGGAAATACATTCGTTTGCACTGCCAGCCGTGCAATTTTGACGGACATTTCTGACCCAATGTGCCATCCCGTGGGGCAAGGGGCAAAAACATGCAAAAAGCGTGAGCCGCCTTTTAGTTTTTCGGCTTCTTTAAACTTACGAATCAGGTCATGCGGATAACCGATGCTGGCAGTGGCGGCATAGGGAATGCGATGGGCGGCCAAGGCTTCCACGATATTTTTTTTGGCGGTATTCTTCCATTTTTGGCTCGGCGTGGTGGTGGTTTGGGTACCGTAGGGCGTGGCCGAGGAACGCTGAACTCCGGTATTCATATAGGCTTCGTTGTCATAGCAAACGAATATGCAGTCTTCATTGCGTTCGACCGCGCCGCTCAAAGATTGAAAGCCGATGTCAAAGGTGCCGCCGTCCCCGGCCCATGAGAGAATGGTGGTCTCGGTATCACCCCGCATGTCCAGGGCAGCCCGCAGTCCGCTGGCCGCCGCGCCGGCGGTGGCAAATGCGGTCTGCAAAACGGGAACATTCAACGCGCTCTGAGGGTAGGGACCTGCAATGACTCCCCAACAGCAGGCCGGTATGACGATCATTGTCTTTTCACCCAGCGCCTGAAGCGCAAGTTTCATGGCGATGGTCGCCCCGCATCCGGGACACCCCAGATGTCCGGGATTCATCAAGCTGTGATGCTGGTAAATGCCGGAATTTGTATCGTTCATGACAACCTCTTGTGAACGTCTATATTAACCCCAAGAAAGGGAATTTAAATCGTGCTCGTACTCGTGCTCGTCCTCGTCCTCGATACTTAGAGGCTCAAAAGCTTCGAGGACGAGCACGAAACACCAAATGAGTTCATGGGAAATTGCATTGATTTGGCGCATTTTCTTTTCTTAGATCAGACTGGACGCTCGCGGGCAGAGGCCGCGCTCTTACGAGACTACATTGAAAGCGAAACGCAGAATATCGATTATCAAACCGCAGAATATCGAAGTGTGGAATCGCTTCAGACTTGGGGCCTCGCTCTTCGAGCTACGACCCCACACGTCGCTCAGTCAATATTAATAAAGACAGAATACCTTAAATCCAAAATCCAAAATCCACATTCCGCAATTCCAATTCCCATTATTCCGACTAGTTCTGCCATGAATCCACAACTTCCTGATTCAGCCCGATCCAGATGCTCTCCCGGTCGGGCGCCGACCGGTTTTGGGTTTCATTGTATATTTCGTTGAGCGTATCCGGCGTTATGTCGCGTCCGCCAAGGCCGGCAATGAAACCGAAGACCGGTGGGCGCGGCTTACAATTGCACAGGGCCGCCCGGACCTCCTGGGCGAAGATTCCACCGGCGCCAAAGGAAAAATTTCGATCGATGACAGCGACTTTGCGGGCGGAACCCAGGTGACGTCGGACCGCTTCGACTGGGAACGGCCGAAACATCTTCAGTTTGAACAGACCGACCTTTTCTCCGCGGGCGCGCAGTTCGGCCAGGACCTGACGACAGGTGCTGGTAACCGTGCCGGTGGTGACGATGATAATCTCGGCATCTTCACAGTTGACCGCTTCAACGGAGCCGTATGCGCGACCAAAAATAGATTTAAAATGGTCTTCCAGTTTGTCATAGCGAGCTGCGGCTTCTTCCATGGCCAATTGCGTATTATAGCGCATTTCCATGTAGGCCGCCGGCGTGACCAGCTGATTGAAGGCATTGGGTGCAGCGGTGTCCAACCTGAGGCGGGGAGCCGGAGAGGGTAGAAATCGATCCACCTGGACCTGTTCCGGTATATCGATGGGTTCGAAAGTATGTGAAAGAAAAAAAGCGTCCAGGACCACCATCACCGGTAAATTGGTTGATTCGGCCAATCGAAAGGCCAGTAAGGTGGTGTCGAGTGTCTCCTGGCCGCCTTCACAATAAAGCTGGATCCAGCCGGTATCTCGCTGGGCCAGGCTGTCGGTTTGGTCCGTCCATATATTCCAGCCCGGTCCGAGCGCCCGATTGACTTCCGCCATCACAATCGGCAACCGGGCCGCCGAGGCCCAGTGCAGCATCTCATGCATGTATGCCAGACCGTGGGAGGAAGACGCCGTAAACGTGCGCGCCCCGCCGCTGGATGCACCGATCACGGCCGCCATGGCCGAGTGTTCGCTTTCCACGTTGATGAAGCGTGCATTTAAAGTGCCGCTGGCGCAGTATTCGGACAACGCTTCGACAATATGGGTTTGGGGGGTTATGGGATAAGCCGCGACAACCTCAACTCTGGCTAACCGGGCTGCTTCCGACACTGCATGGCTGCCTTCGACAACTTTTTTCATTTGATTTCCTCCTCCAGTGCCATGGCGTTGCGCGGACATTCCGTGGCGCACACCCCGCAGCCTTTGCAGTAGTCCATATCGATTGAGCGCTGTCCTTTTTCTACTTTGACTGCCAACTCCGGGCAATAAAGCCGGCAATAGTCACAGGCATTGCAGCGGCCGCAACTAAAGCAGCGAGCCGCCTCGGCCTTGGCGGCCTCGTCGGCCAGCGTTTCCTCGACCTCAGCAAATGAACCGCGGCGTCGGCCTGGATCCAGGGAAGATGGAATCACCCGCGCTGCAGTTGGGAAATAGTCCGTTACAATTTCCTCATAGGCTACCACGTGCGAGCTGCGGCCCCGGCCATTCCCAGCGGTATACGCCTGCATGGATTGTGCCGGCCCGGGACCTACCCGACAGGCAGCCAGTCTGGCGTCGACGGCCCCCAAGCCCTGTTCAAAATAGGTATCCAATGCCATGGCGGCCTGTTTGCCGGATGCGATGGCGTCGGCGACACTTTTAACCGGGTTGGTCAAGTCTCCGCCCAATACATAGGGAATTCCCCGTTCAATGAGTCGGCAGTGGCTTAGGCGAAGAGACTGGGTATCGGACTTTGCCGGCCAATGCCAAAGGGCGGCCGGTTCGGCGCCGATGGCGGCAAAGATGTTCCGGGCCTCGATGGTTTGGGTTTTTTCTCCATCCGGTATGACCCGGGCCCGGCCGCCGATTTCCCGGCTGCTGATTTTCATTTGATGCAGGGTCAGGGTGTAGTCGGAAGACGAACGTCCGCTTTGATTCGGCCGAATGCGAATCGGAGCAGCCATCTCCATGATTTTCACCCCTTCGCTCAGGGCTGCTTCCACCTCCGGCTCAAAGGCCGGCATGTCCTGAATCCGGCGGCGATATACGATCAACGGCGCTGCCCCTAGTCGTGCCAGGCACCGGGCCACATCGATCGCGGTGTTGCCACCGCCGAAAACAACGGATTGGCCGGCATACGACATTTTTTCTCCACGTTGCAACCGGTATAAAAAATCGAGACCATCCTCGGCCAGGTGACCGCCGTCTATTCCAAGGGCAATGGATCGTGAGTGGCCGCAACCGACGAACAGCGCATCGTACGCATCATCTATTTGTTCCAAAATTTCTTCAGTTACCGGCTCGTTGCATCGAATCGTCAATCCCAGGCTTTTGATACGTTCGATTTCGCGGTCGACTGTCTCGCGGGGCAGCCGGTAGCCCGGAATTCCGCGGCGCAGCAGTCCACCCGGCACGGAGTCGGCTTCAAATACATGGCAGCGATAACCCAGTCTTGTCAGGAAATAACCGGCTGACAGCCCGGCCGGACCAGCCCCGGCTATCGCTATTCTTTGGGTGCGGGTCGGTTTGAAATCGGCAGCCGGCGTTCGCGCTTTTAATAAAGCCTTGTCACCGAGGAAACGTTCAATGTTGTGAATGGCAAGGGAGGCGTCCAGGTTGCTTCGGTTGCAGGCATTTTCACAGGGGTGAAAACAAACCCGTCCGCAAACGGCCGGAAACGGATTTTCATCCAAGATCAATTGCCAGGCATCTTTGTGCAGTCCCCATGAGGTCAACATCTCAATGCGGGCGATATCTTGGCCCACCGGACAGGCTGCACTGCAAGGCGCGGTCTTTTCCTCATATTTGGGATGGAAAAAGCGCCAGGAGCCGGTCTTGTTCACCGCGGTGGATGAGTGGGAATGCGGGAGGTACAGCGGTAATTCTCTAAAGGGCGAGTCTTTCATAATTATTTTGCCAGTTTGGTATTTGTGGAGTTGATAACCCTGGTAGACGATACCGATTGACCGGATTTCAGCATCCCTTCCCAAGCAGTCCTGTGCCGCCCGTCCGGCATTAATCCACCAGACCAATTACCTGCACACTGTCATACGCCGCCCGGGACGCCTGTATATTTTGTTCCGGTTTGGTGCGGATTTCTTCCCGAATGGCATCGCAGATCATCTCCATGGGCGGCATCTTCAATATCCCGGCAAACGCGCCAATGATGGCGGTATTGATTATGGGGTGGGTACGGGTACCCAACCGGTTTCGCCGGGCGATTCCGGTGGCATCCACCCAGGCCAGGCGGAAACCGGAAAAAATTTCCAGGTTCGCGGGTTGGGCCGCAGCATTTATCAAAATCCAGCCGCCGGCCTTCAATCCTCCGGTAACCGGCACATTTTCCAGCAACTTAACATCCTGCACCACCACATGATTTGGGGTGTACACATTACAGCGCACTAAAATTTTTTCGGTGTCCAGCCTTAAATAGGCTTCCACGGGTGCGCCCCGTCTTTCAACGCCAAAAACCGGAAAGGACTGTACGTAATATCCGGCGCTGAAAAAAGCCTTGGCCATTATTATCGAGGCCACGACCGTTCCCTGTCCGCCACGACCATGAAAACGAATTTCCTGCATCGGTAAACCCCGGGATTGGATGTTTAAGCGCAAACCCTTAGCAACATCGCTTCTGAGGCCATGCTATAGTATAATTTCTGATTGGTGTCAAAAGTCAAAACCGAAATTGCCGCTGAATGCACAGGCATCCGCAGCAGTGGCTCCGATATTTTGACGCTGAGGTTAAAATTAATTACAAATTTGTGTGATCTTCAGGCGTTAATTTACATAAATGTAATATATTGTGCTGCAATAATATTGATGCCGGATGGCAAAATTATTTATAACTATATTAATTTAAAAAAAAAATTAACGTATTCTGTCTATATCACAATGTGGCAAGATAGTTGCTTTATAGACAAGTTGGTCTTTCAATATTTAATAGGAGAAACTAAAATGGCCAATAGTAGCTGTGCAGAACGGATGTTGGATGACGCGGCGAATGCCCAGTTGAAAACGTGTGACTCCTGTATGCGGGAGTTGAAGTCCTCATCGGACTGGATATGCAGTGACCATCGGGTTATCTGTGATACCTGTTACCAAAACCTGCTGAATCCCAATAAAAAAATCACGTTTGAACATTAAAAAGCATTCTTCGAGAATGTCAGACTGGGCGAACTACAAGACGACGCTCCGGCTAATGACGCCGCCCCGCGGGCAGCTGCCCCAGCGATTTGGCTCCGTTGATCCCGATCGCCTATTAAATTCCTTTGCGTCTCCCACCCTTGCGAAGATCTGATAAACCTTTGAAATTCAATCCAATTAAGATCTGAAAAAATAATTCAAGGTTTGGCTGTATCTGCCGATATATCTATACAGTCTCCTTCCAGAGGGGCCCCTACGGAATTATATCTTAATTTTATTTTCATCCTTTCGCGCATTCGTAATTAATTTTATATTGAAGTTCCGGATCATCCGGATTTGATTTGGGCATCAATCCATTAATTTTAAAAGGCTAGCCAAGATGACTGGAAAAAACGAGTTTTATCCAAAAGTGAAAGAATCCTTTGTCGCAGCCGGTTATGATTATTTCGACGGTGAGAAGGACATTAAAGGCAAAACCCGGCAACACCGGCGCAAGCCGGACTATATTGCTGTAAAAGACGACTTGATTGTAATAGGAGAAATCATATCTCCCAATGAGCCGCCGACAAGGGGCAGTTGGCGAAAAAAACAGCCGAATGACAGTGAAGCGCTCGCCAAGGTGCGGCAGGATACGCTCGATCTCGAGCTGGCCGGTATGGTCGATCCGAATGTCGGCGGCCATGGCATCATTATCAGGGGGCAAATTCCGGATTACAAAGCCAAAATCGGGGTCACTTTTGATCTGCCGGCTTCATCGCCGGGTTCTACCATCAAAGGCGGATATACGGTGCCTTCCTCACAGGCCAAAAATGTCAAAGCTGCCCTATCAAACTGCGGCAAAGTAAAATACCAGGTAATCGGCAGTAGTAACGGCGATGGCCTGGTGACCTATATTTTTGAACTGTAAATCATTAATCTCCAACTATAAGCTGCAACATCTTAGCCAGATTTGGACTCCGTCTTTGGTGGGGGCGGGCGAAGTTGTTGCCGGAGTCAAGACCATACTCACTCCTCAATATACTCACCGTTTTCTATTTCTCTTGATACCAGTTTTTTGCTGCCGTCGAACTTCATGGTGACCTGGATGCGATTTTTACAGCCGACGCCGTAAACCTCTTTTTTTAAAGTATAGTGGACGCTGCCGTTGTTTTCGAAATTCTGCATGAGTTCGTAGGATTTATTGATAAAAAGATTGAACTGCTCCCCGCAGTCACTGCAGCGCACATTCAAGAAAAAGCCGTCGGGGGCAGGTTCGGGATGACCTTTGCCAAACAATTTTTCGCCTAATTTTTTGAACATTGCAAAACCTCCCGGGGGGTCTGTTTAGAAGCGTCTTGGTCGATTGGCCTTCTGATCCCTGCAATCTTGCAGCGATACGGGCACTAGGCCATGAAAAAGATAGATTGTCAAGCAAGACATACCGGATAGATTTTGTAATGAATCAATTGAGTTAGTCGACCGACTGTTATCGAAAGCGACCGATTGGCCAATAAACCGGCGCTGATTTGACAAAAACTCGAACGATTACTACTCTCACCCTAATTGGCCGTAAACAATAGCAGCGCTCTTTTGCCATAAATTTAAACCATTGAGGCGCATTTAAATCCTGCCCCTGGTATTGGATTCACTATTCGGAGCCTAATTTAATGTCACCCAAAGATAACCTTGATTTTTCGATATCCCGCCTGACCCGACGCATCGTATTCTGGGTTTTCATCAGTGTCATACTAATTGAGACGCTGATTTTCATCCCGTCTTATAACCAAAAGGAAAGAGAACTGCTGGAGCAGATGAAGGATATTTCAGCGGCACGGGTTGCGTTCGCCATGCGGATTGTGGCACCGGATGCCTCTCACGATGAGCTCTTCGATCACATTGAACAGTTGCACGACGGCAAGATCGTGGTCGGAGGTTCCCTGTATACTTCCGAAGGTCAAAAAATCGGCTCTTTTGGCGAAATGCCGGAATTGTCCATTGCCGATGTCAACCCCGCCAGCATGACCTTCCTTTTAAACCAGGACGGCTCCCGTTATGATATCGCCTGCTCGCCCGTGGAACTGCAAAGAGACTATCGTTTGATCCTGCGCCATGATTCATCTTCAGTTCAACAGGAACTGATTTCGTACTTTCTACGAATCGCCGGATTGGTGCTGATCATCTCCCTGGTCGTGACGGTGGGCACCTGGCTGCCCCTGCGCTGGATTGTAGTAAATCCGGTTTTGAATTTGAGAAACGATCTGATTCGGGCCGGTGAAGCTCTCAGCCAGGATCAACAGACTCCTGAATTTTATTCGGCCAATATTCAGCGCCACGATGAACTGGGCGAGGTAATCGGAGCCTTTCGCCAGATGTACAGTCAGATTTCGGATGCCATCGACAAGCGGAAAAAAGCCGAAGAAGCACTGCAGCGAAGCTTTCAACAGGTTGAAGCCTATTCCAAAGTTCTCAACGACGAACTGGAAAAGGGCCGTCAGATACAAATCAACTTTCTGCCCAACCAGCTATTGCAGCTACCGGGCTGGGAAACCGCTGCTTATTTTAAGCCCGCGCGGCAGGTCGCCGGCGATTTTTACGACATCTTCCAGCTGCCCGATGGTCCGGTCGGTTTTGTCGTCGCCGATGTATGTGATAAAGGGGTTGGGGCCGCGCTTTTTATGGCGTTGTTTCGCAGCCTGATCCGCATATTTTCCGGCCAAACCACTTTGAACGGTTTGCCCCTGACCTGCAGCGACACGGTCGTCCCCGGCGCCGAGCATAACAATGAAGACCGGGCCCTGGACCCGGTCCACATCAAGGCGCTTCAAGCGGTGCAGCTCACCAATAAATATATAGCTCTGAACCATGGCGAGCTTGCCATGTTTGCCACGCTGTTTTTCGGGATCCTGGACCCGAATAGCGGCAGGCTGAGTTATATCAACGGTGGCCATGAGCCCTTGTATATCTTGAATCCCGATGGTGGCGTCAAAGCACAGCTCACTGTCACCGGTCCGTCGGTGGGAGTCGAGGCGCAACTCAACTTTGACCTTCAGCAAACACACATGGAAAAGGGCGATATCCTGCTGGGTTACACAGATGGGGTCATCGAGGCCAGCGCACCGGACGGAAGCTTTTTTTCGGCAGGCCGTTTGGGGTCGATTTTAGATAATCCCTATCCATCCGCAAGTGATCTTCTTGATCGGATTGCAGAAAGCCTGCAGCAACATATCGGTGAAGCCGACCAGTTTGATGATATCACCCTGCTGGCCATCCGCAGATTGTCATGATATAAAATTAATGTACCCGTTCAGGGGTTCAGGGTTCAAGGTTCAAAGGTTAAGGTTCAAGTCCAGTCGAAACCATTGATTGACGAGCCCTGAGGCAAACAAAAACACATCGGAGATTGTCAAGTATGATGGAACACGGTCTTAAATAACTGGTCGGTCAATATTGTAAATGCCGATCAACAAAGATAACCTTGAACGGTGAACCTTGAACACTTGCGAATTAAGAGCTCTGCCTGAACTCATAACCTCAGGCTGAAGGATGTTAAATATGGAAAACTGGATACCATTTGCCGAGGGCGAATACCTGGTTGATCAGGCCTTGCTGGTTGCCGACAATCGGAATGCGATGTGCGTAGAGGATGCAATTGTCGAGGTGTACGCCGACCAGCAGGGCCGGCGTTATTTAAAAGGGCGGGGACGGATCCGCAATATCCTGATGGTTGAGCTGTTGGAGGACAGCGATGATTTGGACATGTTGCTGGATTTCGGCGACGAATTCAAATATTTGCTGAAAGTGCCGAATCTTCAGTCGGGCAAAGTCTTCGCGCCGGATGTCAAATCCGTTCTTCAGTTTACGCCCCGGACTGCCTGGCAGCAGCTTGCCCCAGACGAGTATAATCGCCTGATATCTCAGTTGCGGATTGTTTCTGATTGATCCTCCGACCATCATCGAATGAGATGAGCCACTGGAATCATGGAATGCTGGAATACTGGAAAGCTGGGTTTGGTGACATAAAATCTAAATATAGACGGAGCGTTGAACTTAACCTAAGATTAGACAAGCATCCGATTTTGATACCCATTGTTCCATTTTTCCACCATTCCAATATTCCATTGGGTCTCTAACGTCAAACCCGACCTCTCCGGGGCCTTGTCAAAGCTTGACGTTCCTGGCCGGGATCCTTTACTGGCGTTTGGCTTTAGCACCCAACTTTTTTATTTCATCCAGATGCAGTTTTATTATGGGGGAGATTTCCGGCGGCTGCCACTTGGCATTTTTGGGCGCTTCCGGCCAGGTGAACGGCAGGTGACATTCCTGACCGGGTGTTTCCGCAGCATCCAGAAAAGACAGCGTTTTCAGCAGCACCCGGCGTTGACCCGCAACATCGTCTACCTGTCCCACCGTGCGTCCGTAGGGATATTCGATGGCCGCCACTCGCGGGATTCCGATTTCCCGGTTAAACTCGGGCGTCATGGTTAATACAACGGTTGTAAAGCCGCTCTCTTCCAGAAAACGGGCGACCAGTCCCACGGACCGGCAGCACAGCGGTCAAGCCGGCGTGAGCAAAACCGCCTCAACATTATCGGCCCGCATCTGGTCGGCCACTTGCGGCATGGTATGCGTCAGCAGGTCGGTAGGATCCGGCTGGAAGCCATAGTAAGAATAACAGTTTGCGGCCAGCTGCCCGATGATGCCTTCCTTCTCGAATTCGTCGAATCGGTTGACGGGAAGAATCACGTTGATATCCTGTTTGATGTATTCCGTGTTGATATGAAGATGATTCACATCGATATCCGCTCGGCCGGCTGACTTTTGAATCTGACGGCTGGATGGATCTCCCCAGGCCGGCTCCCGCTTTTCTCTTTCGACGTCAAAAGGTGGATCGGTCTTCATGCTGATGCCGGCCGAGGTCATCAGGGTAAAGGTTGTTTCCCTGACCGGCTTTTTAAGCGGTGTCCATGGTATGTCCCCGCCAAAAGATTCGGCGGGGATGTCTTTTGCGATCCACGCACCGAGCGAGGGCGGCATGAATTGAAATCCGTTGACGACCTTTTCAGTATTTTCCATCTAAAAATCCTCCTTTGACAGATTTGTGATACCATAGATGATACTATGCTTTTTACTCAGACAGCGACTGGAAAAAGTGGCCCCTGCGGGTCAGTGAACAATTAGAATTTCAACGGACAAATGCCTAAATTGCCTAATCCGCCGGAGGCGGACTAAAATGCCTAAACTTAAGGTATGCTGCCTGTCGTGAGTCTTTTGTCGAACGGTCTATTTAAAATGATAGGATTCCACAATTATAGTCATTTTAAATTTTAGCTCATTTGTACCTTTGAAGTACAATGACTCAATTAACATCGACAATAAATTGTCGATATGGCGTCGCTGAGCGCCTAGGCCGGGAGGGCACATCGCTACCATTCACTGGTCAGTTTGCGTGATACGGAACTCCAGTTGGTATGTATTTTCGAGACGGCGTCCTGGGCGATATCAATATGAGTTTCCATGTAAGAGGAAAAAATTTTGTTGTATAGTTTTTTATCCTTGATACCCCTTTTCTGAAGGGGCATATCGGAGACCAGCATGATCGACCCGATGGGAACTTCATAGCGGTATGCAACGGAAAAAAGGGTGGCCAATTCCATCTCGATCGCCAAAATGCGCTGTTTCCGTAGATATTGTATGAATTTCTCGTCATATTCCCACAGCCGCCGGTCGGTTGTATACACAATGCCGCACCTGGGAGTCAACCCAACTTTGCGAACGGCACCGATGCAATATAGATTTACCGATGAGGCCGGTATGGCGGGAAACTCCGGCGGCAGGTAATGACGGCTGGTGCCTTCACCCCGGATGGCGGCCGAAGGGACCAAAAAGTCGCCCACTTCGAGAATATCGTCGATCCCCCCGCACATCCCCAGCATGATAACGGATTTGAGGTTATCCAGGTAGGCCAGGCAGTTGATAATCAGAGCAGCCTGAGGGGAGCCGATGCCAAAGTCGATCATGGTGCAGTTTACCTTGGGAGCATTGACAATCCGGAAGTTGCCCTCGGAATATTTGCCTTTGGTTTTCTCCTGAAAACGCTTAATGTATTGCTTGAAGTTGGTGATCAGCAGGTGTTCATTGAATTGATCCAGTTTGCAGTTGGTATATCTCTCCAGTGTCTGTCTTACGTATTCATGTTCTTTAAGCGACATTTAAAGCTCCCGTGAGGTTTTTCATCGGATTCCGCGTGCCTTTCTAAAATCCAAACACTTCCATTGCCTCGCCAAGGCGGCGTTCATCCAAAGGAAAGACTGGTCTGCCGGGTGGCGGGAATGCATCCCGCTGAGCTTTATTGACTTTGTTGGTCAGCGGCGCATAGTAAAAGCCAAGCTTCATCTTGCCCTCATTTTCATACAGTTTTAGCTTGATCTTGGTGTCCCGATATTTCCAGTTGTATATTCGTTGTCCGTCTTTAAAATTCAAGGTTGTGCGCGCTGCGCCGTATTTGCGCGTAATGTGATCTTTGAGTTTGCCGAACACATCGATGGATGCTACGTCGACATACGCGGCGAAAAACTTAGCCGAGTAAAAAGCATAGGTCACATACGGCACCTCGACGTCAAACAGGGTATAGGATTTTTTCGGATTTCCATAATAGACGACATCATGTTTTTGCGCCACTTCTACGAAATCCGGCAATTCAGCGATGTCGGTTCCCCACTGGATTCCCAAAAAACCATCTTTTAAATCGGCTGCATGTGACATGCCGATGCATCCCGTAAGGATCGCCAAAAAACAAACCAGCAGCTTAAATCTTTTCATTTCATTGTCCTCGATATTGATAGGAATTCCAATTTGACTGTGGGGCTCTTGATATTATCAAACTGCAACTGTTCAGGGTGCCGGAACTACAGAGAACTATTATAAAGCAGAAATAGCGCGAAAAGCAACAGGGAATGGATACTCTCGGGGAGCGGTTAATTCAAAACTATGAAATGCGGGTTTCAGGAATCAGATGCGGTTGCGCTGGGTTTTTCGGCAGGGCAGTGCCGTAGAAAGTCGAACAATGGACTAAGTTCTTTTATCGCCGATTGGAAAAGGCCGGCTTTACGAGCTGAGCTCTAAATCGATTCGTCTTTCCGGCTGGGTGCGGCGATCCCGGCCGATTCTTCTTTCAGGAAAATAAACCGAATAATCAAACTGTCTCCGCTCGTATCCAAGACGGCGGCCGCCATTGTCGACGGGGTTGGCAGCGGTATCAACAGCTAAGGTGCGCTCCCCCTTTTTTTCTGAATTGGCTGTTATTTCTCGAATCTGGGACAAATTGCACCTCCATCGTGGTTAACCATCTCTACGAATCCTATATCTTAACAGAGCAAAAACTATGCAAGCTTGAAGAAAAAAATAAATTATATAAATATCAATTAGTTGTGAACCAATTGGCGAGCAAGGTAGGCAATTTGTGGCAGAAATTTCCTATTTATTGGGTAGTCATTTTCCCAATATCTTCGGCCGTAGTTGCGGGAAGACGCAGCAGGGGTGAAATCGAAGGGCTCCGGTGAAGTTGTTGCCAATTGTTCTGCCAGTGAAAACCTGAACCTCTGGGTTCAGATTCTTACTGTCGGCGGTGCCTTTTGGGCTCGTTCCAGCGTGATTTGCCCATGTCTTCAAGGTAACCCACCGACTGCAGTACCGAATGCAAACTGAAGACCGGCAATCGATGGTTTTTTTCGATATAGTTTGACAATTGCTTGGCTGAGCAGGCCGCCAATCCCAAACGCTCACAGACCAGATACGCTACTGCATCAGATTCAATTTGCTCGCCGATGATATTCAGGTCTTCCCTTTCCGGCCACCAGGCATGGCGATCTATTCCCAGGTGACTGCAAAAAATATGGGCCAATTCATGGGCAAGCGTTGAATACCTGGCTTCCAAGGATCTGGTCTTGTCGATCATAATCAAATAGCTGGTGTCTTTGGGCAAGTCCAAATTCTGATATTGTTTTCGAAGTGCCGGTGTAATGCGGTTGGCAGTGCCGGTCGCTTCGGATTCCATCGATATCTCATGGACAGCTATGCCGTGCACCCCACAATTGTGCAGCGTGTTCCAATAGATTTTATTGAGCAGCTGAGGCGGTGTCACACGTGGGCCCAATAGAAATGACGGCAAAGCCGGACCTTCCGTATCCTGTATGTCGTAGACGTATAGAATCGGCGCCATGGGAGCCAGAATGACCATGGGTTGGGCGTCGAATTTCGGTCGCCGTCCGAATTTTTGCTGCCAGCGGCGGGCGGTAGCAACCCGGGTGGCGGAAGGATTCTGAATATAGAGCAGCAACCCGTTAAAGGCGGAATAATCCGGAAAGTGACCGATGAACCGCAGCAATTCAGTAAAATGGCGGCTGTCCCGAAATCGGCTGCTGGCTGCAAACATCTCGTCAACCGGATTTAATATGTTCTCGAGGTCTGCGAGATATTCATCCTTTAAATCGGGTGTCAAGTTCAAAGGGCTATCCGGAAACAGGCTCAACTGCTTGGTCATCCTGGGGCGCCTCCACCAAAGCGTTTGATATAGTTAGTCGAGTATCACAAAATTTCTTTGTGAGTCAATACATTTACGGTTCAAGGGTTCCTTACAACGACTAATATTACCACTTGCCAAGCGCAACGGAAGTCAATATATTGATGGGACCAAAATTTTGATCAAATTGGAGGTCTACTATGGATTTCGAGCGCTATTACCTTGATCTATTTGAAATGCTCAATGCCTGCTGCAAAAAAATTGCTTCCGGCAAATATGACAAGGCAGACTCCGACCACCTGTTTGAACTTTCGAAAAAAGGAAGATATCCCGGCGTGCTCAGTGAATTGGCGGAATCATTCGGCATGATGATGGTCAAAGTAGAAGCCAGAGAGTTTCGACTCAAAGAAATCATTGAAGAACTGGAGCAAACCAAAGCGATACAGCATGGAGAATCCGGCGGTGCCGATCGGGAATAATCCCCTGGTCAAACGCTGGCTGTGAGAGCTATTCTTCGGCCTTCGATGTCAAGCGTCGTTTTAGAATACGTTAGTTTCTGGATTATCTTATCGCCTTTAAAGTGGATTATGTCCACGCCCCGCCGGGATTCAGCTTTTCCCTCGAAGCCGCCTTCCAGGGAAGGCCACTCGAGGCGCCAGCGGTAAAGTACTTTTTGCTGCGGCTCATCAATAAAGGTGTCTTCCGGAGTAAATTTAAACCCGCCGTGGCTTTTAAACCAGGGGGCCCAGGCTGCCAATAGTTTCGACTTGCCTTTAATCCTGGCACCGGTCCAATTTTCGAAGATGATATCCTCATGAAACAGCTGCATGACGCCGTCCAAGTCGTGCCGGTCCCAGGCCTGGTTCCAGTCCCCCAGCAGTTTTTCTATCTCACTACGCGACAGCATAAAGCCCTCCTTTTGCTTTCCAACGTCGGCTAAAATTCGGTATATTTAGCGGCCCTGCCTTTAGCCTTGTCAACGGGGTATTTTTTTTCATTGAGCTGCATTTTTTCTTCAGCGGCCTGCAGCGGATCGATTCCAAGCCGGTCGGCAAGCCGGGTGAGATATATCATGACATCCGCTATTTCCTCTTTCACCGCAGCCAGCTTTGCGGGCTCCAAGCTATTGCTTTCGGCCTGGCTCAACCATTGAAAATGCTCGACAATTTCCGCCACCTCGACACTCAGCGCCATGGCCAGGTTTTTGGGCGAGTGGAATTGTTCCCAATCTCTGTTTTGAGCGAAAATTCTAGTCTTTTTTATCAATTCTTTCATTCTTCAAAAAAGTGAGCCGTATGATTTTTATATTGCTGCGCGACTTCCTTGTTGTAAACCACGAACATATCACCGTCTATAGCGGTAATGTGGCGATTCGGTCGGCTGAAAATCTGAAATGTGCGGTTGATTATCTCGTCGGCCGCGATAATGTGGTGGTTGTAGCCCAGAACATAGTGCAAATCGACCCGGCGTTTGGCTCTGCCCCATACCAGGGTTCTCAGGTGATCTCGGATATCATCGATTTTTTCTTTCATGACCCCCACGGGCGTCCGGTTGAAGTTTTCAGCAAAAGCGGTAAAGTAGATATTGGCCGGGAAAATAGGCTGCATTGCAAGCATGTCGTCAAAAGACTCTTCAGCATGCTTATGGGCAGCGCCTTTTATTTTGCGGCCGGCAAAACCTTCTTTTAAATCCGGGGTGTTGACCTTGCGGGGTTCACCAAATTTGATGGAAAGACTTCCCTTATTCTTGTCGCCGTAAAATTCCTTAACGATATAGCCCAGATCATTTATGTATATTTCTCTTTTGCTTTCACCGGATTCATAGAGCCGGGTTAATTTGGCGAAGTGCTCATCTTCTAGAACCCGCTCATAAGCGATGTTAACCGGCACGACATAGACGTCGACCCCCGTCTCCAGCGAAGCTTCGATATCCATTTGGAATGGAAGATGGTGATAACCGTCTATTTTACCGGTGTAGCTGCGACCGGTTTTGGTGCCGTCCTTTTTTAGCAGATCGAGCAGCCCCAGTTTAATGCTGGAGTAGCCGGGAAAGGTGACAAACATCTCCTTATTCTTGACCAGGTGGTAGCGATAGGCCCTAGTCAAAGAAATTATTTCTTTTCTGCCGATCGTCATTTCACTGCCGTCGGGCTGGGTGACGGACAGCGGTTCGCGGAATACTTTAAACGCCCCCCTGCTGGAGAGATACTGAGCGATACTCATGTGCTGGCCTTTGAGAAAATCTTTAAACTCCTCCCGGACAAATTTGGGCAGCAGATCGGTGAATATATCTATATCATCAATAAAAAGATTGGCGCCGCCCTCCACCAGCACCTTCATATTGTTTTCCCGGAACAGAATGCAGAGCAGGATGAAGTCGGCCTCACTGAGGTGATTGGGCTTGAAGGTTATGGCGCAGTCGGGGTTTTCCTCCCGGAAACGCCTGATACCCTCAAGGCCAATGACGCGCATATTAAACGTATTGCCCCGGGCCAGTTGATATACTACCAGCTCGAGCGGATTGATGTCCCGCCATTCATGCTGGATGAGATGGAACATGGACTCCATTTTTTCTAGTTGCTGTTTTTTCATCGCTTAAAAATCACTATTTCATTGTTTGTCCAGCAAATCCCCCAGGCTAGTTAAATGGGCTTTTTCTTCATCAGCCATTTTGTGGAAAATCGCTTTGACTTGGCCGTCTTTGGAATTATCCGCGTATCGCAGATATAAGTCCATGGCCTGCGCCTCCAACATCATGGCGAAATTCAATACATCCGCGGCTGATTTAAAGGTCGGCAGATATTGTTCAAGAAGCTTATGCGGATTAAATCCGCCTTCGGTCATTTCCGATTTGATTTCCGCCTCGAACGCTTCCCGTTCCACCGGACCATTTTCAACTGCCAGATACAGCTCAAACAGTCTCTGTTGGTGTCGCACCTCAATTTCAGCCAGTTTGACAAGAATCCCGGTGACCTCGCGATCAATTGCCAGTTCGGCTGAGGCGGCATAAAATTTTTGCAGCCCTGCTTCCAGTCCGTAGCTTAAAGCGATGACATCCTGCGGCGTTTCATCACCTCTTAAAGACAGCATGCCCATATCCGCAGGGCCGGCAGCGGCATGGCCCTGCCAGGCGTCAATGCCCCCGGCCAGGTTGTAGACCTGTTTGAAACCCTTGCCTGTCAGAATCTGAGCAGCAGCCCGGCTGCGTCGGCCGGCTGCTCAATAGACGATTACCGTTTTTTCAGGATCCAATTCATTGATCCTGTCGTCCAAAGACGGCAACGGCAGCAGCTTGCCGCCGGGGATGCGGGCCGTCTCATATTCCGAGGGTTGGCGTACGTCCAGCAGGGCATAGCTGCCTTCCTCGTTGGCGCCGATAAAGGCTTTCAATTGCTCCGTGCTCATATTGGTAACGGGAGTAAATAGGTTCCTCAAACGCATGACGTGAGCTCCTTTCAGTGTTTGGCCATGCTTCAGGCGGTGGTGGCGTGCACCGATGTATCAGCTTGAAGCTGACAAATCGTCGATTGCAGGTATCTGGTAGCGTCGTTTTTTGACCCGGATGAATATCCGGTCGTTTTCTTCTTCGAGAAGCCGGGCGATTTTCATCAACCCCTGTTCGGCAAATTTGATGATTTCTTCCCCCATGTGCATATACAGGCAGTCATTTTTGATAAACAGTTTACGCGGCTTCAGTTTGACTTGTTTTTTGGTGTTTAGCACCAGCGTAACGTCGTTGTCGAGTATTACATTGAACACAAATAAGGCTTGATCTTCATAAGGAAAGTAGACCTTTTCGGTGGAGTCGCCGTTTTGCTGGCAAAGATAATATCCCTGCCGGTCCCGTTTGATGCAGGCATGAAAGTGCTGGATTATTTTTGGGTGCCTGAACTTGCCGGACTCATTATGCCAGCAACCGTTTTCATCCAGCCGGAACACGGCCTTGTCTTTTTCGATGACAATCGCTCTGCTTTTTTCAGCCATACGCAAGGGATCACAGGTCTACCCGCCTGGCCTACCGAAGACAACCAGGGTTCAGATCTCACGATTCACTAGTATGCCGATTATGCATTCGCCCACTACCGGCTCAGTGCGCCGGATGGCGCTTGGTTCTCAGCCCGGACGCCCGAACCTTTGAACGGCTGAATCGGCTAATTTTTCGAGGTCAGCGATTCATCGCTAACCGGTATGGAACCCGGGTCGTCGACCCGGGAGAAATCCGGCTGCTGCGGGTTTGGTGGTGCAAGCCGGTCGAATTCAGGCATGACTTTTTCGCTACCTGAGGGATTGGTAAACTCATCATTGAGCTTCTGGATGTAGGCGTTGCTGTCGTCCAATACTTTTTCCAGTGCGGCCGCGGTACGCTTGCCCCAGCCGACCGGCTTCGGCCACAAAATCGGGCACCACCAGCGGTTGTTTTTGCGAAAGGCCCGTTGGTAATTGGCATGCAGATCAGGGTCTGTTACTTCCTTCAGCAGCTTGGCGGATAGTTTTCTTGCCACCCATCGCCGGATGCGAAAATGGACGTAGCCGACAATTGCGGCTAAAATAACAAACGTACCATAAAACGTATAGTCGTTTAGCATTACCAAATCCGCAAAGGGCAGATTCAAGGACAAACCCTCCCAATAGCCCCCCCAAATGGTCAGGAACATAAATACGAACAGCAGGCCGGCAACTATCGCGCCTTCCAACCGCAGTATCCTGCGTCGCAAGCCTTCCCGGAAGCGCTCCAGACGGCCGACAACGTCTTGTTTAAGCATCTGGGCGGTTTGTTCCAGCAATCCTACGATCCGGTACGCGCGCTCCACCCCCACCTGCTCGATGCGTCGATTGATGGCATTGAAATCCGCTTCGCGCTTGTTTTGATAGCGGGATCTGACATCATCGTTATCAAAGGCCACTGCCGCATCCTCGTTGTAGATCGCGTAGGACGTTCCGGCGGTTAGGCCATATTGCGCCAGGGCCCGTTGCCAGGCTGCGTACACTTCCTCCAGATTATCCTCTGCGGCGGTAACATCGATCTGATTAAGGATATACAAAAATTTGTTGGAATCGCGTCGACTGACAGTGGCTTTTACCAGGTGCTCCAGGGTATCGCGCATGGAGCCGGTTTCCGGGTGGCGCGCATCGAAAAAAACCAGAACCAGATCCGACAGATTCATGATGTGATCGGTGATCCGCAGGGTGGAAGTGCGCTGATCATCGGCATCAAAACCCGGTGAATCAATGAGGATCTTGCCGCGCAGAACTTCACTGGGGCAAGTCTTTAATTGCAGATAGGCATCGATATGGTCACCCTGGCCCTCGGCCACCTCTTCTATGGCCTGGCTGATTTTATACAACGGAAAGCGGGGGTCGGCATCCAGCGCCAGACCGGGCAGGACCCTTTCTTTTTTATCGCGCGTATAGCAAATGACACTAAACTTGTCGTCGACAGCCTGAACACCCACGGATTGCAGGTTGTATTGCAGAAAATGATTGATAAAACTTGATTTTCCCGCTGAATAGATTCCCAGAATTGAGATTAACGGCCACCAGGGCGTTCGGGTTGCATGAGACTCTTCCTTGTGGAAATACCCGATGCGCCGGCTGATTCGATCCAGATCACGGAAATTTTGTACCACTTCGGAAAGAATCGGGTTTTCCTGTTGCAGGTGATTTTCCAGTTTTTGCAATCGTTGACTGATTTTGCTTTCTTTGAACATTACTTGAGCTCCAGTTTCATGGTATTATGACCACCTCGAACGGATGCTATTTTCATTCCGGACGCCGGGTCGGAATTCCCGCTTCCCGATTTTATTGACTTCTGCCATTTTTACAAAAATATTAATGGTTTTCAACCCGTATTTTCAACTACCGCGAAACAGGTCTAAATGGTTGAGAAGAATTCGATCCGTGGCAGGTTACCCGGAATGCGGTGCTGAATGGAAGCCACTGTACTGAATTCATTAAATTTACATCGAAAATCCGCTGTGGCGGGAAGGTATAATGCCATCCTGAGGAAGCCGCGCGAAATATGGCAGAGAAGATCTAAATTTAATCGTATCAAAGTGTTACTCGGTCATCATTTCCTTGACCGCCAACCAGAGAGCACAGATTGAAAGAATCAATGCCGAGCCGAGCAGGGTCATAAATACAAGATTAATCACAATTGAGTCCTTCGTTGTTTGAAGATTTTGATATGAAGATCCTAGTTTGCCGATCTAATTATGCAAAGTAGATGCCAAAAGTTTATGATTAAAATTTATATATATTTACAATAGGTTAAAGAAATAAGCCATGATCCGGATCACTGGAATCGCATTGATTTCCGTCAAACAGGTGACAGTCGGCAGGTATTGGTCGTTAAAGGTTTCGGGTGTCGGGTTGCGGGTTTCAGAGAACAGAGGACAGATGTCAGATGACAGATGACAGACTTGGGGTCGCGGCACCCCTCTTTTGAAACTACATTGAAATGACGAATGTCGATTGTCGATTGACGAATGGTGGATTCGCTTCGCTCAGTCGTTTTAAGATAGACAGGACACATTATTCGAGGTTCGATGTTCATTAGTTTCTTTTCTTCGATCAGACTGGCCATTTTATTGGCCAGAGGCAGCCGCTCTTATGAAACGTCTCTATTAACCCCAAAACAGGGTATTGAAATCGTGTTCGTCGTCGTGCTCGTCCTCGTCCTCGAAAGCTTCGAGGACGAGCACGAGCACCAGGACGAGGACGAAATGGCAAGTGAGTTCGTAGGAAATTGATATTGCATTGATTTGGCACAGTTTCTTTTCTTAGATCAGACTGGACGCTTGTGGCTAGTGGCAACACTGACACCTGACACCTTCGGCAACTAACAACGTGGTGTTAAAAATAATCGCTTGATGGCCCAATGGGTTTCCAAATGCCCTGATCCAACCAAATCCTGGAAAAAGGTGCGCCCACCGGAAGTACGGATGCGGGCAGGTCTTCAGGGTTGATGTCAATATCTGAATGGTCGTATTGTGGGTCCCAGGGTTCGACGATGACGGCTCCCTTTCCTAATGGGACCAGTCGCGGCAGGATGGTTTGGCCCCATGACCGGCCGGCGGCTGCGGAATGCAATTCCGCTAAATTCCGGTATTTTGACAACTGGTGTAAGGTTACCAGCGTCGGCGGGCTCAATGGGATCTTGCCGGTCAGATTGCCCTCCAGGCCCTGTATGGGATTTACCCACAGACCCTGTACGGTCTCCCTGGCATCCGGGCGGCAAGTCTGACCGGACGGCATTTCGGCCAAAAAAAAGCGGGTATCAAAGCGGCGACTCATCAATACAGGGGTTATCCAGTGATTCCAGCAATATAGGGAAGACAGTGACAGACACCACGACTCATATTCAATCAGGTTGGCAAACCAGTCCGGCGCGAGATCGGGGACCAGCCGCAAGTTGCTGATTCGCTCCAGATCGACCGTGGACGCATCACGGGTCCGGGCCAGAAATATTCCTGCCTCTTCCAGGGTTTCGCGTACTGCGGCGACGCAAAAAGTCAGGGCGTCCTCGAGGGAGAGCTCCGGGCCAAACCGATTGGCAAAATCAGCATGCGTCAAATCACAGCAGTTGCTGAACAATGTAAAGCGACGATCATTGTCATCTACCGTTCCGCCCGGGAAAACGAAATTTCCGGCCATAAAGCCGCTCTGGGAGCTGCGCTGCAATAAATACACCTGAAGGGTGCCGGCCAGCTCGCGGACAAGGATGACGGTGGCAGCCGCGGTGATCTCGGAGAAATTTGTATGAGTCGCATTGGGCATATGGCTTAAATAGCAGCGATGATGATGTACGGTCAAATAAAAATGATATTTGTTGACTTTAGCATGTGGATTAGAATACTTTTCGATTAGCTGCGATGCACTCAGCGCCTAGTAAACCCATTAAAACAGGAGAGTGACGCCTTGTTCTCAGCCAATGAAATTTTGGATATGGCCATCAAACTGGAGAAGAACGGCGAAGCGGTTTATCGCAACGCTATCGAAAAGGTTGTGAAACCGGAGCTAATCGATTTGCTGGAATGGATGGCCGGTGAGGAAGTAAAGCATGCCGACTTCTTTGCCAATTTAAAGCTGGATCTTGAATCCAAAAACGCCAATCCATTTATCGATGAAATGAGCCGGGAGCTATTTGATGATCTGTTAGGAGATAAGAATTTCTCTCTCAAAGAAGTCGATTTTTCTTTGATAGAAAATCCCGACGAGCTAATCGCCGTTTTTGTGGAATTTGAAAAAGATTCGGTAATATTTTATAAAGTTCTCGAGCCATTTGTGGAAGACCCGGTGGCCCGGGAGCAATTAAAAAAAACGGGTCTATCTACCATTTAAAGGATTAATTTGAGGCGATGTCTTCGAGTCCCCATGATTTGGTTCTGCGTAGCCGGATTCCGGAAAGCCTCATAATGAGGATAATCATCATATCGATAGTGGGGATCGGTTTCATCACAGATTTATATTCACCAGTTT
>Ga0209367_1000062_pt1 | contig 64092 bp, 32 predicted proteins | sample WorMetLIZISLAND2_FD_187412 | JGI IMG/M metagenome (GOLD analysis project Ga0209367, IMG submission 187412) | Marine gutless worms symbiont microbial communities from Max Planck institute for Marine Microbiology, Germany - Olavius geniculatus... ...
TGCATTATGTTAATTAAGCAATCATATCGCATGGGATAAAAAAAGTGATATTTTGCTGGTTGTGTTTTCCCCAAATAGTGCAGAAACAAATGCTGGATGAGGTGGAAAACTGAACGGTCAATTGATGGCAAGTTGTGTCAGGAATATTTGTACCAAAAATTATCAAAATCTGGTAATTGGTTTTTAAGTTACAGTCAAAAATGTCGGGGATGTTTTTATTAAACACAGTGTATATTGCATGTGAAATTGTCGCCCCCTGGTAAATGTAAATGTTGCGTAATGACACGTCTCTCGACGTCAATTTTAGTACAAACTTAGCTATGGCGGCCTGTTGTAAACGGTGAAAGCATGCTGAATAAGCGATAAAATAACACAGTGATAATTTACAGTATTAACTGAAAAAAGAAAAAAGTATACACTTGCAATTTTCGTAGATATGGATTTTCACGGCAGATAGCGAAAATGCTTACTTATTTTCCGTGAATTTTCACGGCGGATATAATCTTCGTTACAATATCGTTTATGTATATCAAAAAACAACAGCGCAAGATGCAGCATTTAGACAACAGACTATCACAAATGCTAAGGCGTAGCATTTACGGGAAAACTTGTAAACCGCTTACTATAGATAAAGACAAATGAAGAAAAAAGTTTCCCAAAATGGAAAACTAACGAAAAACAAACGAATTCACAAAAAACCGGATGCGACAGCGGCAGCTGCAAAAAGCAGATCAGAGATCAGAAACCGCTTGTCGAAAAACGAACTTTGGAATCGGAAACGTGAGGAATATACAGACGGTGGTGCGACTGCCTGTAGTACGGTATGCAACGACTAACGACTACGAGCACAGGTCTACAAGGTAGGCCAGAAAAGTAAGCCTCCAACTTTTGTCCATATATTTTCGCCAAGTATTGATCTATGTTTAAAATTCTTTCACTGAGAGATTGTGTGGTAAACTTGCAACAACGCGGCAATTTATTTCTCAGCACCTCAAATGCGTCGCAACCAGTGCCGGATTAAGGGGGTGCTGATGATGCTGCAGCGTCCGGCCCATTCGTGAAATGGGCCCATGGCCACAGCTAGAGTGGACGAAATTTTTGTCATAACAGCCATTTCCATCGCACATAAATGATTTAAAATGTTTTCAGTTGCCACGAGATGCATTTGGGAGCCTAAGAGCGTAAAAATGCGTTTGAAGCCGGGACCCCTCTAAATTTTGGTAAAAAATTGGCATAAAAGGAAAAAATATAGGCCTGAAGGAATGGAGAAAAGAAAATAAAAAAAACTTAGAAGTGCCTCAAAACAAAGCTTTAAAAACTTAAGTTTTTTAGAAAACGTTTTTTAGGTTTTAGACTTTAAGGCTTGATTAAAGTTTTTAAAATATATTTTTGGTTCAGTGTCCAATAAACATCGTGCACAGAATTACGGCCCAGGAAAACAGTTTAAACCTTCCGTCACATAATGGTTATGCCATTGAGGGATCCCAGGTTAATATTATTCATCAAAATTATTTTACTTTCTTTTCGGCCATTTTTCTTCTAAATTTACAAAAATATTTTATTTTTGTCGGTTAGTTTGATCTTGCGAATTTTTAACTGTCTGAATTATTTTATTTCTTTACTTGGTCATTTTCTTCTGAATCTGTTAAATTATTTTATTTTATTTTACGAGTTTTACGAGTTTTCTTTTGGAATATCTTCCTGTTTTGGCTAAATAAATTGCCAGTTAATAGACCGCAAATTTCCTTTTTTAACTTGCTTACACAGATTTTTCTGACTCACAGTGTACATAGTAACAACATTCAGTGCCTGGGACAAACTAATGCCAAACAAATGACATGTCATCCGCTTAATAAGGACGTTGTGGAAAGATGCGAATCATTCGATCATGCGAAGCCTAAACGGCGTCGATAACCAGTAGCGGGCGCCACGCGACGTCGTTGACAGCGAGATGGCGTTTGACAACGGACCCGGCCATGCCGGACTTCTTCAATCACTTCTGCGGCTAATGGACTGACTGGCTGACAACTATCGTACTGGAGGAGGTCGCTACTGTTTCCAAGTCGACGGCAGGCCGCGATCACGATGACATGCCCATTATCTCGAGCGACGGCGCAGTTTTCCTGTCTGCGGCCACGTCGGATACGATGACGCAAGGCCGCAGGGAGCATGCACGTTTCACACTAGAATGATAGTCTCATCGTCTATGGCCGGGGAAGGCGTAGCCAGGCGTGTCTCCTCAATAACTCAAAGCCAGCAGAGCACCAAATACAGAATCGGATCGGATTTGTCTTTAACCGTTCGCCCAGTCGCCCTCTTCTAAAACACACTTGACAGCGATTTGCAATGGACATAAACTTTTAAAAATGTATGAGATGCATTTTGAAAGCCCAAAGTGCGTAAAATGTGTTTGCAGCCGGGGCTCCTTAGACAAGAGAGGAAGGGGCCTTAGAAGTGCCTCCAACTCCAAGACAAATTCCTGACTACGCCGATGCGTGAAAACAGCGCATGCGACGACGGGAATTTACGGGAATTATCGCCCGGGCACGCGCCGCCGATCCACGCACCCGTACAAACGTAATGCGAAATCCCGTTATTATGCGAAATCCTAGATGCGAACCGGCGCTCCCCGAGGCTTGGCGACCGACGCTGCTAATGTCGGTGATTAGTTCGACCGCTCGCGTCTTACTCGATTAAATATTTGACGCGGCGCTGATAATTCAAAAACGGTTTCCGGTTACCGACCACGTGGCTGTCAAGCTGTTAGTCAAGTCGACTCAATGTGTTACCTTTTACCTTCCATTAGGCATGATATTCTTTTCCTGTTGAATGCAATTATTGCATGCTCTGCGCCATTGCGTCAGCTTTTTCAGTCGCAGTCGGTAAAAGCACCATGCATAACTTGTACATTGTGCAAAAAATTGAAATATGTTCACAATTTTAGAAGGAATCAGCCGTTGGATCCAAAAACTTTGTAATAAGTAAACACGCGGTAGGCTCATACATAGATACGAAAATGTTTTAATGTTTTTAATAAAACTTTTAAAAACATGTTTTATGTGTTTTTTTTATTTTTTATGTTTTTGAGTTTTTTTCTAATGTAGTGTTTTTGTTGTTGTTCAAACATAAACGTACAAAATTAAAAATATGATGCGTAACATTCAGTACATTCCGGTCGTTATTCTTCACAAATGGTACGTTTTTTTATTTTAATTATCTGGCGACCTGCAAAAATGCCTAAAGTAAAAAGTAACGATTGGAAACATGTTATTGTCCTAAATGTAGTTTAATGTTTTATGTATGTTTTTACATGTTTTTATAAAAGTGAAAAAACATGTTTTTAATGTTTTTTTTTAAATTTGCAAATTAATGTTTTTTTATACAGATGTCGAAGTGTTAATTTTTAACGCATTAACTCACTGCGTTAAATTTTTAATGCATGAATTAATGCTTTTTTAACTCACCCAGACCCATAGAGAAGGAGAGTAGGCCTAGGGGGGTAAGTTACCTCTTGTCTCGCGACGTTTTTCTGGGGGGGGCGCCTGTAAAATATAGAAAGTTAGAAACACAACTCGTAACAGGCGCCTCTGAGAACTTTGTTTGAAAGGCGTCCCGTGATTGATTGATTGATTGATTGATTATAGCTGGCGGCTACGCTGCAGCGCTGTTGCCTGTGTATCGAGGCCACAGCGAAATTTTGCACGCAGACACGTGTCGTACGTGGCCGAAACATGGGCTAGGTCAGATGTCGCTAGGTCAGATGTCGCTGAGGACTCGTCTTTCTGAGAAAATTTTACTTTTTACAAAAAAGGTGATTCCACCGTTGCAGCAAGACCAGCGACGGCAGTGATGTTTCAGTTTGGACTGCAATTGGCCGTGACGTCATATGGACGTCATCACCATGGTGACGCATCATCAGCATCATTGTGTATTAAGGCTGCAAGCCGAGATAAGGCCAGAATGGCCAAAAATTGAAGCCGCAGGCGGAAATCGAGGCCGCAGACCGAGTTGAGGCCCGAAGGGCCGAAAATGGGGGCCACAGGCCGATACTATGGCAAACATCAAGCGGCCGCTTGTCTATATAATAATTGCGAGTTACCAGCGAATTTGGCTCCCAACCGGCACAATACGTACTTATTTTTTAACGCGCGTTAATTTACTAACGCATTAACGCGTTAATTAATGCGTCAATTTGACAGCTCTAGTTTTTAACATTAATTGCGGCTCATAGCATATGTATTAAATTCGTTGCACTCGCCAGGTGGCAACATTATTCATCGCGGAGATTTGAGATCTCTTATCGTTTCTTGTTAACACTGTTACTGAGGCCCGAACTGCCGTCAGTTATTGGTAGACTTAGGCTATATTTCACTTGCAATTTCACAAATGATTGGCGTCGCCGTCGCTGGTGCTTAGATAAGAGAGTTGTCGGCAGAAGATTAAACCAGGAGATGCTAAACAGCTTAAAGTGATTGCGTTAATCCGTAGGCTACTAAGTTGCCGTTCGTGTGTAGCAGTGTGGCACTTTATGTGACACTGTGACTGGCAGCGATTGAACTGTGGTAAATTATCTTCTGAACGACTTCCTAAAATCTCCTCTTCTGCCAGCCACTCACTCACTCAGCATTTAAACTGCTTTCTGTTAGCCTATCTGCCGAGGTTAAGTCTTGTTAGGCTATGCGTGATCGTGTTGTTGCAATAGAAAGTCTGTCGTTTGACAGTGTGCGGTTTATATTGCCGTCAAAATTGTGGGGTTTGTTTGTCCATCCACAAGTCCAGGCGTTGACGAACTTGGCGTAGGCCGCCGATATCATGTCGTAGAAACGTAACAGTTCATAGTAGTTTTCAGTTTCGAAAGTAATTCAGCACAGAATGGGGAATCAAATTTAGGGCTCAAGGCCGAATACCTCCGAATTTCAGATGAAATGCGGGATGCGTAAAATATCTCTACGACATTTCTGAAACAGAGCAACAGTCGCAAGACGCTATTAGTCGTTTGTAGTTTTGACGCAGACAGTGTGTGCTTTTGCTGTGCGCGGTATTGACAAGCAAACAAACATTCTCCTCGTCATTATAATGATCATGAATGACTAACTCATTATTTGTATGTCACTTATTTAACAGACGGTGCATTTAAGATTACGAGCATGGAAAGCGTGAATGCAAGCGTGTCGGGAAATGGCCCGGGGAGCGTGTGCGCCCGCCGAACATCCGTCACAACACGGCCGCAAAGTATAGCCACGACACGAGGTTCATTAGAAGGCCGCAAGAGGTCACGTCGTTAGACGAGCGCACAGCGCTGAATTTTTGTTGTACTACAAGCTCCGACTTGACACGTATGCCAATTAAGCGACACTGAGTGCCAGCGTTTCTTTTATCTTCGATATTCTTTGCGCGCCGTTAGCAAACAGACATCGCACGACGCGGTGTGGGAACCATGATCGCCAATCCGCAGCGACGTGAAAGCCAGACGAGACATTTGAGCTAATACTTATGTCGAAATTATAATACTAAAAATGGCCAGTTTTGACTTTTGACCACGCCACTGTCGTTTGAGCCAGAGCCCAGGATCGCCCGCCAATATAACATTTCGGATTTAATGTTGCACAGGGACTGTAGTTTCATACGGTATAATCGGTCACTAAACTTCAATAAACTTGATTAATTGACCGATTCAGTAATTAATTCTTAAAATGTGTTTACATCGCGTCTTTTTGTTTCGTGGATCTGCACGTATTGATGGCAGATGTTTGAGATCTAAACGTTGCGGATCTTTTAACGGCATGTGGATGATCGGCATGGTGAAATTTCTCACATTAGCGCACCTCAGTTGTAAGCCTAATTGGACGCCATTTCATTCTGCTGCGCGGATTCCAGTTATCACTGCCGGTGGCGTGTAATTCGCTCCTATAGTCTCTGATATATCGCCGTTTAGAGCTGTCGGCTTCATGACGTCGACATTATCCACATCATCATCGTCTCTCTTCGCATTTCCGAATTGACCGCCGGCGAAGTTTTTTGGCGCGCCTAACTCCACGTGGTCGCGCTGAGCGATAATGAGTTAAATTGGTTTTTATCGGCGAGCGTTCGCTTCCGACGACGTAGACAATCGGCCGCCATTACGCAGACAAGGTCTGGGCATGCGCGGTGTGGCTGCAAGATGACGACTTCCGGCCTGTCTTCCGGCGCGCCGCTGACGCTGTTTTAACGCGTCACGTTCGCTGATTACTGCGCGCGCTTCTTTCTGTCACTCGTCACGTCTTTATTTCACTCGCTGCTGACGTAAAATGTGCTGCATTTTACCGCGCGACGCGACGCACGTGGCACAAATCGCGCTAATGTCGCCAGTTGTCTGTCAGTTATTGGTCAATGTAATATCGCACTACTTAAAAGTATAGGTCCCAACACGAATAAATAGCTTAAGATGTTCACTCTTCAGCCTTCTCAGTACTCAACAATTGCTGCAGTGTGTCATTATTTTAGCCATTTCAGGTGTCGATCGACGTCGCATTTGTACGTGGACATTTCCTTTGATATCGCTCAGCTTCGCTGTGTTGGCGAAGACTACTTGTATCGTTGTAATTACAGAAATACGTACTTTAAAGGCATTCGGATGAATGAGAACATGCACGTATACGCGTAAAAGTTATTTATCAAACAACAGTTTTCATTTTCTCGTAGGGCATATATTTGACGGAAACAAATAGCAAGCCTAGCAACTTCTGGTGCACTGATCTACTTACTACCTGACTGTTGCATCTCGTGTGCACGCAGTGTCACCGAGTGTCACTGTAGGCTCTGGTGAGCCCCATTTGTGTCCAGCATAAATTTTAAAAAACGGCTTTACTCATCTCTGGGAAAAAAGTTTTTAGTGACTCGGAAACCGGGCTGGTGAAGCTTTTTTGACTCCTGTGCTCACAGCAAGGATTAATTTACAGCACCAAGTTCACTGCGACCAAAACCAGGGCCTACATTTTCGTTATCTAACGTCAATGTTTCGTCGTAAGCCTATACGAGTACGTAATGCAGCGCGCATTTATGTGATGCACGTGTGGTGTCTCTCTCTTTTCGCTGTAATGGGCGCACAGTTTGCAGATTTAAACAAACGAAGATAAGTAACTGGCTCTCTGCTCACAAGTGAATACTCAAAATTTGTGTGGGCCCTACAGACAATTAGACAATATTTTACGTTTTACGAATACGAAACCAAGACTAGCCGGCTGTATTATACAGAAAGTATGCCTGTTAGTGCGTATAAGTACGTTAGGCACCTAAATGTTGAAATAAGTATTTGCTGTCGACTCGGCTTGAAAGGTTGAAGCTTAAAGGGATGAAAACTTGGCTCCCGGAAACTCGTGTTTCATTAGTTGAGTCGCCAAGCAACAGGGAACAGCAGCATCCGCCGACGACAATTTACTGCGACAATTTCACCTATACTCTCGACCAGCAACTGCCGGAAATTGGACGCGCAAGGCTTTCATTATATTCGCGGAGTAGGCTATCTCGCGTTCTGCTATAACAGGGAGATAACGCGTAATTCCGGTAATTGTATACACCGAAGACGCAATAATGAGTGAATCAGTATAGATTTCCGAGATTGCAGATGATGTGGTTGTAATTTTGCAGCGTAGATTCAGTTGTATTTATGTTATCGCTTTGCACAAAGTGCACATAAAAATCGCCGTTTTATTTCTGCTCTTCGAGCTGTCAACAGCCAAGGTGTTTCAGTCTGTCAGATGACGCAATCTCAGAGCTGTTATTTCTGATTTTAGAAAAAGACAAAATCATAGAAATCAGCAATTATACGGTTCATTTCATTTTAGTCCAGTTCGGTTTATTTCTGTCGCTTTGTACTTTACTTTGTGCATCTGTGCAACAGTGTCGGCAGGATACAATGGCGGCGACGCTTGATCGGTAGCCTATTCACAGATGCGTCATCTACGTCTTGCAGAGTCACCGAATTGACGCTTGATTCGTCGACAACTAAACTCGACTGAACGTCACCTGTGACCAGGCCCTATAATCGTTACTTCGGTTCAAACATCGTCATTATCGGCAATATTTTTGTGCCGTTTTCCTTGTTTCGGATTTTCGAGTCCTGCGATTATTCATGGATTTTCCAGCTATTGTTATTTTGTGGTCCGTCATTTTTAGGTTCTGCAGCAATCTTAGCGCCCCCGCATATTTGTTGTGGTTGCTATTATTATTATTATTATTTTTATTACTGATGCATTGAGAAGTGTACTGTGGCAGGAACTGAATAGGATCTAAGCGGCGTTAATCATATTGACAATAATAAAGGTATGCGGAGAGTGGACTCTCGCATTTCAGTCCGCTGCTATCCGCATTTCCGTTGAGAGCCGCTCTTTTGCTTTCGTATTCACCGCCGTTCCGTTCGTTCACAAATTCACAACGCGTTATGTAGGCATGTAATTGAGACCAAATAATAGAAGTGTGACTGGTAGAGCTGTCAAATTAACGCATTACTTAGCGCGTTAATGCGTTAATAAATTAACGCGCGTTAAAATATTAACGCGCGTTAAAAAATTAATGCACATACGTAAATTCATGTTAGTTTACTTAAATTTACCAAATTCTGTAAAAGAAAAATTCAAATATTTCGTTAAACTGCAGTTATTTGACAATCGAATGAATTTAAGTAACTAAACTGTAGCTGCCGTTCTATCACTACTGTAAATAAATAATTATTCCGACGACCGGCTAATAGATTTATATGTTAGCTGTGACGTCAGTTATTATTGATTATACGTTAAACTTAAAGAATGCGTTTCTAACTTTCTATACTCTACAGGCGAGGCCCCCCAAACGTCGCTGGGCTCGTTGTAACTTACACTCTACTCTCCCTCTCGACGGACCTGGGTGCGTTAATAACGCGTTAATTAATGCGTTAAAAAATTAACGCTTCGACAGCTCTAGTGACTAGTCCTCTTTGCTTGCGCAGATATGTACAGTCAGCGTGTCGTTGCCCCATGCAGCTGGTCATTTCACAGGTGATTCTTGATCTGACAGGATGATCGTCGATCGGTGGTCATTTTGAAGGAACGCCTGCAACGCGATGCGTGCAATGACATTTCCGTTGATAAATTCCGTTGGCGAACGGCACAAAAATGGCGAGTTTAATCTATTCATATAATGCGTGCTGCGCTCTAAAATTGCTGCTGTGTTGTTGTAAAATTTAACGTTTCAAATGCTTATTTAGCGAGAAAATAAAATATCGGATTTCTCTTGAGGGAGCACAATTTTGACTCTGCCTTTGGTCATGCGAGTCAGTTCTGCATATTTCCCGTATAGTCCGTCATAGCGCCAGTATAGTAGGCTGCAGAGCTAATAGCTCTGCTAGTTTAAGGTCACTCTGATTATAAGCATATAGTTTAATTAACTGTGTGCCTATGACATAGAATAGTCGAAAGCAATCTTGCGTTGGCTTGAATATAGGATGGAAATCAGATCCAGCCTAGCCAGAACAGCAATTTTTTTGTCACACGACACCCACTACTGAAGAGGATCTGAGTGCAGAACAGAGCATTCCGCTGACCGCGCTCAGATATGGCTGGCGAGTATTGAGAAATATCGCTGAGGGCATTTATCGACGCCGACGAGCAAGCACCTAGCGACACCTGACGGCCGGATGACGAGGCGTTCACCTGACACACGTGACTAGTGCCAGGTCGCTGATTGGCTTGTCCTTCCACCGACCGGTCGAGTTTTACATGACACGTCTGCAAGCCAAGCATCTTCAGTGTCGTCGCCGCAGCCGCAGCCCAATTAGAACGAACAAAACTTTCTCCTATGAAATGCAAATTGCAAACCGTTAAGTAATAGCGTCTGCTATTTAGTGATAGTAGCGGTTATGCATCCGATTGGGTATCACGCGTACCGATGATCCTGAAGCAGCAGTGTTTCTGTCCTTTGCCATTTAATTGCAGATATTTATCCTTTTTCGTCGCGGTTGCCATGCACTTGCTTGGAAATGCAGGACCTGACAATGCTTGGCGGACCAAACTGTACGTGGAAGTTCGTCAACATAATCGCACACCAGTAATGCAGGCAAACTGGCAAAATTTCAAAACACATATTGCTAACTTTTCCTTTTTCCTAAAAGACGACGTGTTTACAGTTTATTGGCGAAATAATAAAGAGAAAAATACTAAATTTACGACGTTAGGCCATAACCGAGATCGGGGGTGGTAGTTACTTTGACAAGAATCTGTTCTTCTCTAGAGAGGACCGGAGCCCCCGTCTACTGCACAGTGTTACTCAAGGTCACATGAGTGTCCTTACTAAATGGTATCTTTCTTCCGTGCAACAGATTTAGCAAAACGCAGCACTGCGACAGACGGCCGGACCACGCTGCGGCAGCATCTGTCGCAATAGTCGGCATTGCTGATGTCACTTGAAAAAGCATAAGGTAGCGTTTCTTGAAACACAGTGCATAAAAATAGCTCTGAGCTCGAATAAACATGTGATCGTTTTTACAGTTTACACAGTTTGCCAATTCAAAGTAAAGCTAAAGCACTCGGCGTAAGTTCACAAAACATGTTACTTATCCGCTTGTATAAAATTGTCTGTAATGCTTGTTTGCCGCAAACTAACAAAATGGTTGAAAATAGACAAATTATGATAAGAGACGTTATTTTGACACGACGTATAAATCTAGATGAAAAGGCGTTTGCGTTATACGCTCAAGTCTAGTTGTCGAGAGTGACCGCGTGCTATTGTGTAACATTCGTCTGTTCCCTCATACAATGTATCTAATCGCGAAATAGTTCCGCCCAATTACCGTTTCGTCGTCGGCGATCGTCAGATAAAATAAATCATTAACCAATAACACAGTGCGACAATTAGTCTTATAGTTTCCTATTCCCTACTTTCCCTGGCTGTGCGAGATATGCGGACGTCATTAATTAAAGTCGTTGCCGATGGAGCGACGTTTGTTTGATGCGAGCTAAGAGGCCTGCGGCTCTTTGCAGCGGCAGGCGTGTATGCCGGTGTCCCATTATAGGATCACCCCTTAGAAAAGTCTCCCCCGGCCGAGAGTTTACCAGTGAAAATCTGCCCCGCCCGGCGGCCGACCGGGGGAAACTTTTCTGGGGGCAATGGCGCCGGCAATATTTTAATAATACATATCAATTCCGTGATTTTCTCTCCCCGGGCGCATTTTTCATGGGGGAGACATTTTAATGTGACACTGGCCGGCGACTCAGCTGCTGCACCGGCTGCAGAGACTGCGGCTGCATCTTGCATGCGGCGAGCCGCCCGGCGGCACACAACCAATCTCGTCTCGTCGCCGGCCAGAGCAGAGTGAAATGTCGTGCTCGTCGCGCCACGCTATCAAAGCACCCGGGCCAAAACGCTGCTGGGCTCATTCGGGCCGAGCCGGGGATTAGACACAGCCATGTCAATCGCGGCGCTGGGTGGGTCTCAGCCGGGCAATGTCTACTTAAGTAACGAACGCTGCCGATTGTACCTGCTGTGATGATGACTCGTGCGCTGGCACACCTACCTGAGATGCGCACTGGGTGTGCTCTGCGATTCACCAAACAAGACCACTCGGTAATTATAGTACCGCCAAAAGGAACAGAAACCACTTTACCTGTTATGTTTTTATAAATGTAATTTTGGTTGTTTGCGCCCCTTCTGTAAGCTACTTCGCCCTATAGGGCTTACACGGCGCTGGAAACGAGGCTTAAAATCAGCAGCATGCGTCGGCCTATGTAAGATAAAAATCCGCCTTAACACACCTCCCCTATCGAAACTGCGAACATTTGCAAGGACGGCACGGATCGGTGGAGAAGGTTGTCTTTTTGTTCATTAGCCTGCATTGACTCATTTGACTATGCCAGCGTCTGGTGTTTTCCAAAACTGTTGTACAGATTAAAATATCATTTAATTTCTGGTAAAGTGTTAGCTTGGATATAATATTTTGTGCGGGCGGCCGTCTCGCTAGGCCGCAGTACGGATCTTGCTCGTTTGTCTGTCCGTCCGTCCGTCTGTCTCTCTGTCCCGTACGGCTCCTAACTGGAAAACTACAAAGCGCAGAAAAACCGAAAACGTTTCCAGGGCAGAAGTAACCTGTGTACAGATTATATTTGGTTCAGAATGTCAAAGATCAGGATTAGGCTGCGCCGTTCTGCGGCAGTTTATCCAGTGTCGTGCACGGTGATCCGACAAACGTCACAGACTTTTGCAACGCTTCGTTAGCTAAATATTGTTACCGTAGCGTCTCACTCTGGACCATTCGCAAACTACCATACCCCAGACTAAACTGCCGCATAGGCATGGAATCAGCTATAATAATTCATAATCGTCCGCTGATTGAATGGAGCGATTGATGTTCCTTCGTTCCATGATGTTTAAGCCGATCTTCGCTGTGACCGACGATTAGGCAGACCGTACGGAATAATATTGCCAGTCGACTACACAAGAATGCTTATAACATCGCAATTCATCTCTGCCGAGGAAAGCAAATTGGAAATGCACTATGCTTGTTCCATATGCTGACGGACTAACGGCATATGCCGTTCTTCACCGATCTGTTCGCCCGCAGCAATTAATGTTGTCTCATTCTGACTTGGACTCCAATTAATGTTCGAAACAATTCCATTTAATGTCGCGAATGTAATAAAGGTTAGGAACAATTTTTAAAAAGATATTGGATGTATTTTATTAAAAAAATAAATAAAAGTTTGCGACGGTTGAATAAAAAATGTGACTTTTTATCGAACGTTTGGACTAATTAAATCCACTGCTCCTGGGGACAGTTAGGCCTAATCATCTCACCTGATTAATTTTTTGTCATCAACTCAAAAGAGTTGATCTAAATACAAAATATGTTATTATTTTATCACTAACACTTTAATTTTGGTTTATAAATATTTACAAGAAATTTGAGCTAATGTTCACAAGACGCGCGAAAGCCTATAGCATGCACATGCTTATCTGCAACCGTTTTCACGAGACTGACCAACATCGGAAAAATAGCGACTTTTGATGCCCTCGACGCAGGTTTCCTTGAACCCAAAAAATCGAGACTTGGACCGTTGAAATCTACGTTCAATGCTGAGAATTTCATATGCAACTTGTTTATGTCTATCTCAATTCGTTTCGGCGCAATTCGCTCTTGAAATGTGTCTCGCAGCCCGAAATCGCCAAAAAATCCATAAAACCCCTTATTTTGACATTCAAGGTCATCCAAAATTATTGAATTCGGTGGCAATCGAGAGCCAGTGTACGACTTCCTATTAGTGATAGTAACCTAGGTCCTAACTCGCACCGTTATTGAGATACAGCGACTTATTAGCTAAAACTCGCAAATTTTTTTCCACCCCCTCTCATTTAGCGCCCTCGTTCGGGGTTACCCCTTTCAACTTTATGGAAAAGTTTTACGGTTCCTGAAACTAGAGTCTTCCGGGCATGCCGACGGTGAAGATTTAGTGATCCTAGCTAACACCGTTTGACTGAATCACCCGTGTGACAGACAGACGGACGGACAGAATTGCGATGGCTGAGACTCGCTGAAAGCAGTAGCTGCTTTCGCGCGTAAAAATTAACGTTATTTTAACACTGAAAGTAAAAAAAAATTTAAAAATCAAAAATGTATTGAAAAACAAGAAAAAGACGTTAAAAGCGTTTAATTAAAGAAACATTAAAACGTTTATAAACATCCATTATGTAGGCCTCTGTTTTATTACGGTCAGGACTCAGGAGTGTATTAAGCGAAATTAGCAATATGCTAATGTAACGAGAGTTTAGGAATTCTTCATTGGAATTCCTCGCTGTTCAAACACAGTTTTTAAATGTGCATCATAGCAGTGTCTTAATTGTATACTATGGGCTAACAGCCAAAGCAAACAGTAATAAACTACATCGTGTCCCAGAAAAAAAGCCACCTTTAGTTTTTTGTGATAACTTTGGCAAATCAGTACCGATGTCATTATTTTTTCCGCTATTACATTAAAATACAAACTGCAGAACAAGATGGGATAAGTCTGACCATCTGCTTGATTTTTGATTTTCTGCATTACTTTGTGAAATCTAAAAGCTACACTTTACAGCCAATATATTTCGCAACCTACTTTTGTCGCCTATCTTTCGCTGCAATGTCTGTAGTGTTATAACTGCCTATAATCTCGCTCTACTCAAGCATGGCGACCGAAACGTGGGTGGCCCTGGCTGGGTCTGTGTACAGCACCCATTCTTCGGGCATAACTCACCGTCGATCACGGCCATAAAGTACGTTTCAACACGGTCTACTGTGTTTTATGCGTCGTTCACTTGCGTAATACGTTGTACACCGTGTTAAAACCAACACGAATAATGTGCAGTTTCTTGCGCATATTCAAACATTTAAAACGCTTTAAATTAATCTGTAAAGCAAACAAACGAGGTATTAACGTGCAAGATAGATACTTAATGTAAATATTCAAAATAATAATTTTCATCATTTTGATATCATTTCAGTGCTGAGTCGAAGTGTTCAAATCGACATTTTTATTTCGCAGGACATGGACAGCAACAAATTTAAGGAGAGATGTTAGGCTAAAATTTGTTTCACTTTTTTGCAGTTTATCTGAGGATGTAACAGTAAAAGAATTATCAATGTCACGTTTGCCACGAAAAGGTTATCACGAAATAAAAGTAGCTTATTTTTTATGCGACACGATATATATAGACAAATTATGCACATATTTGGTAAAATATTAGCAACAGCCTAACGGGTGTAGGTAAACTTGATCGTGGTAAACTGGGTCGAAGTTAAGTCGGTCTAGTGTTTTGTGCACAGGCAGCGAACTCGGTCGAAACTCACAATAACTATAATGCCTTGGGAAATACATGTAACTTCATGTTTTAAAAAAATAAACACACGGAAATTAAGAAAACACGTCTGTAAGACTTAACTATCTGCGCGTGTATTTTTTAAAGTTTAAATAGTTTTAACTTTTAAATTACACAAAATATTGCAATAAAATTTTTACGTGGCTTGAGTTCTCTTCTGTGGGCACTAATGATGTAACAAAAACTAAATTTTTGTCGAATCGAGTATCGTAGTTCAGTGTTGCAAAAATTTTGGGAATCAGTTTTATTGTCTATTCTAGAATCTGATTACAGTTAAACAAAAGTCTATGTAATATATGTAGGCTAAACAAAGTTTTGGGATCATTCAATGTTTCGACCAAGTTCACCGTCTCTGCACAAAACACTCGACCGGCGTAACCGAAACCGATTTTACTTAGACCGAGCTTACCGCGACCGAGTTTACCTGCTCCCACGGTAACAACACAAACAGCACTGTTAGATTTACGTTCACAACATCGAGTGTGTCACAACAAACTGTGTGTATAGGCCTAATGGATGACGACACGCGTGATCATTGCAGTATTCTGTGTCACTGTTGGATACCGCGATTGAAGCAGAAAGATCTACAGAGTTCTTTCTATAAGTTGTGTAACGTCAACAGTGTACGTACTATACGCCTACGTAATACAGAGAACGATATAATTATAGCGACGACAAATCGTCGCTTAAAGCTCTCTGGGAGGCTACTTTATTTTGCCGCACCCTGTAGGCCTATGTTAAGCAACAGTGACTGGAGTGTGATAAGAACTTATCCCACTCCAGACAGTGGTTTAACCGACACTTATTGCACGCTGGCCGACAGTCGGTCGTGTGACCTACACTATCGGTGAGTTATCGACACGTTATACCATTCTAGACAGTGTGGTAGACATCGGCAGTAACTTACAAGTGTCAGATGTATAAATCAACAACGTATGGAGCAATCACGAATCAGAAAATGTGTGTGGGCGTTATCCCATATTTCGGTATATTCCGTAGCGGCTTTCTACGGTGACATCATAATCTTACTAGCCAGATGTAGGCTATTAGCACGTCGACCACAATACATTTAACAGCAAAGAATACGAGGATACACACACAGTAGCGCTTAGAGAGCGTGTTAATTCATATATGGCCTAAACAATTCGACAAACGTGCAGCTAAATGGATAATAAACAATACTCGCGTTCGCGTATATACGTGCGCATAAAATAATAAAATGTTCATGTCAAAATAAATTAGGCCTATTACAGAGCTTGCAACATTCTGTGTTAATGGCACACTATTGGATATCAACTCGAAATCTCAGAACTCAGCTCAGTCTGATTTTAACTTTTGTATTGTTTTCTTTTATTGTAAATTTTGACGGGGCTTGACCACAAATTTTCCCTCACTTTTTCAAATAAAGTGTGATTTGGGGAGACGCAAGTGCTCCCGTCAAGTGATATCTTATTTAGAACAACGGCTTTGCAGGCTGCACCAGTGTGACAGACAGACAGACAGACACAGACCGCGCTATGTAATACGTGTCGCAATAGTCGGCAGTGTTTGAATTGTGAAAAAATGGCTGGGGGGATTAAACTTTTTGACGGTCGGAGCCGGACCAAAATTGTGATGTAAATCGTTAAATATAGCCTAGTATATAGCTGAACCCCGAGAACACAACTTGACAGTGTGTTAGGGGTTGAGAAAACAGTTGGGGGTCAACACCCCAACTCTCCCGGCAATTCAAACACTGATGGTTGGCGTCGTTAATGTTTTAGGCTATCGGTATTAAAATGCTTCTCTAGTCTGACACAGTTTTGGCTTATGTTCCCAACTTCCCTGCAGAATGTTCTCTGGTCTACAGGGGATATTCTGTAATGAAGTGGCCGCCTATATATGTACATGGCACAAACTGCCAGTGATTCAATTTTGGGGTGATCCAAAAGGAATCCTGGATTCTGGATTACTTTGAAATTTTCGTTACCATTGCGTTAAAGGGGGCATAAGGGAACCGCTGCAAAGTGAATATGGTGACGTCACATGGCGAATAACATTGCCTTGGCGGAGGTACCAGCGGGCTATGACTGCTTTCTAGTTTTTTTTTCATAATTTACTCAAATGATGATCAATTTACACAAAATTTGTACCAGTACTGTTGTAGCTAAAAAAAATTAATTCAAAATATTGCAACAAAATATGGCAGCTGATTAAATATTATTTGCTAGTCCTGACGTAATGCTGACGTCATAATGTGTCACGAGTACAAACTGGATAGTCTCAACTAGTGCTGTCAGTTGCTACCTAACTCCAATGCAGGGTTTTCAATAGCGGACGTTTGGGCGTAAATACGCCCAAAAATTTCAGCCCGTACGCACAAATTTTAAGACGTGGACGTCACGACGTCCAAATCAATTTGCCATTTATTACGTTTATTTGTCAATAATAAGCTGAAAATTGACGTCAGAATCTGTTTTCCAATGTTTTGTTTATTCAATAATTTTCGCTGACTGTCGTGTTTCTGAATACTTCATTTCACGCAGACGTGGCACGGCAACCATATTAGTTTATTCTGTGAACAGTTCTGATCCAAAAACTGCAACTTTCGTTTTGCATAAAACTACTAAAATTAAATGTTGCTTGTTTTTACAAGAAAGCCCAGCTGTCGCTAGGGAAGATGCGCTACACCACTACTGACCTTTAAGGTCGTCTAAGGTCAATAATTTTCATGACATTTGAAAGCCAATATATGTGACTTTCTATTAGTGATTAATAGGTAACTTGGCCCTATCTTTCACCGTTTTTGAGATACGGCTACTTTACTTGAAACTTTCCATTAAAAATTGCGGCAAAACCGCTGCAGATGGAGACATCGTTACTATCGACAGCATATAGGAAGTCGCCAACGCTCTATCCGATGGTACCAACGCCGACCCTCTACGACTAACCGTTTAGTCACAATACCGCACGATTTTCATACCATAGTGCGTTATGGCCAATTACGTTATCTAACGTCTTTGGTCATGACCTACCAAGGTCATCCAAGGCCAATGATTTTCATGTCATTTGAAAGCCAATATGCGACTTTCTATAAGTAATCAATAGCAATCTAGGCCTTATCTGTCTCGCTGATTAATCACAATTATATTTATACATCCGTGACAGACAGATTGACAGACAGACGACAATCGTGCCAGAGACGCGCTATTCAGCATGGCTGTAGCGCGTGAAAACCACGACCTATGTTGATGGTGCGTTAGTGACGCATATGTAGTAAGTCTTCTTTTGCATTAAGTTTTTGCTTGAGTTGTCTTGTAGGCCTATTGCATGACTTCCAGATTTTGTACACTGACGTCCAAATTTTTTAGCTTGGAAGTCATGACGTCCTGAAAATTCAGGTCTATTGAAAACCCTGCTCCAGTGGTGAAAAATCTGGTTCATTCATGACAAATTGTTGAAGTTTTACAGTTACAGTTACAAAAAATGCAAAGCGATGGCATTTACTATAGGGATAGTTGGACTTTTACGCGTTCGAGCAATACAGTGCACTAGCACACAGAGCTTTCAAAATGGTTGCATTTTTGGAACGCAAGACGCCTGATTTCATGTCCCCGTGTTGCTTAGTACTGACACAATAAACATTTTTCATTAGCGAACCATGTTAAGCTCACCATCGAAGCAGGGTAGCAACGGACAGCAATAGTTGAGACTATCCAGCTTGTACCCGTGACACATTATGACGTCAGCATTACGTCAGGACTAGCAAAGAATTTTTAATCAACTGCCATATTTTGTTGCAATATTTTGAATTAGTATTTCTTCAGCTACAACTGGTACAAATTGTGTGTAAATTGATCATCATTTGAGTGAATTATGAAAAAGAAACAAAAAAAGGTCCTTTTATGAAACACTGTGTATAACCATTGACCAAGGTCAACTCAGCCTTCCATATCTCCGAGGTAGGTAAATCGAGTACCAGCCTACCTGGCTGGTGTTAAGGGAAGGGGGTGGCGCGTTCACGTGTGTCGGGTGGCAGATAACACTGCATGATCCAATATGACAGGCGACGCTCGGACGCTCCGTAGTTATGAAATGGGTTTTCCACAAAGAACGGCATACACACTCCTTTAACCTTTAATTAGACAATGTTTGAGAGGGACGAGCAGAGACCGTTGTATGCGGGTGGGAAATACAGCGCTGCAGCCGCAGCGTGGTAGTTCAGTGGCGAAGAAAACCCTCCCGACGCATGACGGGAAGCTGGTGCTGGTAGGTGACTTCCGGTTCCGGTGGGTGTGACAGAGGGCGTGGTCGTTACGGTGGCGCCGTCTGGTGTCGAGTGTTGTCGGTAGACGATTGGTAAGCGGTTCATTCGCTGGGCGGCGTGAGCCATGTTAGCTGCCTCGAGCTCGGTGGCTAGTTGACGCTTCCACTTGTTGCGTCGGTTCTGGAACCAGATCTTGACCTGAGTCTCAGTGAGACGCAGGGACGACGCCAGCGCCGAGCGCTCTGAGCTGGACAGGTAGCGTTTCACGTCGAACACTGACTCTAGCTGGTACACCTGCAGACAACACAGCACACCACCCATAGCTAGGCTGCACAGCACAGTATGTTACAGAGAGACTACTTTGGGACCACAAAACACACTTCAGTTGTAGTATGATCGCTACACCGGAAGTAGAAATAATCTGTAATAACAAACAGCGCGAAAATTTGTACGGCGAATCTGTTTCATGAATGTTGAAGACCGCCGCGCTGTAGGCCTGCTCAACGACTGCAGTCTCTGCAACTGTAAGCGACTGCGACAATACTTTGAAAATATAGCGGATAAAACCGAAATGCGGACGATAAGTCTGTTGACCACATCCAGCTTAAACAAACTGTTTTCAAGCGATCATAGGCCTATCATACGATACGATTAGCGTGGTATTAGTAAGTAGCCTACAAAAGCACTTCAAGACTACGTTACAATAAAACGGCTAAACTCATAAAAACAGAAATAAGAATCAAATAATAAAACGACAAAACAAAAAGTATAGATAACGGAAATGAAAATGTCGCCACCAAAACCGAAAGTACTATTACCTTCGTTGGCACGACAGTTATCGACATTCTGAGGGAAAATTAAAAGTTTACAACAACGAGCTGAAATAAATGTCCGCTGCAGGGGGCGACTGCGATCAAAAAATTTCAACGCTATCTGTCATAGTTCTAGATTTGTGTGTAGGCCTACTTCCGGTTTTGACTGCCCTATCAGCTGTCGTCCGCTTTGTTACAATCACTTGCCAACACTATACTATATAGTTCTTCTTCGTCTTCAGCTCGCTGCAATAACTGTGACTGCATTTGAAAACCTTGCCAAAGTGTCCAAACCTTTGGAGAATTCAGCTTTTTACGTAGCCTCTGGATCGGCAGCAGCAAGATTGCTTGCTTAGTGCTTACTGTACCAGCAACCACGAAACAATTAGGCCTACAGACGATGTAAAATAGTCACCTGGTGGCGAGAAAAGACGGTCCTCGTCTTCTTTCGTTTCTTGCTGTCGATATCCTGGTCGTCGTTGTCGTCGTCGACGTCATCGTCATCGTCCACGACTTCTGACGTCAGCGACGCGTCATGCAGTGACGTCGAGGCGTGACGTCGACGAGCGTCGATGATGACGTCACAGTCTACGTCACGACTGACGTCATCACTGTGAGGCGTGGTCTGTCCGGCTTGGTCAGTAGGGGGAGGTGGTGACTTGACCTGAGAGCGCCCGTCACTGCCAGGTCGATCAACTTTGCTTGTCAGAGCATACACGTCCGACTTCAACTGATCGGCCAGTTTACTCTCTGTAATATTGCAATATATAGGGTGGGCCAAAAAACTAAGCGATTGCACTTTGTCTATATTTTCGCTAAATATTGAACAATTTTTACAATTTTTTTACCAGTGGACTCTGTAAGAAATTTGCTACTCGGGGGCGTGCACATCACATTTATTATATCGCTACACTACCTTGTAAAATATAAATATCCAAAAATGTACAATATCTACAGGTGTACAGAAGGTATAATGATAAATTTTTTTAAGTATTTAACTTAAATGTTAAAATATGAGTTATAGTAAATGTCAAAAAATTGGAAGGCATATAAAACATTTTTCAAATAATTTGAACGATTTTACTGTGCACTAATTTTCCATGTACATTAATGCCGGTTGATGGCAGCAATTTTGTTCAGTTAACTGCATCAGCATACAGAGCAATGTATTTTAATTGTGCGGCTCTGCAAGTTGTGCACTATTTTTTGAAACATGAAAACTTACTCCGTAGCTACATCTAAACCTTTTTGACACTTATTATAAATTATATTTAACATTTTACTTAAATACTTAAAAATTTACCACTCGATCTTATTACAATCTGTAGATATTGTACGTTTTTGGATATTTATATTTTACAAGGTAGTATAGCGAAAAAATAAGTGTGATGTGCATGCCATTGAGTAGCAAATTTTTTTCAGAGTCTATTAGTAAAAAATTGTGAAAATTGGTCAATATTTAGCGAAGATATGAAAAAAGTACAATAGCTTACTTTTTTTGGCCCACCCTGTACTCTTCAATATGAACAACATCATATCTATAATAAACGTCCGACATTCAGTACTGACGAACGTATAAGTCTTCAGACATAATGTACAAAACTGTGAAAAAATACGAGTTAGTACAAATAATTAGGCCAAGTCAAATGTTACGTATAGTTAGTAGGCATAATAGGCCTACTGTAGCTTTAATGAGAACACTCACTGACTGCAAACCACTACGGCCGAGGTTAAACAAGTTAATAAATCCGGAAGAAGAACAGTTTATCAAAACAAAGTAGCGTAATGGAATTTGGGCTTATGCAGTTGCAGTGGGCATAATAGTGGGCCTATATGCTGACCGTGAGAACTTTTCCAGTCGGCGGCGACCAGCGCAGACAGTGCCGGAAATGTGTTGAAAACGAAACTTGCCGGATGTAGACCGAAACTCAAAGAATTACTGTCGGCAAATCCGGGTCCAGCAACAGTTGTCGGCTGGAAGTGTAGACGACTGAGCTGCTGCTTCTGCTGCTGCAGCCGACTTGACGCTACTGTCAACCACATTAACATAGGCTACACGAGACTTTGATGACGATGATGATGACGAAGATGATGACGAAAGTAATAATAATATGCTTAATAATAACAGGTCGTAGAACTGGGGCAGGAGATCAGTAGACACACGAGACAATAATGCAATGTGCACAGCTGCATATTACACTACCGTAACACAAGTCTTTAAGTAGTAGACCTAAGTTCTAACCGTATCAAAATCTAGAAATAATTCTTAGGGCTATATATTACAGCATAATATAGTACTATTATAATATAGCATTAACGTGTTTTACAAAGTACTCTATAATACAATAAAAAAGCCTTTAGAGGCCCATCATATTTCGACAAAAGTACTAGAAAAGGCTCCAGTGGGATTCGAACCCGCGATCTCCTGCTTACTAGGCAGGCGCTTTAACCAACTAAGCCATGAAGCCGAGGTTTGTTGGCTAATTAACTGTTATGAATAAAGCACTAGTTATGACTCTATTTTTGTAAAAATTTCTGTTTCTTTTTTTGGTTACATTAAGAATCAAGTATTGCCATAATACGTACAAAAACTATATACATACTGACAACACGAATTACTAATACTAATAAGCAAGCCGTTTAATAAAGCGCCATCTGGCGAACGTTGACAGTTTAATTACGCGCGACAGCAGGTACTGCTATAGCGCGTCTTAGCCATCGCAATTCTTTCTGTCCGTCTTTCCGTCCGTCCGTTACATGAGTGAATCAGACAAAAATGGTGCTAGATAGGATCACCAAATCTTCACCGTCGGCTGCCTGGAAGATAGTGATTTACTATGGCGTACCATCGCTGCAAAAATCACCAATATTTAATAAATCAATGAAACTTGACATTCTTAATTGCTTGCAGCCTTAATGAATGATTTGAAGTTTCATTGAATTATATCGGTGATTTTTTGCAGCGTTGGCACGCCATACGCCATAATTTGCAGCACCAGTTTTAGGAACCGGTTACCCGGTTGCAATTACCCGGGTACCGGGACCCAGTTTCAACTTCTAAGCATACAATAAAGTGACACATGTACACCTTTAATCACACAATATTTTTTTCAAAAAGTTAGTTTTTTCATAAAAAACGTCTATGTGTCTACTATAGGCCTATCAAATATGTACACAGGTATATATAGCATAAATGTACAAAACATCAGTTTATACACTTGTTAGCGGCAACATTTAAGGACTTGCACATCGAAAACAGCAAAAAATGCAAAAGGTGATATTGCCCGCATCACACTGACTGTGTGTCAATGTGCTGCTGAATAGCATCACCTTTCGTAATTTTTGCTGTTTTCGATGTGCAAGTCCTTAAATGTTGCCGTTAACAAGTGCATGACCTGATGTTTTGTACATTTGCTGTTTTATTACTAAAATACTGTGTTCCTACTGGTGATCGGTTAATTACAAAGATATTGCGCTTCAAATATTTCTTACAGTAGCCAAGTCGCTTATAACTGTTACTTACTACCTAATGGCGTGACTGAACAAAGCAAACGACACTCGTCATGCATGACGTCACCGCTGGCCAGCACTGCTGACAAAATGGACAAATAAATTTTTGGCAAAAATTCTACAAATTTCGTTGCCAAGGCAACGAAAGTCAACCATGGTAGACACTAAAATTATTTATGTGCTCCACCCTCAAAACCCCTTATTAGATGCAAGAATCTCGAAGATATCTCATACAGAATAATTGTCGAGTTATAGCCCATTTTATCCCAAATTTCGTTCCATTGCAACGATGGTCAGTTGGGGTAAAATTGTGGGGGAGCCTCCAGAATTGTTAGAAATGTTGTAGATGACTTTTTGACGCTTTTATTCAACACAACATTCCAATTCAATTCAGACAGAGAGCATATCCGAAAGCAAAGTCCTTCAACTGACCGCTAAGCGACTAAGCCTAGAGAGTGACGTCAAGAGGCGATTTCCTGGCTACAGGCTGTAGCCCCAAAAATGTAAACACTCTCACTAGTCCCTCCTTCTAACAGACTCAGGGCCAACAGATCGCCTTTTTGGGAACCGAGACAATACCGACAAAGCCTCAGCCTACAGCCACTGAATATTCAATTTCTTCCCTAAGCTTAGCTGTGACCTTCACCTTAGCAAAGCCCAACAACAGTTTTTTATAAGTAGTCATCTCTCACTCAGCCAAGCAGCTCGCTATGCTGAGCTGGCAGCACTAAGTGACCTTTGAGAGACTTTCCCTGTAAACCAAATACAAATTAGCTATTCATTAAATTAGCTGTCCTCCAAAATTTGATTGGCAGCATTTGCTGGCCCATCCCGGAAAATTCCCATAGGCCTATAGACACAAAAATCTCGCAGATATCTCTTACACAAACCGAGTTATAGCTAATTTTGTTCGAAATTTCGTTGCCATGGCAACGCGGGTCGGTCGGGAAAAATGCGATTGGCGGCGATCAATGGCCTCTTCCCGAAAACCCCCCTATAGACGCAAAAATTTCGCAAATATCTCTTACACAAGCAGACTTATAGCCCATTTTGGCCCAAATTTCGTTGCCATGGCAACCAGGTAGGGTCCGGGGTAAAATTAAATGACACCATTAGATTGGCCATTCCCGAAAACCATACCATAGAACCAGAAATTACGACTCTATCTTATACACAGCCATCTGTAATAGTAATACTCATTCATTCATTCATTCATTTTATTATTCTTTAAAAAAGCTGACAAACGCAGCTTATAAAACATATAGTCAGTAACCAAGTATAGCAAATCTGACATAAGCCTAGTTTACAAAGATATGCACATCAATAGCTGTCTCTGTAAAGCATGCGAATGACGAAGTCACGTTCGTTGAGATAGCCTAAGTAGTTTTGTTAAGCAGAAGTTTGTCATGAGAGCGTGGTCTGAGGTCATAAGATGACGGTTGGCGATCCGGAATCAGGGGCTGGAGGACATGAACCGAGTTGCGTAGAATTTTACGGAACAGTTTATCGTCAGCAGAGTAAAATAAATCCTCAACAGAGGCGGCGTCGTTGTCGTCCAGGTACCCGAGACGTCGGCAGCGTTTCAGCACAGCATTCAGTCGCGCCCGGTCAGCGGCGGAGCACAAGCCTGACTGTTTGTTATTACAGATTATTAGTCTAGCGTAGTGAATGAATAATTAAAATCATCGTGTCCAATGTCAACTGACAATAACTGGGATCGGTGAGTGGGATTGGTTCGCAGTGGGCTTTCATACACCCAGTGCTGTCGCGCGTTCCCCTTTGCGTTAGCTGGGCTTTCTTGTTGTCACTGCTCATCATCACATTAAACGTCAAAGTCACAAGTGACAGTTCCAACTAAATTTGCAGTGCATTTCGAATCATAATCTAAGTTGTGTGCTTATTGTCATCTCCCTAAAGAAAATCTTATATAAGCATTACAGTGACCAGTGGTTTTTGTTTAACTTTAAATTATTCTCATAATTTCCAGGCCAACTCAGCTTGGCCATCCTTCCGTGGGTATGCGCAATGAGTAGGCTACCATTGTAGTGTGCAGGCCCATAAAGGGAATGAAACAAGAAGACAGACTCACGATAAATGAGAGGTGACGTGGGAGGCATGGTCCATGAACGTATCACAGCGTCAGCACTGCAGCCACCGGCTTGGTCAGCTGTCGACTGCGTCTTCTGAGAACACAGATTAAGTTGGTCTCGGTAGAAGTACGTAGTCAGCTGGTCGGGTTCGCTCTGGCTGACGGACATGGAGGGCTGATGTGCCGTACCCGTGGAAGAAGCTCCGTCAGCCGGCCGCAGATCCCGGTCCCCGTCCAGGTCCCGGACTGCTGGTTTCTCATCATCGTCGTCGAGTATGCTGCTGATGGAGAAACCGATCTTTTTCGGTGCGCTCGAGGTCGACGGCGAATGCGGCGATGATTCTGCTCCTACACGGCAAGCTTCGCTCACGTCTGCAGTATCCGACGGTCCTCCTGGATCCACGTCTGCATCGGCATCCCCGGCCACGCAACCGCTGTCAGCTCCAGGTCCTGGAAAACTAATTTCTGCACTGGCCATTCAGGTCGATTAGATTAATGGGGTAGAATCCGCTGGCTTCAAATTCAACAAAAATTTTCAGCCAAACCGTCTACCGCTGCGAAAAATCAAATCCGATGCGCGAACATTCAGCTGTCTAACGGGCGACGAATCACCTAAACCACGAATATTTCGTAAGGTTTTCGGTCTTGAAACAGGACCAAATGAATATAATTATTCGTCTTTCTTTTTAGGTCTTGTGTTCAGTTTGTGTTTAGCCCGTGACTTACGTACAAAAATACGACAAAGTTCAGTGGTGACAGTTCCTTCAAAAGCTAGGTCTATTTGTAGCCTGCACAATAGACCCGCAGCGAATTTGTACGTCGCACCTTGCTGCTGTTGCTGCTGCTGCTGTCACGCGTCTATCATCATGTTCATTATCTGAGTTGTCTGCGCGGTGCGTCGTCTTACCTGGGCAGGTGCGAACCTGTTTCACCTGCAGTCGCCAGCCAATAGCCTGCCGACACTAGCTTTGATTGACGTTTTATCACTGCTGCTTCTGCGACCGATACGATCAACTCATCTATCAAACTGCACGCTTTTGACTGGCAATTAGACAATTTTTTTTATTTCGCAAAATAAAATTAATAGAAAGTAAAAGAAGTCAGAACGTAGTACGAACCACTGTTGTGACCCTGGTTTAATGTAAACCACAGGACTATTATTGCTGGAGTGAATGAAAGAAGCGAAATACCGATAAAAATGAAGATAAAAACAAAAAAACGAACATGTGAGAAAGAGAAAGACAGTTTCGGCAATGCAGAAGCAAAAGATAAAGAGTATATTAACAGCATATCAGCACATAAATTGGTACCATAAAGGTTTTCTATACAAAAACTTGACACGACAGAAAAGAATCTAGTGTTCTTAAGTCACCCTCATAAATAAATGAGTTTAAACTATAATATAGTAATAAAAAAACTTCGATAGAAGCTATAAGCTTAATAGCACATATTTTTTGTTTTAATTTTGTCTCTGCAGAATGCCGACATGAAGTACTTGGCAAAGACCACAGAGTGAGGCAAAAAAGTGGACCCTAAAGTTTTTCGCTGTTTTCTCAGCAGCCGTTTGAAATTTTAATTTGAAAGTTTAAAGATTTATTTACTAAAACCTTCTACATTTAACTGCCAATTAAAATTTGATTCTGTTGAAAAACAACGAAGTTACAGACTTTTTAACATTACCGCCTACCGATTTTTCACCATTCAAAAATGTTCCGGCTACAACACTAATTTCATAACATCGTTGGAACAACACAGCTAAATAATGATCAAATGTCAGAATTCCATTGTCACTGCGAATGTTCAAAGTGTTCACCACCAGCTCCAAGCAACAATACCAGCCTACAGTAGTTTTATTTGAGAAATCTTTTACAGCCGTGTTGATCAGTCCCTGTGGCAGGTTGCCCCAGATAACCTGAAGCGCTTCCTTTAGTTTGGCGCTTGTTTTCAGCTTTGTTTTAAACTTGCAACAAGCGTCCAACATTGCACATCATACGTCATAGTCCATTGGGTTTATATTCGACGAATTTGGAGGCCATTGGTCTTTTGTGATAATATCTGGACAGCTGGCTGGCAGCCAGTTCTGTGCGCTGCCCGGCGTTGCTCGCTGTGTGTGCTGACGCGCCCGGAGCGTCGTCCTGCTGGAAGATGAATCCGGTGGGCAGCCGGCGATTACTTTAAAGGAACGATAATTTAGTGATAATTTATAAACAATATAAATTGTTGCTTATCAAAACGTCACTGTGACGTAATCGGCATTAACGTGTAATCAGTTTTTGAAAATTAAATAGCACTTTTAGCATGAACATTTTTGAATGCCGAAAAATCGGTAGACGGTCGTGTTAAAAAATCTATAACTTCGTCGTTTTTCAACAGAATCATATTTTACTTGGCAGTTAGATGTAGAAAGTTTCAGTAAATAAAGCTGTAAAATCTCATATTAAAATCCCAAACGGTTGCTGAGAAAACGGCGAAAAAATTTAGAGGTTTACTTTTTTCTGCCGCACCCTGTAGAGCTGACACAGGGTGTAGGTACGTTGTGTCGACATTCAATTAGTGGCAACGATTATAGCGCCACAATAAGAAATTGGCGCTTAGCGTCCATCAACCATGGTAAGACCGTAAGACGTGTATCAGGTTACGGTGCTGGTTCCTTATTTTTGGCCCCGAATGGAAACAGCTTGGTATTTAGCAGAGATGCTGATAGCGGCGAACGATTGGGCCTTTGCACTCTGTTTGGTTTAACAGTAAAAGAGGTTCTTTCCATCATCTTTTTTGTTTTTCCTTCCTTTCTTTTACAACGTAAGCTGAGCTTGAGAGGCCAAATGACAGAATCTTTTTCTGCAGAATGGAGCTCCTAGAGTCTACCGTGAAACTTGGTAAGCGGGCATTCGTTGACGATATGACATTGTTTCTTTGCTGCCACGATCGCAGGCACAGAATGGGTTCGTCGCCCATGTTCCAGACATGAAGAGTAGCAGTGCCAGTGAGAAAACGGTTAAGAAGTGTCCAGTCTTTACATTTCAGATCGAAACCAGATGTAAGACTGATCAGTTATCAGAAACTGGTTGGGTACTTCCTTTTTAGAGCAGGCTATCTTCCAGCCAATGTAAAAAATGTGGACCATCAGGGGCTTCTATTCCGGGTGGGCGCAGCTTGTGCCCAGTGAAAAATAAAAAATAAGTTTTGTTAAGGGTGTATGCAAAACTGCTATTACTAGAAGCGCTGTTTTAGCTCAAAATGGACTAAAAACTGGCATCGTGGCGGGCTCTGCCAGATCCGGGGGGAAAAATCAAGATAAAGGTGTAACGGTGTAACTTGAGTCCGATTTTGATTTTAGATTTGGGAAGCCATGTCAGACCATATCGGACTTCTGGATGGCAGTCAAACTTGAGAACTTTCTCTTCCATTATTTCTATCATTTTTCTCTCTTATGCATTCTTTCCTTGTTTCATCTCCTCCGTTTCTGTCTTTTCTTGATTAGGCGTCTGCCGAATTCTGCGAGTTTCGTGATGGTCAATGCGGAGCTCGGCTGCAAAATGCAACTTGGTGTTAAAAGTAAAAGTAAAAACAACGTATATCACGCAGCCTACATACTTTCAAATGAATTAATTATTAGACGGTAGCAGGAGCAAAATCTATATCGTAAAATTATATTGGGAGGTTACTGCTCTGCTGTTGAGACGACTCCGATTCATGCTTTTAGCACTTAGTTATCAATGCGTCGGAGTTGCAGCCGGCGTGAGCCGTGTCGGCGCTAAGCGATGCCATTGACAGACGGCGACGGGCACTTTGTCGGCAGTCGCTGCTGCTAATCGCCATAGGTGGCGTTTAGTCGCCATTGGGCCACCCGCCATGCTTGTGGAAAAAGAGTGCGAGGTTGGCGACCTCTGTCGGAAAAAATGACGTAGAACAGCTGCTGTATACGCCCAAATTCCATTACACCGACTTTGCGACAAAGTCCGCCGACAAAGTCCGCATGATATGTGTCCAGGACTTTCCCCGCGGGGAAGTTTCGGTGAACGTCGGCGTAATGGAATTTGGGCTACACTGAGATCTTTACAGTAGCTTACCCCCATAACATGAGGGCTAGGTGAGATGGTATGGGCATGTGTGAGTGTGTCAAGAGAACCATGGAGACAAACCTTCTTGAAGACTGAGAAAGAAATCGATCGACGTCGTCAAATACAACATGGAGGACTTGCGTCTCAACGTGGAAGCCGCAGAGAATCGAGCTGAATGGAGAAGGTGAGTGAACGCGTGTGGCTGACCCCTCACCTTATAGGGATCCACAGCCTGAAAGAGGGAGAAAAACCCATAACGTGATTCGCACCTATACTCTCATTTTCTATTTGTAGCCTGTTGACCATAATTTATTTGATGGTACAAAATAATATTTAATGAATTAAGAATCAAACTAAGCATGTTATTGTCAATAAACGAGATAACAACAGTGACACATAACGCATCAAATTTAACTTTATCTGGATTTCAGTCGGATGTCTATCAGGTAATGGATTAGGGTTCAGAATTGGGTTAAGTTTAGGGTTAGAAGCTAAAGCTAAAAAGGGATATTTGTGTTTTTTACTCCGGCCGAAGATCCCGATAGAATCGTAGAAGAACGATGGTCAGATATAAACGTGTTTCAGGTTGGCAGTAAAATCGCGACGTGTTGACTGCTCACAATGGCGCCGTAAATATCCGACGTGATTTCAATTTGATTGACGAATTTTGACTGCACAGTACTTCTCTGTACAGAGCGATTTAAACGGTTGCAAGGGTGGGCTGCCGGACAATAAACCCCCCGCAGGGGATGAGCGGTCTTAAGACTCATTTTCCGGCTGACTGCTGATCGGTTTGGCGTCTGACAGTAATTCACCGGAACATTAATCGTTGTTGATGCTTATTTGTGAGCCACCGTTCGTGCGTCGCACGATTTTGTTCGCTGCCCTTCGTTGTTTGCACCATGCGTGCGTCATACAAAGGGAGACGGAAACTACTTCTGTCGTGCCTTCATCTAATGTTAAGCGATTTTAATGAAAATACTTTTAATGGTACATTCAGCAGACAATTTACAATAAAGCGATCGCTGAAGATCCCATCACACCTGAACTACGTCGCTACATTACCTTGTGAACTATTGGTAGACCTATTAATAATTCACACCGCCCGCAGACAGCAACTGCAAATCAAACAAAGTGAAGAGCGTGGCCAATGCGTGTGATTATTTACGCTCATGATAGTGGCAACTGCTATAATAACATTGTTATAGCGACCTTTAAATTCAAGCAGCGTGTCCGCGGCTGTGTCTGTCTGCATGCTGTCTCTGTGTAGTCTGCAGCGGCTATTGTATATAGCAAGTTTTATTTATTTTTTTGTTTTTAATTATACTTTGAGTAACTTGACTATTTTGGTTGGTTTTTCAGCAATAATGCTACTCAGAACAAAAAGCCCAGCTATCGCTAGGAAAAGCCGACTGTACCGCCTACGTCCGAAGCTCAGCCTCCCATTTCCAGTCACGGAGAAAAGGCGATTTGTCATAAGTGAGACAGTTTCATGCATGCTGTGTTAACGGAACGCTGTCTCGAATCTTGCAATAAACGCTAGTATAACATACATCGCACGTGGTCATCTCGCCAAGCGATATAAATAGCTATTGTTCCATGTTTTCTGTCTAGATATTACTTTTTTGACATTTTTGCATGTTTTGTATATTTCGCTACATGTATTATTGTATTATTTAGCTATCCAGCTTTCGAGCTAAAATGTGTTCTAATAAACTCAGTTCAGTTCAATTCACTTCATGTACGTGACGTTGTCATCTCGCCAGGTGATATAAACAGCTACAGAGTATGAATGAACAAGGAAAATATCGGACGCAGGTTTTGCAAATATTTTTCACAATAAAAACGCCTTGCTCGGAAAGATACAGCCTATACAGTTTCTGTTGCAGTAGGCCTACTGACCTTTAAGGTCATTCAATGTGAATAATTTTCATGTTAGTTGAAAGCCAGTATGCGACTTTCTATTAGTGATCAATAGCAACTTAGACCCTATCTCGCACCGTTTAGCCGCAATAGCGCGTAACGGTTTTCAAGGCCTTCCAAGGTCAATGATTTCCATCTAGTCTGTCAAAGCGTATGCCACTTTCTATTAGTAATTAATAGTTACCTAGATCGTATTTCTCACCGTTTGCGAGATATGGCTACTTATAGCTTTAAACATTCTATTCCAAATTGCGACCAAACCGCTGCAGATGGACATATGGTTACTACTGACAGCCTATAGAAAGTCGTTACTGCCCTTTTGCTGGTACCATTGCCGACCTTTTACGACCTACCGTTTACCCACAATACCGCATTATGGTTTACCATAGTGCGTTATTATCCTTCAAGGTCATCCAAGGTCAATGATTTATATCTTATTTGAAAGCCAGTATGTGACTTTCTATTAGTGATCAACAGCAACCTAAGCCCTATCTTGCATTGTTTAGCCATAATACATCCGTGACGGACAGACAGCCGGACGGACAGACGACGGACGACAAATCATGCCAATAGCTCGACCTTTACTAAACAGATGGAAAACTGTACATAGTTTAGCATTCATATGTCGCAAGGCAGTCCAGCACCATATTAAAGATAATGTGATGTAAGTTTTGTTTCACGTTTTTCTTTTTAACTCTTAATTTGATTTTGACCTTAAAGAATAATGTATATCGGCTCACAGCTGCCATGTGAACAACTTCCATCCACTGTTCTTGAATTTTTTTCCTCGATAACGTTTGTTTTGCATATACTTGGTAGTCGCTACTCGTTTTCAACGAATAATCAGGTGTAAGCTGTTCGAAAATAATATGTACCATGTGCCGAAAATGTCGCGAAAACTTTATTTAAAATTTTTTAAAACGAATTTGTGTCTTTATTGCTGGTAAATAAACTTGGTCAATTCTGAGATAAAGCAGCTGCATGGGCACATTGCATAAGGTCACGATGTCGGCAATTATCAAGTTTCGACAGTCTCGTTCGGCGTTAAACCGTACAACTGACGACTGTGTCGATAGAATATATTGGAAGAGCTGATGACATGTTCAGATATAAGGCGTTAATTGGAGCCGTTCCATGCAGCAAAGTGGTGGGACTGAGTTGAGTAACGACGTTTGACGGGTGGTGATCAGCGACGAATACAATGTGGGGACTACATCACTTCTCTTAGCATGTGACGTTCTGGTCACTCTGTAATCAGTCTGCTCTCAGATTTTTTTCTCCAATAATTTCAGTAAGACGCTCATCTTTTGGATGCTACAACATCTTGACTTTCTAGTTTTTTTAAGTAAGAGTCAGGTAGCACATATAGCATTCTCGTTATTTCAGCATTTCATACGCTTGTTGTCATTTCGACATAATCTACAGCATCATCATAGTTCGTCCTTGCTGTGTAGTTGTCGTGGACAGACTGACCAGTGGTCAGTGCCGTGGTCAGCGGTGGTCATTGGCACGTTCCACGCGATGACGAGCAAGTGTAGTGTCAGCTTGTCAGCGCGACACAATGCACTCGACAACTCGCCGCACAAATGCACAGTCGGTCCGTCCGTCGGACTGGCCAATAAAGACGACAACGATTCAGCGGACTAAGGATAGGGTTACGGCATTACGCTGACAATAATTTCTTCCGCCCGTGCGCGTTCCTCTCGTCGACGCCTGCGATCCGTCCATCCCGGCCCGGTCTGACTGACTTCCGGCGCCTGATGAGACGCCACTCTACGCCGTTCTGTCGTCGCAAATTATTATCTGGCTTCCACACGCATGCACGAACTCACGAAATTATTACGCAATCCGCCGTAATTTTACGTGAAATCCTTATATTAACGAAGGTCCGCAGTTTGCTACAAACCGACGCATTCAATGACAGTTTGCGAGACATTCTGAACTCTGTTTCTAGACAATAACAGAGGTTGATGCCCAGTCGCAACAGAATATTTTGCCTGCAATAATCAAGAATCTTTTTTATTTGTTTTCTGACAGTTATTTATGCCTTTTGTTTTTCTGATCTGGCTTTTCTTCGATTAGACATCTAAAAACGAGACCCACCAGGTGGCATCGGATACCGAATAAACGTAAAGGGTTAAAAGACAGAACCGTTATTGCCACTGCACTAAAAGTGGTTAAACTTCTCGGACCGTGTGTCACGACGTTGTTGAGTAAAATGATTACTGGAGCCTCTGACATTAAAGTGATTGATTCATAGACCAAATCGATCGACGACTGAATTAAATGATGATAGAACCGCGACGTTGATGATCCAAACTTCGCGTAGTTCAATTTGATTTGTTGTGGTTGCAATAAAGCCGCAGCTAATAAAAAGTTTACGGCAGATCCACGAAAAGTGGTGCACCAAATCTACAACATTTTGGCACGACATGCTCACAATTCCTCAGCAAATACTGGAGTTTAGGCTTAAGTTTACAGGTACCCGTAAGGAAAGATCTCGCTCGGCTGCGCCGATTCTATCGGCGAGCGGCCGTTTAAGACACTGATTTCATCGCATGACTTAACGGCATAAGACTTCGTTCCATAATCACAAATTAGCTGATGGAGAATCTACTTCCACGTTATCGGCTGAAACGCTGGACCTGTGCTTATCTCGTTTATGTCCGGATTTCAGGTCACATTTTGAATTCAAATTGTTTAGTTTCTTTCTGTCCTTTCTAATTTTCTCAATTCGCCGTGCAAAATATGCGAATCAATGTGAATCTAGTAATTGCGTCATGGATTTGGTTGCAATAATACGACGTTGGTCCACAGACTGCGATCTTGCTGGCTGCAGAGTTTTCACGTGGCAGATAATGCCAAATGTCGTGTTAGTTTCGAAGTTTCATTGTCGAAAGATAATTGACATAACGATCATATTATATCCATCAAAGCTTATTGACTGAAAGATGTAAGAATAATTAACTACGTTTTCCTTCAGTCTTGACATAATGAGAGTGAGTGAGTGGTTTATCAACAATACATCAGCACAAAATAGGCCGTTTAGTTAATTTTTCACATAATGAGATAAGTTTATTCACTGTTTTTATGTGTACCTATTTGTTATTTCGCTGGCAGCTAATTTCGGTTTCTATCTGAGCTAAATATCACAGTCCATGAAGTTAACTCTGCAGCGTGACAGTGACAATGATAATAATTCAAAGAGATGAAGGGTTAACGTCAGGTAGGAGTTCTTTATGCACCACTGTCCTCGTCACCATTCACGCACTCAATTTGTCGCTGGTAGATCTCTAATTGGTATCAAGTTTCGTCATCTTCAGTCACGTGTCTGTCTATAAACGAACATCATTCACCTCACAGCCTGGACTACAGTAACGTGACGCCGACATTGACGCAGAGAGAGCATGTAATCTTGCGTTAACTGTCGCCGAAAATCGCGACGATAATCGTTCCGAAAAGTTCGTTAAACGACCAAACGGACAGACACCACAGCCACGCGGGTATCGGTTATATAATGTCGTCAATCGATCATAAAAACTAGGGGGCTATTTAAATTGTAATCGCGGCTCTGTTGTTTATGCTACTATTTGACAAAGTAAATCGTTTAAAAATAATTTTTGTTTGCAATAGTAGTGTAAATTAAGTTGTCAATAAACGAGCAACGACACAACAAGCAGAATTACGATTACCGGTAAGCCGGAATCAGGGCCGGAATAATGACCTTAAGCAAGTTAAGTGACATTGTAAGTTGCCTTCTGTGACGTAACGCAATTAAAAAAGCTTGAACTTCGTAAGCTTAGGCCCTATTCGTCGTTTTTTGACATGATTTTGGTCAAATTATATTGAAATATACCAATGAGTAATACAGTGATATTGAGACAGTAATAATTTTAACATTTTGACCTGCAATAATTGCTTTAACATTTAGCCGTATGAATGCTATTAAATGAATAGCACGCTAATTTTCACCTGTAGGCCTATTGGGTTTTCTGCGACTTTCGCGACGCTTGTCAGGCAGTTTACATCGCACTCGCCAGATGGCGCATTTATCGTGTGTGGCAAAGCAGTGTTCGACGAAGCTCAAAAAACAGTCGATCTGTCTCAGTAACTACGACTCTTGTATTTGAGAGTATTTCACAAGGAAGTGTAGCAACAGTATTAAGGTGATGTGAGCACAAACTATAGTCATTCACGTCACTGTTTCGTACTAATGTTGTGTGTAAAAACTATTGAAATTATCAATGTTTCGTGTAGTTATTCAAAGAAAATAACACCGGCACAGATTTTTCTGACACACGGTGTAATTCCGGTTTCTCCAGCTGCTGTCGTGTGTTGGTGATAGCAATCGGCTATTCGGGAACAATTTCTTCAAGCACGCCTTGGTCGAAGACTTTTTTACCGTTGGAATCGTGATATTTGAAAGTGTCCACTGCGGTACTTTTCGTTTGGCATTTTCGGTTATTGGACGTGATCGAAGTCTCTGAGCAGCCGTTGTCGATTTTAACAAAGCTGCAGTTAAAAAATACAGGTTTTCTTTTTTACGCTCGAGAGCTAACATAGCTATAGCGTGTATTAGCTATGGTAATACTGTCCGTTTGTCCGTCTGTCACGACTCGGTACCGATTCAAGCCCAGGTGAGACAGAGAGCTCGGGTTTTTATTATATGCTAGCCTAGAGTCGCTAGTATTTTGTGACAAAATTTTATACTGCTGGATTAGGGGGTTCCCTTGAACGAGGGGCAGAAAATAGGGGCACCCCCTGAAAAGACGTTATTTTATCGTTATTGGCTTGTTTAGCGTGAAAATGGTTGCAGATAAACACAGACATGCTGCTTATCATAACAAGCACCGGCGACGAGGTTTTTAGGAATGTCAACATCGATGACCTTGAATGACCGTGAACTTCCAAAATTAAGGATTTTAGTGAATTTTTCGCGATTTCGAACTGCGACACACATTTCCAGAGGAAATTTTGCCGAAGTGGCTGAAAATAGATCAAGACAACCTGTACATGACATTTTTAGCATTGAATGCTGATTTCAGCAGTCTAAGTTCCGACCCGCTACGTTTAACCAGGCCTGGGCACGCGAGTGTCAAAGACGGGTACCCCCTGAACAGTGGTGATTTTTGCGCTATTCGCTTGTCTAGCCCGATAACGCTTGCAGATAGGCGCAGACGTGCTGCTTATCATAACAAGCACTGGTAACGTGCTTTTTAGCGTATCAACATCGATGTCCTTAAATAACCTTGAACCCTCAAAATAGGGGGTTTTTAGTGATTTTTTTGCGATTTTCGGCTGCAGAAGAGTGAATTGTGACGAAATGGATGGACATAGACCAAGACAACTTGTGAACATAAACTGCTGTAATTATACTCTCGCGCGTCTCATGAGCATTAGGTCATATTTTTGTTTGTGTACTTAATGCCTTTTAGACAGTTTAAGTACAGCAAGTCTGCGTCAAAAATCAAAATAAAAGTGCAATGGGGGTCCTGACGTATGGAAAGCTTTAATGTTACAGTCTGTTGTAATTTTGCAAACGAAAAATAGCCACGCTAATAACGGATCAACGAATAAATGACTGCGTTACAAGCTTCAAACTATTCCATTTCGTGTTTGTCAAGGAGATTACACAAATAGTCTTGGTAAAACGTTTTGTTTACTGTGACATATCCCATAAAGTTTTGGCATTGATGTGCTGTTTGCGTTTACATTTTACATTGTAGTAGGCCTACTGTGCGATTTCGAGGAGCGTCAAATATAATGAAGGTTTTCTGCTCGAACTATCCTAAAGTCAACGAATTGATTGAATAAATCACTAAAAGCCGAAACAGACTTTATTTTATCTATTATGATGCAGCATTGTATACTCGTATAGACCTATGTTATAGTAACACCGTGTCTTAGAGGTCAGATTGAACCACGAGGCAAAGTTGGACACACTGAAGACAATACGATGCGACAGTCCAATGGACAACTGTCTCCGAGCTGTCTACGACAATCCCGTTAGGCCCTACATTAAATCGCTGATTTTGATGACGTAAAATGTTAGCCAAAGATAGAATCAAGAGTCTTTTAGAGGACACTTTTCCAGATCATAAAATATCGGTTTCTGAGAGACAAAGTCACTTTAAAATGATATACAGGTAGATGTGTTGTGCATCTGTGAGTCATGCGCGGCTAAACTCCTCCCAAACCCTTTTCGAGGTAAAGAGAAACATTAATAAAAATAAAAATTATGGCCTAATATTACAGTAAAGTATAGACAGTCTATAGACAATAGACGTATCGAATGTTTCCTGTTACCGTTTTATGCAATAAAAGTTTACCACAATTTCTTTAATCCTGTCTCATGGAAGCAGTTTAGTGTGTAAGCTTATGGTTCTTAATTTTATTTATCTATACGTATTCTACTTTCTTGTATATTTCACCGATGCTTTTTCTAGCGATTACATTTTTGCAACGAGGATCCATTTCTTTAAACCCTCCCCATTATTTTCATTTTTCTGTCATAGCACATGTAGCGTTGTTTCATATAGACATCTGTTAGACAGATAATAATTTCTTTAGAATTGAAATTTGTCATGCCAGTTACTCGTTTGCTGGAAACATTAACGTCAATAATTTTTTCTACGTGTTTTCTTTCCAAATTACACCGTGTTTAAAAAAACAGTCAAAATTGTTTTTCTCATAAGTTTGTTAAATTTTCATCAACTTTGATAATTTTTGGCACAAAGATGGGCAAGACGACAGAATTATGTAAGGTGAACTTATTTTCCACCTCACCTACTTTATGTCAACGCACTACCATATGAAACACAGATGCACCAAATTGTTAAATTTTGCCGTGATTATTTGTATTCGATTGCTCGCCTTTGCATTATTAATTCGACAGAAGCGCCACTTAATGTATTAATTTTGTGGTATTAAATATTTTAAGGTAAAAATACCAGACAACAAAATAGCTAACTGATGAGCTTAAAACATGTCTAATCGATGAGTGAATGCAGTTTGATCAGTCAACCTTTGATTCCGCTATCAGCCAGTGGCGTTGCATCTAAGCCATTGTGTCCGTGCATGCTCTGCTCACTTTGAGCATCAACTCTGATAATTTGCGAGCAAGTTGTTATACAAACTTGCAGTTCAGCCAAATGATGTAAACTTACAATACATTTTATTTATTGTGTGCTAAGTTAAGTAGTTACAACGTTTACTGGAGACAACAGCTCAGCGTTGTGCAAAATTGTAGCATCTTTCACACAGTAGGGCGTTGACATAAATTAGTTGTGTTGTCTTGGCCAACAATTTTGACTGTTTTTCTTTAAAACACGGTGTATAAGTGCGCACGGGACGGACGAACGGACAGAGAGGACGGACGGGCAAGACATGTAATGCGATTATAGGACATACATTCGCGATGGCAAAATTATCGACGACGGCTGCTAAGCAGTAGCCTACAACAGAGTGCGTGCAGCAGGTAGGCCTATAGTACTAGACTGGTAGGCCTATATAGCAAGAGACGACGTGTCGAGACGAATTAATCAAAACAGCGGCGCCCTCCTGTCGAGCGTCAGCAGCTGAACAGTAGGCAATCGACAGAAAAGACATGCTGTGCTATTAGCCACACAGCACCGGTGATGCTGGCTAGAATCTGACTGTAGAATGAAACGACTTAGAGCTTTGTCTACATGTACATGTACTAGTCAACAGCTTTGTTTATTCTACTGACTGCTGCATCAGCAGATTTATAGCTGCGCTGGTTTTCAGAAAGAAATTCGACAAGGTAAGATGCAGGTAGTCGTAATAGTAATGATTCCCATGACAATAACATATTTATGGTTTTGGTGAGTAAAGCACATGGACACGTATAGGAACGCACCGCTGTATTCGACGTTATAGGCCTGTAAGAAATTTTTCTTTGTGTTTGTCATTATCTTCCTTAGAATGCGAACAACAGTGGGTTTCACTGCAAGTAAATGTTATGCACATGTAGCATTTATGAAAACTATATCGCTTAAAGCTCTCATGTGACATGAGATACAAAAAGCCCAGCTGTCGCTAGGAAGGGCTGACCGTGCGCGGGTGTCAGAAGGCCAGCAAATGTGAATGCAGTGTTTTTTTACTTGTTTGACGTCGAAACGGTGCGTTAAAATTGCGACCAAACGGCTGCAGATAGAGACAATGTTTACTATTAACAGTCTATATAGAAAGTCGTCATCGCTCTATCCAACGGTGCCATCGTCGACCCCCTACGGCGTACCATTTAGCTACAATAGTGTGTGATGACCTGTCAAAGTCATCCAAGGTCATCCAAGGTCGATGATTTTCGTTTCTGCTGAAAGGGCCTATGCGACTTTCTATTAGTGATCAATAGCAACCTATGCTTTATCTGTCACCGCTTCCGAGATACGGCAACATATATGTTGAAACGTCGGTTTAGAAATTGCGGCCAAATTGCTGCAGATGGACACATGATTACTGCTAACAATCAAAAAAATCGCCATCGCCCTATCCAATGGTACCATCGCCAACCCCCTAAGACTTACCGTTTAGTCACAATACCGCTCGAGTGACATGCCACAGTGCGTTATAACTCTTCAAGGTCATCCAAGGTCAATGATTTTCGTGTCATTTGAAACGGTTTGTGCGACTTTCTATTAGTGATTAATAGCAATCTTGGCCCTATCTTTCACCGTTTCTGAGATATGGCCAGTTTTCGGTTAAAAACGCACTTTTGTCTACTCCCTTCTCCATCTAACTCAAAATTTGAAAATGTTATTTTTGCACTGCATCACCAAAAGTCTGCATGCCTAAATTTATGGTATAGTGCTAATTACTCAAAAAAAATCACTTAGGACCTGCCGTCTAGCCACAATGTATCCGTTACAGAGGTCAGACGGACGACAGACGATAACCGTATCGCTAGACTTTGAAGATTACAGCTTAACGAAACGATTCAAAGCTATGAGCTCGGCTACCACAAAATGCTGTGGACAGGTGTAATCTTTCAAAAGGGTAAATTTGTGGTTAAATCTGTCCATAACATTTCACAGAACGGTTCAGTAATGTTAGTTTTCTACTGACTGTGTTCATAGTGTGTACAATAATACAATAAGGAGTGACACTGATCATCAAACTGAGCTACAGCAGCTGTATCTCAATCGCTGCAGGTGGTCTGATACGATATGGGTGGTCGCGAGTCGAAGTTATCCAACTACGATGTCGAACACTTGATGCGCACGACCAGCTTCACACGCTCTCAGATCAAGTCGTGGCATCGCGGATTCATGGTCAGTCAACAGCTATCTGATACGCCGACAGTGGCGTAGCCAGGATCTAGTTGTAATTGGGGCACTTCAAGGGTGGGGCATGGGGAGTGGTGTCCCTCCCGATGGGGAAAGGATCTGGGGAGGTGGCTGTGCCTCTTCCGCAGAAACGTTTCGAATTTTTGGTGTGAAAATGACGTGTTTTGTGTGAGCATTTTTGGCTCTATTTTTAGTAACTGAGTAGGCTCCCAAGGGAGAGGGCACGTGCCTCAGTGTCCCCCTATGGCTACGCCAGTGTACGCCAGTAGGCTATAGGCTGTCCTGTTTTTGCCTATAATAGTACGCTGCATGTCTGTTTTAATCGTCGTACAAAACTCTGTGTGCTGATTGGTGAAATAACCTATTTATTGTCTTCGTGATTATCTCCACGAAAGGAAGAAGACTGTTGCGCCTGCCAGTTTCTCTGTTTGTTTGTCTGCAAGATTGCACAGAAGTTATGAAAGGAAGGGGTCTGCAGTTACCGGTGCGGCGCCTCTAGTTCTTGGGCAGCCGGGAGTTATACGTCGATCACGAGTTCAACACTGTGTACTCGTTGAACTCCGAGCACACCATCACGTTGCGAGTTGATCATGCAACTCACGGCACGTGGCGGCAGCGGTATGCCGAGTTTGCGAAACCCTCTGCCTCGTCTTCTTAGAGGAATGCACTAACGATGTGTTTACGCTGTACTGAAATAATTCCGTCTAGAATTACTTTGCGTACGACCATGTGCGTCGATGCAATGCACTCGGCCAACCGTCGGATACACATACAGTACTTCCACGAGCCTTATAGAGTGTGAGTCAAAAAATTTTGCACCCCTAACTTTATTTCGTCAAAAACTGAAAAATTTTACACGCGTATTTGGCGTTTAAATCTACGCCAAATTACAAAGTTTCATGCAATTATTCTTAAATTTGATAAAATTATGCCATATTATGCGCGCTTACGCAGAGTTTTCCATTTTCACAATGCATTTACCACAAAACACAAACTTTTGATATTTGACAACAAACAAACGGTTAAAAATCACAAATTGTTGAGATATTACAGTTAAAAACAGCTAAGCATATTTAATAAAATATTTTTTTGAAAAAAGTTTGTACATGTATCTGATGTTCAAAATGTTTACCACCGGCCAAAGCACATGCATTTAGACGATACTGAGAAAGTCTGCGGCAAGTCATCCCGTATCTGCTGCAGCGCACCTTTTAGCTCCAAAATGATCTTCGGCTCTCCACACATTTATAGTCAAATGTTTAAAATCTGGTGAATTTGGCGGCTATTCATATTTTACAGTTAGGACCGTATAGTGAGTGAAAGTGGAAAATTCTTTGGGTGAGCGTGCATAATGTGGCATAAATTCAACAAATTTAAAAATAAATGCATGATACTTTGTAATCTGACATAGATTTAAACGCCAAATTTGAGTGTATAATGTGGTTTTAAAATTTTTAGTTTTTGAAAAATAAAGTTTGAAAAACTTCAGGGGTGTGAAATTGTCTGACGCAGATATTCCACTTCGCAACACCACAGGATACGACACGATAGCGTGCATGCTTTGAGCTGGAAAACTGCCAGAAAAGCTGCCAGTTCAATCTAACACGTGAAATAAAAGATCTAAAACTGTTTAATCGGAACTGAAATGAAAGAAATAAAACAAATACTTGTATGTAAAAATTAAGAAATAGACAGGTTGCGGAATACAGAATTCTCAATTTTGGGGAATTTTCTTGGTCGGAAATTTGCCGCACCATTTCAAATATTTGCATAACGTTTTTTATTCACGACGCCTGTCGCGTTTAAGTAGCCTATGTGGGCTATGGTGGGCTAGTTGGTGGCGTAGCATACTGGTTAGAACGTCGGTCCTGGCCGGTGGACTTTCCTTATCCTGCGCTGGACTGATAGATGGCTACTTGACCACTTTGTGGGTACGGCGTCCGCTATCAGTCAACCAGCAAGGCCAACTCAGCCTACCATCCCTCCGGGGTCGGTTAAATGAGTAGTAACCCATTATATGGGTTACGGAAGGTGGAGACCTTTGTACAGCTGACTGGGCTGCTTGGCCGGCCAATGCGCCAGCCTGTGTTTGCAGCGGCTGTGCGATCGACGACTCTGGTTAGTGACGAAAAGCGCATTAGAGGTGTACGTCGTACACGACGATGCGCTATACAAATTGACAACCTTTACCTTTACGTGGATTCGGTATCATAGTGTTATTCGGATCGCTACCAAAATCGTGAAACATTTTATTTTTAAAAATCTTGTTCATACTGGAACCATTTGCACACAAACACGCAGACAGACCGCTGTAAAACAGAGAAAGTAATTCGTAACTATTAATCGGAAGGACTCGCATGTAAACAGATAATAGAAAGTTTTGATCTGCTAATTTTGCTTGATCGTATAATAAATAATACATTATTTTTATTTGTACGAGTTTTATTCTTTTTTTCGTATTGCAACGCTAAACGTTACTAGACATTTATGGACAGGCGCGTTATAGCTTTGTAATCAACTTTATTCATCGAAAAATTCGATAGCATCACAAACAAAAAAAAGAACAAACAAAAAAAAGAAAAAACTGCGCCGGCGAAACGATGTCTATTTGTCATTTCATCGAACGAGAAATGAGGTTGTTAGTGACAGCATCGGTCCTGTAATGCCTCCAGCAATACTGGTGCAGATGCTGCTGTACGCAGTGATGGAACAGTGTTATGAATATCGATAATACGGTTTGTAGAGAAGTAACGCTGTCGAATTGCGTGGGACAAATGCAGAACTCCACGCACTCGTTCTCACTGCTAATAGTTGTATACGACGAACAGTGCGTAAAAGTACACAGTGGTAGGCTCTTAAAATTGTTAGATTTTTTCAATATGTCATAATTACATAGAGTCCGCAGCCAAGTATGAGTCGGACGACCAAGGCGGCCCCTGCAGTCTTTGCGGAGCTCGCGGATCGACGTATTTGGGGCTCTGAACATTTTCTGCGAGTCGCCCATTCTTGCCACATGTCCGAAGAAACGGAGCCGTTTTGCTTGGATGGGCGGCAGCATCTGGGGTGTGGAGCTGGCTCGGAGTTGGTGACGTGATACGTGTACGGAATCCGTAGAATACGTCACAGGCACATATGCTGTCAGTGGCAAGTTGGCAACAGTCTTGCGTTTCAAAAGTCTAAACTTTCGCGTTGTTTACTTAGCCGGTGAATTTCGCTAGTGCGTCGGAAGGGTTGCATCGTCCGAAAAACTGTTAACACGATATCTTATAAATCGCTGATAAATTTTGCATGAACATGCAGCTTGACTTGACAACATCTATAGAACCCCATTGAATATTAAGGTTATAAGGTCAGAGGTTTAGGTCACATGAGTTTTGGTGTTTTTCCAATTTGCACTTTGACATCTTTCTCACAGCTGCCGCTGAAAGATACATAGCTGCCAAAGTAGAAAAAATCATCTACCTGTTGTTGTAAAAAGACAGGATAACAAACGTAGAGGTCAGAACCATAACTGAACAACAAACCATAGACAACATATATAAAGACGACTTTGCTGGTTGGGACATGTCTTGAGTATGGATCATCAGCGCATACCAAAGCAAGCACTGTAGCTTACTACAATACAAAAGAGGACCAAGTCGACCACGAACAAACTACAAGGGCACAGTCAGCAAAGACCTACAAAAGATGTGGTTTACCTTGGAAGAAACAGAGTTCGCAGTTCTTGACAGACACGGATGGCGTCGGACGGTCGGAGTGTGGCTCAATGTGTCCAGTTGGATGCGGGATAAATCAAGGGTTTTGTGTGTTTTTGTGTGCCTAATAAGCCTTACTGTTCGAACCACTTACCTTGGATTCACGAAGTGCCATTTGTTAGATGGCGCCACTCTATTACTGTGCGCAGAAACAGCTGGAAATATCCGCGGGTAGTATTTAGCCTTGAGTGAGACTTGAAGATCTTGTGTTAGCTATGTGTTAGTTAAACTGCGTTTGCTTTGATCAGCTAAACATTCGACTCGCGGTGGTCAACTCGTTATGGGTGGTCCATTGTGACCATTGCGTCTATCTGGCACCGTTATGGAGATAAGGCGCCTCAAAGATGATGGGGTCACGACCTTGACCTTTTGGGGTCACGTGACGTCATCCGTCACGTGACCATTCGACTCGCGGTGATTGACTTTTTATGGGTAGTCCATAGTGACCATGCTTTCATTTAGCACGATTATGGAGATATAACCTTTTGAAGTTCTTTCAGGAAGGCTTTTCTAGGAACAGAGGTCGGTCGTCGGTCGGTTCTCAATATTACACCGATTTCATATACTCCTCTTCGGTACGTTCAAAACGTAGCGCGCGAGGAGTAAAAAATCAAGATAAGAACATAAAATTAAACTCGATTTGCATCAGAAATTGCACAATAAAAAAATTTAAAAACCTTCAATTTGGACATCAGTTTTTTTTGTTTTTTTAACCTTAAACCTTATTTTTCAAATCAATTTTCTGGCCCTGATTTAGTGGTGGAGGCATAACAACTGCGCACCGTGTTATGCTTCTTTGGCTGTAAAGAACGTATGGTGTCTTGGCATTTATCTCGCAAAAATACAAGCTTTCTCTGAGTGCATTTTATATTCCGTTTGACTACAGTAAATATATCTGTACTGTATGTCTGCAGAAAGACTGTCCGACTGGCCAGCTAACAAGACGTAAATTTCTGACGATCTATCGCAACATGTTTCCCGACAGTCGAGCTGTGGCTTTCTACGAACACGTGTTTCGTACACTCGATCAAGACGGATCTGGCACTATTGACTTCAGGGAGTTTTTAGAGGCAAGTAATTTCGGTATAATTACATCCCTTGTTAGAAATTGACTCGTTCGAGTTGCATTTGATCGTCGATTTTTGTTGTATGAAATTTGATGTTTTGTTTGATGACTTTTGAATGATAGTGTCGTTGATAGGCCATGCCTCAAAAACTGACATATGAATAAATTCGTGGGTTTCGTAGGCATGTACAAAGATTAGAATATTTACAACTCTATTTTTAATGACGTGAAAGATTATGATAAGAGACCAGGATAAATGGATAGATCTAATCTTAAAATAGCGGCTAAACAGCTTGGTTTACTACATTTAAGTTAAGCAAAAGTAAAACATAAAACTAACAAAAACCAACAGGAAAATAAACTGCACGTTACGGAGTTACAGTTCGTGTGTTCTCAAATAGACGTATAAGGCATAGCGTGTCTGTTATTCGTTGGTGTAGCACGGTTTATACAATACAAATAGTGACTGGCGTCGAGGTCATTATTGACGACCTCGGGCAACATTTTATAAACTTCGTAAAAAAATTTCAATAATGATCGATGACGCGTTGCTCTTTGTTTTGTTATACATCAACACAAAATTTGTGTTATTTTACGGATTTTTCCAATAAAGTAAACAGACAACATGGTCGTTTGCTAATAACGTATGATGTACTGTTTAGCCATAATACATGAACTCGGTATCAGCATAATCATAAACGTCTTAAATATGAATGAGGCGTGACCAGTCAAAAATCACGTCAACAGTGACCGCGCGGCAGTGACCGCACGGGCACTGCTGAAGTGATTTTTGACCGGTTGGTGACTATGGCATATTTGTGAACGTCACGTGATGTGATTTGGACTAATCGCGTACAGGTATTTTGCGTTGAGGTATAACAATAAAAGTTTGATACTAAAATGTATTTCTTTAATGCAAGGCGATCAGCATAACGCAGAGCGGGACACCAGAAGAAAAGCTGGACTTAGCGTTTCGACTTTATGACATCGACAGAAATGGTGTCATTGAAGAGCACGAAATGGTCGAAATTATTCGGGTAATACAACGACAGATTTCTCACTCAATGGACAGCAAAATAACAATATCAATTATTGTAATATATTTGAATGCTGCGATGTATTTTATTCGCGTCTTCACAAAGATAACTTAGGTCTACGTCGATAAAATATCTGTTTGTTACTGTAAAACCGTGCTATAAACGTAGAGTCTATCGCGTATTTGTTTAAGTAGCCTATATATGAAACTTTGATGATTAAAAACGCTGACCAAACCACTGATATATCGAAGTTATAGTCTACAGGCTCTCTATCTTTATGTTATTATGCGACCATCTTAATTGGTCGCATTACGAGTCTTGTCTGTTCGTCCGTCTATTTGTCCGTCTGTCTGTCTGTCCGTTGTATCCTATACGGGCTCCTAACTCGAAGCATGCGCAGTAAAATTAAAATTGGTGTGAAAGTTCCCAGAACGGGCATAACCGATGTACCAATTTTTAGCTTAAAATGTCAAAGGTCAAGTAAATAGGTTATGCTTGGTTGCGTAGTGCTGTGGGCGATTTACGTACAGCTTGGGAGACGACCGCATATGCTGTTGACACTGTTTAAGAGCATTCGGTAGATGTCAGCACCGCTTTGCACCTGTCTGCTGTAGGCCATCTATCTAATAACTCAGCCGGACGTGAAACGTCGCGACGATGATGCGCCGAGCACGCGAACCAGAGAGATTTTTGCCAAGATGGACTCGAATCAGGACGGCGTGCTGTCGAAAGACGAATTCGTCCGAGGATGTCTTGAAGACAACGTGCTCTATCACATGCTTGCCTGTAAATTCGACGAGTAATGACTTGTCAATCCGACGTAGAACAGAAACAAGACAATAAAATATTTTGTGGTTATTTCCGCCAGTGGCGGATCCAAGGGGGTGGGCAGGGGCGGCTACCCTTTCCCCTTCCTATTGACTGGATGCATCTGAAAACATGCAAAAATTTTGCACGAAAATGCATTATTTTTGCATGCACTTTTCAAAAATTTTCTGGCTGTGCCAGACCCCACCTCCTACCCTTCTGTCCCCCCATTCCGAATTTCTGGACCCGCCACTGATTTCCGCCAAGAAGATACCCGACGTAAATTAATCTGTCTGTTGTTTTGTTAGCAGGTTTACACAAAAAAAGTTCCAGGCGGATTTGATTAAAATTTTCAGGGAAGATTAGATTTGGCGCAACTTTGAGGTCTAAGACAGAGCTAATCTAATGTCCTATTTACAGTGTGCGTCGTTAAATAATTCTAATGTTTTGGCCATTTTAAAGGTAAGCAATTGTAGTTAATATAAATATTAAAATACTGTAATAATATTGCTTTAAATTTAATTTAATGTCTGGTGTATAATTTCAACTTGACAATTAAGCTTATATTTTGTACTTTAGATGGCTTTGAATAGCATTCATGTGATATCAAAAGCAAAATAATTTACACAGCAGTTAACATCGTATATCTCTGCTCGTGATATGCAGGTCTACTGCCCTTCTGCTCGATCTTGATCAGTGAAACATTCGTTGATTCCGACGAAGCACCATTTGGACGGTTAGTCACTCCGGACTTTATTTTAGCTGTTTTTTTTTACCCCCAAGATCTTTACTCCGAATGTATGAAAGAAGAAAAAATCACATATAGCGTCAGTTATAAAAGGACTTAAAAAGCCTATAGAGCACTCAAGTTCATACTGTTAAAGTTTCTTAGCGTACAATAACAAATACTACAACTACTAACACTACTTTAGTAATACAGATGATTGGAGTTTACCCACATTGTCTTGCGCTCTATATGTCCGTTTTGCAACGGAATGATGAATATTCGTAACATTTTGCACACATACTGCATATCCCTTGAGTAAGGATCTTGGATGGGCAAAGATGATTAGCAAGTGACCAGCCAGACAGCTTATCTATTCTAGAAGAGCGGGTCCGACAATTCTATGAATACGAAACAGCACAGCGCCATTTATCAATTTCGCACTTGCGCCTCAAAACACGAGAGCTAAAGTTGACGTGAAACAACGTGATTGTGCCACTAGTTGCGATATAGGCCTATATACAGTTAGGCGACGCCTATTCATGTGTAATTTGAGTTAAAACCAAGACGAAAGTACGCAAAACAAAAGCAAATCCTGACGCAAACTCGAAGATAGGCTCTTATTTTACCAGACGTTTAACCGTGCACTGTATCTTTAAGAAAAAACAACTTATGTGATTCAATACTGTGATGATCGTCTCCTAAGTAAAAAGATGTCACATTTGAAAGCAGGCATTTTATATAACTACGGCTTAAACGTAAACTTATATTTTTTTCTGGAGATGAAAAATGAACACTGCATCTTTAATGGACAGAATTCTGCTGTTATCTGATGTCTTCACTTTTGCGCGAGTTCACGCAAGTGCGTTAAAACTGCAAGTGTGTACAACTGCTGCGAATGAACCTGCAAACATTTTTGCAAGTTTGTGCAGTAGCCTATCCGTTGTTTTCACTCAAAAGCAGTGGCGTTCTGGCAGGGCAGGAAGCAAGAGGACTGGGGGCAACTTGTCAGAAAATGTTCTTCAAAACATACCTATACCAATAATCTAATAAGCCTACATTCATGTACTTTGGTAACCCACGACGCCACAGCTCCCTAGAGATAGGTTTATCATGACTCGAGGTGCATTCACTGCGATCTACAGTTCAGTCGGTTGTCCGTAGTTGCCTGTTTCTACGTTAACAGCATCAGCTTCACCGGGCCTCGTTTCTTTGACGCGAACACTGGCACGCCTCAGGGCGTCTTGGTACTGGACCACGGTGTGCACGGCGGTCGCGGCAGCCATCGCCACGACGGACGTGTTGTGAGGTCGACGTCTATCCCCGGCGAGCAGGTTGCCGACGCCCGAGCCCGCTCCGCTGGGCAGTATGAGACCGAACTGTTCGGCGTAGGTCTCGGTGCGCAGGCGTGTGTTGATGTCGCGGCAGCGCAGCAGAAGGATCTCTTTGAACGGCGTGCGGAACTCGCGGTTGAACCGAGCATAGATGATCGGGTTGAGGAAACTGTTGGCATATCCGAGCCACAAGAACAGCGCACTAAGCCAGTGCGGAATGCAGACCGTCTCGGCGCAGAACGGCTTTATCAGAGCCAGCACGAAAAACGGCAGCCAACAGGCGGTGAATGCGCCCATGATGACGCCCAGTGTTCTCGTTGCCTTGCATTCCTTCACAGTGAGCGACGGCGTGGAGGACCGTGCTCTGCTAGTCGGTATGACCACGGTCTCAGTGCCGCCAGAACCTCCGCCGCCACTCGTCGCCGTCGTCGACTTACCCTCGGTCTGCTCAGCCGCCTGACGACGTCCACGAAACGCATTGAGAAGTCTTCGACACCGGCGAGTTCTACCACGACCAGTCCCAGCACCATTTGCCAGCCGCTGCTCTCCACCAGTCTTCCATTCGACGTCGATCTCTCTCATCTCTTCCCCGACCGTTCTTAGTGCAATCCCCTCTCCACCGCCGTCCGCCGTCACTGAAACTCCCAGAGCATTCTGCTCACCCGCGGGACCAGCCCCCGGCACAGACAGCGAGTGCTATCACTCGGTCCCTAAAACATCCTCCACACTGGAGATACCAGCCACCGGAACAGCGAGCAAGTGTTTCCTGGTGGTGGGTGTGTTCTGGCCGCTGGTAGCGAGGCGAGGACTTGATCTTGTCACGGCAGCGGCGACTGGTTTTGACCGTGCCTCGGCGTCAGCCAACCGCGACGACACCATGTATATACGACAACGAGAACGAGAACGAAAACAATAACCATGTATATACGGTAGTAGATGACGATCATGACGGTCATGGGAATGTAGAAGGCGCCGAAGGTGGCGTAGAGCTGGTAACCGATCTCCTGGCTGACTGCGCACTGGTCCGGGTGGACCTCGGAGCGGTCGAAGAGCAGTGGCGGGATGCTGATGAGTGCTGAGAGCAACCAGGCTGCAGCGATCATCAGCATCATCCTCATTGGCGTCCTCTTCATCGCGTACTGGAACGGTCTTGTTATCACGAAGTACCTATGTACACAGCAAACATGCGCCGACGCATTCATTCAGCCGGCATTGCAGTAATTAGCAGCGACCAGTATCAGTGTACGAACATGAGTCTACACGAAAATCTACTTACGCACACTTCACCCAGCAAAGAATACTGTGCTGCGTCTGCAGACGATCTATTGTTCATTTTAATTTTAGATTTTTGTTTTTATTTTATTATTATTCTTTCGTCGTGTACGGCTATTAGAAACTTAGTGCATGAACATGAAATTTATTCAACATAATTATATTTTCCGGATTTCTGGATCGCAGTTTTAGAACAGTTTTGTTTCAATTTTAAACTTTCTCCGCAAGCACACAAACAGGGAAGTCATTAAGGGCAAGTAGAGTGGTCTACGGACCCCCTCTCCAAGGATTTATGATTTCAATTTTTCCATATAAATCATCCCTTTGAAACAGTGTTACTGCTGCAAAAACAATACGTTACGCAGACTGAGACCGCGCCCTGCAAGGGCCCCCAGTGATTACGGAGACCCCAATGATAAACTGAAATGACGCCACTGCAGACATGCGCCGATGCATTCATTCACCCGGCATTGCATTTGGGACTGTATTTGTTAGTTCGCGTCAGAGCTTTGCATGTAATTTTCACCAACACGCAAATATTTTATTAACAATAAAATTAACTGAGTGACAAACAGCGTTTGATATGATATTATATGCACGTGGACATTTAAGTATTTTGGTTTACAAACCTCAGTCGAAAACAGCTTTTAAAGACGCGTAGTATGGCTTATGGGTATTTTATTTGCTTACTTTTCGATCGAGGACCATTCTGCACTATCTGTCTCTGACCAATGACCGCAATTAGAAAGATGATAAATACTGCCCTGCGCCGATAACTTTCACCACACATTCTTCCTGCATTTCGACAAAGCTGTTTTCAAATTATACTCCACTACTTCGATTTGTGACGGACTTATTGCACAACAAGTCGTCGTGCAACAAGGTGTACAGCACAACATCTTGACAAGTCAAAATGTTGCGAATTTCGATTTTTATTTTTCGTAGATCCACTGCACAGCTATACGTAGTTGTGGTATTTTTGTGGATCTTCCATCTCCGTGCATTCGTTTTATACGGCTTGTTTTACAGCACGTTGTAGTGTACAACATATCCTACACAAGTCGACGTTGTGGAGTTGAGGCTTTTCAGTCGGACACCGACGACAAGTCGATACTGACCGGTCGACACTGATGGCGCAAAGGTTGAGGATGGACGCGGTGCACAGCATCACATCCAGTGAAGTCCACATGTCACAGACGTGCTGTCCGTACGACCAGCGACCCATCACCTCATAGGCGATAGCCAGCGGCATCACCAGTACGGCGACCAGGAGGTCAGAGACGGCCAGAGACACGATCAGCAAGTTAGACGGCGTGCGGAGTCGGCGTACGATAGCCACGGCCGTACAGACCAGCACGTTGCCGACGACCGTACCCATGATCATCAAACCGCAAACTGCTGCTATCAGCGCAGCCTGCCACTCCGTGTACGCCAGCGCCATCGCAGAATAGCCTATAAACGCTATAATACATAACAACAACAATTATTATTCACTGGATAATTTGCTACAAGTGCATGCACATCGTCTACCACTAGCTGAACAAAGTGTTGTAACTTGTAAAACTGTGATAATAATAACTCTTCTACCTCCACCTCTGGATTTTCTCTAAAAAGCTTGATTTCTACCCTCTGATTATAATCAAGCACCAGTTTTTTTTTCAATTTAAAAAGGGTAACAGTGAAATAAAATAAACAAATATAAACATGGCATGAGTCACTAAAAAAGAAATTACCTCATTATGCTCACATCTAAAGAACACTAGATAACGAACACAATTATTGCAGCTGCATCCGGGAGCAGAGTTTAGCAACTAACAACTGCTTGTCCCGAAGGTAAAATGCAAAAAGGTAAAATGCACAAATGAGCTGCAGATGCATCAAAAAACTCGCAAGACTCAGCAGACTATGTTTTCAACTTTTTTATGATGCAAATGGTACAAAATACTTAGTTTAAATTTACGACTAGAAACATCGTCATTTTGGTGTTGACGCTTAACGAAGAACGTAAAGTAAGTATCGTTATTTTACGTATTACAATTAAGCAAGCAAGACATAAATTTCCGCAGTGTGATCCAATTTTCAAATTTGGCCGATTTAATGACAATTCCTACGCCTATGCTCAGCTCAGAGCTGCCTTAATCCGTCTATACGTAAGTTTGTAAGTCACTTTACTCAGGCAGTCAAAGACATTAAGACAAACAAACTGCACAAAACAGATACATGTCTTCAAAAAGGTAAATTCTATTATTTACAATAATGTAGGGAACCTAAATACGAACTCAGAATATCATCACCGGTAGCAATATATATATTTAATGTTTTTGTCGGTGGAATACTTAATTTCCCTTAAACGTTTTCTGATAATTTTGCACAGATGAAAACGTTTTTATAAAGATACAAAAAACGTAAAATTTTTTTCTGAGCACAGTGTACATAAGCGGTCTCTAACGTCTGGCTGTTAGATGTCTTTTAACTTTGGTACTATTTTGTTATTGTGCAATAACGAACATATTTTATTAATAGGCACTAGGCCAAATAATAACAAAACATTCAGTCAATCAATCAACCAAAAAACACGAATACGCCTCTCAAGCGATCCGATAATAAACGACTTCGATAAAAAACAGTTAGGTGGATTTCCGTATCGGTTTAATGAGCTCATCATTCAAAGATGACTCAAAAGACGATGGATGGCCAACACACAGCTAGCCACTGATATGACGCAATTATCAGTTTCGTAGAGACGCGCGCGCTCAGAAGACTTCGTCCGGTCTGCATCAATAAAAGCTGCTGCAGTGCGCATGCGCTGTTGCAGTTGCGGTGGCAAATAATTGGTTTCGCAAACAGTCCCTGCAGTCAATTAGTACGCAGTCGGATCTGCAGTCAGCGCTAGATTTTATGGAGGAACGAAAATGAAAACGACAAGCACAAATATGACAAGACCATTACAGCCTGCAATCCGCACTCATGCGTTATGTTGATATCGCAGTGTGTGGAAAATGCCGTTTTTGTCGTCGTGCTGCTAACTCGCATAACGGAACAAAGAAAAGTGAACAAACTTTTCATGATTTGTTACTTTCTAGGTTTTTTGTTCATTTTTAATTAATTTTCTGTAGGTATTTACTCACTCACTTACTTATTTTTGATAGATTGATACGTGGGCTTATGCTAGCTTCTCCTGCTTCGTTATTTTTCAGTGCCTGCCCCAAAGCAATATAGATGGAACAGTCAGTGTTTAATTTACTAATCAAAACTAAACAACTGCATTCACATTTCAAATTGCATCCTAAATAACGTAAATAATTGTCATAAAATTATTAAATTTCTTACAATAATTTTTTTGACTAAAACAAACGCGAGAACCTAGCCGAACTAAGGTCCACTTTGATTCATCGTATCGAACGAAGGCCAATATTGAAATTAAATAAAACATCACTTGGTGTGGTTGCTGCTGCTGGTACGACTGGGAAGTCGTATTTACGCATCCCATACATCAGCGCTGCTGTACGCCATGCGGACGGACGCGTGCAACTGCGCATCTTCGTCGTCGTCGTTGTCCGCATTGAATAAACCATTTGTCAGCGCAACCAATCTACTTATGAGAGCGTCGCTTCTTCTGCAAGCCAGCCGCAACCGGCGCTCCTATCCGTTTCGCCGTCTTGTTGGGTGGAGTAGTCATTATGCAAGAAAAAACAGCGGACTGAAGACTGCAATTTTCAATTTTCACGCTGCATTACAATTTGGCAGCACAGAGACAACGCATTTTAACGATGTGCTATCACAGTGCAGCACTGTAGTTTTTTTGAAGGGGGTTTTGTAGCGCCAAAACCCCTTAGTCGATTTTCTAAACATTTGGTGCAAATGATTATATCGGCAACCCGACATCTTATGCAAAACTTGACTTAATCAGATGGAAAAGTGCGTTGAGGTGTATACGTGAATTTGTCGCTATACGTACACAAATATGCGCTGTAGACGCTACATTGTATCCGAAAAAGTGGACATCTTAACTGAATTCTTTTGCTATAACGTGTAAAGGGTATCGTCCGATATAGTAATTACTGTGGCTGCTATAAACGTGCAATTGTACATCTAAACACTCTACAAAGCTGCTATTTATCACAAAATAAAACAGCAGGCAATGTGTCGGCGGAAGAATTGAAAGCTGCAACGGAAGCACTTGGCACTGAAGTACTGCATCACATGTTCCAGAAGATATGGGAAGAAGAACAGATTCCCGATGATTGGAAGAAGACATTCATCTTAGACCAATAATATTATTTACAAGAAAAATGACCGCCTGGACTGCAACAACTATCGCGGCATAGTGTACTATGTCATTGCTGCAAGTTGTATACATCTATCCTCATGCAGAGGCTCAGGCAAAGAACCGACGAACTGATCTCCGAGTAGCAAGCAGTCTTCAGGCCTGGCCGCAGTACAGTTGACCAGATTTTTACGCTTCGTCTCTTGACAGAAAAGCATAATATAGAGTTCAGCAAAGATCTATATGTATGCTACATAGACTTCAAGAAGGCGTTCGACTCCATATAGAAAAGAGGGCTATGGAAAGTTCCAAGGCACGTTGGCTACCCAACAAAAGTGTTTCGGATTTTAGAAAGTCTCTATCCTGCAACCTTCAGTGCCATCAGAACTAGTGGTGGCTTGTCAGACTGGTTTCAGACTGTAGTCGGTGTCCTGCAAAGCTGCATATTGCCACCTCTGCTGTTCAACATATTCTTAGAGGTAGTCATGGCCAAGGCCTTGAGTACGTCGACGATGGAATCACTATATGTGGTTGCAAAAAACCTTTGTTTTGTTGACGATATTGCGGCAGCGAGTGACAGCCAACAAGGCCTCCATTCAGTCGTGGGTCGCACTGCATATACAAGTCACAGGATGGGCATGTGTATAAGCACAGAGAAAACGGAAGTCCAGCACATTGGCAGATATCCGACCATAACCATCAACCAGCAGAAGTTGAAGCAGGCAGAAAATTCATCTACCTTGGAGGAGTGATTAGTTCTGATGGCACTTCGGAGCAGGATATTCAAAGAAGAATTGGACTGGCCTGTGATGGAATGAACAGATTGGCTAGTATCTGGAAAAGCAAAACCCTTAGCACAGAAACAAAGGTGCTAGTATACAACTTCACGGTGACAGGAAATTTGATCTACAACTCTGGAACCTGGACGCTGACAGAGAGACTGAAATCTGAAAAATAAGCTAGGTACGAACATTCGAGATGGGTTGTCTCCGAAAAATTCGTGGTGTGTCAAAAATTTCTCACATCAGAAATACAGACATCAAGAATCAGCTCAATATCCAGCATGACATTGTGGACAGGATCCGAAACTGTCGTCTTAGATACTTCGGACATGTAGTCAGAATGCAACCTTCCCGATGGCCACACCGAGCCATGTAGGGCCTGTATGGTCGTGTTCACAGAAACAGACACCGAGGACGACCGAGGAAGCACTGGACTGATAATATTTCGGACGATTGCCAGATGATGGGACTCTCACTCACACAAGCAACACATGAGGCTAAAGACAGAAGACAGTGGAGAGAATACACGAGGCTGTCCGAGCGTGCTTAACTGCATCGCCATGACACCGGAGGAGAAAGCAAAGTGCCACATTTGGTCCACATTTGGCACAGTTATCACAAGAGACTTGTGCTTGTGTTTTTATAAACCAAATTCATCGTCGCTGGAAGTGTCTTCAAAGTATGCTATTACGAGCCGAACAAAAAAAAGCAAATACAAGTCATCCAATATTTAAAAGAGGCTGCAAAATGCAACATAATGGAACCTTGTGCGCGAAAAAAATCAGTCCTGGCAAAAGAGAGAACAGCAGTATTCTTTGAGGTAGCATCATCACAGGCTAACTTTGGGAAAGTGCGGCAGATTAAGTTAACTCAGATGGCTTTTAAGCGCCCTGTAAATGTTTACTTACTTAGTTACTTACTTAAAGCTGGTAGACGCGCCGGCGCCTAATCCGCCACTGATAAGTAAGTAAACACGTGCTATAGGTATTAGGCCTGTGCGTCATTTTCGTGAGTCCGCTGACCTTGATGTTTGATACATCGCAAAATGCCTTGATCTTTGACCTTTAAAACTGAAAATTGGCATACTGGTTATTTTTGTCCTAAAAAATGTTCACGTGCACCTAGTATAAGTTTCTATGTATTTTTGCCATTGGGAGCCGGTATACGCGTTTACATGAACAGGCAAGATGCATAGTGCGACGGCTTATGGAACGGCCGCGTATAGCTACAGACAGTACTCCAGAATGATATTGCCTAGCCTATACTTTCGTCTAAAATGTACATTTAATAGGAAAACTATTACTATGATTGCAACAATAATCCCCAATTTAAACAAAAATCAGCATTTTCTGCAGAATCGCAGGGGCTATCTCAAACCGCATGCGACTTCATAATTTATGTATTATATTCCGTTTTCAACTTGCTAAGATACACCGCAAAATGCCCGTTTACTCGCCGTCGGCTAATTGTAAACCAAAAGCTCAGCTACAGCTTAGAGAATAGGGCGTCAGCTTTGTATTTTCGTCTCATAGTGCTAATCTGACGAATTTGGTTTTGTTGAGTTAAGTTACACGTTACGTGTAAATTATTTTGCAAGTCTACTTGACAACAGATGCATGCAAGTCCGAAAAAGCACTTAAGCCTACTGTAGCTTTTCGTGTTCTTCTGAAAAAAAACCCAAACTTTTCAGCATATAAAAGTATACCGACACAAACTACATGTGTAGAGTCTAAGCGAAATACTTTCGTCGCAATAACTTTGGCCTATTCTTTATTTCTGTGAAGATTTGGAAGATACGGCGACTAAGAAGGGCATTAGAAATTGGCCGCTTTTCAACCATTTTACTGCATGTCAGCTGAAGCTTTCTTGCGCGAGAACTTTAACGCAAGTCGTATATCGCCAGAAACTATTGTGCTAATCTGACGAATTTGGTTTTGTTGAGTTAAGTTACACGTTACGTGTAAATTATTTTGCAAGTCTACTTGACAACAGATGCATGCAAGTCCGAAAAAGCATTTTTTCTTGATAGTATGAAAGTACTGTCATTCATTTATATAGTAGTTTTTTTCCGAAAGCAAAGCGGAAAAATTTACTCAAACCGACGACGAAAACAATTTTAGCATAAAATGGCATTTCAAGGTCATTTAAAGTCAAAGATGGGGGCGTAATGACACACTTTATACACTTTATGTCTTTATAGACAGCCAGTCCTAAGCTAGATGCAGTCTTATCGTAACAATAAGTAGGTCAAAATAATACAAATTCGTTGCAGTACAATATTGACCGTAATGATATATTTAGAATATTATAACAGACAGAGCCTACCTAATTTGATGATATAACGAACTTCTAGCGACTGGCGTGTAGACGGATATCTGGCGAGTTGTGCAGAAGTATGTCAGTTCTGCTAAAGTGCCAGCTCTTCAGCACGTAGCAACGTCCCATCAAGCGTGAGAATAATTCCGTATCGACAAGCCGAACAACGGTTGTCAACGTTACTGATGCTGCTGCTGCTGCTGATGATGATGATGATGATGACAGTGGTGACGGTGGCGTCGTTTTCGGCGCAGTCGTCAGAAGCACATTTTCCGCGATGAAAGTTTGACGACGCGACAAACGTGGCGTATCAGCGAACGAGAATGGAACGCGCGTCACCGATCAGTGTTCACTCAGGCGTGACAACGTCGCTATGAAATCATATTGCGACCACCGCGACACATCTCTGCAGTTAACAACAACACCTACCATCTCCCGTAGTATCAGCGGTTGATTCCGGTTATCGCGTTCCAACCTGATGCCGAGAACTTTACCTACACAAAACACAACAGTTGATCGCATTAAACGCATAAAACGTTACAAATGTCAAATAATAGCGCTTCAATGCTGTTTTGTTGCACGACAGTTTGCCGACCGCTGAATGCACGGACTGACGATCGTACCCACCTTTGTATTTCGTAGTTAATTTTTAGGCTCCCTCGAGAACGGAGTACCGAGGGTTAAAAAAATAATAATATTAGTATGAGTATAGACGCAGAGAAACATCTTTACTTTGGCAGTGCACCCTTGTTCTGCTTCAGCGTTGTAGCCGATTTCTGGGGTCGCCGTAATTCTGCTTTTAGTGTATTACTGCAGAGGAAATTTGTGACTTTGTCGGTCGTTCATCTGCGTAATAAACCTGCTAGAAACGAAACTACCTTGAGTATTGCATGCAGCTGAAACTTAACGCTTATGCAATTCGCATTGGATCGTCCAGACTCCAGAAAGCAAGATAACACAACGACGATACACAGAGTAGGCTACAAATAGGAACCGCTATTAATAACCTACAATAAATATGAGCTGTCTTTTGTCATAGTGGTCCACTAATAGTAAACCACAGTAAAAATAAAGATAATTCAGAACTAGAACGCAGTCGTAGCTCGCAGGTACCTCCGCCAAGGCAAAGCTATTCGCCAGGTGCCAGCGGTTCCCTTATGCCCCCTTTAACGCAATGCTAACGAAAATTTCAAAGTGATCCAAAATCTAGGATTCCTGCTAGATCACGCTCAAAAATTGAATCACTGGTAGTTTGTGTTATGCCCGACATACTCTCAAAATTTCAGAAAAATCCGTCCATAACTTTTCGAGTTATCTTGCTCACACTCAGACAGACAGACAGACAAACAAACAAAGTCCGACAAAAACATAACCTCCTTGGCGGAGATAATAAAAAATTAAAGAAAGCGATGTTAAATTCATTTTTATTTTCAAAAACTGATATCGAAAAAAAAATCACAAATTTTCTTCAAAAATTGGCATTTTTAGTGTGATCTGTTAAATGCTGCAAACTTTTTTCCTTTGCTATTTCACATTTTTGGGGTCGTAGTTGCATGCAATTTTTTTAAATGCTGAAAACATTTTTTTCTGCAAATCTTGCAAACATTTCAGCATTTTTAATACACGTCGAAGATGCGATGGGGGGACAAGCAAAATAACACGTGCAACCACGTGTAGCCTAATTATGTTTTATTTTAGCTGTAACTACCTAAAACTTCAACAATATGTCGTAGCCAGTGTGACGAAGACCGCAACACACTGGTTGACATCTCGTTGACAAGCTGAAACCTCAGTGAATGCCGCTCTTCCTATACTCAGTATCGGATTACGTCTGGTGTTGGCGCGTGACTGTTGAAACATGACATCATGAGTTTCAGCTTGTCACTAACAAGCTTTGCGCCTTCACAGCTGCATGCAACAATGCTGCTAAAAAATTCCACATCTACTCTCGGTTGATATTTCACAACAGAGACGATATTTGACTAAGTCACCAGCGGCATAGGTACAGCGCACATTTTACAGGTGTATGAGTGGATGAACGGTTCTTGAACAACACTTTATTAGCACAGGGAAAGTTGTGATAGTGATAAATATCTACTATTGGTGAAAATCATCCATGTTTATGCTTATGTCTAATGCGCCGAATAACGACAGCTAAACGACAGTTCTAACAAAACAGTTCCGAAATATATACTTAACAGAACAACCAACAAAATCCTCACAAACCAGATGAATAAACACGAAAAAAGACTACTGTCTTAACGGAGTGTTTCACTAATGCGCTTGCTATAATACGTTATCTGCATAAACTTCAAACACTCTACACATCGTTTGAGAATTAATACAAAATAAATCTCTTATGATATTTCTCATTGGTTATAAGCTTTTTTATCAAAGAAATGTCTAAAACAATAAGGAGATTTTTTTGCATGAAAAATTTTAAGTTATAGGCTTACCACGAAGCGGCTGCATTAAATTTTCTGCGAAAATAATCGTATTCTCTATGTGCAGCTGAGAAGCAACCGTTCTCGCGAGGAGATGGGTAATAATTTTGTCGATGGGTTTTACGGTCAGACAAACGCGAAGCAGAAAGATCGATGAGAAGCGACAGCGAAGAAATAGAATATTGGGGAAACAAGTTACGAGGCGAGCAGAGAATTCGCACAAGTGTCGGCGGATGCATCGACCGCTAGCTCTAAGTTCGCATCTCATTCCATATCAACAGATGCTGCAGCTTCTTCCATGCAGCATTTGAAGCACGTAGCATCTTGCCTCGCTAACAACATCCGTCTCAATTCTGCAGTGAATTATGACACGGACGCATTAAGGGTCTTGCCAGTCCGTCCGTCCGTCCGTTCTAAATTCGTCTGTCCGGTACCGGTTTTTGACTCGCAAATAAAAACGCATACTACGGAAATTAGCGTAAACGTCCCCCAAAACAGAAGTAACCGGCATGCCAATTGTTAGCTTAAATATAGCGTATGAAATATTTTCATAAGTTAAAATGACATGTACGACGATAGCCTTTATGATATTACTCAAAATAACAAGGCTGCTGCAAAATTGCGGCAACGTTCTTGTGACATTTTAATTAGACAGCTACTGACGATGGCCAGAAATGTCATAAATCGCAGGAGAAGAATCTGAGTTAAATTTAACCGCGTTTAGCCTATCCAATCAATTGAATTATGAACTCGGCGTTACCCAGAAACCCATAATTTACTATAACAAAATAAACAAGGCATTGTTGTTTGTATCTCTGTCTATCTGTTATACAGGGTGGTCCAAAAAAACGGATACCCAGTTTTATTTTTGGGATAACTTCGGTAATTCAGCACCGATTTTAACCTTTCTTTCACTGTTACGAGCAGAAATTTATGGCGCGTAAACGTGAAGTTCTTCCACCCACCGCATTTTTATTGTGTGACCACATTACCTAGCAAAACAAACACTGTCAAAGCTACAGTGGTCTTGGAGAACAGGCAACACATGAAGATATCAATTTCGTAGCATAAAATAGTTAAGCTTACTTACTTATTTGCAGTAGTGCCTTGTGACGTCATTGTTACGTCATATTGTGTTTATTTACTTTGTTTACCAGTTATAATTTTTTAGAATAAATCGTTTGATATGGGCAGAATAACAAAGGATGATCGCTGTTTGATCATGGGCTTACGAACTGTGAACTGTTTTGCTAGATAATGTGGTCACACAATAAAGGTGCGGTGGGTGGAAGAACTTCACTTTATGCGCCATAAATTTCTGCTTCTAACAGTGAAAAAATGGTTACAATTGGTGCTAAATTACCGAAGTTATCCCAAAATAAAACTGGGTATCCGTTTTTTTGGACCACGCTGTATACGTAAGCGTATGTTTTTGTTATTACTTATTTCTTTAAAAGCGTTATTACCCACTTTGGTTTGTATGTCTGTGGACAAATTTGGTAAAAAAATGATTGCATTTTCGTACAGTATGTTTTGTCGAAAATAAATGCCTAGAAAAAAAGAAGATTCCGCATAGACAGCTAGGTCCATTGCGAGGGAGCTCATCCTCTTCACGGCACTTTGAGCCGGCAAGGGCGAAGCCCAATTAAGCTAGCATACAGCCCAAGTCGGCCGGGTTAACCGACTGGATCGGTATACTTGCAGTCCTGGCCACAGGGCCTACTGTTGCGCAGAACTCGCCGTTTCTTCTCTAGCGATGGCCTTGACCACCGCCAGTACTCATTTTACCATCCTACAGAGGGTAGAAGGCTGAGTCGACCTAGTTGGTTGGCTCCTTACTGTAGACAGTCACCCATCTAAGTACTAACCGGGCACGGCGTACAGTAACTTCGTCTCATCCGAGACGCGTTACCAACTTGGTCGAATTTTCAAAAAATGCGACTTAGCAGGCAAAATAATAACAAATCATTCAGCAGTAAAACGTTTAGATAATCACAACTACAGTAAATAAGTACGTAAATAAAATCAACACAGTCAGTATAAAAAAACCGACGTTGTCTTGTCATTAATAATCCAAAATTTGTCAATATTAGACAATATAATAACGTAAAATACACTGTGTATAAAAAAGTACTTCCGAAATTTTCAACTGCAACTTAAAAACCAATTATCAGATTTCGATAATTTTTAGTACAAATATTTTTGACACAACTTGCCATCAAATGACCATTCAGTTTGCCATTTCACCCAATGTTTGTTTTTGCACTACCTGGGGACAGCACAAACAGCAAAATATCACTTTTTATCCAGTGCGATGTGATGTGATTGCTTAATTAACATAACGCGTAAAAACACATTTTGTTCACATTTCTGACACTGTGTCTGACATTTTTCAACTACTTGCAGCAAAATTGCTTGAAGTGTTGGCCCAATATGCGAACACAGGCAAGGAGACGCTTTCTCCATTCATTGACAGCAGTATCGATAATGTTCTGCTCCAGACCAATCCAGGCTCTGTCAGTCGTTTCTTGACTTTGCAAACATTTCTAAACTTCATTTGGTAGACACACTGCTGCAAGACCTGCTGTTGGGGCCGACAAATTAAAATAGATCAAATTTATTGACTTTTTCATTCACTTTAACACGTATTATGCTTGCTCTGCTTTCTCCAAATAGTGCAAAAGCAGACGTTAGGTTAGGCGGAAACTAAAACATTTATTTAATAGCCAGTTGTGTCGGACATATTTTCGCCCAATATTATTAAAATATGTTAATTTTTATTCAAGGCACGATCGATAATGTTGGAGATTTTTTCATGCTTTCTTTTATTTTAACACATATTTCGCTTGATTTGCTTTTCTTAGGTTGTGCAAAAGCATACATTAAGTGGGAAACTAAACGGTTATTTGATGGCGAGTTGTGTCAGAAATACCTGTCCCAAAAAGTATTAAAATCTGATAATTGGTTTTTAAGTTACAGTCGAAAATGTCGGGGATACTCTTTTGAGACACAGTGTAAGTAAGTATTACAGCAAACTTTTGGACGTGCTATGCTTGACCATCATAACAGCGGATCTGGTACAGCTGGTAAAATCCTTTGAACTGTATCCGCACTTATACGCTAACGACACCCAGATCTACGGCTTCTGTCGACCCGGAGACACAGACAGTCTACGGAAACGTGTTGCTGACTGTGTCGCTGCCGTCGCTGATTGGATGCGTTCCAATCGACTTCAGCTTAATGCATCCAAGACGGAAGTACTGTGGTGCGCTTCAGCCCGTCGACAAAGTCAGCTACCTTCCGATCAGTTGGCTGTTGGCTCTGATCTCGTGTCGCCTGTCAGATGCGTGCGCGATTTAGGTATTTTCATTGACGCTGACCTGACGATGCGTACCCAAGTCAGTCAGACATGTTCGAAGTGTTTTGCTGCCCTTCGACAACTACGAAGCATACGACGATCTGTGTCAAACGACGTGATGCAATCGC